>Ga0224558_1002086_pt1 | contig 19199 bp, 12 predicted proteins | sample 714S32024metaG_FD_180682 | JGI IMG/M metagenome (GOLD analysis project Ga0224558, IMG submission 180682) | Peat soil microbial communities from Stordalen Mire, Sweden - 717 S3 20-24 | ecosystem: Environmental > Terrestrial > Soil > Wetlands > Peat | place: Sweden: Norrbotten County, Stordalen...
TTCTTGAACCGCGTCGACGCCGACCGCATCAAGAGCATGTCGCCCGACACGTTCGAAAAATTTCTTCCCTACGCCATGGCGCTCGGCGTCGAGCACAACTGGGCGCAAGCGTTCGACGGAATCGTGAAGGATCCGCCGAGCTGGTACGCTTCGCCGAACGGCTACGTCGGCTTCAGTCCGCTTTTCTTTTCCAGTTCCATGCACAGCATGGCGTCGGACATGCACCAGGTCTTCGTCTCCGCTCCCAGGGCCAGGTCCAGCGGATCCGGCTTCGGCCGAGGAGGCGGATTCTCAGGCGGAGGCTTTTCCGGAGGCGGATTCGGCGGCGGAGGCGGCGGCGCCTTCTAGCGCCAGCACGCATCTAGTGGAGCGACGGGCACCTCGCCCGTATGCACGGGCCGGAACGCAAGCCTCCAAACTTAGCTCGCCACCGCTTCCTCCAGCCTGCACTCTTCCGCGGACTTATCATCTCTGAGTCCCATGAACACAGGCGCTCGCAGCTTCACGCCGCCCTCCGCCGTTTCGTGAGTCCACTCGGCAAACTTGATTTCGGCGACAATTTCCGGACGCACGAAGTGAACTTTTCGCAATCCGCCAGTCTCGCCGTAAAACGGATTCTGTTTCGTCTTGAGCGGCTGCAGAAGATCAAACATTTTTCTGAGCGCTTTCTGATCGAAGCCCGTGCCCACCTGCCCGACGTGAATAAGGCGGCCTTGCGAGTCATACAACCCAAGCACGAGCGCGCCGAAATATTCGCGGCTGCCTTCGGGAGGTGTATAGCCTCCGATGACGCACTCCTGGCGCTGCGTAATTTTTATTTTGAGCCAGTTGCGCGAGCGCTTTTCTTCGTAGGAGCCGCTACGCTTCTTGGCGACAATGCCTTCCAGTTCGCGCTGCCTCGCCGCTTCGAAAAGCTCAAGACCTTTCTCAGCATAGTGGTCGGAGAAATGAATGACTTCGCTGTTTTCAACTCGCTCTTGCAGCAACTGCTTGCGTTGTTCGAGCGCGACGTGGCACAGGTCCATGCCATCGAGGTACAACAGATCGAACGCATAGTAAACGACCCGGACGCCTTCGCGCCGCGGCAGTCGCCGTTTACCCGGCTGGAACCCGGTCCGCTGCTGCATCAGACTAAAAGAAGAGCGCCCTTCTTCATCGAGCGCGACGATCTCGCCGTCAAGGATGGCGCGTTGGGCCTTTACGAATTGCGGCAGGCTCCCGAGTTCGGGAAACTGCGCCGTGAGGTCATTCTGGTTGCGCGACACCAAGCGCACGCGCCCTTCTTCAATGAAGGCGATGGCCCGGTAGCCGTCCCATTTTATCTCGAACAGCCAGTCAGGATCGTCGAAGGCCTTCCCGGCGGGAGTAGCCAGCATCGGGTGGACGACCGTGGGCATGGGCTTCTCCTCGGCGCCGGCGAGAGCTTTAATCGCAGAGTTCGCAGAGTTGGGAAACGCAGAGTTCGCAGAGGATTTCTTGCTTCGTGATTTGGATGTGGAGTTTTTAGCTCCGGCTTCCTTGGACGCTGTATCCGAAGCATTCGCGTGAGCTACACGTCCCGCCGCTCGTCTAGGGCTTTTACTATCATTTTTCTCCGCATTCTCCGCGGTTAAGGCTTTCTTCTTCGCGCCCTCTGCGTTCAAGGCTTTCCGCTTCGAGTCGGCGCGTGCGATTGCGTCCGCCAGCCACGCGGCCTTCACCCTCCCGCGCGATGCGGGACGGCTCCTCTTCCATTCCGCGGAGCCTTCATCGCCGGCGATCTGTGTCATGGTGCGACCGCTGAGGATGGAGGTGTCGTACGCAGCTTGATTGATGTCGAATCCCGCGACGACGCGATCATCTCTTTTCTTGATCAACAGCCATTCGTTCCCTTTTCTTCCGGACCGGCCCTTGATGTGCACAAGCGCGAAATCACCGCTTAGCCGCTTCCCTTTCAGACGAAACTTGAGATCGCCTTTTGCCAGCATGGCGGCTGCTTCTTTCTCGCTCCCCGGAACGTACTCTCCATTGACCGGCACTGGCGATAATGGTACCCAGGTCCCTTCGTCCCAGACCATTACGGTGCCGCCGCCGTAGTTGCCTTTGGGAATGGTGCCTTCAAAATCGAAGTACGAAACGGGATGATCCTCGACCTGCATGGCCAGGCGCTTGTCGGCAGGGTCGAGCGACGGACCTTTGGGAACTGCCCACGACTTGAGCACGCCTTCCATCTCCAGGCGGAAATCGTAGTGCAGCCGCGATGCATGATGACGCTGGACCACAAAGCGGTGCCGTGATTGTTGTTCGAGTTTGGGCGGAGGCTCAGGCGTTTCCTCAAAGCGCCGCTTTCGTTTGTATTCGTCGAGCGACATGGTGGTTATTGTAATTCCGGCTAGCGATTCGCGAGCCCTAAATCCGCACTCCTGCGCAAGCGTTTACAGGCAGAATGCGAACCCAAGGCCGTATACTGTTCCGGTTTCTGAGGAGTGCACAAATCGGCTGCCTCGACCAGGAAAACCTGTCGCATGAAACGTGAGTACCCGGAGTCTCCGCTGGTGGGTGTGGGTGCCGTCATCGTCGCTAATCATCCCGGCGATCATCGCGTCCTGCTGATTCGCCGCGGACAGCCGCCGCTGCTGGGCGAGTGGTCGTTGCCGGGTGGCGTCCTCGAATGCGGCGAAACTCTGCGCGAAGCGGCGGTCCGTGAAGCCCGCGAAGAAACGGGATTGCTGGTCGAGGCAGGTGAACTGCTGGGCGTGTATGAGCGCGTGATCCGAGGCGACGACGGACGGGTGCGGTATCACTATGTGTTGATTGATTTCTTGTGTCGTCCGGTCGGCGGTGATTTGAAAGCGGGCAGCGACGCGGCGGATGTTCGTTGGTTCACGCGTGACGAATTGCCCGCGCTCAAACTGGCCTATGACGCGAATGACGTCGTGCTCAAGGGATTGTCGCGGACTTAGTAGTCCCGCGTAACCACAGTCAGCACAGCTGGCTGCCGAGCTGACACTCGGCCTGGACGGGCGAGGGCGCCGGTTCCTACACGAGCAATCTAGTCGGCCATCTTGGCCACATGCACTGCGAAGCCGGTCTTCGGCAGCAGTGACGTTAGCTCGAACACCTTGAAGCCGTCACCGGTGATTTCCGTCTGGCGATAGATGCCGGGCTCGGTTTCGGCCGTTTCGTGGCGGCCTTGCAGATCGTCGAGAAACTTCTGCGCGTCTTTGAGGCTGGTTTCCCCGCCTTTGGCACGCGTCACCACAGCCTCGGTGGCGTAGGAGCGGACAAGTTTCGGCCAATACTTTTGCAGCAGTTGGGTGCTCGCGAAAATGTCTGCCCAAACAATTTCTCCGTTCACGGCGACCACTACGCCCACCGCGTTTTTGTCGCGCAGTTGGCGGATGACGCTTTCGTAGTTGCGCTGCACCGGCTCGGCAACGGCATCAACTTGTTTTTGAACTTCCTTGTTGTCCATCACGCGCGCGTAAGAAGTGGTCGCATTTACAGCGGGGGCGGCGCCTGTGACCTCTACGGTCTCCGCCATGGCTTGCTGTGAGCTGCGGACGCTGTCCCACACTTGCTGCTGATCTTTCGCGGCCATCGCCTTGCTGCGCACGGCGGGAGCGGCGACAAGACCGCCCATAACGCCTCCGGCGCTGCCGAACTCGTATTTACCGTTCGCCGGCACCCAACGTCCCGGCTCGACGCAGAAGACACTGAGGTCGACCGGATCGCTCTCAGCGGGCACGATACGATCTTTGCCAATGACGCGGTCCTGCTTGCCACCAGTAACTATCTCGCCGGCCAGGAGTAACAACGGTCGTCTTGAGTTATTGACCAGGACCAGCCTGTTCACCTCCGCGTCGCGCACGGGATGGATGATTGCCGGTTCGCCGGGGCGGTGACGGATCAGGCCACGCGCCTGACCAGCTTCAGTCACGACAACGTCGCCGCTGCGTAGTCCCTCATCGAGGGTAAGAAACTCCGCCGTGTCATACGACTTACTGGCGGCTACTGGAAAGACGGTCAGATTACCGCTGCGAATCGGGCTAAGCAGCGAATAACCAGACGCTGGCGCCACTTCGCCCGCTTGCAGCAGGCACGGAACCGCAACCGCCGCCATTGCGATCAGAGCGATTCCAGCAACCGCAGAGCTGATGACCAATCGCATAATTGTTCCTCCCAGCAGTAAAAACACTAGTCCTCCCGCGTGCGCGCGATCGTCCGTGTGCGCCGCCGACTCAGGGCCCGGCACGCCTAAGATAGAGCGTGCCGGGGGACTCAATCGCGAGTCTTCCAGGAGTGTCTTTCTCTGCTCGCTGATCGAAGAACGCACGATTTATTCTTCCTTGCGTCTAAAAAGTTGCTAGCATCATCTGGGACATGCCAGAGTGACATGCCAAGACCCGCCCAACCCGGCCACGGTGCAGACGTCGCCGCAGCTCTTTACGAGCGCAGCGGGGCTGCGGCCTATGGCGTGAGCACGGAGCAGTTCGCGGCAATTCTCGATGAAATTCTGTGCAAGTATCTTTCCCAAAACTCGGCCCACGATTCGGCCCACAATTCAGCCCGCGCTTCGGCAGAACAGAAGGCTGACTTCTGCGCCGGGCTGCGTCTGGAAGAACTGGCGCTGGCGCGCGCATGTGCCGCGGGAAACGAGCGGGCGTGGCAGGACTTCATCGCCCGCTACCGGCAGAAGCTGCACGGCATGGCGCTGCACATTACGCGCGACGGCGCACATGCTGCGGAGTTGGCCGATTCGTTGTTTGCTGATCTCTACGGCGTGAACGCACGCAATGGAGTGCGCAGTTCGAAGCTCGTGTTCTACACCGGCCGCGGTTCGCTCGAAGGCTGGTTACGAACGGTGATGGCGCAGGAGTTCATCAATCGCTATCGCAAGCAGAAACGCACGGTCAGTCTGGAAGAGCAGACGGAAGAAGGTGTACAGTTTCGAGCGGCGGTCCCTGAGCCGGCGGGCGCTTCAGGCCACCTTTCACAAGAACGGCTGGAAGCGGCCACGGACGAGGCGCTGGCGGAACTTTCGTCGGAGGACCGGTTTACGCTGGCGTCTTATTATCTGGATGGGCGGACGCTGGCCGAAATTGCGCGCACGCTGGGGCTGCACGAATCGAGCGTGAGCCGGCGGCTCGATCGGCTCGCGACGGGGCTCCGGAAGCGTATTCTGGCGGGGCTGCGAATGCAGGGAATGAGCCATGCCCAGGCTATGGAAGCGCTGGAAACCGATGTGCGGGACATAGGGTTGAATTTGCGCTCGCGTTTAACGCAAGATTCCGGGGCGAAAACGTTCCCTGAGGGAAAGGTTCCGGCACAAGACGCAGGCAAAGGAAGCCATGACTGAAGTACCCAAGATCGTGTATGACCGGCTGCGGGCTGCTCGGCCGCACCGTGCTTTGCCGGACCGAGCTTTGACGGAGCGAGCCGCGCCCGAGCGAACGCATCCGGAGGCTGATCTGCTGACGGCTTTTGCCGAGCAGGCGCTTTCGACGACCGAGCGCGACCGCGTACTCGAGCACCTGGCGCTCTGCGGAGACTGCCGCGAGGTGATCGCTCTGGCGCTCCCGGCTGCGGACATGGTGGCCGCTCCGATTGTTCGGGCGACTCCGGTTCCGGCGAAGTCCGAGAGGAATTTTCTGACCGCATTTGCCTGGCCAAGTCTGCGCTGGGCCGCGTTGGCCGCGGGCGTTGTGGTGGTTGCATCGGTGCTCCTGGTGCATCCGGGAAAACTGAACCAGGCGACGCTGCCCGCCGTAAACCGACAGGTCGCGACTACTGCGTCGCCAGCTTCGGCCCCGCAGATCGCACCGTCGTCAACGGACCAGGCGACAATCTCGGCTAGAACTAGCGAAGCACGACCAAAGTCGGAATTGCGGCTGTCCAGGAAACTCGACGCTGGAGAGGCGGTAACGCCGCCTCGGGCGGAGCGCGGAATGCTGCTTGCCGAGAACAAGAACCATTCAGGCCAGGCAGACAAGCTGTCGGCAGCGCCATCGGCCGGAGTCCTGTTCGGTGAACCAACCAGTCCACGGGCGACTGAAACCGTCGAGGTTTCTGGAGCCGCCGTCGCAGAAGAGGTAGCGCCCTCCGCCGAAGACAGCCTGATGGCATGGAACGAGACGCCAGCGATTGAAAAGGCAAAGCCAGCGCTGCAAGAAAAAGAGATGAAAGTGAATGAGCAGCAGAAGACCCAGGCAGCCGTTGTCCCCGGGCTAGCCAGGTCGCAGGCCAGCGCGATGATATCTTCCGCCAAACTGGCTTCCCCGGCGAGCCCGGCTCTGGCGCTCCATGTTACCTGGGTAATTATCGGGGGTGTCCTGCAACGGTCAGTGGACAGCGGCCAGAGCTGGCAAAACGTTTTGCGCACGGATCATCCATTGTTGTGCTACGCAAGTCACGAAGAGGATGTATGGGCCGGCGGGCAGGCGGGTACGCTTTTCCACTCCGCCGACGGCGGCGCAACTTGGGTGCAGGTGCAACCTTCCATCAAAGCCCAGCAACTTAGCTCCGACGTAACTCACATTGAGGTGCGCGGCGATGTCCGCGGCGAGCGCGGCCCGACGGAGATTGCAATTTCCACCAGTAACAACGGAATCTGGAGCAGCGCGGACGGCGGAAAAACCTGGGAAAAGAAGTGATCCAGTCGCTTCTGACGTTCTGCCTTGCGGCTTTTCTTCGCTCCAGTTTTGGGAGCAGCTTGCCGAACTTTGGCGGGTTTTCCCCCTTGCTTTCAAACAGAAGCACCGATTAACTCTGCGAAGTAACGTTACCTCTGCGCATGGCCCGCAGTACTCATTTGCAAGCTTGGCATTACGGAAGTGACATTTACAGTGGGGTCAAACGAACATAGGATGGGCAGGTGGTTTGGCAGTTCTGGGGGAGGGCTGCCGAAGACGCCCTGAGCTTACCCGCTCAGGGCGCTTTTTATTGCCGTCAACAATTCAACGACAAAAAACCTTCTCCAGCTCTTAGGTCGTGGCAGGAGCGGCGATCCTCTTGGCGCCAAAAACAGCATTCACCGTGGCTGCGATCTGGTCCATGGCGCCGTCAATGTCGAGCGTGAAACGAACGAGGTCCATATTTTCAAGCGCAGGGTAAGTGCGAACCAGGGTTTGCCACGCCGCATCACTGCCGAGATCGATCCCCATGATCTCGTCATGCTCGCCAGCATCTGGCGGACCGCGTCCACCATGGCCAGCAAAGCGCTCGTGATTTCTCCATCCAGCTCGTGTTGCCCATCGAGCAACCGCCCCAGCAGGCTTTCGCCGACATGCGTCACCGCTCCCAACTGGTTGAATGCCAGAAAACCCGACGTGCCTTTAATGGTGTGAATCGTGCGGAAAATACTGGCTAGGATCTCGCGGTCGTTGGGATTATTCTCCAACGCAATCAAGTCCCGGTCCAAACGGTCGAGGTTCTCGCAGCTCTCCACCAGAAACTCTTTGACGACGTCGTCCGAATCGTTCACAGCGAATACCCTCTCCATCGGCGCGGCGCTGCTCTCGCTTGAGCGCGGAGGTGTCCGCTGCTCTCGCTTTCGTTTCCCTTCATCAACCCCTCGCTCGCACAAAAAGCCCCGCTCCAACTAGAAAGCTCTTACGCTGCGGCTCGATCATTCCCGAGATTCGAGCATTCTCGTGCCCCAAACCGTTCCCCACCCGGCCCCTTCGACAGCCTCCAATGGACGGATCGGCAGTACTCCGCCTCGACGTCTGCTGCGCACTTTTGTGCGTAAATTTGTGTGCGCTTTTGTTCGAAATGCAGGGGTGGGCGAAGAATCCATCGCCCAGAGCGAGGACGGGATCTCTACTTCATTCTCGAGAGGATTCGGGTGCTTTCGAAAGGACTACGACTATGCCCAGCGAACCAGGTGCGCTTCCGCCAATCGGCCGTCTTACACGGAGTAGGAGACATCGTCACTTGCGGCGCCTTGCACCATACTTTCCGTCGTCGAAGCCGCGTCGGCAGACTTGCTGCCACGTCGCATGGCGACGATGCCGGTGCGCACCATCTCCAATACACCGTATGGACGCAGCACTTCGAGCAGTCCATCGATCTTGTCTTCTCCGCCAGTGATTTCGATGGTCAGCGATTCGGTAGCGACATCAACCACCCGCGCACGAAACACGCTGGCCAGTTCCAGCACGTGGGAGCGCGCATCGTGAGTGGCCGCCACCCGGATCATGGCCAGGTCCCGGACAATGGCCGGTTGATTGGTGATGTTCTCGACCAGTAACACGTTTACGAGTTTGTATAAATTGGCCTCGATGCGGCGCGCCTGGTCGCGGTCGGCGTCGACGGTTATGGTCATGCGCGACACCTCTGGTTTTTCAGTGCGCCCCACGGTCAGCGAATCGATATTGAAGGCGCGGCGGCGAAACAGCGATGCCACGCGGGTAAGCACACCCGGTTTGTTTTCAACGTACACCATGAACGTATTCAGCATATCGTTTTCGTTTCAGCTCTTAGCTAGTAGCTAGCAGCTAGTAGCGGGTTCATTAGTCCTCGGCCGTCTCGACGATCGGGCTGGGCCGCCGGATCATGTCGTGCAACGCCGCCCCGGCCGCGACCATCGGATAGACCGTGTCTTCCTGTTCCACCTTAAAATTGATCAGCATCGGCCCCTCGTGCTGGCGCGCCGCTTCCACCGCAGGCACGACCTCGGAACGCCTCGAGACCGTCGCGCTCCGTATGCCGTAAGCCTCCGCCAACTTCGCGAAATCCGGATTGAGCAAGGGCGTCGCCTGGTAGTTGCGGTCGTAGAAAAATTCCTGCCACTGCCGCACCATGCCGAGAAAGCCGTTGTTGATGATGGCGATATGGATCTTCAGGTTTTCCTGCACCATCGTCGCCAGTTCGCACATAGTCATCTGGAATCCGCCATCGCCCACCACCACCCAGACCTCGGCCTCCGGGCAAGCGACTTTGGCGCCGATGGCGGCCGGCAGCGCGAAACCCATCGTGCCTAATCCGCCGGAAGTAATCAGCGAGCGCGGATGCTCATGCTTGTAGTACTGCGCTTCCCACATCTGGTGTTGCCCGACGTCGGTGACCACGATGGTATTGCCGTCGCGCGTCTGGTGCCACAAATCATTAATGACATGGGCGGCATACAGATGGCCGCTGTCGGGCAGGTTCTGGATGTCGCGCACCGCGGAATCGCCCTTCAGCCGGTCGATGGAATCCAGCCACTCACTGCGATCAATGGATTCGATGTGCGGCAACAACTCCAGCAAAACCTCCCGCAAGTCGCCGACCAGCGGAACGTCGACCTTGACGTTCTTGTTGATCTCCGCGGGATCGATCTCGATGTGGATCTTCTTGGCGTTGGGCGCGTAGGTTTTCAGCGCGCCGGTGACGCGGTCGTCGAAGCGCATGCCGAAAGCCAGCAGCAGATCCGCCTCCTGAATTGTATGATTCACCCAGGCTTCCCCGTGCATGCCCATCATGCCCAGATTGAGCGGGTGCGATGCGGGGAGCGCACTCAGGCCGAGCAGCGTGAGCGCGACCGGAATCCCGGCGCGCTCGGCAAAATCGCGCACCTCGCGCATGGCTCCAGAAATGATGATGCCATGACCGGCGAGGATCACCGGCCGCTTCGAATTGTGGATCAATTCCAGCGCCTGCGCATACTCCTGCGGAGCGGGCGAAAGGTCGGGACGGTAACCCGGCAGTTGCGGCTTGGCCGCTTCCCAGTCGAACTCGCATGTACCCTGCTGCGCATCTTTGGTGATATCGACCAGCACCGGACCAGGCCGCCCCGACCGCGCCACATAAAAAGCTTCCCGGATCGTGCGCGCCACTTCGCTGGCGTGCGTAACCAGATAGTTGTGCTTGGTGATCGGAAGGGTCACGCCGGTGATGTCGGTCTCCTGAAACGCGTCCGACCCGATCAGCTTGCTGCCCACCTGCCCCGTGATGCAGACGATCGGTGAGGAATCGAGCATGGCGGTGGCGATTCCGGTGACCATGTTGGTCGCTCCCGGCCCAGAAGTTGCAACCGCAACTCCGGTCAGTCCACTGGCGCGCGCGTAGCCGTCGGCCATGTGGGTCGCACCCTGTTCGTGGCGCACCAGGATGTGATGGATCTTGCTGTGCTTCAGCGCATCATAGGCCGGCAGAATAGCCCCGCCAGGATAGCCAAAGACATGCTTGACGCCTTCCCGTTCCAGGCATTCCCAAAGAATACTGGCCCCGGTCATGGTCTTGCCCTTGCTCGTGGGGGGCGCGTTTTTCGCGTCCGTCATAGGACCTCCCTAGTATTAGACTTCCCTAGCATTCCATGGTGCAAATCCAGCCCCGGAGCGGCGAACCAGCTTAGCCCAGCGCTTCAGCGCTGGGTAACCTGGAAAAAACAATTCAAGTCCCGGAGGGACAACCCAGCGTTGGCGCCGGGGATCCTGCGCCGCTCCTCGGAAAAAACAAAACCCACCTTGCCAGCGTCTCTGGCGGGTGGGATTCGGGGAGCACTTACGATTTCTAATTTCTCAGCTCACTCTTCCCCCCGCACCGCGACCGACAGGCATACTCGTACCCCGGGAATTCTAAAACTAAGCCGTCGAAGACTCCGTCCATTCGTCACGGTCGCACCAAAGAGTTGACGTGATAGTACCGAAGCCCCCGTCCGCCTGCAAGTGCAAAGTCAGACGCGTATTGGTGCCGTTTGAGTCGGTTTTGAAAGGGCACGGCTTCAGCCGTGCCGTACGCGTCGTACTTTCATTGCGGCTTTAGCCGCTGAGGGACGGCAATTCTCAAACTGCACCACTACCGGAATCAGCCGCCCCTTATAGGGGCTGGGTATCGAGAGTCGACTTTCCGCAGCCTGTTTATACCGCTGCGGTGAGACAGCGAAGTCTTTCCCCCGAGCCGACTTTTTTCATCACAAACGCGATGTACGAGCCATCACAGACATCGAACCGCCCGTCGGCGACAATGGAGATCGACCTGTAGCAGAGTCGAGGTGTGCCCGTCACCAAGAGGCTCCTCGGAGCTGCCCCGGCCCCACTAGTCGACGCTCTTTGAAAACACGAAGTTGAGGCAGTCAGCTGTCAAGCCCCCTGCCGAAATCCTGCGAGAGAGCCCAACAAGCGAACTCCGTTATTCCGGAATATTTTACATATAACTCCTTTAAACTCAAAGATTTGAAAGGAATTTCCCGCCAACTCTATGATTCTAAAGGAAGGGATATTAGATTTTTTCTGACGCCGGATAAACAAGCCCGCCCAAGGCAGAGATGATCGAGCTAAGTCCTTATTCCGGAATACTTTGAAGCTAAGTATTTATTACTCAATACTTTAGCGGAAATTGGGGGGGGGGGGGGACAGTACCAACTAGTAAATAGCCGCGAAAGTCCGATTGCGCTTCACTGGCCCTGCGCATGGCCTGACGCTTGCACCGCCTCCTGGCAAGCGCCCGCGGCGGTCAACACTTTGTCAAACGCTGTATCTGTGCGAAGTTTTGCCAGCAGCGGATCATAAAGCAGATTCTCGTGCGCGCAATAGTTCTGTTCGACCGCGCTCTGGAGCAGATGAAGAGCCGCCTGTTTCTTGCCACAGTACGCGAAGAGCGCTCCCTGGTAATACCACGTCTCCGGGTCGGACTCGGTGGGCAGGCTGGTTTCCGCTTCCTGTGCTATCCGGTCCAGATCCGCGGCTGGCCGCAACTGCAGACAAGACTCCAGCAGATCGCGGTGATAGCGCGGCGCGGTCGGCATGCGCTTCACGGCCTCGCGCGCTTCCGCAATCTTCCCCTCGCGCAGAAAAATCGATGGCGTGATATACGCCGCCCACTCCGAACCGGCATCCAGACGCACAAAATCCGCGGCCCGTTCGGTTTTACCCAACTCCATGAACGCCCACGCGCAAGAGCGAAAAGTGTAATTACCGGGGTCAAGCGCCAGCGCAGTGTTGCATTCATTCGTCGATTGCCCCAGCATCCCGGCATAACGATAGACATAGCCCATCGTAAAATGGGCGTAGGCACTCTCCGGACGACGCTTGACCATCGCCTGCGCCGCCCGGTATGCCTTGCCGAGTTCGCCTCGCTCAACGGAATTGTTAATCAGCTGCCCAGCGGCAACGACCCGATTCGGATCGAGTTCTACGGCACGTTCGCAGGCTTTGTTGGAGCGCTGGAACATCGCCTCGCCACCATTGGAAAATTCTTGGTCATAGTAGCAACGCACTCCGAGCTGTTCCCATGCCGGCGCATAGGTTGGGTCGACGTCGACCACATGCTCCAGAACCGCAATGGCATCCTTGTTCGGCCCCGGATCATGCGACAGCGCCAGGCTATGCAGGTAGAGATCGTAGGCCTCCGCGTTTTTCGGGCGCGTCCCGGTATCGAGAAAACCACCGGCCGCACCGAGCGCCGGCAACAACCCTTGCCGTATTTGGGCAGCCATCTGCGCTTGCAAAGCGATCAGGTCCTGAGCGGGCGCGGTCACGTTGGTCTGCCACAAAAGCCGGTTGCCATCCACCTGGATCGCTTCGAGCGTAATCAGAAGGCGGTCGCCTTGCTTCAGGAAGTGTCCGGTCAGAATGTTGGCCACGTGCACGGCGCGGCCCGCCTTCTGCGGATCGACGTCATTGCCTGCAAACTTTCGCGTGATCGCGGAGGGGCGAACGTCAAGTGTCCGGGTATAAGTGAGCGTGTTGGCAATTTCATCGGCCAGCGCGAAACGAAGAAACTCCACGCTGATGTCGCCATTCATGTTTTGCAAAGGCAGCACCGCAATGGTGTTCTTCGGCGCGCCACCGCCCGAGATCTGACGCTGTCTGAACCACCACGCTCCTACCGCGACCAAAACCGTGAGCAGCAGCGCGCTGACTCCCAGCAGAAGATAAGTTGAAAACTTGCTCGAGGACTGAAACGTATTCGTGGCAATGCGATAGGGCAAGGCTGGCCGCCGCGCCCCGCTCTTGGTCAACCCCGATTCCGTTTCCCTCCTCAACGACTGGAGATCGCCCTTCATCGCCAGCGCGCTCGGGTAACGGTGGCCCCGGTCTTTTTCCATGGCCCGGCCGATGATGCCTTCGAGATCCCGGGGGAGCGCGGGGTTGAGCTGAAGGGGAGAGACCGGCTTCTGATTCAGGACTGCGTCCAGCGTGGTAATCACGTTGCCGGTCGCAAAAGGCTTTTTGCGCGTCGCCATTTCGTAGAGCACGACTCCGAGCGAGAACAAATCGCTCCGCGGATCCAGTTCTTCGCCGCGCGCCTGCTCCGGAGACATGTAAACCGCTGTGCCCGGAATCACCCCCACCGCCGTCAGCGAGTCCTCCATCGCTGCCTCGTCCGATCCCGGTTCGCGCGCCGACTTGGCCAATCCGAAATCGAGGATCTTGGTTTGACCGCTCTGCGCCACAAAAATATTGGCCGGCTTGATGTCGCGATGAATGATCCCCTTGGCATGCGATGCCGCCAGAGCATCCGCTACCTGAATGGCGATGTCGAGAATCTCGTCGATTTCCATTGCCTTCCCCCGCATCCGCTCCTTCAGGCTCACCCCTTCCAGCTTCTCCATGACAATGAAGGGATGTCCGCCGTTGTCCTCGATATCGTGGATGGTGCAGATGCCGGGATGGTTCAACTGGGAAGCGGCGCGGGCTTCGCGCAGGAAGCGCTCCAGCGACTTCCGGTCGTTGATCATCTCCTGGGGAATGAACTTGAGAGCGACGTGACGGGCCAGGCGCGTATCTTCCGCCTCATATACTACGCCCATGCCTCCACCACCAAGCTTGCCAACGATGTGATAGTGGGAGACTGTCTGGCCGATCATTCGCGGGCCTCAGTGCCGTCGGCGGCTATGTTAGGCCGGTGGCGAAGCCTAGGTCAACCTCAGACAAGATAGAAGTCCCAGCGTTCTTTGAGGCCGCCGCATGCGGACGCGTGGGAGCTTGCGCCGCGACACGCCCGCTGGCCCACTGACTAAAGAATCAGCTCCGTTTGCCGATTCTTCAAGACGTATCTCTGTATACACGGGCTAGCCCATTGCCAGTCCTCCTCAAGCAACGTCTTGGTCTTATGATGGTGCGATCGGGTACTGATCTGCCAAGGGGGATGAATGAGCGGCGGTTCGTGGTTTGGCGCAGCGGAGGTCGGAGGTTCAAGACTGATGCAAGCCTTGGTGGTCGATGATTCCGCAGTCTACCGCAAATTGATCGGCGATCATTTGCGAAGCTGGGGTTTTGGCGTCACCCTCGCGGAGAGCGGCTCCGAGGCTGGGCGAATCCTGGAGCAACCGGATGCTCCCAAGCTCGTTCTGCTCGATTGGGTGCTGCCCGATCTGGATGGCATTGAGCTTTGCCAGCGCATCCGCCAAGCCGGATCATCCAGTCCCTACATTTACATCATCTTGCTGACCAGCAAGGAGGGCCGCCAGAACATGCTCCAGGCCATGCAAGCCGGGGCCGACGACTATCTGGCCAAGCCCTTTGACGAACTGGAATTGAAGGCGCGCCTGCTGGTCGGTAAGCGGATCCTCGACCTGCAGGAGCAACTGGTTTCCGCTCGCGAGTCCATGCGCCACGCCGCCACCCACGACAGCCTCACCGGGTTGACCAATCGCGGAGAAATTCTCGCCATGCTGGAGCGGGAATTGGAACGAGCGCGCCGGGAGCGCAAGCCGGTGGCCGTGATTCTTTGCGACGTTGACCATTTCAAGAACGTGAACGACACCCTGGGCCATCTTTTCGGCGATGAGGCGCTCCGGGAAATCGGCCGGCGGCTGCGCGCGCAACTGCGCGTCTACGACGGCGTTGGCCGCTATGGCGGAGAAGAATTCCTTATGGTTCTGCCCAGCTGCGATCTGCCCAACGCTCTGCTGCGAGCGAATGAGCTGCGCGAGATCATTGCCAACACACCTGTGGTTTGTTCCGGCGAGGAGAGACTCATCACTATGAGTATGGGTGTCGCCGTCTCTGCCTGTGAAGGAAAAAACGAAGTGGAAATGTTGCTGAATCAGGCTGATGCCGGCCTTTATAAGGCCAAGGAGAAAGGCCGGAACCGGATCGAGCACTTCACCCATGACGGCAAGAAAACAGCGCCTGGGCGAGCGCGCAAAAGCTCGAAAGTCAGCCCTTAACCGGCCAGATTAAAGCGCTGTGAAGTGGTAGCCTTTTCTGGAGGATCTGAGTTCCGCCCAGCGGCCGAACTGCCGCAAGCGACTGCCCACTTGCTTCCCGACCTTCCAACCCGCATCAAGCGGTGCGCGCGCGCTGCCGGATTCGACCTCTGCGGCATTGCGCCGGTCCGAGACTTCGGCGAGTTGCACGTTTTTCCGGCTTGGATCGCGGATGGGAAACACGGTGAAATGAAGTACCTGGAAGCGCACGATGAGACCGGGGAACTCAAGCGTGCGTTGCTGGCGCGGGTCGCTCCCTGGGCGCGCAGCGTGGTTGTGTGCGCCATCAACTACAACACAGCGCATCCCTACTCGACTCAGGTGCAGATGCAACACGCCAGCAGCGGCTGGATTTCGCGCTACGCCTGGACCCGTGAGGATTACCACGACTCCGTACTGTCCCGCCTGCAACAGGTGGAAAAGGAATTGCACGAACTACTCGACGCCACTGGCAACTCGCTCCAACTACTTTCCTATGTCGACACCGGCCCGCTCATCGAGCGCGTGTACGCCAAGTACGCTGGCGTCGGATGGATCGGCAAGAACGCGTGCATCATCAACCAGCAGCTTGGATCGTGGCTGTCTCTGGGAGTAATCCTGACCTCGCTTGAGCTCACGGAAAATGAACCTACGGCCGACCTGCCTGCGCCGGATCGTTGCGGGACTTGCACTCGCTGCATCACAGCCTGTCCAACGCAGGCAATTGTTGCGCCGGGCGAATTGGACGCCCGGCTGTGCATTTCCTATCTGACTATCGAGAAGCGGAACGAGATTCCGGCCCAGCTGCGCTCCGGCATGGGCCGGCACGTCTTCGGATGCGACATCTGTCAGGACGTCTGCCCGTGGAACCGCAAGGCGCCGGTGACTTCTGCGGCGGAGTTCGAGGCGAGGGAGGGTCTGGTCAATCCTGCACTCGACTGGCTGGCCGAAATGCAACAGGAAGAGTTCCGGGTTGTGTTTCGAGGATCTCCGGTCCGGCGTACAAAGCTTTCCGGCCTGCGCCGGAATGCGGTGATTGCGATGGGGAACAGCGGCGACAAAAAATTTGTGCCGACGCTAAAGAAACTCTGTGAGGATTCGGACACGGTGGTCGCGGAGCATGCGAACTGGGCGCTGGCGTCACTGGAACAAAGCGGCACCTGGCGGCCAACCCTGCAAGACCCTGTAAAGTCCGCGAGAGGAATTTGATTCGTATCAGGGCATCGCTTTAGCGATGCCAAGATTTCACGAATATATACGCCCCGCTCGGGGCTGAGTAGGAGAACAAATGTTTCAGAACAATCTACTTCAGGGCAAGCGCATTCTTATTACCGGCGGCGGCACCGGTTTGGGCAAGGCTACGGCACAACGGTTTCTGGAACTGGGCGCCGAAGTTTATATCTGCGGGCGACGGCAGGAAGTTCTTGCGGCGACCGAACAGGAGTTACGCGAGCGCACGGGCGGAAAGATTCACTCCCGTCCCTGCGACGTGCGCGACCCGTCGGCGGTCGAAGAGATGGCCGGGATCATCTGGGCCGAAAGTCCGCTCGATGTGCTCATGAACAACGCGGCAGGAAATTTTCTGGCGCGCACGGAAGAGCTTTCGTTGGGGGCGTTTCAGTCGGTGATTGGCATTGTCCTGATGGGCACGCTGCACACGACCATGGCTTGCGGACGCCGCTGGCTGGCGGCGGGGCGCGGAGGCGTGGTGCTCAACGTCACCACCACCTACACCACGACGGGTTCGGCATATGTAGTGCCATCGGCGGTGGCGAAGGCAGGCGTGCAGGCGCTGACGCGGAGCCTGGCAGTCGAGTGGGGCGATCGCGGGATTCGGATGAACGCCATCGCACCGGGGCCGATTCCGACGGAAGGCGCGTTTTCGCGTCTGCTGCCGCGTCCGGAATTGGCGGAGGCGGCAAAGAAACGAAACCCTCTGGGACGGTTTGGGACGACCGAAGAGTTTGCCAACCTGGCCGCATTCTTAATCAGCGATGGCGCAGGGTATGTAAATGGAGAAGTCGTGACCATGGATGGCGGGGAGTGGCTGCAAGGGGCGGGTGAGTTCACGGCGCTGGGACGGGAGTTAACGGAGAAGGAGTGGGCTGTGATGAGACCAAAACCAAAGAAAACCAAAGAATGATGAGCGCGCCGAAAGCGTGTGCCGCACGCTCCGCGGACGGGGTCAAAGGGCCGCAAAAACGAAAGCGCCCCGACTCGGTTAGAGTCACTGGACGCCCGTTTGAACAGCCCTCCCCCGAAGTCTGCTCACCACCAACTCTACGTTCTGATCGCCGCGGGGGGAATGGCACGAACGGGCGACTCCTCCCATGGCGATGAAAAACGACGAACGCCGAAATCTCTCTTACCAAACGTCGACAGGTTCGAATTACTTCCGTCTAACCGGCAATCCGCGAGTGACCCCTGCGCGCGGTGGAATTCCAATACATGGGCGTGGGTAGACCGTAGCGGAGGCCGTAGCTAGTCGTGCGATGCTGAGCGCTTTCCCGGCCCCAGCAGCGCACGGTCCGGGAACACATCCGGCACGATCTTGCCTTCGTCGACGACTACGGTTCCTCCTACCACTAAATAGAGCACGCCTACACTCGGCTCTATGGGCTTCTCGAAAGTGGAGCAGTCGCTGATAGTTCGAGCACCGTTCCGTCACGATTCTAAAGCCAAGAGGAGCTTTACAGGGCGTTCAAATAAGGTGCGAAATAAAAATACGTTCTCCTGCGACCGCTCGAAGCCACTTGTCATCTAACCAACCCTCAGAGGGTACAGTCGGGGGTCGGCGTGCCTTCAAACGCACCATTCGTCCTATCATCGCTACCAGACCGGGAGCGCCGAATGCTTGCTGCAGAAGAAAGCGTCGTAGTTCCTCATGAGCTCATGAAGCGGATGTCTGATGCTCGCCGTCGGAGCGATGCACTTTTCAGCTTGGTCCGCGCCGGATCACTTTATGAGCGGCCGATTCCGGAGCGTCACCGCATCATTTTCTATGTGGGACACCTCGAAGCATTTGATTGGAATTTACTGAACGAACGAGCCTTTGGACTGAAGAGCGTCCATTCTGAATATGATCGGCTGTTTGCCTTCGGCATCGATCCAGTCGGCGGCGGACTCCCAACCGATTCGCCATCTGACTGGCCCTCCGTGGACGCGGTCCGCGATTATGTGGGCAATATCCGCAGCGCTCTCGACAAGTGTCTTGAGAACGTAATTCTCGATCCACACTCCGCGACAGGCAACGGCTTTCCCCTGTCCACTTTGCTTAACGTCGCGGTTGAGCATCGGCTGATGCACGCCGAAACGCTGGCCTACATGCTGCATCAGTTGCCGCTCGATATGAAAGTACGGGAACGCGAATCGCCGAATCTCGCTGGTCCGCCCGTCGCCCACCGGGTAGTTTCCGTTCCTGCCGGTGTCGTGACACTGGGCCTCCCGCGGGGCGGCAAAAGCTTTGGGTGGGACAATGAATTTGAAGCTCACGAGGTGGAAGTTCCTGCATTCGAGATTGATCAGTGCAAGGTGACAAATCGGCAGTATTTCGAGTTCGTGTCGGCCGGCGGCTATGAGACGCGGGCTTTCTGGGACCCCGATGACTGGGGCTGGAAGACTGGTCATGAAATTTCTCATCCCTTGTTCTGGAAGCGACAAGGCAATCACTGGTTTTGCCGCACAATGTTCAGCGAAGTGCCGCTGCCGCTGGACTGGCCTGTGTATGTGAGTCACGCTGAGGCAATGGCCTACTCCCGCTGGGCAGGGAAGTCGCTCCCCACGGAAGCGGAGTGGCAGCGTGCCGCCTACGGCACCCTCGACGGACAGACAAGAGTTTACCCGTGGGGCAATGAGGTGCCCAAGCCCAGCCTCGGAAATTTTGATTTTCATCGTTGGGATCCCATGCCGGTGAATTCGTTTCCAGAAGGCCAGAGCGCTTTCGGCGTCCACGATATGTTGGGCAACGGCTGGGAATGGACCTCCACGGTTTTCGGTCCGTTTCCTGGCTTCGAGCCATTTCCGTTCTACCGCGGGTACTCGGCTGATTTCTTTGATGGCAAGCATTTCGTTATGAAGGGTGGTTCGGCGCGTACCGCCGCGTGCA
>Ga0224558_1002087_pt1 | contig 19197 bp, 8 predicted proteins | sample 714S32024metaG_FD_180682 | JGI IMG/M metagenome (GOLD analysis project Ga0224558, IMG submission 180682) | Peat soil microbial communities from Stordalen Mire, Sweden - 717 S3 20-24 | ecosystem: Environmental > Terrestrial > Soil > Wetlands > Peat | place: Sweden: Norrbotten County, Stordalen...
AGAAACGGAATAAGATATTTGCGGCGCAGCAGAGAGTCATGCACCTTTTGCCCGTTTGAGCGCTCGGCTTCGGCGGAACGGGCTGTCTCTTCCATCTCGCGCAGTTCCAGGGCTGCCTGCTCGTCACTGCGCGAACGCAGCAGAGCGGCAAAGGCAGCGTCCGATTTGCCGCGTTGAAAGAGCCAGCGGGGCGATTCGCTTACCAGCAGGCTGCCCAGCACAAAGAGTACGCCGGGAGGGAAGGAAACCCAGAAGATTCGCCGCCAGACCTGGTCCTTGAAGGCGAACAGGGTTGCGGCATCGGCGGTGCGGGCCACTGCCGCAACGCGATAGCTGTAATACATGCCGACCAGGGCTGCCGCGACGATACCCAGCGTAAGTAGCCACTGAAAGACGCCAGTCCCTTTGCCTCGATGGGAGGCCGCGAGGCACTCGGCAAGATACAGCGGAACCACCACGCCGATGAATCCGCCGCTGATGCCTTGCAGCAGCCGCCCGAAGAACAGCGGCTCGTATCCGTGCGAGAGGGCTATGACCGGAATGCTGAGGATGAACGTGACGCCGGAGAGAATCATTAACGGCTTGCGGCCCATCCAGTCGGCAAGCAGCCCGGCGAACAAGGTGGAGATGACGCTGCCCAGCAGTACCGCCGCGACGATGACCGATAGTTGCGAGGCGTCCAGGCCCGAGGTTGCTTCCAGATACGGCAGTGCGCCGCCGATGATGCCCACATCGATGCCGTACAGCAAGCCGCCCAGTCCGGCCACCAGCAGAAGAAACAGGTTGTAACGGCTTTTCGCGGAGAAGTCGGAAGGCAGAGGTGCGGCGTGGGTGGCAGTCATAGAAGTATGGTACTTTCTCACAGTCTGCGCGTGGTTTTCGACCGGAGGCGGGTGGACCTTAGCGTTGTTCCCAAAGGGCCACTGCCGGAGAAAATACTCGATTCCAGGCCGGAAGAATATGCGTGAAATCAGTATACAATGAGCGTATTAAGATGAAACGGTCATTTAGTTGATCTAAATAGGAATTTGAGAGGTGGCTGGGATGTCTAGAGCATTTCCGCTTCACATCTTTACATCAGGAAAGCATGGAAGATGGCTTTTTCTTGAGGAAAAAGCCACTCAGCAGCATGGATTCTGTGAACACCAGGATCGAAAATGCTGTAGCCGGAACTTGGCGAAATCGATGCCGCTGGTATGGGGAATGCTCACGCTGCTGTTTGTGCTTCCTGCCTCTGCTCAGGTCCGGTTGTTGCCCGCGCCACGCGAAGCGCACTTTGCTGGCGAGACCGTTCTGCCTGCAACGATTGCGGTCAGCGTGCCGGGGCGCGATGCCGAGGATGAATTTGCTGGCCGTGATCTCGAAGAAGCGGTGAAGGCTGCGGGACTGACCGGCGGGAATGATGCTGGGGCTGCCTACCGTGTGGAGTTGCTGCGTAGCGGATCGGCCCAGGCAAAGGCCGTGCTGGCCAAGCGCGGGCTGGCTTTCGACGCGGCGATGCAGGACGAAGGCTATGTGCTGGCGGTCGAGCCGCATGAGGCTTTTGTGGTTGCGGCTTCCGGGGCGGGCATCTTTTATGGTGTGCAGACGTTCAAGCAGTTGCTGCCGTTGCCGGGTGGCAAACAGGTTTTGCCCACCGGCACGGTGCGCGACTGGCCGGCGATGAAGTATCGCGGCATTGACGACGATCTGTCGCGCGGGCCGTTTCCGACGCTGGAGTTTCAGAAGCACCAGATTCGTATCTTCGCTTCCTACAAGGCCAACATCTATTCGCCCTACATCGAGCACACGCTGGTGTATCCGAATCAGCCGCTGGCCGCGCCTCTGGGCGGCTCGCTGACTCCGGCCGAAGTGGCGGAACTGGTTGCCTATGCCCGCCAGTATCACGTTACGATCGTGCCCGAGCAGGAAGCCTTCGGCCATCTGCACCATGTGTTGAAGTACGACCTATATAAGGATCTGGCCGAGACGCCGCATGGCCACGTGCTGGCTCCCGGCCAGCCGGAGACGCTGCCTCTGATCAAGGACTGGTTCACGCAAGTAGCGCAGGAATTTCCGTCGCCCTTCATGCACATCGGGGCCGACGAAACCTTCGATCTGGGCGTGGGACGGACCCGTTCGCAAGTGCAGGCGAAGGGCTATGGACCGGTTTATGTGGAGTTTTTGAAGCAGATTCATGATGAACTGGCGCCGCTTCATCGCCGTCTGCTCTTCTGGGGAGATATTGGCGGCTCCGATCCGGCGGCCGTGGCCGGGCTGCCCAAAGATATGATTGCGGTGCCTTGGAACTATTGGGACACCAAGGGCTTCGACAAGATGATCGAGCCCTTTGCCAAGGCCGGAATCGAGACTTGGGTGGCTCCCGGCGACGCCAATTGGAACGAAGTCTATCCCAACGCCAAAGGAGCATTCGGAAATATTCAAGGCTTCATTCGCGACGGGCAGCGAATGGGTTCGACCGGCGCGCTGACCACCGTTTGGAATGATGACGGCGAAGGCCTGTTCAATATGGATTGGTACGGCGTGCTGTTTGGCGCTGTGGCGGCTTGGCAGCCGGGCGAGAGTTCGATTGCCGCCTACCAGGATGCCTACGGGCAGCTCTTCCACGGCGATGCGAGCGGCAAGATCGACCAGGCCGAAAGGGAACTGATGGAAGCTCATGCGGCGCTGGGAAAGTCGCAGAGCGGATTGAATAGCGATCAACTCTTCTGGCTCGATCCATGGAGCGCGGAAGGGCAGACTGCGTCGGCAAAGATTCTGCCGGTAGCCGTCGAGTTGCGCACCCACGCCGAGCGCGCGATTGTGCTGCTGGCGCAGGCGCGCATGGAGAATCCAAAGCTGAAGGAGTCGGATGCGCTGACCGCGATGGATATGGGCGCGCGCCGTCTGGACCTGATCGGCCTGAATTTTGAACTCAGCCAGGAGATTGCCGACGCCTATACGGAGGTGCTGGCCCGGCAACATGAACCGGCCAAGGCGCATAGCGATGAAACGCGCAACATGCTGGACGAGACGTTCGACCGCTGCCGGGACTTGCGCGATGCCTACTCGGCCTCGAAGGACGAATATAGCAAGGTCTGGCTCAGCGAAAACAGATCTTATTGGCTGGGCAATGTGACCGTCCGCTACGATCTGCGCATCGAAGAATGGCAGCGGCGCGCGGAGCGTTTTGCGGCGGTGACCAGGGAGCTTGAGAATAACAGGCAACTGAGTTCGCCTGCGGAACTTGGTCTGCCGGCGGTGCAGTCCAAGAGTGCGGCTGGAGTGGACAACAGCGGACATTGAGCCGGGCGAGAGCCGAAAAGCAAACCGCCTTGGTGCAAAGGAGAGAATCTTGAAAGCGATGGACCCGGAGAAAAAGATGCTGTGGTCGAGGCGCGATGTTGTGCGTGGGCTTTCGGCTTTGGGCGTGGCCGCAGGATTGCCCGCATTGCCTGCCTTTGCCAAAGCTGCTGGCTCTGAGGCGGGCGAGGAAGACCTGTTTCGCTTCGTCAATCTTGCGCTGGGAACCGGTGGCCATGGGCACACTTTTCCCGGAGCCACGGTGCCGTTCGGCATGGTGCAGTTGAGCCCGGATACCTATAACAACGACTGGGACTGGTGTTCGGGCTATCACTTGTCGGATGACTCGATCATGGGCTTCAGCCATACGCATCTGAGCGGCACGGGCTGCGGCGATCTGCTGGATTTCCTGGTCGTTCCGCGCACCGGCGAAGTGCATCTCGATCCCGGTGATCGCAAGCAACCGGGATCGGGCTACCGTTCGCGTTTTTCGCACGCCAACGAACATATGCATCCGGGCTACTATTCCGTGCTGCTGGGCGACTCTGGTGTGCATGCCGAGCTGACCGCCACGGAACATGCGGGCTTTCATCGTTACACTTTTCCGGCCAGCGAGAGCAGCCACATTCTGCTCGATCTGACCCACGCCTATGGGAAATTTCCGAGCAACATTGACTGGTGTGCCGCGCGCACCTCGGGCAGCGATACGATCCTGGCCGGTCATGCGACTCATGCCTGGGCGCAGGGCCGCGAGATGTACATTGCGCTGAAGTTTCCCCGGCCCTTTGATCGGCTGGATTTCTATCTGGACGGTCAGTTGACGCCAGCTCCCGCAGGCAATTTGCGCGGAAAGAATCTGAAGGTGGTGGCGCACTTCAAGACCCACGCTGGTGAGCAGATTCTGATCAAGGCCGGGCTTTCCGGCGTTTCCACCGTGGGCGCGGAGAAAAATCTGGCCGCGGAGATTTCCGGCTGGGATTTTGAACGGGTGCGGCAGGCCGCCGAGTTGCGTTGGCGCGAGGAACTGGGCAAGATCCGCATCGAGACCGCGAACGTCGATCGCAAGACGGTGTTTTATTCGTCGCTCTACCACACCATGATGGCGCCAACACTTTTCGATGACGTGGATGGATGCTATTGCGGCATGGACGGCAAGGTGCATCAACTCGCTGGGGGGCAGCGCAACTATACGACGTTCTCGCTGTGGGACACCTATCGCGCCGAGCATCCGCTGATGACGCTCATTCATGCCGACCGTGTGCCGGATATGGTGAACAGCTTGATCCGCATGGCGCAGCAAAGCCCGGCGGGGATGCCCGTCTGGCCGTTGCAAAGCAAGGAAACCGGCTGCATGACTGGCTATCACTCGGCTGCGGTGATTGCCGAAGCCTGCGCGAAGGGCTTCCAGGGCATCGACTATCCGGCAGCTTACGCGGCGATGAAGAAGCGCGCGTTCGTGGACGATTACCGCGGCCTTTCGTGGTATCGCTCAATGGGATACATTCCTGCCGATCTGGAAGAGGAGTCGGTTTCGAAGACTCTTGAGTACGACTACGATGATTGGGCGATTGCGCATGTGGCCACGAAACTAGGCGACCGCGAAAATGCGAAGCTGTTGCTCGCGCGTTCGCGCAACTACCGTCATTACTGGGATGCCAGCACCGGTTTCTTGCGTGCCAAACTCAAGGACGGTTCCTGGGCAGCGCCCTTCGATCCGATCGAGTTGGGGCACTCAAAGAAATGGCATGACTACACCGAGTCCAACGCCTGGCAAACGACCTTTGGCATTCAGCACGACGTGACGAACTACATTGAGCTGATGGGCGGCGACAAGGCCTTTGTGGCCAGGCTGGATTCTTTATTCAATCAGCCCTCGACGCTGCCGCCCAACGCGCCGCCCGACATTGCCGGCATGGTGGGTCAGTATGCACACGGCAATGAACCCAGTCACCACATCGCCTATCTCTACGCTTATGCGGGCGAACCGGAAAAAACTCAGGAGCGGATTCATCTTCTGAACACCACCATGTATTCGAATACGCCGGATGGCATTGCCGGCAACGAGGACTGCGGACAGATGTCGGCGTGGTTTGTTTTGAGCGCGCTCGGCTTCTACGCGGTCGATCCGGTCAGTACGCAATACGTTTTTGGAACGCCGCTCTTTGACCGTGCGACGCTGACGCTGGTGGGAGGAAAGAAGCTGGTTCTGGAGGCCAGACGCGCGACGCCGGAGAGTATCTATATCCATGGCGTGGAGCTCAACGGCAAGCAGCATCCGAACTCCTGGTTCAGCCATGCCGAGGTTGCCGAAGGGGGACACTTTACGTTCCATCTTGGCCCTCAGCCGGCGCAGCACTTTGGCAAGGCGCTATCCTGCCGCCCAGGGGGCTCTGCCGGAAAAAAGGTTTCCTGAGTCCAATCAGCGTGGAGCCAATCATGTGATCGGGCGGCACTCATGAACGTAGTCTTGGCTTGGAACAGATGACGATTCAACGAGGCACATACTTTATCCTCTGTGGTGGAAGCCCCACCTTACAGTAAAAAGCAAAAGCTCTTACCGTACCTTCACTTGCAGAAGTTCCTTCATTGTCTTGAAGATAGACTTTCGCGCTCCGGTATCTTCATCGATTCGCGGCTTATGCTGGCCACGCGGGCCGGCAAGCCTGGAACAGAGGCGACGCGCCGGTGGACTTACCTGTTCAAAAAGAATGCAGTGCTGGGCTTCGAGGAAGCCTGCAAGTCAGGCGAAGTCATACCGAATGGAGTATTCAGAATGGCCATCAAGTTTTCGCGGGCGGCGCGGCTGCCCGCCGTCTTATTTCAAGCGGCTGCTGCGCTTCTCCTGATAGAGTTTATGCCGCTTGGCTTGGCTGCCCAAATGGTATCTCCCGAGATCGACAATCAACCGGGGCCTTTTTCGTATTTCAGCAAGCCAACGGATGAACTGGGCGTGTTTCACGCGCCTTCCGGGACAGAAATCACGCCGGAGGGATTCTTGTACACCGGGTTTGGGGAGCTGATGTTCTTCGTGGGGCCGGAACAGACACCGGTTTCGGCGCGGGTGAGAACGCTTGAGGACGGTTACCTGCCGGTGTTTTCTTACCAGGTGGAGCACCTGGGAATCGAATATCGTTTCACGATGTTTTCCGCCTCTCTCGGCGTGGTGCCCAGGGCGGGCTTGGCGGTCAATTTTGTGCGGATTACAGTGATGAATCCGGACGTCAAACCTCGAACCGCATTTCTAACCACCGCAATGCGATACCAAGCCGAACAGACGACGGAGGTGGCGCGTGGCGACAATCGGTTTCGCCGGCCCATCAGGGCATCCGGGATAGGCCAGTTCCATCAACCCGGTGAGATCTTCAGTAAGAAGTGGATTTACAGTTGCGAAGGCGATGCTTTCCTGCGCGATGGCCGTGCGTTATACCTTTTCCCGCGCCAGCCCGCGCCGCGGCTTTCACTTACCTTGCGCAGTCATTACAACCGCCTGTACCCCTTGGCGGCGACGCAACTCGATGTGGAAGCTACGACGCCGGCCAGTGCCGCGGCGTACACTGTGCCGCTGGCTCCAGGGGAGAGCCGCACGCTCGATTTCCGCATGCCCATCGAGCCGGTTCGTTCGGGAACGCTGGAGTTTGCCCTGCTTGAGGCGGCTCGCTTCGACGATGCGCACGAGCAAGTGGTGGCGTTCTGGCGCAAGATGCTCAATCGCGGAATGGCGATCGATTTGCCAGAACAGAAGGTGACAGATACTTTTCGCGCTAGCCTTGTCTACGATCTGCTGGCGCTGAATCTTGTCGATGGGCAAACCGTCCAAACCGTCAACCAGTTCCAGTACCATCGTTTCTATTTGCGCGACTCTGCGGATTTCGTGCGTATGTACGACGCCACCGGCTATAGCGACATTGCCGAGCAAGTGCTCAACTTGTTTCCTTCCCGCCAGGCAGCGAATGGAAATTTTCTTTCCCAGCCCGGTCAGTACGATGGCTGGGGCGAGGCGTTATGGGCCTTCGGCGAGCACTATCGGCGAACGCACGACCTTCGTTTTGCCGAGAGCATTTATTCGCGGGTAGGGCGCGCCGTGGACTGGCTGGTCAAAGCGCGCGCGGCCGACCCGCTGCACATCATGCCCAAAAGCGATGTCAAAGACAACGAGCACGTGGCGGCACATCTGACGGGGTACAACTTTCTTGCGCTGGATGGGCTGCAATCGGCCATCGAACTGGTCCAGGCGACCGGTCATGTGCAAGATGCACGGCGCTTTCAGCGCGAGTATGACGATTTCCGGAATTGCTTCCTGCAGTTACTTGATAAGCAGACCAGCAGAAATGGCGAGTATATTCCTCCATCGCTGGACAGTGGAAGCTGGCAAGGAACGGATTGGGGCAACCTGCTGGCGGTGACGCCCGAGCCCGTGCTCAATCCACACGACCCGCGCGTGACCGAGACGCTGCGCCAGGTACAGGCGCACTATCAGGAGGGTATTGCAACCTACAAAGAGCCGGACGACGGACTATTCCTGCACCACTATCTGACCATCAAGAATACTCTGACGGAACTGGTGCGCGGAGATCAGCAACAGGCGATCCGCGAACTCTACGCGGAACTGCTGCACACCAGCTCGACTCACGCCGGATTTGAGTATTCAATTCGCCCTTGGGGATCGCGCGATTTTGAGGGTAATCTAGCGCCGCATGGCTGGTTCGCCGCCGACTATCGCAACCTGCTGCGCAACATGATGGTGCGAGAAGAAGGCGATACACTGCATTTGCTTTCGGCACTTTCGCCGGAGTGGATTGGAAAGGGCAAGACCATCCATGTCGAGCGCGCGCCCAGCTATTTCGGGCAAGTTGGTTTTGTATTGGAAATGCCGGAGGATGGTGTCGCGGTGCTGCATCTGAAGACGGAGTTTCAGCAGCCTCCGCAAAAATTGATTCTGCATCTGCCATGGTTCATGGAGGTTTTTTCCATTAGTGTTGATGGTGCGACGGCGCAAGTAAGCGCGAACAGCGTGGCATTGCCTATAAGTGCAAAGGAAGTAACAATCAACTGGCGCCGCAAGCCAGATGCATCCACGATGAGTTATGCGCGCACTGTTGAGAGTTACAAGGCGGAGTATCGCAAGCGATATGAGCACTTGCTGGCTACCGGCGAAATGTCTCCGGCAATTGACACGTGGAGCGTTCCCGAACAGTAAGTGCTAGAGCTTGATGAAGATCTTGCGGCGATAAAGGAAGAGTACGGGAAAAAAGCAAACCAAGACAAAGAGCACGGAGTAGAGCATTGAGACAAAAGGCGGCGGCCCCAGCCAGCGCGGAAGCATGTGAAAAAGAAATTGCTGAACACTCTCATGGCTTGGCAAAAAAATAACGCCAAGCGCAATTGCGAGCAACTCGGATAGAACGTAGGCCGACAATGCGTTGGCGCCAAAGGCCAGCCATGGCATCAGGCCGCGGCGTAACTGGAATGGTCCATCGATGAGCCAGAACAGCAGCGCGAACAGAGCAATCGAGACGCCCGCCGTGAATACGACAAAAGAGCTGGTCCAGAGGCGCTTGTTGAGCGGAAAGCTTTGTGCCCAAAGCAGTCCGCAAGCCGACAGGAAAAGGCCGGTGGCAAATGCCGCGGCGGACTTCATCCAGACTGGACGAGCAGTCAAAAACCACTCCACCGCCAGTACGCCGAAAAGCGTTGTCGCCAGCGCGGGCAGTGTGCTCAGCAATCCTTCCGGATCATAAAAGCCATGATGATAAAGATGCGCCTGCGGCACAAGTAGACGATCAATCCATGCGGCCAGATTGTTATGGCGATCAAGGATGCCGACCGTCGCTCCAGGCAGGCCGATGCCGGGCACCGGCACATGAAGCAGCAGCCACCAATAGCCAACCAGCGCGACCGCACACGTAGCAGCGCAGATCGCAAACCCGCCCGCGAGATAGAGCAGGCCTGCCAATGCATAGCACAAGGCGATACGTTGCAGCACGCCGAAGTAGCGCAGCTCACCGAAGCGGAAGAAGGGCAGTGCGTTCAGTAGAAGGCCGAGCGTAAAGATGTACAAAGATCGCTTGGCCATTTGCGAAAGAATAGCGCGCCGGGATACACCCCGATTGATGCGCGCGCTGAACGACAGAGAGATTGATGCGCCGACGATGAATAGGAAAAGAGGAAAGACAAGATCAGCGAGCGTGCATCCACTCCATGCGGAGTGGCGTAGTTGCGCGTAGGAAACAGCGCTGTCGCCGGCGTTGTTGACAAGAATCATGAGGGCGACCGTCAGGCCGCGTAGTACATCAAGCGACTGCCAGCGGTTGTCGCTTTGCGCTGACGAATGCAAGGTAGAATGGGAACGCTGTTTCAGTGCTGTTTTCATGAATCCCATCCAGTCTGAAACAATAACTTCGCAACGTAGTATGAAGGGAAGATTGAGTATTTTGCGAGCTACGAGAATGATAACTTGGTTCGCCGCGGTATTACGCGGAATATGCTGCCGCGAACGGTTTATGCGTAGATTGTCCGCGTTGATTTCCACGTCGCATTGATAAAACCAAGCCAACAAAGGATGCGGACAAAAATGCGCGAGGGATCGTAAGTCCCCCGCGCCGTTGAACGCTTGCGGTTAAAAGCTGAACTTGGCGCCAAACTCCACCGAGCGTGCTTCATAAACCGGCGGGTTGGAGTTGCTGGTGATCTTGCCCACAGATGAAGTATTGGAGATGTTTGCGGCCGGGCTGCCAAGGTTTGGATGGTTGAAGGTATTGAACGATTCCGCCCGCAATTGCAGGTTATAATGATCCATCCATTTGATGTTCTTGACCAAATTCATGTCGAGATTCCACCAATCAGGTCCGCGCAGCATGTCGTAACCGGAGTTGCCGAACGATGCGTAGGTGGGCACACCTGCCGTGTTGCCAGCCTTTACGACCTGATCGCACGTAAGTGTTGCCGAACTTGTTTGAACCGAGTTGTAGCATGGCGGAGCCGAGAAGGCCGCCGGATTGAACCACTGCGCCTTGCTCTTGTGTGAAGGATACAGGGCAACACCAGCAACGCGGTTGGCGCGGTTGGTTGCCCCGTTGGGGTTGCTTGCAATCACCGCATTCGAAGGCCAGTTGGTGGTAACCGAGAACGGTTGCCCGCTCTGGAAGGAGCCAACGCCTGAATACTGCCAGCCCCCCAGGACCTTGTCAACAAGGCCGTTGGCGTGGTTAAGTAGCAGTTGGCCGTGGCCAACCGGCAGCGCATAGGTGTAGTTGAGATTCAGCACCAAAGGCACTGTATTGCCGATCGGGCCATACGAATCGTTGTGATGCGCACCTGTATTGTCGAGAAACGACTCCACGCCCAAAATGCGCGTCCACTGAAACTCGGCGTTTACAGAAGATCCACCCTGGTAGTGTTTGTGCAAACCGATCTGCAACGCGTTCAAGCTGGTGTGGTAGTAGGAGTAGTCCTGCGCCATCACGGAAGACAGCGGCTGATAGCGATACGAAGCTTGTAGCTTTTGCGCGGCCTGCGAGTCCACACTGGTTGAGCCATAGACACGCATTGGGTCCGAACCGATGTTCAGGTTCACGTAGCTATTCTGTCCATTGTTGTTCTGCTGGAGGTTACGCTGACCGGCATAGCCAATGCGCAGATCCATATTCATCGGAAGCTCGCGCTCGATGGCCAGGTTGTAGGTCTCGCTGTAAGGCGTTTTGGTCTTGGCTTGGGCATCGATTTCGAACGTGCTGTTACCGTATTTGCCTGAGGTCACAAACGGATTGCTCATGTTGAAGTAGCTGCCGTTATATGCGCTGCTGCTGTTGGTGTACTTTGCCGTTCCCTTGAACGGAGCTTGACCTTGCCAAGTGCTTTCATACTGTGCGGCCAACAGGTTGTAGAAGATGCCATAGGCGCCGCGCAGCACCGTCTTCGGCAGGAACTCGTAGGCAAAGCCAAGGCGCGGTGCAAAGTTTGGAGAAGGCTGGTGCAGGTAGTTGTACGGATTGCTGCTCATATTAGCCTGTGCTGAGGTCGTGAGCATATTGTCGTTCTGCAGCAGGGCGACATAAGTGCTAACCGCCGTGCTGGGAATCGAGCTGCCGAAATACACAGCTTTCTGTTGATCGGGAACAAAGAGCACCGCGCGATGATAGGGATCATCAGCAAACCACTGCTGGTCGTAGCGCAGGCCGTAGTTGATTGTCAGATTGCGCAGCAATTTCCAGTCATCCTGAATGAAGCTGCTATATTGCATGGTGCGAAGCCGGCGCGGATACTCACCGCTTGGGTTGCCGTTCTGGGTTGATGCAGGAACGCCGAGTAGGAAGTCGGCAAACGAGTCGCCCGAGTAGGACTGATTGAATGCGAAGTTGCCGGCGCTGACTAGGCTAGAGTCAAAGAAATTGCCGTATACCGCAGCGGCGCCAATCTTTACCGTGTGCTTGGCGAAGACCTTGGTCAGAGTTGGGCTGAACTGAATGTCCTGCTCAAGACCAGGGTGGCCGCCGCCTGAGTCGCCCGTGCTGCTCATGCTGCCGCCATACAAATTCGTGCTTGCATTTGCAATGGAGATAGCTGGCGAACCGCTGTTCTCGGTCGTTCCCAGGCCAGGAATGAAGGAGCTGAAGTCAACGTTGGTTACGTGCGGCAGGCGCACCACCAGCAGATGCAGGTACGCGGCAGGAACGTCAAGGATCATGGTTGGCGAGAAGGTGTGTGTCCAGCCTAGGATCGAGTTCACATTGTGTTCACCATATCCGCTGTAGCCACCAGTCTTGCTATCCGTCCAACCGTTATTGTATGGGCCAAAGAAGGCGCGCATGAAGGTGCCGCGCAACTGATCTCGGTCGGTAAGCTTGTGGTCGAGGCGCATCGAGAAGCGCTTCGCATTCTGGGTATAGCTGATGTTCTCGTAGGTGTTGGTGGTGTAGCAGCCTGATGTGGTTGCGTTCGGATACAGAATTTTCAACAGTTGCAACGAGACTGCATTCTGATCCGTGCCGGGAATTTTGTTGCTGTTCGTCGCGGAGTAATCCACGCCTGTGACCGGATTGACAATATGAATGGCGCCCTTGGTGCTGTTGTAGCAGGCGCCACCCGGCATGAACTCGCTGAAGTCGCCGGTGCGCATCAGGGCTGAAGGCTGGGTCGTGTTTGCGGCTGAAGAAAAGGTGTAGCCGTAGCCCTCATAGGCGGCGAAAAAGAAGGAGCGGTCCGTGCCGTTGTAGAAATGCGGAATGCTGATCGGACCGCTGAAGTTGCCACCGTACTCGTTGCGCTCGTACGGAGGACGCTTGGCTGTCAAGGCGCGCGTGGTAAAGGAGTTGACCTTGGCGTTCATGCCCTTGGAGCGGTTGAACTCCAGCAGTTCGCCATGATAAGCGTTGCCGCCACCTTTGGTGGCAACGATGATTTGCGCTTGCTGACCGAATTCGGCGGGTGCGCCGTTTGTGATGATCTTGAACTGGTCCAGGGCGTCGATCGAAGGAAGTTCGCCAGCAGAGCGTTGCAGCACAAGCTCTTCGTTCACCGAGCCATCCAGGGTTGTTGCCATCGAGCCATAGGAGTTACGGCGGGTACTGCCCACTGAAAGAGTCACGCCTGAGGTCGGAATTGTGTCTTGGGCATTGGGCATACCTTGCACGCCCGGAGCGAGAATCATCAGACCCATAAGGGTCAGACGTCCATTGAGCGGAGTGCTCTGAATCTGATTGCTGTCCAGCACCAAGCCGTTCGATGACTGCTCGGTCTGGATGGTGGGAGGGGTGCCGGTAACCGTGATCGTTTCACTATCGGAGCCAACCTGTAGTTGCGCGTTGAGCTGTACGATCTGGTCGATCTGAACGGTGATGCCGTTCTGCTCGAAGAGCTTGAAGCCACTTTTGTCGACCTTCACGCTATATTTGCCGGGATGCAACTGGGTGACCTTGTAGAGGCCGGCGTCGGAGGTCGTGACGGTGCGCGCGGCATTTGTGTCCACATTCCAAATCGTGACGGACGCTCCAGTGACAGTCGCTCCGTTCGCGTCTGTCACTGTGCCGGTGATCGACCCGGTAATGCCCTGGGCCAATACGCCAGGCGTTAGAGTCAGAGTGAGCAGCAGGCTGGCAAAGAGGGCAGAGCTCACCATACGTGCTTTTACCTGCAAGGCTCTGGACCTTTCTTGGAAGAAGTACATAGGAATTTGCATTTATTACTGCCTCCAAATTCGTTTTTTCTTTTGTGAATGACCGTTGAATTGTTATAGTGCAATGAATGCCAGTTACAGCCGTCGGTAAATCGCAGATATGGAATAGCTGTTCCACGACTACGATTCCCTACATGATGAATGATGTCTTTTTCACGCTATGCCATTCAAGTGAATTCACTGTGAGATGTTGTAAGAAACACATGTTAAGCGTGGAATAGCCTGTGTTTTCAGTCGTCGGTAAGTTATAAGGATATTTATTGAAATGTAACAATACCAAAGTAAATCGAGAAAAACGGAAAGCCACTGCTTTGCGAACCAGCCCACACCCTTGTACGCGGATAGCAGCGCAAACAGTGGCGTTATCTCTTTCACAGGGTGCCCAAACTGATTAGTTTACAGGCGCATAGATAACGCTTGCTTTATCCAATTCGTCGCCTGTGCGGCCATGAAATCCGACGATCTGCCTGCCGGCCAGAGCAGTGTAAGTCACCCTGGTGCCGGTAGTGCTGCCGCCGGACATCGTGCGGCCAAGAGTGGTCGTGAATGATGCATAGAAAACGCGCGTGTCACCATTGTACTGACCGGAATCCATGGTTACGCTGGTGACGTATTCATCTGATCCGAAGGGCAGTTGGTTGGCTGTTCCACCAGTCCCGCCATGCACAAACGTAATCCCATTGGAGAGAGTCAGATTGACTTGGTCCACGCGGTTTCCGCTGCGCATTCCGATAACCTGTACAACAGGTTTTGCGGGCAAGGAATTAACATCGTTGTAACTTGTGCCGTGTGGCCCGCCGAACTGGTTGCTGAACTTGAAGTTGGTGTTGAGCGTGCAATTGAAGTTCACCGAGAGCGGATCGTGGTCACTGAGCATATTGCCGGACCGGTCGCGAAAAGTTGCGTCAGGCAGGTTGTAGTTGTACGGCGTGAAGGTGATGTAGTTGTTGTTGCGGTAGAAGATCTTCTCAACGAATTCGCTCGACCGCACCGAACAAAGATGGATTTCGCCTGTCGGCTGGTCACTGACAAAGAGATGGAAACAATGTTTCTATCGCGGATGAATCCGAATCGCCTTCACTTCTGTCCGCAACGGCGTTCCCACCAGCTTGGAACTGGCCAGCAAAACCTCAAAAAATGGAAAACGCCCATCTGGGACCTTCTGGCGAATCGTGGCAAGGCTTTCGCGAGAAGTAATCCATTCCCCGGCTGCGAGCGTGGCTTGCGAGTCGGTTCCCGCGATAATCAGGGCAGAGCGATTGTCGCTTAGATTCGGCAGAAAGGCCACGATGCTGTAGCCGTGGTTGGGCTCTACATAAAGATCGTAATTGGCTTGTTCCCCCGCCGCCGGCGCGCGATTGACAATCTTCGGATGATGCAGCGAGGGGTCATAGTCCATGTAAAAATCCATACGGTCCTTATATAGTTCAATCCACGGATTGGACTCCGGCCCCCCGATGAGAATCACGTTGTTTGCCTTGATGCGTTCTGGCGTGTAAGCGCGGGCCGATGCCAGCTTCAAATTCGCCGAGTGTCCGCCCAGCTTCATCATGCGCTCGGCAACGCGAAAGTCTCCCACACTGCCCAGTTCTCTACCGAGGACCATCTTCACTGTGCTCCGCGCCTCTGGCGAAAGGTCGGGCAGATCGACATTGTTCCTGTACTGGTAATCCAGATAATCGTCCAGCGAGACGGGACGCTTCAGAATATCTTCGACCAGCGCCAAGGAGGTATCGGCGGTAACAATATCCACCTCGCTGTTGGAACCAAGGAACTCGGACCAGAACGCACGGAGCACAGGGTCAGCCTTCCAGGGGCGGAGCGCCGCTTGAAGCGTCCAGTTCTGCCAGAGCAGAAAAACGATTCCACAACCGAGCAGGGTTGAGCAGCCTGCCATTGCCCAAAAGCCTTTGCGCGAGTTAGTTCCCCATTGCTCTGGAAGGAGTGTGCTGTCGGTGTCGTCCTCTTCAGAGGAGAGATCAGTGCTAACGTCTATCGTGCTCGAACCCTCCCCTTCGCCTTGTATCTCACGGCGATAAAAAATGGGAAGGTAGGCGCCGCGAGGAATCTCGACCACCAGCGTTTCCTGCGCTCCTTCATTCAGGAAATAGTGTTCCAGACGCTTTCGCAGTTCAGAGGCGTTGACGCGAACAATATTGTCGAGGCTGGTATCGTAATCGCTTGGCCGCCCGAAGACCGCTTCGCCGATCTCCTGTTCAGGGATGGAGTTGATTCCGGCCTTGATTGACTGTGTGGCGATGTACAGCAGCAGTTCCCGCAACCGCTCGGCGCGCTTGAATTTCTGACTGTCCCGGATGCGTTCGATCAGCTCCCAGCGCTCCGATGCGCTGATCTCGGCAAGTTCTTGTTCAGCGGCGGCTTTGGTCACTCATTTCTCCCAAGAACATCGCCCATGCAACCGGGTATTTCACGTTCATTCTCCGGCAACGGTGTGTATTTACTGTAAAGAAAAAGCCGTCTCCCAATGAATGCGGTCTAGCGCCAGTCCTCGAAATCTCATCAAAGGTATATGACGAATTGCCTCTACAGAATATAGTATCGATTGGCGTCCGAATATGAATGATTCATGAATGGCGCGAACACTCAGTACGCGCCATTTCTATTAAATGCCCCGATAGGGCCTGCTGTAGTGCGTGGACCAATCAACCAGACTGGAATTCAGAAATCTCCAGGTCACTTTCCGGGTATCGACTTCCACCAGCATATATGCGTTCTCGTCGTAGCGCGTAGCGGCGATGGCGTAGTGCTGCGGGCCATAGGTGTGAGCGAAGTCTATCCACTTGTGCAGGTGGCCGGAAACCACAAACTGAATTGTTTCCCGATGCTTGCGCAGCAGCGGAAGTAGCCCGAAGTCTTTAAATTCCGTATCGTCAATCTGGATCAGCGGAAAGTGGAGAAACACGAAGGTAGGCCGATGCTGACGCAACTGGGCCTCAAACCACTGCAACTGTTCTTCGCCCAGCGAGCCGATGGCCGGATTGAACTGCGGCGACAAGTGGTCTTGAGTGCTGCCCAGAAAATTATTCAGCAAAATAAATTTGCAGCCTTTATAATCGATCGCCGAATAGGGTTGGGCGTTGAATTTTGCCGCAAAAAGCTGATGGCTCATCTCGCGCGGAATGTTTTTCACGTCATAGTCGTGGTTGCCAAAGACCAAATGCACCGGCATCTTGAAGCCGTCTGTGATGGCCTTGGCGTGGTCCAGACGAGTGACGTTCTGAAAGTAAAAGTCATAGTTGGTGGAGGGATAGTTATGGAAGTAATCGCCGCCCAAAAACACCTGCTCGATTTTAGGATTCAAGCGGTTGATCAGGTTGCGGGCCGATGCTAATCTGGCTGCGGTGTGCTGCAAGCTGCTGGTATCCAGGTCGCTGTTTTCATGCCCTTGATAAAAATCATCGATGATGTGCGTATCTGCCACCACCGCAAAGCAGAACTTATTTGGTGACGCCGTTGGAAGAACATGCTCCGCCCATAGATTGCGAGTAAGATAACCGGCAGTTGAGGTAGAAGCGAGTTTGGCAAATTGTCTGCGATCCAGGGGCATGAAATTTTCCTCGATAAAAATGATTTATCCCTTTCTATAGAGATTCTTGCATTCCGTCATGGTCTTGCAGTGTCGCAGAGCGGTGAACCCGGGTCGGACATGGATGGTGGAGGCACAGTTCTACCCCAGCCAGTTGGCTCTGATCCCATGCTAAACACGAGAGTCCCGCCCTCTGCGATCTGCTTGTGGCGAAACCATGCATTGTTCAGCGGCGTTCCGTTGAGCGTCGCCGACTGAATGTAGCGATTGATGTGTTCGCTGTCCAGGTTGCGCGCCACAATGCGCAGCGACTTACCGTTGGCTAGTGTGATCTCTGCCTCGGAAAAGCTGGGCGTCCCAATCAAATAAACATCCTGACCGGCATTCGGGTAGAAACCGAGTGAGTTGAAGATAAACCAACTGGACATGGCGCCAGAGTCGTCGTTGCCGGGAATGCCGCTACGCTGATCGGTGAATGCTTTTTCCAGCAGCGCGTTCACGATCTCCGCCGTCTTGTCGGGACGTCCTGCCCAGTTATACATTACCGGGATGAGAAACCCAGGCTCATTGGTCACATCGAAATGCCGACGATAGAAGATGTTGTCCAGGAGGCGCACGAAGGTTTCATTGCCACCTGAAAGCGCAATCAGCTTGCGAATATCCTGCGGCGCATAAGTCGAGTAAGTCCATAGGTCGCCCTCGTAAAAGAAATCCGGCCAGCTTCCGCGTACTAGAAAATTCGGCTCGCTCCAGGAGCCATCATGGTTGCGAGGGCGCAGAAAACCATGGAATCCTTCCACGCTCAGATCCTTGTCCCATAGATTCTCCCAGTTATGGGCGCGGCTGGCGAATAACTTCGCCTCCGTAGCTCGATCGAGGCCGCAGGCTAACTCGGCAATTGCGAAATCGTCGTAGGCGTACTCTACCGTTCGCGAACCGGAGCGCTCATCCGCCAGTGTTACATAGCCCTTGGCGTTGTAATCGAGAATGCCGCCGCGCCCCTCTTTCTGCGCATTGACTGGCGGCACGGAGGCATCCTTTAACATTGCCTCGAATGCTGTCGCGTAATCGATGCCCTTCAATCCTTTGACCCACGCGTCTGCAATTACCACGTCAGCGTTGCTTCCACCCTGGGTGCGGCCATTGTCGTTGCCGCTGCGGGCGTCGGGCATATAGCCCGTGTGGCGATAAATGTCGATCAGCGAACGGATCATATCCCGTTGCCGATCGGGATCGATCAGCGTGAACAACGGGCCCGAGCTGCGAAAGGTGTCCCATATGGCATAGTAATCGTCGTAGTACGGCTCATCGGATTGCCACAGCGGATTCTCACCCGTGCGATCGGAAGGCATCAACATGGTGTGATACATAGCCGTATAAAACTGCATGCGTTTGGAGTCCGTTTCGCCGTGCAACTTGATCCGCGACAATGCTTGGTTCCAGGCCTTCTCCGAGGCCGCACGCACCTGCTCAAAGTTCCATCCTGGCGCCTCCCGCCGCACCGTCTCGCGCGCCTGCTCCATACTGACGAACGAGATCGCCACCTTGGCTTGCACCACTTGTCCCGCGCGTGTCGGCAAGTTGAAGGCCGCGCCAATTGGCCGGTCTGCACTTACGGAGGCGTCTTTGGCGAACGAAAGCGCACCGTCCGTATCGGTTTGAACGCTGGTGGCCGGCGTGTCGATGACGATATAGAAGTACACCTTGTATTCGCCGCCCTCGTTCCAACCGCCCGTGTAGCGTCCCACGCCTTCCGCTTCGCGATTGCCGAGCAGATGAACCTCTCCGCCCAAGAAGCGCTGCGACTCGGCACCGATTCCTTTGTTCAGGCAGTGTGCGAGGTCGATGGTGATGTGCGACTGCGATGAGGCGGGAAAGGTATAGCGGTGCAGGCCTACGCGTCGCGTTGCAGTCAGTTCCACGAGGGTCTTGTAGCGCGTTAGCTTGGCAGCATAGTAGCCGGGGTGATTGACTTCATCAGAACGAGCCGACTTGATGTCCGCCAGATCGAGCGACCCGGTTACTGGAGTTACCAGGACGTTCCCGTACTTGCCGGAAGCTCCGCTTAGGTGCAGATGGCTGAATCCAAGAATGCGGCCGCCGCTCAGATAGCCAAAATTGGAAGGCTTCCCGTCGAAGCTTTCCATGTCAGGACCAAGTTTTACCATGCCGAAGGGAACCGCCGCACCTACAAACG
>Ga0224558_1002089_pt1 | contig 19185 bp, 20 predicted proteins | sample 714S32024metaG_FD_180682 | JGI IMG/M metagenome (GOLD analysis project Ga0224558, IMG submission 180682) | Peat soil microbial communities from Stordalen Mire, Sweden - 717 S3 20-24 | ecosystem: Environmental > Terrestrial > Soil > Wetlands > Peat | place: Sweden: Norrbotten County, Stordalen...
TATGAGAGCTTTAGCTGCGGTTGGGTTAGAAAAGACAAATGCGACTTACGTGAATTGATAATTGTCGCCAGACCCCAAAAGTAATTGTCGCTGTACACCCGTAGTACCTCCGTTAGCGTAACGGAGGTACTACGGGGAGGATCCGGCGAGGCTACGGCGGGGCTACGGCGGTGTCAGCGGGCCGTAGGGGACGCTGGTGCCCCTTTTTACCGAAAACAGCGAAGGGTCCAGCGCTGATCGGTAAGTCATTGTGGTCTAGAGATATACACCTTAACTAAGCGCCATTCTTGACGGACATCTTTTCGCCCGCGCGCGCTGCCGGTTGCGGATCATAAAGAAGACCGCGTCGCCGCTCGGGCCATTTTTGGGGATGTCCAGCATGTGCATCTTGTCAATTCTCAGGCGTTTATCGCAGCGCTGACCCACCGCCTCGGGGCGCCGGTTTGAGCCGCCTGCGGCGGCTGACAATCTGGCTCAACGCCTGGCAGCTTCAAGTGATCCGGCAGAAATCATTCGATTGAATTCCGCGATGAAGCGCGGATTCTATGGCGAATGATCTGCCGCTTGCCCAGTCCAGCTCCAACCGGCGAAGAACTCCCCTAGGCAATGGCAGCCGCCATTCCAGGTCACAGCTTTTCCTCCTTCGTCCCATAGTCCGTGGTCCATCGCCCGTGATCCGTAGTCTCGTAGTCCCTTTGGCTTCTTTCAGCAGTTCAGGTTTCAGCTTTTCCCTGGTTCTAATTGCCGGCGGGTTTGGGTTTGGAGAACGGATTGATCACCCGCACGCCGGTGCGTCGAAACCCTTCCTCCTCGCGGCTGACCACGGTCAGATCGTGAACAATTGCCGTCGCCGCCAGGAAGGCATCGAGGGTGGGCACCGGCTGCAGCAAGCCCAGACGACCCCACTGGTCAGCCACACGCTCGTCCACCGGCAAGATGCGATCAGCAAACTCGGGCGAGAGGCTCTGGAGCCATTTCTCCAAGGCACATGCTTGGGCTTGGTCGCGCAACCGAATCCGCTCAACACCTTGCCGGATCTCACCTAGCACCAGCACACTGACATACAGTTCTTCGGCGGGGGTGCCCTCTACCCAGTCGCGCACCCCGGCATCACAGCGATTCGCTTTCCGGAGTTCGCTCAGGATGTTGGTGTCGAGCAGAAAGCCCATCATAGCTCGATGGGGCGCTCAAGCTGAGGCCCCCGCACAAAATCCTTGTCCTCGCCCACGTTGGGCATCGAAAGCAAGTATTCCTTGAACGAGGGCTTCTTCCTGGACACCCCCACCAGCGCCGCACGCAGGATGCGCCGGTGCTCTTCTTCCATCGACACCCCATGCTGGCCGGCCCGCTCTTTGAGCTTCTTTACGACCTTTTCTTCGATTTGTCTCACAATCAGTTGTGGCATAATGCATCAATTCTCAGTTCTGCTATCAATGATAGCACGCACAGCCGCCGCGGGGAAGAACGAATTGGCAGGAAGGCATGCTGACCCCTACGATGTGATTCGATGTGGACTCTATGTCGATTCTGTGTAGATTCATTCCATGACAACAGCAGCAATTGAAAACAGTCCAGAGCTCCAAATCCGCTTCGCTGAGCTGCAGAGCAAGATCACGGCTCTTCAGGAGGAACTGCACGCTATACTCCGCGGCGGCGGAGGCTTGCAGGTGACCCTCCCCGAGTTGCACGATGAAGCGACCGGGCGCATTGACGCGCAGAAGGTGGCTGATTACATGGGTGTACCGCTCAAACGGCTCGCCGAAGGACTCCAACTGAATTACAAAGCCATCCATCGTAGCCCTTCGGCCGAGGCGCTTCAACCGTCGCTCAAATCCGTGAAGCGGTCCCTGGAGATTCTCCATGAATTCTTCCACAAACCAGAGACAGTGCGAGTTTGGTTGAATACGCCTCATCCTGATCTGGACGGCGACACTGCCTTGGACATGATCCTGGCTACCAATGCTAATGCGGTCCTTAGAATCCTCGAAAACGCGGTTGCGGGCGTGCCTGTCTAATGCTTCCCCTCCGCCAACTGGCCGCCGCGCTCGCCAACGTCCAGCTCACTTCCGCCCACGGCCCCTGGTCGCGGGCCATCGGCTATGACTCAGGCCGCATTGCCGGGATCAAATACGCCTCCGCCAAACACCCCGGCGGATTGAACCTCGTCGTCTTTCCCGACCGAATCCCTGTCGCCGCCGGCAGTTTCCTCCAGGTTTACGATCCGCACGGCAACCTCGCCCAGCGCATCGGCCCCTGACCACACGGTATGAGCGTCACAATCAATCTTAGCTCTGATGAGGTGGATCAGATCAAGCGGTTCACTGAGCTCCAAAACGAAACCGAAGCCGTGGCCAAAGCGGCGCGAGAGTTCCTCCGCATGACTCAACTCCGCGAGCTCAAGGCGGTATCCGGGAAAGTTGATTATTGCGACGGAGGCGACGAACTGGAGGCGATGGAGCTTCGCGAACAGCCCCCCAAATCAGTGTGATCTCCGGCGCTCTGGTCCTGGTGGATGCCGGCGTTTGGTCCTCGCCGATCTCATTCAGCCTCTCCGGAGCAAGCTGTCGCCCGGCTCAAGTCCGGCGACTATGCCAGGGGCATCCAAATACTTCGGTTGTTGCAGCGGGTCCGGCCTGATGATCCGGCAGTGCTTTACAATCTGGGGATGGTGCTGAGCGACCAAGGCCAGCTGGACGAGGCCATTCGCCATTTGCAAACGGCGGCTGAGCAGCACCCGGATGGGGCCAACATCCTCGTCGCCTTGGGCGTGGCCCAGTATAGGAGCCGTAACCTGGCGGAGGCGAAGAAAGCCTTGGAAGCCGCCGTCGCGATCGAACCCGAGAATCCCTACGCGCTCCGCAACCTGGGCGGGTGCCTGGTCGCCCTGGGGCAAGACCTTGGCCGGGCCGAGGAATGCCTACGCAAATCGGTCGCCGCTCTGCCGCAGGACCAGCAGGGATGGGTCGGCCTCGGCCAGGTGCTCGAACAGCGCGGCAGTCTTGAAGAGGCGGACGCGGCTTACAAGAAGACGCTGGAGATCAACTTCAACAACCAAGTCGCGGAAGTCGCCAAGACTGGTCGGTCGCGGATCGTGCAGGCCAACATGCGGCGGGCGGTCAGTGGCGATGTCCGGCCTGATGCAACCATGTATTGCCTGGGAGCGCTGCAAAAGATCGAGAAGATGTCGGATGCTGAAGTGCAGAAGATAGCATTCGAGATCGCGGCGGTCGGGATGAAGGGCCTCAACCCGAGCGATTCGAACAAGCGCTATACGCTGCGGACGCTGCCCGGCGAGTTTAGCGGGCTTCAGCTGCTCAGCTACATGTATGTGACCTGGAAGCGGGTGAAGCCTGACGCGGACATTGGCTTTGACCTGTCGCGGGAATATCAGGCAGCTATGGCGCTCCACCATAAATCGTAATCATCGCGAACCGGAAGCTGTTTACGGAGCAGAAGCCACAAAACAGACATCTTGAGCTTCAGGTAAGCCAAGACCTGCTGGACCGCGCTTACGAAAAGTCCGTTGCCATCTTCTCTGACTGGAGCCTGACGCCGCCTGGCATCCACACCCATCTGAGCATCGAGCTTAATCGCCTGAAACTCGTGCTCGACATCAAGCGCGATGTGGTGCCTCCCATTGCCTTTGCCTTGCGTTACTTCGGAGACACCCTTCCAACACAGCTCATTCAAAAACTGAGGAACAGGCCGCAGACACAAGACACTCTGTTCGAGCTGCTATGCCTCGGTTTCTTCGCCGAGCGCAACAAAGTCGTTTACGAACCCAAGCTCGCTGATGGCAAGGTGCCGGACCTGCTCGTTGAGCTGGACGGTGGTCCGCCATTATACGTTGAATGCAAGTCTCACCGCTTTGTGGAGGCTCCATACTGGGAGGCGTTTATGGCAGTTTCCTCCCAGCTTTGCGAAGCCTTCACCGCTCAGCCGATCACGAAAGCGGGCGAGGAGGAGCGATTGCGCCTTGAGCTTAATCTGAAGGCGAGGCCGAGCAGCAAGGAAATCGAGGCCGTGAGGAAAGCAATCCCAATGCTTGCCCTGGAACAGGTTCGCGTCGAACACCCGCTAAGCCCGAAGGTGTCGGTAATGGCTGTCCCCCGATCCCAGGCGCTCCGCAGTGGGTTTTCCCTAACGAGCGGACGGCAGATGATTGGCACTGAACCAACCAGAATCACCCAGGAGGACAACTACGTTTTGGCTTACTCGTGGCCGGGGTTGGACAGGAAGCGGCGGAAACTTCAACGCGCCCTGCTCAGGGATGCGCGGCTTCAGCTTCGAAACATTCCGATAGGCTCGTTTGGCATGATCTGCATTCAGACCGTTTCGGCCAAAAGGTTTTTGCCGGACCTTCACGAACTGATCGACCAGGACCAGTTCAGCCGGATTCCACTCGTCTGGCTCAACCCGTCGCTGGTGCCAGGCACCGAGTCCAAAATTGTGTTCAGGGACGGTGCCGGGGATTTGATGGACAAGCTGGTTCCCGCTTGAGCGTTTCGACAGTCCTATTCTGGGATGGCGGGCAGCTTGTTGACCGCCGTGCGGAGCGTCTCGGTTTCGAGATGCGTATATCGGGCATGAGCGCCATCAGTCTTGTGACCAGTCATGGCCCGGCGTTGCTCAGGGGCCACGCCTTGGTTTGCTAGGCCCGATACGAAACCATGCCGCAGGCTGTGGAACGAGCGTTTACAGAATTTGTGGCCATTGGGGCGTGTAACTTCTCGAAGATCAACACCGGCCTTGATCACAATCTCCTTAAACTTCCGGCTCAGGCCGCGCTTTCCGCCCGACTCGGCACCCGCAAGCGTCTCCATGACGTAATCGTTAGCCTGGTCGCTGCTGGCTATGGACATCAGATGGGCCTCAAGTCTTTCGTGAATCGGAAGTAGCACCGCCCGCCCGCGCTTGCCCGGCTTCCTAATGGAGATTGTCTTTTTGGCCAAGTCCAAGGCGTCCCACCGTAACGCCGCTGCCGTGGCCAGCCGCAACCCGGTATAGTAGCCGACCAGCACGAGCGTCTTCCACTCGCCTTCAGCGGCATCCAGAATCAGCTTGGCCTCGGCGTCGGTAAAAAGCTCGCGCTGAACCTCTTCGTCCACGGTGACAGAAATGGGATCGGCAGGACTGGATTCGATCAGTTGTAGGCGTCGCGCTGTGTTGAAGGCGGACTTGAGTGCCTGCAAATGCAGAGCTGCGGTCTTGTCGCTCCACTTCTTTTCCTGTTTGGTGTCGATGTAACTTTGGATGTCTGCGGGAGTGACCCCCTGCAACGGTTGGTCAGCGCGGTTTTCTATGTGTGCAAGGAAAGCCCTCGCGACACCCGAATAGCGCCCCTTGGTTTCTTCACCCTTGCCTTTCAGCCATTCGTCAAACCACTTGCGCACGGTCGGCGTTCGGAGATTTTGACCGGTGTTACGGTGCAAAACCTCGGAGACAACTTTTCGGACTTGCGCCTCCGTCTTTGCGTTGCGCTCCACCTGCTCCCAGCCCCGTGCGATCTCCCAGGCTTTATTCCTGACAGCTTCTTTGGTGCTCCTGATGTGAAGTTTGCCGCCCGCATCGCGCCACGCCGCCTGCCAATACTTCGAGCGCGGTCTTTTGTGTAACGATGCCATATCGGTATTATATAGTTCCTACGGTATAGTGCTAACGAAAGTGTTAACGTCAACGAAGTAATCGACGTTCAATGAAGTTCATTTTGCTGAGGATTTGTTGAAAATGGAGCGGGTGAAGGGAATCGAACCCTCATCTCAGGCTTGGGAAGCCCGCATTCTACCACTGAACCACACCCGCTTCCGCTAGGCTAATCTGTAACAGAATCTGCACCCAAGCGCAATACCCTATTTGCGGCTGATTTGCTGCTTGCGCGGAGGGTTTGGTAATCCCCCAAATTGGGGGTTTACTTGGGATGAATCTTCCGCCTAAATGGCGGTCAATTATTGCTATCATGAATACACCATCCAACGGTTTGACCTCACGCCGGGAATTCCTCAAAGCCTCTGCACTGGTCGGCAGCGTCTTGGCCGCACCTGCGGTTTTGCCCGGATCACTCTTTGCCAAGGAGAATACCGACACACTCCGCGTCGGCTTGATCGGTTGCGGCGGACGCGGATCCGGCGCGGCCAGCCAGGCACTCAACGCCGACCAGAACGTCGTTCTGACCGCGATGGGCGACGCGTTCGAGGACCAACTTCAGAAGAGCTTGCAGGGCTTGCAGAAACAGCTTCCGGACAAGGTGAAGGTGACTCCCGAGAAGTGTTTTGTGGGCCTGGACGCCTACCAGAAGGTCATCAACAGCGGCGTGGACGTCGTGCTCCTGGCTACCCCGCCGGGCTTCCGCCCCGTCCACCTCAAGGCGGCGGTTGACGCGGGCAAACATGTCTTCTGCGAGAAACCGATGGCCACCGACGCGCCGGGCGTTCGGTCGGTGCTGGAGTCCGCCAAAGCGGCGAAGGATAAGAACCTTTCGCTCGTGGCCGGATTCTGCTGGCGTTACGAACCGGCGCGCCGGGAGTTCTACAAGCGCATTCATGATGGCGCTATTGGCGACATCCGCGCGATCTATGCAACCTATTACACTGGCCCGGTCAAACCGATGCCGCCGGCCAGCGACCGCCCCGCCGGCATGGGCGATCTGGAGTGGCAGATGCGCAATTGGTATAATTTCACGTGGCTCTCGGGCGATGGTTACTTGGAGCAGGCCTGCCACAGCGTGGATAAGATCGCCTGGGGCGTCAAGGACCTGTCACCGCTCAAAGCCGTCGCTGTGGGCGGACGCCAGACCCCCAACAACCAGGGCAATATCTTCGATCACATGTTCGTGGTTTATGAATTCCCCGATGAGGTGCGCGGGTTCATGGGGCAGCGGCAAGTGGGCAACACCTACTCGGATAATTCCGATTACCTCATGGGCGCCGCCGGTTTTGGCAAGATCCAAGGCTGGTCGGCACCGTTCCTCAAAGGCAAAGAGAGCTGGCGCTACAAGGGGGATAAGACCGACATGTATCAAAACGAGCACAACGAATTGTTCGCCAGCATTCGCAGCGGGAAGCCGATCAACGACGGCCAATGGATGGCGCACAGCACATTGATGGCCCTTATGGGCCGCATGGCCGCCTACACCGGCCAGGAAGTCACCTGGGAACAAGCCATGAATTCGCAGGACAAGATCGTGCCTGACCAGCTCGACTGGAAGATGAAACTGGACTGCCCAGCGATGGCCATGCCGGGCGTGACGAAGTTCGTTTGAGGGAAGTTATGAACCGTCGTGAATTCGTGCAAACCGGCGCCACCGCGCTGACGCTCGCCGCTTTAGCGCCGAGCGCGCTGGCAGCAGAAATGCAGGCCCCCGCGGCAGCCGCCTCCGGCCGTACTGTCAGGAAGGGCATCATGTGGGGCACCGTAGGGGTCAAAGGCTCCGTGCTGGAGAAAATGAAGGCCATCAAGGAAGCCGGCTTCGAGGGCACCGAGATGATGAGCCACATGGACCAGGACGAAGTGCTGCGCGCGCGCGACGAAACCGGCCTCGCCCTTCCCAGCGTCTGCGGCCGAGACCATTGGGGCAAGCCGCTCTCGGACCCCGACCCGAAGGTGCGCGCCGAAGGTCTCGAGGCACTCAAGCAGACACTGCGCGACGCAAAGCGCTATGGCGCTTCTTCCGTGTTGCTGGTGCCGGGAGTGGTCAGCAAGGAAGTCTCCTACGCCGACGCCTACACCCGTTCGCAAGCGGAAATCCGGAAGGCCGTCCCGCTGGCAGAAGAGCTGGGCGTTAAGATCGCCATTGAGAATGTCTGGAACCATTTTCTGCTTAGCCCGCTGGAAGCTGCGCGCTATGTGGACGAGTTCCAAAGCCCGGCCGTTGGGTGGCATTTCGACGTGGGCAACATCCTCAACTACGGCTGGCCTGAGCAGTGGATTCGCATCCTGGGCCCGCGCATCCAGAAGCTTCACATCAAGGAATTCAGCCGGAAGAAGCGCGACAACCAGGGCTTGTGGAAGGGCTTTGATGTGCAGTTGCTGGATGGCGATAACGACTGGCCGGCCGTCATGAAGGCCGTTGACGCCATCGGCTACCACGGCTGGGCGATCACCGAGCAGGGCGGCGGCGACAGCCCGGAAGGTCTGAAGAACCTTGTGCAGCGGTTGGAGAAGATTTTGGCCTCCTGAATCCCAAGCCCCGTATTAGCGCGTCCACTGCCGTCCGCTCATACATCCGTCGTCCCCCCGTATCATCACCGGAGTCTCAGCATAGTACGCCTAAGCCCCAAACAACGACCAAGATGTTGTCGTTAATCCCAAAAATGGGAAATCGCACTGTCGGCTGCGCGAAGCGCCTCTTGTTCCCAGCGGAGTCTGGGAACAAGCTTATGCCTAATCCGAAAAGAAGAACCTACATGTTGGCGTTTTTGCGTTTTGCGGCGCGCGACTTTCAGGCCGCCAAGCCGAGGGTGTGGCAGGTGCGCTGCAACTCGGCCTGCAGGGTTAGGTAGTGCTGGTCGAGGGCACAAAGCTTGGGCGGAGGCAGGGGGAGTTCTTGGTGTGCGAGTCCGGCCAGTACGGGTTTGATGATCTGTTCGCGCAAGACCACATACCCGCACAAGACCCGCAACTGTTCGGGCCGACATTCATAACCCTGCCGCCCCGGCACTCGCTCCACCAGACCTTTGCCCCGCACTTTGGCTAGATCATAGGCCGCTCGGCGGGTCGGATACTGAGCCTCCTCCCAGCCGGTTCGGCCCCGCACCGCTTGGGCCACCTCGGCGGTGGTGAAACCCTCCGGTCGGGTCGCCAAGCCGCTGAGGGCGGCGATCACCGTGCGGTTGCGAGTTTTATTCATATCCAGGCCCGCCAATCGCCGATGCCCGCGCTGGCTCGGTTCGGCCCAGCGCTCGAACTGCCCCGCGTCCAGAAACGCCACATGCGCCGCCTGCAGGCTGGCCAGAAAACGCTCCCGCATCCCCTGCACGCACTCCAGTTGCTCGCCCAACTTGCCCAGCCCCTTGCCGCAGCCCAACCCCGCCACCGATGTGCCAGTTACTGCTAACGGCTATGCGGCCACCGGCAACTCGGTCAACTTCAAGCTTAACTTTGAGCCCGTCACGGGCACGGAATTGATGGTGGTGCAGAACACCGGGCTGGACTTCATCAACGGCACGTTCGACAACCTCACCAACGGGCAGACGGTGGCGCTGAGCTACGGCGGGGTTGCTTACAGGTTCGTGGCAAACTACTACGGCGGTAGCGGCAATGACCTGGTTTTGGCCTGGGCCAACCGCCGGGTTGTCTCCTGGGGTCTCAACGGCAACGGCCAGCTCGGCGACAACACCTCCACCAACCATCTCCGGCCCATGCCCGTCACGACCACGGGCGCGCTGGCAGGCAAGACGGTGGTGGCCGTCGCCGCGGGCGGTTCCCACAGTTTGGCGCTGTGCTCGGACGGCGCCGTAGCCGCTTGGGGCTGGAACTACTTCGGTCAAATCGGAGACAACACCACCACCAACCGCCTTGTGCCGGTAGCGGTGAACACGGCACCAGGCTCGGCGCTTTATGGCCGGGTAGTGGTGGCTATCGCCGCGGGAGGCAACCACAGCCTGGCCCTGTGTTCGGACGGCACCGTGGTTGCCTGGGGGCGCAATACGTCAGGCCAGCTCGGCGATGATAGCACGTCCCAGCGCTCCGTGCCGGTTGCGGTGAACGCGGCGTTTGGCTCCGCTTTGCACGGCAAGACGGTGGTGGCCATTTCTGGGGGCGGGGGCCACAGCATGGCGCTGTGCGCGGACGGCACCGTGGCCGCTTGGGGCTACAATGCTGACGGCGAACTGGGAGACAATTCAAACTCGGCGACAACACCGGAGGCAACGACGGGGCGCGATGGCTCGTGCCTGTGGCAGTGAACACCAATTCGGGCGTTTCCGCGCTGAGTGGCGAGGCGGTGATAGCCATCGCGCGAGGCAACGAGCACGGCTTGGCGCTGTTCGGTGACGGCACGCTGGCCGCCTGGGGTTACAACGACTTTGGCCAACTCGGCGACAACACCACGACGAGTCGGCTCGCACCAGTCGCTGTGGACGCCACGACACTGGCAGCCGGTGCATGTTTCACCTGCGTCGCCAGCGCTGACCACACACTGGCGCTAGTGGCTGAGTCTCTTATGGCAGTCATTTTCGCAGGCGCCAAGATTCTCGACAACGGCTCATTCCAGTTCGCCTTCACTAACACCCCGGGTGCATCCTCCGGCGTGCTCGCGACCACGAATCTGGCGCTGCCCCTGAGCAACTGGACGCCGCTTGCTGGTCTAACGGAGGTTTCGCCCGGGCAGTTTCAGTTCACCGACCCGCAGGCGGCCAACGCCCCGCAGCGCTTCTATCGTGTGCGGTCGCCGTGAGGAGGGATGGGGTGGAGGAGTAAGGGAGTGCTGGAGTGATGGGCTGAGGATTCCATCCAACACCCAGAGGCCGCGCCTTAGGCGATCACTGGATGTTGGGGATTGGCTGTTGGATGTTCGTTGCGTTCAGTTCACGCAGCCAGCCGCCCCAGCCGGCCGTTGTGGTAATCTTCGATGGCCTGGGTGATCTCGGTTTTGCTGTTCATGACGAAGGGGCCGTAGGCGGCCACGGGTTCGTCTATGGCCTCCGCATTGAGCACTAATAGCGTGGCGTCCTCCCGAGCATCAATGTGCAACTCCTCGCCCTCCCGGGTGAGCAACACCAGATCCGTCTCTGCTGCGCGTTCGGAGTCCGGCAGCGCAACTTCGCCGCGCAGGACAAACAGGGCGGCGGTAAAGCCTCGTGGCAGGTTGAGTTCCGCCCGAGAATAGGCCTTGAGCCGTAGGTCCCAAAGATTAACGGGTGTGAAGGTCTGGGCGGGGCCTTTGACGCCGCCGAGTTCGCCCGCAATCACCCGCACAGTGCCGGCGTCGTCGGGCAGTTCGACGGAAGGGATGTCGCGGCCCAGAATCGTCTGGTAAGCGGGCGGGCCCATCTTGAACTGAGAGGGCAGGTTGACCCAGAGCTGCGCCATCTCCAGCGTGCCGCCGCGGCGAGTGAACTCGCGCGAATGCTTCTCCTCGTGCACCACGCCAGAGGCGGCCGTCATCCATTGCACGTCTCCGGGGCCGATCCGGCCGTGGTTGCCAGCCGAGTCCCGGTGTTCCAGCTCGCCCTGATAGACGATGGTGACCGTCTCAAAACCCCGGTGCGGGTGTTCGTCCACCCCGCGCGGCTTATCGGCCGGAGCGAACTTTGCCGGTCCAGCGTAGTCCAGCAGCAGGAACGGGCTGATGCGATAGCCCAAGCTGTCGAAGGAGAAGACGGTTCGGACCGGGAACCCGTCGCCCACCCAGTGAAGCGATGGCTTGCGCACAATGCTGACGACTTTTTTCATGGTGTATGGTCGCGCCCAATATAGCGTACCTTTGGGAAAATGCCTGCCCGGCAAGCAGCGTCACAGGCCCCGCATGAAGCCAGCGATGACCGCCAAAGCGAAAGCGAACACCAGCCCCGCTGCCCAACGAGCGCAGCCGCTGTTCGCGTTCGGCTTTCGGCTCGTGCGCCAGCTTGTCGGCAGCCTGATAGAACTTCGCCAGGTCGCCGCCATTCAGTTTGAGCAACTGTTCGAAGCCGGGCACCAGATCGTAATAGGCGGCGACGGAATTGAGCTGGGCATTGTTGAGCTGGCGGGCGAACCACGCATCATAATCCGTATCGCCGCCCCACTGTGCCTTGAGTTGCGTGTATTCCTGCCGCAGTTGCTCAAACAATGCCTGTTTTTGCTTACGCCACTCTTCGCGCAGAACCGCGCGCTCCTTCTTTGTCGCTTTGATCCTGGCGCCTTCGGTCTGCTGGTTTCCGTAAAGCGTTTCCAGCCGCTCACGCGTGTTCGCAATCAGGTGAGCGAATTGGGCGGTTCGCCGAATCTCGGCCAGGTAGTTCTCCAGCGCGGCCTGGTCGCCTTTGGCCTGAAGCCAGCGCCGCGCGCCTTCCTGGCCGACGGTCGTGGCGAAGGCCTCGTTGAAGTCGGTGTCGCCGCTGGCGAAGACGCGTTGGTGGCCCAGTTCGTGGAAGAGGGTCTCCGCCAGATCAGGCTCAGGATCGAAGATGAAGGTGTTGAGCAACGGGTCTTTGAACCAGCCGAGTGTCGAATACGCTGCCACGCCGCCCACATAGACGTCATAGCCCTTCTTCTGCAAGCGCGCGGCGTATTTCTGTGCGCCGAGTTCGGCAAAGTAACCGCGATACTCGAGGCTGCCGGCAAAGGGATACCACCATGTCTTCGGTTCGAGCGAAAACTCTGGCGCGGCTTCGACGGTCCACACCACGAAGGGGCGGTGCATGTCCGCGTACTTCTCGTAGTGTCCATCCACGGGGAGCTGCAAGTCCTTCGCCGCGAACGCGCGCAGGCCTTGGACGAGCTGCAGCTTCGCCTTGAGCGGCGCGGGCGTTTGCGGGTCAGCCAGCAGCTTCTCAATCTTCTGCTCGTGGGCAACGATTTGGTACTGGCCTTTGATCGCCTGGCCGTAATAGCTGAGCGTCTGGCAGCCGGACATGGCCAGCACGGCCAGCAGCAGGGCGGGCACCAGCAACCAGGTTTGCAGGCAACGTGCCGGTTTGCGGCTCAGGTTCATCAAATTACGCCCTTCCCATTAGTTCGCGGCGGCCCGTTTGGCAAATGTTCAGTAAGGGAAACTTCTGCGCAAGGTTGACACAGGCGGACAAAAGCTATAAATCCTGCGCCCATCAGTCATTGAACCTATGCAAAATGTTCAACTCGGCCTCATTGATTACGCCATCCTGGCCATCTACGTCATCTTCGTCATCGGCATCGGTTTCGCGCTGAAGCGCTACATGAAGAGCTCGTCGGACTTTCTGACGTCCGGCCGCTCGATTCCGGCCTGGGTCACGGGCCTGGCGTTCATCTCGGCGAATTTGGGCGCGCTCGAATTGGTGGGGATGGCCGGCAGTGGCGCCAAGTACGGCATCGCCACCTGTCATTTCTATTGGGTCGGCGCCATCCCGGCGATGATCTTCCTGGCGGTATTCATGATGCCCTTCTATTACGGCTCAAAGGCGCGCTCGGTGCCGGAATACCTCAAGCTTCGCTTCGACGAGCGGACCCGCTGCCTGAACTCCATCTCGTTCGCCGTGATGACCCTGTTCGCCTCGGGCATTTCCATGAACGCGCTGGCCAAACTGCTCAACCAGTTGCTCGGCTGGAATTATGACATCAGCCTCTGGATTTGCTCCGCGGTGGTGCTGGTCTATGTCCTAAAGGGCGGGCTGACTTCGGCCATTTACACCGAGGTGCTGCAGTTCTTCATGATCGTGCTCGGTTTCGCGCCGGTCGTCTATCTCGGCATGAAAGACGTGGGCGGCTGGGACATGTTGAAGGAAAGGCTCTCCCAGGTGGCGCAGCACCCGGCTACCCTGGGGCTGACCGCTGATGCCAATCAGGTGTATGCCTCGGACGCCTGGAGCAGCGCCTGGAAACCGCTGTTGGCGGGCCACGCGTCGAATCCGATGGGGGTGGACTTGTTTGCGATGGTGTTCGGCCTCGGCTTCGTGCTGTCCTTTGGCTACTGGTGCACGAACTTCCTCGTGGTGCAGCGCGCCATGGCGGCCCGGAACATGAGTGCTGCACGGCGCACGCCGTTGATCGCGGCGGTGCCAAAGATGATCTTCCCCATGCTGGTGATTCTGCCGGGCATGATCGCCGCCGCCCTCGCCGTTACGGGCAAGGACGGCTACCACCTGCCGCCCAAGACGCTCGATTCCGCCATGTATGCGAAAGCCATTCCGGCGTTAAAGGAAGCGTCGGAAAAGAATCTGCCTGGCGCCGCCGCCGCGCAATTGGTTTCCAAGGCCGCCGGGGTGAAGATGATCCCGGACAAGATTGAGGCGCTGGTGAAAGCCGCGCCGACGCTCAAGGACAAAGAGCTGAAAGAAGGACTGCAAAACGCGGTAGCGGAGAACAACTACGACGGGGTGATCCTGTCTTTGGTGCAAAGGTACTGCCCGTCCGGCCTGCTGGGGCTGGCGCTCACCGGCTTGCTGGCGTCGTTCATGTCGGGCATGGCCGGCAACGTCACCGCCTTTAACACGGTCTGGACCTATGACCTTTACCAGGCCTATATCGCGCCGCACAAGAGCGACGATCACTACATGTGGATGGGCCGCTCGGTCACAGTAGTGGGCATCCTGTTGAGTATCGTGTGCGCCTATCTTGTCAGCCACTGGTCTAATGCGATGGACATCATTCAATTGGTGTTTGGGTTCGTGAATGCGCCCCTGTTCGCCACCTTCCTGCTCGGCATGTTCTGGGCGCGGACCACCGGCACGGGCGCCTTCCTTGGCTTGCTGGCCGGCACGGGCACCTCGGCTCTGTTCCACGCGTTGACCTCGGCGGTAGGGAACGACCCCGGCATCAAAGGCGGCTATCTCAGCGTCGTAAAGGTGTTCCCGAGCGACATGGCGCAGAACTTCTGGCTGGCCAGCTTTGCCTTCACGGTCTGCTTCGTCCTCACGCTGGGCATCTCACTGGCGACCCGGCGGACCAAGACTGACGAGGAACTCAAGGGCCTGGTCTATTCGCTGACACCCAAGCTCAAGGACGAAGAGAAGGCCTGGTATTTGCGGCCAGCGGTGCTGGGGGTAATTCTGCTCGCCTGCTGCGTGGTCCTTAACATCATTTTCTGGTAACACGAAAGGAACGGCATTATGGGTCTTGATATACGCTGGCCAATCGGCCTCATGTTCTCACTGGTGGGCGCGCTGCTCGTCATCTACGGGTTCGCGACGATATCCGACGCCGAGGTTTACCGGCGCTCGCTGGGCATCAACATCAACCTGCGCTGGGGCCTGGTGCTGCTGGTTTTCGGGGGTTGGATGCTGTGGATGGCTTGGCGAGCGAGCCGCCAGCCCGCTGGGCAAGGGACGCCGGAAGAGAAGTGACCCAAATGATAGCGCAGGTCCGCAAATCCAGCTTCGGCAAGCTGCCTGATGGTACGGCAGTGGACCTGTACACCCTGGAGAACGCCAACGGCCTGGTGGCCAAAGTCACTAATTACGGGACGATAATCAGCGAACTGCACGTTCCCGACCGTGACGGGAAGTCCGGCGACGTGGTGCTCGGATTCGACAATCTTGAGCAATACCTTAAGGGGCATCCTTGTTTCGGTTGCACCGTCGGGCGGGTGGCCAACCGCATTGCCAAAGGCCGGTTCACGCTGGACGGGAAGACCTACACGCTGGCGGTAAACAACGGCCCGAACCATCTGCATGGGGGACTTGAGGGGTTTGACAAGAAGGTGTGGAAAGGAGAGGAGCTCCGCTTGGACAACAAGCCGGTTCTGGCCAAGGCGAAAGCCTTGAACCTGACTGCCGCGCGGGTCGCCTCGAGTTCGCTGGATAAGATCACCGCCGAATACCTCGAACAAGAGATTCTCAAAGAGCATCCGGAACTCGCTGCTCCACGCCCTGCCCCCCCTGCTCTCCCAATCGAACCGCAGTCGGGCGCGGCGGTAAAGTTCACTTATACCAGTCCCGACGGCGAGGAAGGATATCCTGGAACACTCACGGCGGCTGTCACGATGACCCTGACGGATGACAACGAGTTGCGCCTGGACTATTGCGCCACCACGGACAAGCCGACGCCGGTGAATCTGACCAATCATTCTTACTTTAATCTGGCTGGGCACGGGGACGCCCCGGGACACGAGTTGATGGTTGCGGCGGACTATTACACGCCGTCGGATAGCACGCTCATTCCCACCGGTGAGATCAAGCCGGTCAAAGGCACGCCGATGGACTTCACACAGCCACAACCGATCGGCTCGCGTTTCGCGCAATTGCAGGGCGAACCGGTCGGTTATGACACCAATTACGTGCTGAACAGCGGCGCCAAGGGGCTGGGATTGGCGGCCCGGGTCTATGAACCAGAAACCGGGCGCGTGATGGAGGTGCATACGACGGAGCCTGGAGTGCAGCTTTACACGGCGAACTTTCTGGATGGCTCACTGACCGGAAAAGGTGGGACGGTCTATCGGCAGCACGCCGGACTGTGCCTGGAAACGCAGCACTTCCCGGACGCGGTCAACCAGCCCGGGTTCCCGTCGGTCATCTTGCGCCCGGGCGAAATCTATCGCCAGACGACGGTCTTCAAGTTCTTATGACACTCAACGAACTCGCCCGCGACACAGCAGAGCAATTCAACAAGACCTATGTGCGGCCGGCCCGCTGGCTCGCCGCCGCGCCTGGCCGCGTAAACGTTATCGGCGAGCACATTGATTACAACGACGGCTTCGTACTGCCCATGGCCATTGACCGTTACACGGTCATCGCCGCTGCGCCTACGGCGGATAAGGCCAAACGGATTCAACTCCGCTCGACGGCGGGCAATCGTGCCGTCAGCCTTGATGATCTGAGCCTGCCGGTGAAGCCCGCAGCCAAGGGGGCGTGGTCGAATTATCCGGTCGGGGTGATCGCGGGCTTCATGGCGCGCGGCGTCAGTGTGGCTGGTTTTGACGCTTTGATTCACTCGACGGTGCCGCTGGGAGGCGGCCTATCCAGCAGTGCAGCACTGGAAGTGGCCACCGCGACCCTGCTGGAAGTCATAACAGGCCACAAGCTTGACCCGGTGGATAAAGCGTTGCTTTGTCAAAAGGCGGAGCACGAATACGCCGGGATGCCTTGCGGCATCATGGACCAGTTTATCTCCGTGATGGCGAAGGAGAACAATTTGCTGCTGCTGGATTGCCGTTCGCGCCGGGCGGAATTGGTGCCGATGAACGATGCCTCCATGGCGTTCCTCATCGTTAATACGAATGTGAAACATGAGCTGACTGGCGGTGAATACGCCAAACGCCGGGCGCAGTGCGAGGAGGGGGCAAAGATCCTGGGCCTGACCTCCCTGCGCGACGCCACCGCGGACGTGCTGGAGCGCGCTCACGGGAAGATGGAGGAGGTAGTGTTCCGGCGCGCCCGGCACGTGATCAGTGAGATTGAGCGAACCACCCATGCCGCCGAGGGCGTGCGCGCCTCAAATTGGCCTACGGTCGGCCAGCTCATGTATGCCAGCCATACCTCGCTCCGCGACGATTATGAGGTGAGCTGCCCGGAACTGGACGCGGTGGTGGAGATCGCCGAGGCGATTGGTCCTAAAGGCGGGGTCAGCGGCTGCCGCATGACGGGCGGCGGCTTCGGCGGCTGTGCCGTGGCGCTGGTGCGCACGGATGCGGTCACTACTATCTCCGGGCGCATCGCCGCCGAATACGAGCGCCGTACTGGGATCAAACCCACGCTGTTTGTCTCGAGGCCGGCTGCCGGGGCGACGGTGCTGCCGGTTGTTTAGTCTTGCTCCCGGAGCCGGGTGGTCAAATCCGAAGGCCGAAGGCCGAAATCCGAAGGAAATCCGAAATCCGAAGGAAATCCGAAATCCGAGGTCCGAAAGCACGAGCTTGGTCCCTGCTAAGGGTGCGGCAAATCCCAGCTCGCTGGCCGCCACCAACAGGATTTGGGGGCGCGCTTTAAGTTCCCGTCACAGCGTCAAACATTGCGACGACGTTGGCGGGGGGCACGTCGGCCAGGATATTGTGGACCTGCTGGAAAACAAAGCCGCCGCCGGGCTCCCAAATCTTCACCAACTGGCGGACGTTTTCGCTGACTTGGGCCGGGGTGCCTTTGCTCAACACGTCGCGGGTGTCGCAGCCGCCGCCCCAAAAGGTAAGCTGGCTGCCGAAGTCGCGCTTCAGGCCGACCGGCTCCATGCCGCGACAGGTGATCTGGACCGGGTTTATGGCGTCCAGCCCGGCGTCTATCAACCCGGGCAGAAGCTCGCGGACGCCGCCGCAGCAGTGCAGCATGATCTTCAGGTGCGGCGCGCGCTGCTTCACGGCCTGCCACATGACCCGTTCGCGCGGCTGGAAATACTCGCGATACATGGCGGGCGACACTTGGGGACCCGACTGCATGCCCAGGTCATCGCCGAACACAATCACATCAATGTAATCTCCCACCGCGCTCAGGAACCGTTCGAGATTGCGCAGGTGCCTCTCGATCAATCTGTCCAGGAAATAGTGGGCGCGCTCCGGCTCGCCGGCCAGCAGCATGAAGAAGTTATCGTTGCGGTAGAGGAATTGGCCGAATTCGAGCAGGTTGCCGCCGAACAGGCCGATAATCGCACGGTCGGTTTGCTGCCGCAACCGGCGAGCACCATCGCGCAACACTTGGGCGCCGTCGGATCCGGCGACAATGGGCCCCGGCGGCGAGGCAACCGCGGCCCACATGCTTTCGGGCATCGCCTCCTCGATATGGTCAGGATCGTCCTGTTCGAGAAACGGCCAGTGCGTCTGCTCGAAATACCACACGCCTTCGGGCATCCGAGCGATGACGCGGCCGCTGACCTGCGAACGGATCACCCACCCGCCGTTGTCCCGCTGCGGGCAAGCCCAGGCTGGCATCAGGCAGGGCGTGCCATCGGGTAACGTCCATTCCGCCCAATACTTATCTTCGTGCGCGAAGGCGCGGCCCAATTCGATAGTGTCCACCTGGAAACGCTGCAAGACATCCTCGTCCACGATGGCGAGTTGCTGGACCGGATCATAGACCCGGATGGGCTTCTTCGGCAGTCCAAGATGGTCGCGCAGCCGCGCGTAAGCCATGGCGGCGATGCCCGACGAGCGGTGGCCGGACAAATCAATCGGCACGCGGTCGGGCTCTTGATGATTCAAAGCGGCGAGGACTCTTTCGCGTGAGGTCATAACGTTGACATCCAGTGTTATCGTCGTTCAGCAGACGGCGACAGCCTGCCCGCGCGCGTGCCCGAGGTCAAAGGCAAAAGGGGCCTGAAGCAAGGGCCAGGCGAGCGGGCAGGCGCCCGGGAGGACGCCTGCCCGCATGGAAGCCGAGGCTGGGCAATTGAGCCGCGTGCCAGGATCCGGAGAGGTCACCAGGCGGGACGCCCGGTTAACTCGCAGGCGAGATGCCTGCGCCACTACGGGAGTGGATTAAGCCGCGGGGACGATGGCCCAGAAGGTCGTGGGCAGGCTCTCCCACCCGCCAACGAACTGGTTGATCCGGAGGTATACCTTCTTGGCCACCGGCGGCGCGCCAAAGCGGGCCGTGTAGAGGCTGGTGATGTCGGCAGAGCCGCCCACGGGAACCGGGCAGGTGCCGATGATCCGGA
>Ga0224558_1002092_pt1 | contig 19171 bp, 16 predicted proteins | sample 714S32024metaG_FD_180682 | JGI IMG/M metagenome (GOLD analysis project Ga0224558, IMG submission 180682) | Peat soil microbial communities from Stordalen Mire, Sweden - 717 S3 20-24 | ecosystem: Environmental > Terrestrial > Soil > Wetlands > Peat | place: Sweden: Norrbotten County, Stordalen...
CTGGTTACTCACGCCCACATCGACCATGTGGGCGGCGCACTCAAGCTCAAGGGGCTCACCGGCGCGCCCATTCTCTTGAACGAAAACGACCTGCCGCTGCTCAAGATGATGGATCAACAGGCCGGTTGGCTGGGAGTCCCAACGCCCGAGACCGCCCCGCCCGACGAGAGCCTGGCCGACGGCCTGCGCGTGGGCCTGGAACATTACCCCGCCCAGGTCATCTACACTCCCGGCCACACGCAAGGCTCGGTCTGCCTCCACTTTGTCGCGCTCAAGCTTCTGGTCGCCGGCGATACGCTCTTTGAAGGCAGCATCGGCCGCACCGACCTCCCCGGAGGAGACTACGGCCAGATCATCAACTCCATTCAGACTCGCCTGCTTCCGCTGCCCGACGAGACCCGCGTCCTCACCGGCCACGGCCCCGCCACCACCATCGGCGCCGAACGCAGGAGCAATCCCTTCCTGCGCGGCCAGTGAGCCGCAAAAGCCTCCATCGGTGAAAGCGCTTAGGCGCTTAATTCACCAAAGAAGCAGCCGAAAACTCCAAAATGTCTCCGGGGTGTGTCTGCGTGTCGCGGATCGTGCCTGACGGGAGCTCAAGGACGGAGTGCGCCCGAAGACAGGCCGACAGCCGCCATGGGCGCACTTCATTCACAAGTTTCCTGATTCGATTCTTGCGGTCCAGATAGACCAGGTCGATGGAGAACCGCATCCAGAAGGTGTGTACAGATTCACAGGGGCAGATCCACAAACCCCCTCCGGAAGATAAACCATCACGCCCAAGCAAACCCTTCCTGCGCTTTGAATCGGTGTTCGCCACCTCCATTGAAGTGGCGAGAACCGTATTGCGCGTCAGGTTTGAGACCCGCAGACGAAAATCCTGAGGGGCATGACGGTGCAAAAAGAAGCAATTCCGCAGCCCCGATGCGATCCAGCGGAACGGATTCATCCGGTTGTCTCCGATCCTCTCGCCTGCCAGCCGCCGTGTTCTGTGCGATCTCTTCTGAAGATGGCCGGCTGCCTGAAGAGGGCAGCCGGTAATCTCATGGTTGCGATGAGGGAGCAGATGAGGTACTGCTTACCGGCATCGCCGACCCCCCCCCGCCAAAGGTTCCCCCGCCCCCTTCAATCATCAGCGGTATCTCCGGCTTCATGCTATCGATCAATTTCTCGACCGGCATGGTTGGTGGCGCGGGGGCTGGGGTGTTGGCAGCGGTCTTGGCATCCGGATTATTCATCGGTATGCCGGAGTTGGGCGGCAGGAACTTGGCAGGAAACTTCAACGAAGGCAACGGATCTCCAGCCGGAATGGGCGCCACAATCTCCGGAGTCACGATCACAATCAGCTCGCTGTTAGCCTTGGTCTTCTGCATCGACTGGAAGAACTTGCCTAAGATTGGAATGTCTCCCAGAAAGGGAATCTTCATGAAGGTATCGGATTCCGTGTTGTTCAACAGCCCGCCGATGACGAAACTCTGACCGTCGGCCAACTCGACTTCGGTGTTCACTTTCCTTTCGGTAATGGCGGGCACCACAAATCCCGAGATTTCGATCTCATCTGAGAAGTCGAGAGCGCTGACTTCCGGAGCCACCTGAAGGCGGATCGTTCCGCGGGGAGTGATGGTGGGAATGAAATTCAGGCGAATTCCATACTCCTTGAACATGATGGAAATCGCCGCCGCCGAGCCGGCAACGCCGCCCTGAACCATGGGATAGGGATATTCGCCACCAGCCAGAAAGCTGGCCTCTTTGCCGTTGGCCGCCAGGAGGTTGGGTTCAGCCAGAACCTGTGACCCGGTCTTGGTCTCGATGGCCTGAATGGTTGCGCCCAGGCCAAGGCCTGGATAGTAGGCGGAAAGATTCAGCCCGCTCCCGTTGGTCACTGTGGCTGCTGCTCCCGAAACAGGAAGTGTGATCGACGGCTGAGTGAATTGTCCTGTTGAAACGCCTCCAACAAAGTTTCCCGCGCCCAGGTTGAACAGGTTGATGCCGAACGAAGATGCCTTGGTCCGATCTACGCTGATGAAGCGGACCTTGAGCAGTATCTGCGGCTCGGAGGCCGGCACATCGACATTGAGCAGATTGACGACTTTACCGCCCATCGAGGCGATCTTTACCGCGCGAGCGGAACCGGTAAGATCCTTGACCGTGCCGCGAAGAAAGATGGAACCGTTCTCGGAGTTGACCTTCAGGTTTTCGCCGGGAAGCTCCGTCCTCAGTTCGCGGCGGATCGCGTCGAGGCTGTCGTTCAATCCAGCTGAACTGGCGCGCACCGTCACGTTGAAAAACTGCCGGCCGCCATGGGTATCCCAGATAATCAGGCTGGTCTCGCCAATGGTCTTGCCCTGTACCATGATCTCGGTTGGGCTGGTCGCATGGACTTCGGCAATTTCGCCCAGACCAATGGCAACCCGCGCTACCGGCCACTGACAATCCACCAGCACGGTCTTGCCCACGGCGACTGACAGATCATTCGTCGAGTCCTGAATCGAGGGGCCGGCGGGTTGAGAAGGAGACGGCGAGGTTTGAGCCTGCAGGCCTGCCCCGGCGTACAGGAGTAGAAACAATGCGCTGCAACATGCGATGGTAATGCCACTCTTCGCTCTCACTGGCGCCCCCCCGGAGAAGCAAATTTTTCCTGAGACTGTTTCGATCCGTTGAACACCTCGACGACAAAGGCCTGGGGTGCGACCCGCTTTGTGACCGTGGCGTGTTTTGCCTGTGCCGGTGCGGCATTCGTACCCGAAAAAAGGTTGACCGTAGCCGTGCCTGGAACCGGTGCAACCTTGGTATCCAGTGGGTTGCGCAGCACCAGCCGGATTGTGACCTGATTGCTGGCCAGGCTCAGTGTCTCGGCTTGTTCGGGAGTGACCAGCAGGTTGACCACCTGCACCTGCTTCGGCTTGCCTTCGTTGTCCTTTTGAATATCAGTGCCCGCCGACAAGACCTGAATATTTTGCAGAAGCGTTCTCGCTTCTGTGCCTTGCGTGTTGTTTTGTTGGCCAGGCGGCGTACCGGAGATTAGAACGTCCACGCGCATACCGGGAGTTACGAATCCCGACACGTTCACCACATCATCGACCTTGACCGCGCAGGCTCTCATGCCCTGCGGAATGGTGGCTGCCAATCCCCCGCCGGAGCCGATGGCGGCCAGGCGGCTCTCGATAATAGGCTCGCCCTCATAGAGGTCAGCGACAACACCTCGCCCAATGACACTCTTCATGTTCGTCTCGAGAATGGCCCCTTTAGGAGGCGTTCCCGTAATTCCGAGAGTCGTGATGTTATCGGCTGTGAGAATCGTTCCGAGTTTGATGTCCGCCTTCGCCGCCACTACGAGTGTAGTGACCGGCTGCCGTCCCGCCGCCTGATTGCGAACCAAGTGTGCGATCAGTAAAGTACACACGGCTGCAATGAAGAATGCGACGAGCAGGATTGTGAGTAGTCTTCGGTTCATTTGGAGGCCTGTCTGAACTGGCTACCCGGCCAGATTCGCCTTTCTTGTCCCTTGTGGCCAGTGCCGCGCCTTAGGAAACCAGTTTCGATTTTACGCCTAAACAGAAGTTGAGTGAAAGTATTATCTTCCAAGTTTTACCGCGTGTCCAGTGTATTTCTTTTAAGCCTCATGGAAGCGAAAAGAAAGGCCGGCGCCTGGTCGGAAGGTATCAAGAGAGTTATAGGTCATAGCAGCGCAGTAGCGATTCTGGAAGAGATTATAATTAAGTTCTTGAGAGCGGCATCAAGGCTTTTCTCAATGCTCGGTCATGCCGGGAATGTCCGAATCGCAGCCTCCAGTGCAAGAGGGTCCAGACAGCGCGAGGGAGGAATTTCGTCAGATCATGAGGTCTTCCCTATGATTACGCTGTTTTCTGAGAGACCGGAACAGGTCCAAAAGCCCTATACCTTCGCGGCATCGATTCTGCTGCATATCTTCGGGGTCGGATTGTTGGCTTTTGGAATCATTTCCGCGCCCAAGGTCAGGACCCCCTCTGCCGCCGATCGTTTGGCCGTGCGGCATCTTGACCTGCACTCTCTGGAGGCCCAGATGCAGCGGGCCAAGCTGGATATTGAGTATCCCCAGATTCATCCCAAAAAGCACACTCTTCCGCCAGGCGGGAGCACGGCAGCGCAGCAGGTTATGCGTCAGGTAGTACAAGCACCGCCGGGGCCTCAGACGCTGCTGCAGCCGGATATCCCCAAGCCTGTCACGCTCGCCGAGAAAATCCCCGTGCCCACAGTCGTGATCTGGGATGGAAAGAAGTCTCCAGAAAAAACGATCGTTCCGCCCGTTCCGTTAAAGCCGGCGGCTGCAATAATTAAACCTTCCATTCAGCTGCCCAACGACGAGCAGAACCTGGCTGATATCGCCATTGCGGCCGCCCAAATGCCCGTGCCGCCTCAGCCGATTCTTCCCAGCACAACAACGCCTGTAGTTATCTCCGGACCAAAGCCTACGCCGCCGGCCCCGGTAACTACAGCGGCGGGAGCAGCGCAGCCCACTCCCACCGCGGTGATGTCGCTCTCCGATTCTCACATGGCGAACGGAGCCGTCACGCTGCCGCCCGTCAACGAGTCGGCCTCTTCAAATTCTCCCGGTGGACTGACGCCGGGCCAAACCAAGGGTACCGCACAGACGGGCCAGGCCAGCCCGTCCGACAAGCAGGGTGGAGCAGTAGGCGCCGGCCACGCTTCACGCGTTGCCGGAGACCCGGCGGGCTCCGGAAAATCTGCTTCGGGACAAACTGATTTCGGACAAGGCAACCAGCATACGACTGCCCATATTACGCTGCCCATCACCGGCCAATTCGGAGCAGTGGTGGTGGGCTCCTCGCTGGAAGATCAGTTTCCGGAAGCAGCTCCGGTATGGAGTGGCAGGTTGTCTTACACCGTATATCTGCATGTGGGCCTGGCGAGGAGCTGGATTCTCCAATACTCGCTTCCGCGCTCTGGCGACGCCGCGGCGGCCGGTAACATCATGCGCATCGAGGCGCCATGGCCCTATAACATCGTGCGGCCGAACATAGCTCCCGATTCAGTCGATGCGGACGCCATCATGATTCGCGGATTTGTAAATCAGGCTGGCCGCTTCGAAGCCCTGGCTATCGTCTTCCCGGCCCAGCTCGCGCAGGCGCAGTTTGTGTTGAGTTCGCTCGCCCAGTGGCAGTGGAGGCCGGCGACGCAGAATGGCCAGAAGATCAAAGTGGAAGTGCTGCTGATTATTCCCGAAGAGCAGGAATAAAACTCGAATCCCGGACGAGTCCAATAAACAGACCCGGCCGGGATGCGAATTTGTTTGTTTTTCAGGCGGCTATGTCGCGTTGTTGGGAAGCAATCGCGGATGCGTGAAGGTCGTTGTGATCGCACCGAATATGGAGTTCAGATCCGTGGACGTATGCGAGGTATCCGTGCAGCCGTTTTTTGCGCTTGATCCGTCGGTGTAGAAATACCACGGATCTGAGGAAGTAGCGCCCTGTGAGGCCATGTCCTCCATCACCAGGCATGGGATGACCTGCGTCGCCGAGGTGATAGGAACATTCAGAGTGCCGGTAACAACGACTTGCGCAGAACCATATGAGCCGTCATCAGTGACGCATCCGTTAGCCTCTGAGCCATAGGCCACGGCGTAGAATCTGGTTCCAGCTGCCTTCGCATACTGGGCCGCCATGATCGCCTGCTGGCAACCCGCGTTGAAGTCCGGGTATTGACCCCACGTGCCCTTAGTACCAGTCAAATTGGTGGCCGACGCAGAGTACGTCGAGGTCCCAGCAGACGTAACCGAAATCCCTCCGGAGCCAGCCGTGCTTGTCTGCTGTGGGAACCCGTCATAACGCATGTTTGCCTGACCATCGCTGACGAATATGATCGCATTGTTCGACGTAAGCCCCAGTGCAGTCGTCGTCGCCTGCTCGGCCTGAAGCGCAGTCTGCGCCGCATAGATTGCGCCCGCAAAGGAAGTCATATAGTACTGGTCAGGCCAGCTGTACCCTCCGTACCCGCCCGTCGACCATCCGGCGAGGGCAGCCAAGCTCTTCGTGGAGGTCGACGTACTCGGAGGTTTCAGGCAACCGCTGGTGCTGCCGTTTCCGATCGCCTTCACGAGGAGGGAGCTGGAGTTCAATGTTTGCGTAGAAGCGTAATAATCACTCGTGAAACCATTCGCGTCGATATTCGTCGTGTCGGCGCTGTGCTGCAAGATCTGGTAGGTCGCGGTATACGGCGTAGTGCCTGTGTATGCGAATGGCGTGTAGGCAGTCGTTGACCCCGAGGCAGGAATGGTGGGCAGGGAATAAACTGCCGCAATAGGGGTTCCCGTGCATTTGTAGTCTTCCTCGACCGTGCCGCTACCCGTGCCTGCTGGGACATTTGGGAAACCGAACAGGCTCACGCGGAAATTCGCGTTCGGGCTACTGGAAAGACAGCCCGCATAGCCCGCAGTACAGGGATTAATGCCTTGCAGCATAGTCTGAATGCCCGTCATTGCGCACTGCTCCGCCGTGGAGTTTGATTGAGAACAGTAGGGGTCCTTATTGTTCATCGACCCCGTCGTGTCCAGGATGATGGCCACATTCCATGGCTGCGCTACGCCTTGCATGGACGCGACCGCGGTAGCTCCTACAGTTAGGTTTTTAACGCCGAGAACTGCAATGATAGACGTAGGCACTTTGACCGCCGCCGTCACTTTGAGAGCGTTGGCGGGAGAGCTGCTGCCGCACGTCGATCCCTTCGGCATCAGTATGTTCAGGCACACAGGAGTCACTTGCGGATAACCCGAAACCGCGGCCAGCCCCGTGTTGTTGTTCAGCCCCAGGTACTGAGTCGCAATGGCGGTCGGATTGTTGGTGCCGTTCGGGTTGTTGTACACGTCTGCCGCTCCCGCCAAAGCCGCCGCATTCACTGCGCTCTGGAGTTGATTGCGAACGGTATAGGCATGACCTACGTCCACCGATATCCCGGCCAATCCAAGCAAGCCGATCATTCCGAAGATTACCCAAGGCAGCACCTGCCCGCGCTCGTCGCGGAGTGCTCTGCGGACAAAAGACTCAAGGTTGATTTTCATTGCATTAGCTCCTGTGCTGTGGCTGTCAGTTTACAACTGGATGTGAAGAATTTGAATCCGTAGGTTGCGAGAAGGCAAGGGTAGGTGCCATTCACCGTTGCGGCTACGCCTTGGCCGTTCTGCACATAAGTTGACTGGCCCGCGCATGAGAAACCTGTGGCGGAGGAAAAACCGGTCGCCGGGTTGGTGCCAATCTGTATCTGCAATTGGATGCCATTCGCGCCCGCCGTTTGCAGGTTCCCCGCCGATCCAAGGACAGCTGTGGAAACAACTGCGCAGGGGTCAGACTGAGCAGCCATGCCCTGGACTTGCTGAAGCGCCATCCCCCCCTGATTCACGGCCTGTGTCAGCGTCTGGTAGTTAATCAGGAAGATCCCGAGCGAAAAGATCGCCAACAGGACCGCCAGCAGAACCGGCATCACCAAGGCAAACTCCACCAGCGATTGTCCTTTGTCGCCGTGCCGAAGCCTTGCGCGAAGTCGGTCACCAAGGGACAGGGAGATAGCGCCCGCAGTGTGTGACACAGCGGCCTGTCCGCGCAAATCGTTCACCCTTTTCATTGTGTACTCCCCTCCATTGTCCGTCACAATTGCCCCAACCGATAACAAATCTTACGGCATCTTACCTTATTTGTTACACCAAAGTACCGTAAAATTTGTAAGGCGCGCCCCAGCGACGCCTAGCCTTTCACCTTTCGCAGTTGTTCCAGGAATTGATCCAGTTCCTTCTGGTCCGCCCCGGTCACCGTTGGATTCGTCCCTTTCTGGCCGGCCGAAGGATTGTGGGGGATAAACTGGAGCCCGACGCCGTCATTGCCCCAGCGAACCGCCCTGGAATGTACCGCGATCGAATGTCCTGAGCCTTCCTGGCCGCTGTCAGTTTCTTGCAACGTCATCAGAATCAAGGTGCCCGGATACCAACGCTCTTCCGTCACCACGTACAATCCGGTCGAGCTAATGTCCTTGATGCTGTGCGCCCTGGGAGAAGCCCCTGTCCAGTAATACGCAGCCAGACCGGGCACTCCTCCTCTCGGAGCTTTTCTCATCTCCGGAGCCTTTCTCGGATCCGGAGACCACCAACGTTCCAGCCAGCTCTTCGGCGGCTTCACGTCGCTCATCCCCGGCTCAATAAGGTCCATCTCATACATCTGGTCGGCCCTGGACCCGTTATTCCCGGAGCGGTCCTCCAATTCCACCACGCCAGGACCGCCGCTCCAAAGCGGCTGCCCCCTCAAGAGAACGGCGCTCTGTACTTTGGCGGCAGCGCCACTTGAGCTCGAGAACCGCTCGAGGCGGCCCTGCATCTCCTCGGCCAGGCAGAGCACCAGTTGATCGCCTCTCTGGCTCTGCGACGAATAGATCGAGTGGATTGGCAGCGCCAGAACGCTTGAGGCCCGCGCACTCGTTGGGCTGACATGAAATGTGGGAAACGACTCAACCACATCATTGATCCGGCAATCCTCGTCCAGGTAAATAAGATCCAGCGGGGCTGCCATATCCGTATCCGGTATTCCCCGGAACGGTGCCATCCAGAGGCCCTCGCCCGACCTCAAAGACAGTTTCTTGAACAGAACCTTGAGGTCCGCGCACGCTAGGTCGGTGGCAGCGACTTCCAGACCGAGAAAGCATTCGCGAGTCTGGTTATATGCGCAAAGTTTTCGTGATTCCATCGAACCTCCGGCCCTTGGCGGGAACCCGGCAACCTGGTCTTATCCCAGGGTCTCCGCCGTTACAGCAGTTCTTCTATTGCTATGCCACGAAAGCACATCCGCTGAGTGGCTTTTTCGTTAACTTGGGCCCCCGGCGACAGGTCTTCGTCGTGGGTTGGAAGTAAAAGCCACCTCGCACGGAACTCGCAAAGGCACGTGAATTGGAGAACCGCTCTAATTCAACCTCGCTGCCAAAAACAATCATGCAAGTCCTTTCTCGCTGGGCATTGAACAGTGCACGAACCCTGCTTCGCCTGGTGCGGAAAAGGCAATCGCGCCACCCTGAAAACCGTGCAAGGACATACCCCACCTCCCCCGCCGTCGGAATGCGAGACGGAGACAGTCAGCGGTGAAACAACCGTGTCCCCCCAACCAAAAAAATGATCGAGTTGGCCAGCCATCCCGCGCAGTTTCACCGTGCCGCCGGCCCACTCGCAAAACTCCTGATGTTATTTGGTCCGCGTACGGCGACGCTGAATCAAGACAATCAAGATGATGACAACCAGCACACCGGCAACAACTCGAATGATCGTGTCATTTCCCATGCAATTCCTCTTTCTTAAAGCAACATCTTTGTTGCGCTCCCCGGCTTGAGCCAGACGCAAGCCACACCGTGAGCCAAAGTGGGAAAATCGCCGAACCCGAACAACTGCGGATCGGCCAATAAAGCAAGCTCTTGCTGCGCCGCTATAAAAGATTGCTACTCACCTACTTGGTCCGCGTACGGCGACGCTGGATCAGGACAATCAGAATGACGATAACGAATACACCGGCAACAATCCGGATAATCGTGTCATTTCCCATAGCAATTCCTCCTTTCCTCATTGACCGAAAGTTTTGAACGACTCCATAATAGAGATCATCGCGGGGCCAAGAACCACCACAAAAAGCGATGGAAAGATAAAAAATACAAGCGGGAAAATCAGCTTGATGGTCGTCTTCGCCGCCGCCTCTTCCACAGCCTGCACACGCTGCGTCCTGAGAGTATCGCTGTGAATTCGTAGCGTCTTTGCGACGCTGGTTCCAAACGCTTCCGCTTGAACCAGCATGGAAACAAGATTGCGCACACAGTCAACGCCGGTGCGCTCCGCCAGATGCTTCCAGGCATCGCCGCGAGGGCGGCCGGCGCGTTGCTCCAGCACCACAATTCCCAACTCATCGCATAGTTCCGGCTGGGCCTGTTTCAATTCCGCCGAGCTGCGCGCCGTCGCCTGATCCAGGCTCAGCCCGGCCTCCATGCAGATCACCAGCAGATCAAGCACATCCGGCAGGCCGCGCCGTATCCGGCTTTGGCGGGTGCTTATTCGTCTTCCCAGCCAGAAATCCGGCATCAGAAAACCCAGACCCAGACACAAGGTAATCACGAAAAATGGGCTCAAACGGATCAGTCCTGAAACTGCCGCCAGAACGCAAAGGAAAAGAGGAACCAATACTTTGGAGCCATAGAAAATCTTGATCGCCGACTCATCACGGTAGCCGGCGCGCTGCAGTCGCGTGGTGACGACTGAAACCTCGGCTGCGCTCCTCGGCAAAACATTCTCGAAGCGCTCGATCACGCCGCCGATCGAAAGGCCTGTCTGCTGGATGGTGCTCATCACGGATTTCTGTTTGGGCTGCTGCGGATTGATCGCCTCGGAGATACGCTGAAGCATCTCTTCGCGATAGAACAGCAGTAATCCTCCGCTCACAATCAGCAGAAAAACCACGCAGAATGTAAAAATCGCAAATCCCATAGAACCTCCTCAAACATCCATGTTGACGATTTTGCGAATGATCAAACCGCCAATCACAATCATGATGCTGGCCGACCAGAGAAGTTTGATGCCGATTGGATTCTTCCACAGGATGCTCATCATCTCAGGGTTTACGAAATAAAGCGCTATCCCCAGCACTATGGGGAGAAGCGTGAGCACCCAACCGGTCATGCGCCCCTGAGCTGTGTGGACCCCAACTTGCCGCCTGAGGCGAAAGCGTTCCCGAATTACGTGAGATGTCTTGTCCAAAACCTCGGCAAGGTTTCCTCCGCTTTCCTTCTGGATCATGATTGCGGTTGCAAAGATGCGGAGGTCCTGTAAGGGAACGCGGTTAATCAGGTTGTCCAGAGCGGTCTTCAGTTCAAGGCCGTAGTTCTGCTCATCGAAACATGCTCTGAATTCACAGCCGACTGGGTCAGCACATTCACGAGCCACTGAGCCGAGTGCGGCAACAAGGCTATGCCCAGCGCGAAGAGCGCTCACCATCAAATCCAGCGCCTCCGGCATCCCTTGCTGAAACAGGGCTAGGCGTTTGTTGCGCTTATAAAACACAAATAAAAAGGGCGTGGAGCCCAACAGCAGGCCAACCGGCAAGGCCATGAGAACGGAATCCATGCGCAGGTAAGTCAGATAAGCCGGAACCACAAAGCACAAGCCGCAACCGGCAAGCAAGCCCCCCGTGCTCCATTTCAGATCCGCCTGATAGAGCAACGACTGGATCCGCGGCGCCAACTCGATCCGATCAAGCTTCCGGTTGAGCCACGGGATCGCGCTGAACTGTTCGTGCTTGCGAAGATTGACGAGCGCATCACGATCTTCCTGCTTGTCCGTGGCGAGGGCCGAGTCCAGCGTGGCATGCACCTGCTTGGCCTGCTCAGAGGCCTTGCTCCCAATGGCCACCAACACCAAAGCGATGACCGAGAACACACCCAGAAATGTTAAACCCATGATCAATTCCATAACTGTGCGCTCCTTTCCACTTAATTAACTGGAGTTTCACGCTCGAACAGGACCGATGGCAGGACGATACCCGAAATGCGAAGCCGTTCAAGGAACCGAGGACGGATGCGAGTCGGCTGGAATACACCAATGACCTTGCCGTCAGGCCCAATCCCCTTCTTATCGAAGGTAAATATCTCCTGCATACTGATGACGCTTTCTTCCATTCCGGTGATCTCGGCTACGCTGGTTACCTTGCGTGTCCCATCGCTCATGCGTGTGGCCTGTACGACGATCGTAATGGCCGATGCGATTTGCTGACGAACCGATTTCTCGGGCAGGTTCATATTGCTCATTGCAACCATCGATTCGAGCCTGGAAATGGCATCGCGCGCCGTGTTGGCGTGAATCGTGGTCATTGAGCCTTCATGTCCAGTATTCATGGCCTGCAGCATGTCAAAGGCTTCTTCTCCGCGCACCTCGCCCATTATGATGCGGTCGGGGCGCATGCGCAGGCAGTTGATCAGCAGTTGCCGCTGACGAATCGCCCCCTGTCCTTCAATGTTCGGCGGACGGGTTTCCAGGCGCACGATGTTTTCCTGCGCCAGGCGCAGCTCGGCAGCGTCTTCGATGGTGACAATGCGCTCGTTGCGCGGAATGTACTGCGACAGAATGTTCAAAAAAGTGGTTTTGCCGGCGCCGGTGCCACCGGAGATGAGAATGCTGATCCTGGCTTTCACCGCGGAGGAAAGCACCTCCATCATCTCCGCCGAAACGCTCTTTAACTGAACCAGTTGATTGGCCGCAAGTGGGCCTGTCCCGAAGCGGCGGATAGACAGGGAGGGTCCATCCAGCGCCAGCGGCGGAATGATGGCATTCACGCGGGAGCCGTCGGGCAATCGTGCATCGACCATTGGCGAGGACTCATCCACGCGGCGGCCCACGCGCGACACGATGCGGTCGATGATCTGCAACAAGTGATGGTCATCGCGAAAGGTAGTATCCACCCGTTGCAGCAACCCACCTTTCTCAATGAACACGTGATCCTTGTCATTGACCAGGATGTCTGAAATCTTTGCATCCCTGAGCAGCGGCTCCAGCGGGCCAAGGCCGAATACCTCATCGAGCAGATCCGCCTGTATCTTCTCCTGCTCGTCGAAGTTCAAGGGCACCCGCTGGTCGGCAATAATCTCCTTTACAATGCCGGCCACCGCCTGGCGCGCTTGACTCGAGTTGACGCGCGATAGTTTCTCCAAATCCAGCTTGGAGATCAGCGTCCTGTGTATTTCCGCCTTGTACTTTTCCAGGTTCAGAAGTTCCACGTTCCTCCTCCCAATGCGACAGAGTGCTCGTCCGTTCGGCCATCATTGCAAACAGATGCCAATAACCAAAAGAGGGGAAGGAGCCAGAAGGCTCGTCACCCGCCCAAAGTGAATGTCACGCTCACCGTAGTCTCGACTTCCACCGGCTCCCCATCGAGCATGTACGGCCTGTAACGCCAGGTCTTAACCGCATCCAGCGCAGGCTGCCGTAACATGGTCGGCCCGTTGACAACATGAAGATTCTCGATCAAGCCGGCCTTGGAAATTGTGGCTTGAATCACCACCGTGCCTGATACCCTGGCTTCCTTGGCAATCTGCGGATAAACGGGCGCCGTCTTCTGGATCAGCAAACCGCCGGCGACGCCCGCCGAAATATTCAGTACCCTCGGAGCTGCAACTTTCACGCTGGGCCCATTCCGCCCACTGAAAACGCCGCCCCCCTCGCCGCTCCCCAGGCCTTCCGTGCCCGTCCCAAAACCCGAAGATGGAGGTGGTTCCTTCCCGGCCAGCATTTTGAGGTCATTCGGAATCCGCGAAGGCGCACTGAGCTGACTGTTCATCACATCCAACCGTGTGCGCAGCGTACGATCTTGCCCCGTGGCCGCCGGCTGCGCTGTCTGCGTAGCCGCTGGCAAACTCGTGGGCTCTGGCAACACCACATTCGTCGTCGCCGGTTGCGCAACCACTGGAGGCTTCGGTATAACCTGCGCCGGCCGCAACCGGGTATAGCCCAGCGCACCGAGAATAAGCAGAGCCGCAACAGAACCAATGGCGGCAAATGCCACCATCCTCTTACGCTTGCCCTTGCCGTTGTCCTCGCTCTCGGCCTTCTGCTTCCCAACTGCCACCTTCACGCCATCAGACTTGCGTGGCTGAAAAAGCTTCTCAACATCCTCGTAGGCCGCTGCCGGTCTGTTCGACCCGGCGTTATGCGGTCGATTCATCACGGGTGACACGGCGACTCGCGCCGTCGCTTGCCTGGCTGGCTGAATTGCGGGAGCTTCCCCGCTATCCCATTCGCTGAAATCCGCGGGAAGCGTTGCGGGTTGCGCCTTCTCTATTTCTTCTGGAGGTACCATTGTCCATCGGCTCCCTTCACATAGGTAGCGCCTTTGTAAGTACGCGTTTCAAGTTCGCCCTGTTCGTTGGGTGCGTCGCCTGGTTGTGCTTCCTGCTTCGCGCCGGCGAGGTCAGAGCGGTCTTGGTTTGAACCAGCCATTGCAGGCATCAGCGATGCGATGTTAGGCAGCCCTTCCACCACCAGCGAAACAGAACCTTGCGTCGTCGTATAGTCCGCGGCGCCTGTTGGAGTGAAGGTTACAGAGAGTATATGCGTTCCCGCCGCAATCACGGTACCCGCGGCGGGAGTATATGCGAATGTTCCCGGAATTAATGACGTGGCATTCAGTTGAATGGCGCTGAGTGCCGTGCCGTAGGAAATGGCCTCCGGTGTCGGCCAGGTGACGATCGGCGTGGCCTTGTTGACCGTGAGCGAAACGGTAGCCTGCGCCGTTGTGTTGTCTGCGCTGTCTTTCGGCGTGAATACCGCCGAAAGCGTATGTGTTCCCGCCGAAAGCGTTTCTCCCAGGGCGGGAGTGTAGGCGAAGCTGCCCGCCACCGATGCCGTGCCATTCAGTTGAGTAGCGCTCAGCGAAGTGCCGTAGGAGATGGCCGCGGGCGTCGCCCAGGTGATGGCTGGCGTTGCCTTGGTCACTGTGAGCGACACGGAAGCCTGCGCCGCGGGGAAATTGGCGTCCGTCGGAGTAAAGGTTACCGAGAGCGTATGCGTTCCCGTTGCCAGCACCTCTGGCGCGGTAGGAGTGTAGACGAATTTTCCCGGAAGCGAAGACGTCGCATTGAGTTGGGCCGCGCTGAGCGCCACGCCGTGGGCGATGGGGGCCGGCGCAGGCCACGTGATCATGGTCGGCTTTGCTTTGGCGACCGTAAGCGACACGGTAGCCTGCACCGCGGCATAGTCTGTGGCATCGGTCGGAGTGAAGGTTGCCGTGAGCGTATGCGTCCCCGCCGCCAGCACCTCGCCCAGCGCGGGAGCATAAGCGAATTTTCCCGAAACCGACGCGCTGGCATTGAGCTGACTCGCGTTGAGCGGGGTACCGTAGGCGACAGGAGCAGGGGCCGACCATGTCACTACAGGCGTCGCCTTGGCCACCGTGAGCGACACGGCAGCCTGCGCCACGGTGTAGTTCAAGGCGTCCGTCGGGGTAAAGGTCACCGAAGGCGTATGCGTCCCTGCCGACAGCACAGCGCCTGAAGCGGGAATATAAACGAACTTTCCCGGAACCGATGACGTGGCATTCAGTTGATTGGCGCCCAGCGGGGTGCCGTAAACAATCGGGGCAGGAGAAGGCCACGTGACGGCAGGCGTCACCTTGGTAACACTGAGCGATACCTCGGCCTGGGCCGAGGCGTAGTCCGTCGCGTCCGTCGGAGTGAAAGTTACCGAAAGCGTGTGCGTCCCCGTTGCCAGCACTGTGGCTGCGGCAGGAGTGTAGACGAACTTTCCCGGAACCGATGCAGTGGCATTCAGTTGATCAGCGCCCAGCGGAGTGCCATAGGTAATTGAAGCGGGTGCCGGCCACGTGATGCTTGTCTTTGCCCTCTCTACCGTAAACTGCACTGCAGCTTGCGCCGTTGCGTAACCCGACCCGTCTGTCGGAGTGAAGACGGCAGTCAGCGTATGGGCTCCTGCCACCAGCATCTCGCCTGCTGCGGGGGTGTAAACGAACCTTCCCGGTACCGATGCAACCGCATTCAGCTGGGTCGAGGTGAGCGCGGCGCCGTAAGTAATCGGAGCAGGCGTCGGCCACGCAATGGCTGGCGTTGCCTTGGTCACTGTGAGCGTTACCGAGGCCCGCGCCGTGGTGTAGGCCGACGTGTCCGCAGGCGTGAAGATTACCGACAGCGTATGCACTCCCGCGGCGAGCATCTCGCCTGCCCCAGGGGCGTATACGAATTTCCCCGGAACCGATGACATGGCGTTGAGCTCACTTGCGCCGAGTGCGCAGCCATAAGCAATAGGAGTGGGCGTCGACCATGCGATGCCAGGCGTGCTCTGAATCACTCTTACTTCAGGCGCTACCTCTGGCGCCCTCTCCGCTGGCGTTCTCTCTGCTGGCGTTCTCTCTTCTGGAGTTTTCTCTGCCTGCGTTTTCTCCAGCCGCCATTCCCCATCCGGGCCCTTTACATAGGTGGCGCCTTTGTAGACGCGTGTTTCCGGCCCAACCTGTGGCTTGGCGGCACTGACGCTCGGAGTTTCTTTCAGGTGCCATTCGCCGTCCGCGCCCTTCACATAGGTGGCGCCCTTATAAGCACGTGTTTCAGGCTCAACCAGCTGGCTCGGGGTGCTGGCGATCTGCCGCGTTTCCTGCTTCGTCTCCGCACGAACCGTGCGATCCGGTTTGTAGATTGGTGTGACCTGTTTCTGCGTTCCCGCCGTCAGCGCGCGGCCCGCGGGAGCGGCAGGGGCGGCCTTCTCTGGGATCCTCGCCTTGGTCTCAGGCTTGGCGTCGGCGTCGTCCGGGCCGGAGCCCAGCCCTAGCTGCGTCAGTGACGACTCATCCCTCTGGGCAGACGCCTTCGATGAAAAGCCTCTGCTGAAGCTCTTGAGACTGAAGCCTGTCCTCTTCTCCGGGATCGCCGGCAAGCCGCAAGCGGTCCGGGCCATCTGCCGAATCAGCCGGGATATGGGCGAGTCTTCCAGCGCCAGCGGAATCGCGCTGGTCTGCATGCGCCGCACGGCGTTGAAGTCGTTGGGAATCTTCCACTGCGCCGGCCGGGTGAGCGCCTTTGTAATTTGGTCTTCGGCAACGCCCATGCTGCGCGGCTCAAACCGGTTCAGTACGATCTCCAGTTTGGGGATTCCGGAAGAGAAAAACTGTGAGATCAGACGATTCGCATTGCGCAGTCCGGCGATGCCGGCCTGGATCACCAGGTAGACCGTCGAGTTGTCCTTGAACAGGCTCGTCCCCATCAGATCCAGCCTGGAGCCCATATCGACAACCACATTTTCAAAGTCTTGTCGCGCGATTGATACCAGCCTGTCAATGGCGTCGGTCGAGGCCTCATACGTGGGAAACTTGCCTGGTGCGGCCAACACGAAGACTCCAGAACTATGCTTGACCAGCAGTTTCGAGAGAAAACTCTTGTCCAGCCGTTCTGAATTCTGAAGCGCATTGATAGTCGAGTACTCTGCAACCACTCCCAGATTGAGCCCGGCGTCTCCCAGCGGGAGATCGAGATCGATCAGCAAAGTGCTTTGGCCCGACTCCTTAGCTATCGCCACCGCAAAATTGCAAGCCAGCGTAGTCGCGCCGTCGCCGCCCTTGGCGCCGAGAAATACAAGCAGCCTTCCGCTCGCCTTCTTCAGAGGCCGCATGGCCGGACGCCGGGCAGAGGCCCGAACCAGTGCCTCCGCCATTGTGGTCTGGGAGAAGGGCAGCGTGAGAAACTCTCTGGCGCCCGCCCGCATGCAGTGCACCAGCAGCTCCGAATCGGCCTTCATCGAATAGACCATCACCGTTGCCGCGCCTTTGGCACACATGCTCTCTACCAGTTCCAGGGCATATTCGGGGTGGCTGTCCAGATCAATGATGATGACGTCGTAATGCTGCTCCAGCAGCTTTGGCACATCGTCCAGGCTCGGAGGATACGAAGAGAACTCACGAATTTCGCCCCCCTGGCAACCGGCCAGCGCGGTGGCAGCCGCCTTGCGGCGCTCCTCGTCCGGGCCGATCAGCGCAATCGACAGCATATCGCCGCCCAGAGAGTCCGGATACTGATCATCGAGATAGGGAGAAGAATCTGGATTCACGGGATTGTTGCCCCTTTCCGCTTGTGACCTTCCTCGCGGGTTTGACGAAAATTGGTAAGACGATTGCCAGTTGGACATGATACCTAGCTCCAAATCCTCAACGCGCAAAAAAGGACAACAGCGTTCCGATAGCGATGGCGGGCGCGTAAGGCATCCTGCGCTTCAGCGGATTGGCCAGAGTCAGCTCCGGATCACGCTGCATTCCGCGCTGCTTCAAGCCAAAAACAAGATCGCTCGCGCCGGTGAACAACTCCTTGAAAAACCCGCCAAACACCGCCCAGCACAGCACCATAATTCCTCCTGCAATGCCGGCGTACACCATTGCGAAAAACAACTGCATCGGACCTATCCAGGCCCCCAGCGCGGCGCACAGCTTCAGGTCCCCCCCTCCCATGCCGCCTAGCCAGAAAAGAAAACCGAATACCAGAACGCCAAGGCCCATGCCCTCTAAGCTCTCGCCAAGACCGGCGAAACCTTGCCCAAAGCCGTGCCAGCCGAAGCCGTGGCCGTTCCCCTGCCAGTCAGAACGCAAAGGGGAGATAACAATCCCTGCCAGCAGAAATGGAATCACAAGCCAGTTGGGGATGCGGCCGCTACGTATGTCCGTGAACGTCGCCAAAAATAGCACGACCAGCGTTGGCCACCATGCAATCGAGTGCATTTCCCCATATTCCTTCCCCCCAACCGCCGGGAGACCGCCTTATAGCAATTCCATAGCCATTCACTGCAATTGTCGCGCCAAACCAAAAAACTCCAAAACCGTCCGAAATCATAGAGTTGACCGCATCTGCCCAAACTGGTGTACACGGGTGTTTACGGAAATGCGCCGCAGAGTGAAGCGGGTCGTATACACCCCCCAAATGCTCCTCTCTGCCACCACCGGCGCTACATTCGGGAGCAAATGCAAGTCCGCAGAACCAAAAACGATACCGCCCCGTGAAATTCCCAAAGATCGCCCGAATCTTTCGTAACTACTAAACACGTTACTACCGATGCAATTATGATACTCTAAAGTGACATAAGCGCGGTGCTGCTAAACCGACAATCTTCAATCGCAGCTCTCGCTTCGGTCTCTCTGCAGATGGATTAAAGCGGTTCCAACTGATTGAAAATGAAAGACATGTTTCATTTGCACAGCCACGCAGGCTTCTGCATCCCGGGGGATTAGTTTATTGGCCAGTTTGTAGACTTGCAATTTTTCACAGGTTGAAGTACCTAGAATGGTCCCCTGTGGAAAAAAGAGTACCAAATTGCTCTCGACAGGGACACCATCCGACGCTAAGATGAGGGGCAAAGTCGGTAGCTGTCTAACTAAAGGTTGTTTGGTTTTATTGTCGGCTGGGATGTTTTCAAGATAGCATGATCCAACCGCCAATCACCATTCTGCGGCGTTGCCGGGCTTTGAAACGAACGATCGCAACTCCTCCGCTTTCCCCATGGAGCCGATTAAATAGCTGGCGGTTTGCCGCCCGCGATTTGGCCACTGGCGGTTCGGCCGCCGGGGATTTGACAGCTAACTGGTAAGAACAGGCCCAGTGATGATCAAGATAGGATTGTATTCGG
>Ga0224558_1002094_pt1 | contig 19159 bp, 16 predicted proteins | sample 714S32024metaG_FD_180682 | JGI IMG/M metagenome (GOLD analysis project Ga0224558, IMG submission 180682) | Peat soil microbial communities from Stordalen Mire, Sweden - 717 S3 20-24 | ecosystem: Environmental > Terrestrial > Soil > Wetlands > Peat | place: Sweden: Norrbotten County, Stordalen...
CAAGCAAGCCGATCATTCCGAAGATTACCCAAGGCAGCACCTGCCCGCGCTGGTCGCGGAGTGCTCTACGGACAAAAGACTCAGAGTTGTTTTTCATTGCATTAGCTCCTGTGATGTGACTTTCATCGTACAACCGGATGCGAAGAATGTGATCCCATTTACTGTGAAAGGAGCGCAAGGGTAGGTGCCCGTCACCGTTGCGGCTACGCCCTGGCCGGCGGACACATAACCCGACTGGCCCGTGCATGAAAAACCTGTGGCGGATTTGGGACCGTACGCCGGGTTGGCGCCAATCTGTATCGTCAATTGGATGCCATTCGTGCCCGCCGTTTGGAGATTCCCCGCCGACATAATGACATTTGCGGAAACAACCGCGCAGGGGTCAGACTGAGCAGCCATGCCCTGGACTTGCTGAAGCGCCATCCCCCCCTGATTCACGGCCTGTGTCAGCGTCTGGTAGTTAATCAGGAAGATCCCGAGCGAAAAGATCGCCAACAGGATCGCCAGCAAAGCCGGCAACACCAAGGCAAGCTCCACCAGCGATTGTCCTTTGTCGCCGTAGCGAAGTCTTGCGCGAAGCCCATTAGCAAGGGACAGGGAGATAGCGCCCGCAGTGCGTGACACAGCGGCCTGTCCGCGCAGATCGTTCACCCTTTTCATTGTGTACTCCCCTCCATTGTCGTTCACAAATGCCCCGTTAGATAACAAATCTTACGGCATGGTACCTGATTAATTACACCAAAGTACCGTAAAATTTGCAGGGCACGCCCCAGCGGCGCCTAGCCTTTCACCTTTCGCAGTTGCTCCAGAAATTGGTCCAGTTCCTTCTGATCCGCCCCGGTCGCCATTGGATTCAGCCCTTTGTGCCCGGCCGGGGTATCGTGGGGGATGAACTGGAGCCCGACGCCGTCGTTGCCCCAGCGAACCGCCCTGGAGTGTACCGCGATCGAATGTCCGGAACCTTCCTGACCACTGTCCGTCTCTTGCAGCGTCATCAGGATCAGGGTGCCCGGGTACCAACGCTCCTCCGTCACCACATACAATCCGGTCGAGCTGATGTCCTTGATGCTGTGTGCCTTGGGAGCAGCTCCTGTCCAGTAATACGCAGCCAGGCCGGGAACTCCCCCCCTCGGAGCTTTTCTCAGTTCCGGAGCCTTTCTCGGATCCGGAGACCACCAGCGCTCCAGCCAACTCTTCGGCGGCTTCACGTCCCTCATCCCCGGCTCAATCAGGTCCATCTCATACGTCTGCTCGGACCTGGGCCGGTCATTGCTGGAGCGGTCCTCCAATTCCACCACGCCGGGACCACCGCTCCAAAGCGGCTGTCCCCTCAAGAGAACGGCGTTTTGAACTTTGCCGGAACCGCCTGAGCTCGAGAACTTCTCCAGGCGTCCCTGCATCTCCTCGGCCAGGCAGAGCACCAGTTGATCGCCCCGTTGGCTCTGCGACGAATAGATCGAATGGATTGGCAGCGCCAAAACGCTTGAGGCCCGCGCACTCGATGGACTGACATGAAATGTCGGAAATGACTCAACCACATCATTGACCCGGCAATCCTCGTCCAGGTAAATAAGATCCAGCGGGGCCAGCATATCCGTATCCGGTATTCCCCGGAACGGCACCATCCAGAGGCCCTCGCCCGACCTCAAAGTCAGTTTCTTGAACAGAACCTTGAGGTCCGCGCACGCTAGGTCGGTGGCAGCGACTTCCAGACCGAGAAAGCATTCTCGAGTCTGGTTATATGCGCAAAGTTTTCGTGATTCCATGGAACCTCCGGCCCTCGGCGGGAACCCGTCAATCTGGCGCTATCCCAGAGTCCCCGCCGTTATAGCATTTTCCGAATTGGTGTAGAGTGAGCCGCAACTGCCGAGTAGCTTTTTCCTCAACCGGGCCCCCGGCGACAGGTCTTCGTCGCTGGGGTGGAAGTAAAAGCCACCTTTCACCAATCTCGCCACTCCACGTAAATTCGGGAAATGCTCTAATTCAACCTCACCGCCAAAAATACTCATGCAAGTCCTTTCTCGTTGGGCATTGAACCATGTCCGAAACTTGCTTCGCCTGTCGCGGAGAAGGCTATGGCATCGGCCTGAGAACTGTGCAAGGACAAACACGTCTCGCCCGCTGCCGGGTACGAGACGGAGACACTCAGCGCCGAAACAACCGGGGCCCCCGCCATAGAAGAGAAATATTCGAGTTGGCCAGCGAACTCGCGCAGTTTCACCGTGCCACCGGCCCACTCGCAAAGCGCCTGCCGTTACTTGGTCCGCGTACGGCGACGCTGAATCAAGACGATCAGGATGACGACAACCATCACACCGGCAACAATCCGAATGATCATGGTACTGTCCATGTAATTCCTCTTTCTTAAAGCAACATGCTTGTTGCGCTCCTCTGCCTGAGTCAGACACAAGCCGCGTCGGGAGCTGAAGTGGGAAAATCACCGATCCCAAACAACTGCGGACCGGCCAGCTAGGCGAGCCTTTGCGGCGCCGCTAAAAAAGATTGCGACCCACGCTACTTGGTCCGCGTGCGGCGACGCTGGATCAAGACAATCAGGATGACGACAACCAGCACACCGGCAACAATCCGAATGATCGTGGTACTGTCCATAGCAATTCCTCCTTCCCTCATTGATTGAAAACTTTGAGCGACTCCATAATGGAGATCATCGCGGGGCCGAGAACCACCACAAAAAGCGAGGGAAAGATAAAAAATACAAGCGGAAAAATCAGCTTGATGGTCGTCTTCGCCGCCGCCTCTTCCACAGCCTGAACACGCTGCGTTCTGAGAGTGTCGCTGTGAACCCGCAATGTCTTGGCGATGCTGGTTCCAAACGCTTCCGCCTGAACCAGCATGGAAACAAGATTGCGCACGCAGTCAACGCCAGTGCGTTCCGCCAGATGCTTCCAGGCGTCGCCGCGAGGGCGTCCGGCGCGTTGCTCCAACACCACAATGCTCAATTCATCGCACAGTTCCGGCTGGGCTTGTTTCAATTCCACCGAGGTGCGTGACGTCGCCTGGTCCATGCTCAGTCCGGCCTCGATGCAGATCACGAGCAGATCAAGCACATCCGGCAGGCCGCGCCGAATCTTGCCCTGGCGTGTCTTAATTCGCCTTCCCAGCCAGAAATCCGGCATCAGAAAGCCCAGGCCAAGACACAAGGTAATTACGAAAAACGGGCTGAAGCGGATCAGTCCGGAAACCAGGGTCAGAACGCAAAGAAGAAGAGGAACCAATACTTTGGAGCCATAGAAGATTTTGACCGCTGACTCATCGCGGTAGCCGGCGCGCTGCAGGCGCGTGGTGACGATGGAGACCTCGGCCGCGCTCTTCGGCAAAACATTCTCGAAGTGCTCGACCACGCCGCCGATCGAAAGGCCTGTCTGTTGGATGGTGCTCATCAGGGATTTCTGTTTGGGCTGCTGTGGGTTGATCGCCTCGGAGATACGCTGAAGCATCTCTTCGCGATAGAACAGGAGCAGTCCTCCGCTCACAATCAGCAGAAAAACGACACAAAAAGTAAAAATCGCAAATCCCATAGATCCCCCTCAAACGTCCATGTTGACGATGTTGCGAATGATCAAACCGCCAATCACAATCATGATGCCAGCCGACCAGAGAAGCTTGATGCCAAGTGGATTCTTCCACAGGATGCTCATCATTTCAGGGTTTACGAAATACAGCGCTACTCCCAACACTACAGGAAGAAGAGTGAGCACCCAGCCTGTCATGCGCCCCTGGGCTGTGTGGACCCCAACCTGCCGCTTGAGGCGAAAGCGCTCCCGGATGACGTGCGCGGTCTTGTCCAGAACCTCGGCAAGGTTTCCCCCGCTCTCCTTCTGGATTATGATCGCGGTTGCGAAAATGCGGAGGTCCTGGAGGGGGACGCGGTTGATCAGGTTGTCCAGAGCGGTCTTCAGTTCAAGGCCGTAGTTCTGCTCGTCAAAACACGCCCTGAATTCACAGCCGATCGGGTCGGCGCATTCACGAGCCACTGAGCCGATTGCGGCAACGAGGCTGTGTCCGGCGCGAAGAGCGCTCACCATCAAATCCAGCGCCTCCGGCAGGCCCTTCTGAAACAGGTTAAGGCGCTTGTTGCGCTTATAAAGCACAAATAAAAAGGGCGCGGAGCCCATCAGCAGGCCGACCGGCAAAGCCATGAGAACGGAATCCAGGCGCAGGTAAGCCAGATAAGCCGGGACCGCAAAGCACAACCCGATACCGGCAAGCAGGCCTCCCGTGCTCCATTTGAGATCGGCCTGATAGAGCAGGGCCTGGAGCCGCGCCGCCAGCTCGAGCTGATCCAGCCTCCGATTGAGCCAGGGGATGGTGCTGAACAGTTCGCTCTTGCGAAGATTGACAAGCGCTTCGCGATCTTCCTGCCTGTCTGTGGCCAGGGCCGAGTCCAGCGTGGCATGCACCTGCTTGGCCTGCTCAGAGGCACGGCTGCTAACGGCAACCAGCACCAAAGCGATGACCGAGAACACACCCAAGAATGTCAAACCGATGATCAATCCCATAACTGTTGCCCTCCTTTCCGCCTAATTGACCGGAGTTTCGCGCTCGAACAGGACCGGCGGCAGGACAATACCCGAAATGCGAAGCCGTTCAAGGAACCGGGGACGGATGCGAGTCGGCAGGAATACGCCGATGACCTTGCCGTCAGGCCCAATTCCTTTCTTCTCGAAGGTGAATATCTCCTGCATGCTGATGACGCTCTCTTCCATGCCGGTGATCTCGGCTACGCTGGTCACCTTGCGCGTTCCATCGCTCATGCGCGTGGCCTGCACGACGATCGTAATGGCGGATGCTATCTGCTGACGAACCGATTTCTCGGGCAGGTTCATATTGCTCATTGCGACCATCGATTCGAGCCTGGAAATGGCATCGCGCGCCGTGTTGGCGTGAATCGTGGTCATCGAACCTTCATGTCCCGTATTCATGGCCTGCAGCATGTCAAAGGCTTCTTCTCCGCGCACCTCGCCCATAATAATGCGGTCGGGGCGCATGCGCAGGCAGTTGATCAGCAGTTGGCGCTGGCGAATCGCCCCCTGCCCTTCAATGTTCGGCGGACGGGTTTCCAGGCGCACGATGTTCTCCTGCGCCAGGCGCAGTTCGGCGGCGTCTTCGATAGTGACAATGCGCTCGTTGCGCGGAATGTACTGCGAAAGGATGTTCAGAAAGGTGGTTTTGCCGGCGCCGGTGCCGCCCGAGATGAGGATGCTGATCCTGGCCTTCACCGCGGAGGAAAGCACCTCCATCATCTCCGCCGAAACGCTCTTCAACTGAACCAGTTGATTGGCCGCCAGGGGGCCTGTCCCGAAGCGGCGGATAGACAGGGAAGGTCCATCCAGCGCCAGCGGCGGAATGATGGCATTGACGCGGGAACCATCGGGCAATCGCGCATCGACCATCGGCGAGGACTCATCCACGCGGCGGCCCACGCGCGACACGATACGGTCGATGATCTGCAACAGGTGGTGATCGTCACGGAAGGTCGTATCCACCCTTTGCAGCAGCCCGCCCTTCTCAATGAACACATGATCCTTGTCATTGACCAGGATGTCTGAAATCTTCGCATCCCTCAGCAGGGGCTCCAGCGGGCCAAGGCCGAAAACCTCATCGAGCAGATCCGCCTGTATCTTTTCCTGCTCGTCGAAGTTCAGGGGCACCCGCTGGTCGGCAATAATCTCCTTTACAATGCCGGCTACCGCCTGGCGCGCCTGACTCGAGTTGACACGCGACAGTTTCTCCAGATCCAGCTTGGAGATCAGGGTCCTGTGTATTTCCGCCTTGTACTTTTCCAGGTTCAGAAGTTCCACGTTCCTCCTCCCACTGCGACAGAATGCTCGTCCGCTCGGCCATCATTGCAAACAGGTGCCCATGACCAAAAGACGGGAAGGAGCCAGAAGGCTCGTCACCCGCCCAGAGTGAAGGTCACGCTCACCGTGGTTTCGACTTCCACCGGCTCTCCATCGAGCAGGTAGGGCCTGTAACGCCAGGTCCTCACGGCATCCAGCGCGGGCTGCCGCAGCATGGTCGGTCCGTTGACAACACGAAGATTTGTGATCAATCCGGCCTTGGAAATCGTGGCTTGAATCACCACCGTGCCTGATACCCGGGCTTCCTTGGCAATCTGCGGATAAACCGGCGCGGTCTTCTGGATCAGCAAACCGCCGGCGACGCCTGCCGAAATGTTCATCACCCTGGGAGCTGCAACTTTCACGTTGGGCCCATTCCGCTCACTGAAAACGCTGCCCCCCGCGCCGCTGCCCAGGCCTTCCATGCCAGCCCCAAAACCCGAAGAGGGCGGCGGTTCCTTCCCGGCCAGCATCTTGAGGTCAGTCGGAATCCGCGAAGGCGCGTTGAGTTGACTGTTCATCACATCCGACCGTGAGCGCAGCGTACGGTCCGGCCCTGTGGCCGCTGGCACCGCAGCCGTCGTGGCCGCTGGTAAATTCGTTGGTGCCGGCAACACCACGTTCGTCGTCGTCGGTTGCGCAACAACCGGAGGCTTCGGTATAACCTGCCCCGGCCGCAACCGGGTATAGCCCAGCGCACCGAGAATAAGCAGAACCGCAACAGAACCGATAGCGGCAAACGTCAACATCCCCTTACGCCTGCCCTTGCCATTGTCCTCGCGCTCGGCCTTCTGCTTCTCAACTGCCACCTTCACGCCATCGGACTTGCGTGGCTGAAAAAGCTTCTCAACATCCTCGTAGGCCGCTGCCGGTCTGCTCGATCCGGCGTTATGCGGCCGACCCGCCACGGGTGACACGACGACGCGCGCCGTCGCGTGCCTGGCTGGCTGAACTGCGGGAGCTTCCCCGCTATCCCACTCGCTGAAATCAGCGGGAAGCGTTGCGGGTTGCGCCTTCTCTATTTCTTCTGGAGGTACCATTGTCCATCGGCTCCCTTCACATAGGTAGCGCCTTTGTAAGTACGCGTTTCACCTTCGCCCTGCTCGTTGGGTGTGTCGCCTGGTTGCGTCTCCTGCTTCGCGCCGGAGAGGTCAGAGCGGTCTTCGTTGGAATCAGCCATTGCAGGCATCAGCGATGCGATGTTAGGCAGCCCCTCCACCACCAGTGAAATAGAGCTTTGCGCCGTGGTATAGTCCGCGGCGTCCGTTGGGGTGAAGGTTACTGAGAGTATATGCGTTCCCGCTGCAATCACGGTACCCCCGGCGGGAGTATAGGCGAATGTTCCTGGAATCAATGACGTGGCATTGAGTTGAGTGGCGCTGAGAGCGGTGCCGTAGGAAATAGCCGCCGGTGTCGGCCAGGTGACGATGGGCGTGGCCTTGGTGACAGTGAGCGATACGGTGGCCTGCGCCGTTGTGTTGTCCGCGCTGTCTTTCGGCGTGAAAACCACCGAAAGAGTATGGGTTCCCGCCGAAAGCATTTCTCCCAGAGCGGGAGTGTAGGCGAAGCTTCCCGTCACCGATGCCGTAGCGTTCAGTTGGGTGGCGTTGAGCGGAGTGCCGTAGGAGATTGCCGCGGGCGTCACCCAGGTGATGGCAGGCTTTGCCTTGGTGACTGTGAGCGACACGGAAGCCTGCGCCGCGGGAAAATTGGCGTCTGTCGGAGTAAAGGTTACCGAGAGCGTATGCGTCCCCGTTGCCAGCACCTCTGGCGCGGCAGGAGCGTAGACGAATTTTCCCGGAAGCGAAGCCGTCGCATTCAGTTGGGCGGCGCTGAGCGCCACGCCGTGGGCGATGGAGGCCGGCGCCGGCCACGTGATCATGGTCGGCTTTGCCTTGGCGACCGTAAGCGACACAGTAGCCTGCACCGCGGCATAGTCTGTGGTATCGGTCGGAGTGAAGGTTGTCGTGAGTGTATGCGTCCCCGCCGCCAGCACTTCGCCCACAGCGGGAGCATAGGAGAATTTTCCCGAAACCGACGCGCTGGCATTGAGCTGAGTCGCGCTGAGCGGGGTACCGTAGGCGATAGGAACAAGGGCCGGCCATGTTACTACAGGCGTCGCCTTGGCCACCGTAAGCGACACGGCAGCCTGCGCCACGGTGTAGTCCAAGGCGTCCGCCGGGGTGAAGGTCACCGAAGGCGTATGCGTCCCTGCCGCCAGCACGGCGCCTACGGCGGGAATATATACGAACTTTCCCTGAACCGGTGACGTGGCATTCAGTTGACTGGCGCCCAGCGGGGTGCCGTAAACAATCGGGGCAGGAGTCGGCCACGTGAGGGCTGGCGTCACCCTGGTGACACTGAGCGATACCTCTGCCTGGGCCGAAGCGTAGTCCGTCGCGTCCGTCGGAGTGAAGGTTGCCGAAAGCGTATGCGTTCCCGTTGCCAGCACCGTGGTTGCGGCAGGAGTGTAGACGAACTTTCCAGGAACCGATGCCGTGGCATTCAGTTGACTGACGCCCAGCGGGGTGCCGTAGGCAATTGAAGCAGGCGTCGGCCATGTGATGTCTGTCTTTGCCTTGGAGACTGTAAACGGCACGGCGGCCTGCGCCGTGGTGTAGCCTGAACCGTCTGTCGGAGTGAAGATGGCCGTCAGCGTATGCACTCCTGCTGCCAGCATGGCGCCTTCTGCGGGGGTATAAACGAACCTTCCCGGAACCGATGCAACGGCATTCAGCTGAGTCATGCTGAGCGCGGCGCCGTAAGTAATCGGGGCAGGCGTCGGCCACGCAATGGCTGGCGTTGCTTTAGTCACAGTGAGTGTCGCGGAGGCGCGCGCCGTGGTGTAGGCCGACGCGTCCGCAGGCGTGAAGATTACCGACAGCGTATGCACTCCCGCAGCGAGCATTTCGCCTGCCCCAGGGGCGTATACGAATTTCCCCGGAACCGATGACATGGCGTTGAGCTCACTTGCGCCGAGCGCGCAGCCATAAGCAATAGGAGTGGGCGTCGACCATGCGATGCCAGGCGTGCTCTGAATCACTCTTACTTCAGGCGCTACCTCTGGCGCCCTCTCTGCTGGAGTTCTCTCTGCTGGAGTTCTCTCTGCTGGAGTTCTCTCTGCTGGAGTTCTCTCTGCCTGCGTTTTCTCCAGACGCCATTCCCCATCCGGGCCCTTTACATAGGTGGCGCCTTTGTAGACGCGTGTTTCCGGCCCAACCTGTGGCTTGGCGGCGCTGACACTCGGAGTTTCTTTCAGGTGCCATTCGCCGTCCGCGCCCTTCACATAGGTGGCGCCCTTATAAGCACGTGTTTCAGGCTCAACCTGCTGGCTCGGGGTGCTGGCGATCTGCCGCGTTTCCTGCTTCGTCTCCGCACGAACCGTGCGATCTGGTTTGTCGATTGGTGTGACCTGTTTCTGCGTTCCCGCCGTTAGCACGCGGCCCGCCGGAGCGGCAGGGGCGGCCTTCTCAGGAATCTTCGCCTTGGCCTCAGGCTTGGCGAAGGCATTGTCCGGGCCGGAGCCCAGCCCTAGCTGCGTCAGCGACGACTCATCCCTCGGGGCAGACGCCTTCGATGAAAAGCCTCTGCTGAAGCTCTTGAGACTGAAGCCTGTCCTCTTCTCCGGGATCGCCGGCAGGCCGCAAGCGGTCCGGGCCATCTGCCGAATCAGCCGGGATATGGGCGAGTCTTCCAGCGCCAGCGGAATCGCGGTGGTCTGCATACGCTGCACGGCGCTGAAGTCGTTGGGAATCTTCCACTGCGCCGGCCGGGTGAGCGCCTTTGTAATTTGGTCTTCGGCAACGCCCATGGTGCGAGGCTCAAACCGGTTGAGTACGATCTCCAGTTTGGGAATCCCGGTCGAGAAGAACTGCGTGATCAGCCGATTTGAGTTGCGCAGTCCGGCGATGCCGGCCTGAATGACCAGATAGACCGTCGAGCCGTCCTTGAACAGGCTCGTCCCCATCAAATCCAGCCTGGAACCCATATCGACAACCACGTTCTCGAAGTCCTGCCGCGCGACTGCGACCAGCCTGTCGATGGCGTCAGTGGAGGCCTCATACGTGGGAAACTTGCCGGGCGCCGCCAGCACGGAGACTCCCGAACTATGCTTGACCAGCAACTTCGAGAGAAAGCTCGAATCCAGCCGCGCGGAATTCTGAAGTGCATTGATCGTCGAGTATTCGGCAACCACCCCCAGATTGAGTCCGGCGTCTCCCAGCGGGAGATCGAGATCGATCAACAAAGTGCTTTGGCCCGACTCCTTAGCCAGGGATACCGCAAAATTGCAGGCCAGCGTGGTCGCTCCGTCGCCGCCCTTGGCGCCGAGAAACACCAGCAGCCTGCCGCTCGCCTTCTTCGGAAGGCGCATTGCAGGACGGCGGGCAGAGGCCCGAACCAGAGCTTCCGCCATCGTACTCTGAGAAAAGGGTAGCGTCAGAAACTCTCTGGCGCCCGCGCGCATACAGTGGACCAGAAGCTCCGAATCAGCCTTCACTGAATAGACCATCACCGTCGCCGTACCTTTGGCGCAGATGCTCTCTACCAGTTCCAGGGCGTATTCGGGGTTGCTGTCCAGGTCAATGATGATGACGTCGTAATGCTGCTCCAGCAGCTTTGGCACATCGTCCAGGCTAGGAGGATACGAAGAGAACTCACGGATTTCGCCCCCCTGGCAACCGGCCAGTGCAGTGGCCGCCGCCTTGCGGCGCTCTTCGTCCGGGCCGATCAGCGCAATCGACAGCATATCGCCGCCCAGAGAGTCCGGATACTGATCATCGAGATAGTGAGAAGAGTCTGGATTCACGGGATTGTTGCCCCCTTCCGCTTGTGACTTTCCTCGCGGGTTTGACGAAAATTGGTAAGACGATTGCCAGTTGGACATGATACCTAGCTCCAAATCCTCAACGTGCAAAAAAGGACAATAGCGTTCCAATGGCGATGGCCGGAGCGTAAGGCATCCTGCGCTTCAGCGGATTGGCCAGAGTCAGCTCCGGATCACGCTTCATTCCGCGCTGCTTCAACCCAAAAACAAGATCGCTCGCGCCGGTGAACAACTCCTTGAAAAACCCGCCAAACGCGGCCCAGCACAGCACCATAATTCCTCCTGCCATGCCGGCGTACACCATTGCGAAAAACAATTGCATCGGACCTATCCAGGCCCCCAGCGCGGCGCACAGCTTCAGGTCCCCCCCTCCCATGCCGCCCAGCCAGAACAAAAAACCGAAAACCAGAAGGCCAAGACCCAGACCCGCAAAGCTCTGGCCAAGACCATGCCACCCAAAGCCGTGCATGTTCCCCTGCCAGTCGGGACGCCAAGGGGAAACCACAATCCCCGCCAGTAGAAACGGAATTACCAGCCAGTTAGGGATGCGGCCACTGCGCATATCCGTAAACGTCGCCACAAAAAGCACGACCAGCGTTGGCCACCATGCAATCGAGTGCATTTCCCCATATTCCTTCCCCCCAACCTCCGGGAGACCGCTTTATAGCAATTCCATGACCATTTATTGCAATTGTCGCGCCAAACCGAAAAAACTCAAAAACCGCCCGAAATCATAGAGTTGACAACCTCTGTCCAGGCGGGTGTACACGGATGTTTACGGAGATGCGCCGTAGAGTGAAGCGGGTCGTATACACCCTCCAGATGCTCAGCGCAGGAACCTCCTGCGCCGCATTTCGGAACCCCGTGCAAGTGCGCAGAGGGAAAAAGGATACAGTCCAGAGACCTTTCCCAAGCGCGCTGAACATTTAGTACCTAAAATCCGTGTTACTATCGATACCTCCATGATACACTAAAGTGACGTGAATATGGCTCGACTGAATCCGCGATCAGCGGCACAGCTTTCGCTTCGCCCTCGTTGTAAATGAGCTCCAGCGGTGCCAACTGATTGAAAATGAAAGGCATGTTTCTTATGTCGAATCAGGCCCGCTTTTTAAGCCGGACAGAGAAATTCGCTGGACAGCTCGTAGGCTTGTAACCTCTCGCTGGTTGAGGTACCTAAAATGGTCCGCTTTGGACAAAAGAGTACTAAAATGCTCTCGACACGGCCATCACCCGACGGTAAGATGAGGGGCAAAGTCGGTAACTGTCTATTGCAGGTTGTTTGGTTATCGTCGGCTGGGGAGTTTTCAAGGTGGCATGATCCCGGCGCCAGATAGCTTTCAGCGTCGTTGCCGCGCCTTGAAAGGAATGATCGCAACTCCTCCGCTTCCCCCCTGGAGCCGATTAAATAGCTGGCGGTTTGGCGCTGGCGATTTGGCAACTGGCGGTTTGGCCGCCGGTGATTTGACAGCTAATTGTTGAGAACGGGCCCGGTGATGATCAAGATCGGATTGTATTCGGAAGACCGCACGCTTCATACGCTGCTTTCCTCAGCCCTTGGCAAGGAATTCGAGATCCTGCTCGAGCCGGATGAGGATGGGATGAATCTGCTCCGCGCGGCCGGCGATTGCGATGTCATGGTTCTGGATCTGCATTCAAATCATGATTCGCTGCAAGAGCGAATTGGCTGCACCCAGCGCTTGATTGCAACCAAGGTTCCCGCCGTGGTCATGGCCGACGATGGCCTTCGTTCAACCGCGTTTGAACTGGTTCGGACAGGGGCCTTCGGCTACTGCCGCAGACCGCCCTCGATTCGTGACCTCAAAACCATGCTCAGCCGGGCGTTCGAGAACTCCACGCTCAGGCAGCAACTGCAGACCGTGCAGCAGCAGTTGGAGGTGCCCGGCACTTGCGACCGGATGATCGGTTCCAGTCCCCGGATGCAGCGGGTTTATCAACTGGTGCATCGCGTTACCAACCTCAATGCCTCAGTGCTGGTCACCGGCGAAAGCGGAACCGGTAAAGAACTGATTGCCCGCGCCATTCACAATCTGGGCTCCCGCGCAGATCGGCCGTTTGTCGCCGTTTCCTGCGGCGCCATCCCTGAAACTCTCATCGAGGCCGAGTTGTTCGGCCACGAAAAGGGCGCCTTCACCGGTACGGTGGGTTCGCGCGAAGGCTACTTCGAGCAGGCAGCCGACGGCACGCTGTTCCTGGATGAGATCGGCGATCTGAGCCTGTTCACGCAGGTCAAGCTGCTGCGCGTACTCCAGCAGATGGAATTCTGCCGCCTGGGAAGCAACAAACTCATCCCCTTGCGGGCACGCCTGATCTTCGCCACACACCAGGACTTGGGAAAATTGGTGGCCGATGGAAGATTCCGCCAGGATCTTTTCTACCGCATTAACGTCATGCGGATTGATGCGCCGCCGCTTCAGGAGCGCACGGAAGACATCCCATGGATTGCCCGGCATTTCCTGCGCCAGTATGGGCAACTATTTCAAAAGCCGATGGAGGATATCGAACGCGATGCGTTGACTCTGCTCCAGAGTTACCAGTGGCCCGGCAATGTGCGCGAACTGGAAAACGTGATGCAGAGGGCCATCATCCTCGCCCCCGGAAATACTGTTCGCGCGGAAGATTTGAGTTTGAACACCGAGGAGGCCGACGTTGACTCCGGCGATATCGGCGATATCAGTGACATCGTCGATATCGGCGATTACCATCCCGCCGGCTCCTTCGAGCGGCAACTCCGTGACTATAAGGTCAAACTGGCCGAAGCCGCTGTTCGTGAGAACAATGGGAATAAGACACTGGCTGCTCGCAGCCTGTGCATCTCCAGGGCTTATTTGCATCGCTTGATCAGGCTTGGCGAACCCGACACGGCCTTTGATCAGAACCTTCGGGATGTGGAGTCTGCTTGAGCACGGCATCTCCGGTTGCAAGCCGCAAGGCTCACCTCGCGCTCTATCGAATTCTGCATAAGAGCTTCTCGTTTCCCGTCATGCTGGCAGGCCTCCTCGCCGTACTTGCCGTGCTGACCGTTCGGTCGCGTTTTGACGATTCGGATATGTGGTGGCACCTCAAGATGGGTGAAATCATATGGACTACGCACACCATCCCTCTTGCAGATATCTTTTCTTACACAACTAACCATCAATCCTCGATACCGCAGGAATGGCTCGCGCAAGTGACCATTTACGGCGCCTGGAAATGGGCTGGATTTTCAGGCCTGATGTTCTGGCTGTGCTTGCTCACCGCCGTCGTCCTCATCGCCGGATATGGTCTTTGCTCGCTCTACTCCGGAAATGCCAAAGTGGCTTTTCTGGGAGCAATGATTATTTGGCTCTTTTCGACTGTTGGCTTTGCCGTTCGACCGCAGATGATTGGCTACCTATTGCTGATCGCGGAGCTTGTGCTCATCCACCTTGGGCGCACTCGCGATCCGCGCTGGTTCTTCTCGCTGCCCATCCTGTTTGCGCTTTGGATCAACTGCCATGCGTCTTTCATCCTTGGAATTATCCTGGCAGCCGTCATTCTCTTCACTTCCCTTTTCAGCTTTCAGGCAGGCTGCCTGACGGCACAACGTTGGAATCCGCGCGCCCGGCGCATGATGGCGTTTTCGCTGCTGCTTTCGTTGGCGGCGCTGTTCTTGAATCCGGTCGGCATCCGGCAGATTCTCTACCCCATCGATACACTCCTGCATCAGCCCCTCAATCTCAGCAGCGTGAACGAGTGGGCGCCGCTCAACATGACCGAGGAACGCGGCGTGGCGCTGCTGGCCGTCCTGCTATGCATCTTTCTTCTGGTTGCCGTCCGCAGATCCGAGTTGTTCTTCGATGAGTTGCTCTTGCTGGCGATTGGCACTTGGATGGCCGTCAGCCATATGCGGATGCTCTTCCTGTTTGGCATATTGGCCGCGCCGATTCTCTCGCGCCAGCTCTCAACTTCCTGGGAGGGATACGACGCGGAGTCGGATCGCATCTGGCCCAACGCCGTCATGATCGGCGCTTCACTACTGGCGATTTTCCTCGCCTTCCCCGGAATCCGGAATCTGGAAGAGCAGGTCGAGAATCAGAGTCCGCAAAAGGCAGTCGAATTTATTAAAGCCAACCACATCTCAGGGCCCATGTTGAATGATTATGCTTCGGGAGGCTACCTGATATGGGCGGCGCCGGAGTACCCGGTGTTCATCGATGGCCGAGCTGATATCTACGAGTGGTCCGGAGTCCTCGGCGAATTTGGGAGATGGGCGACGCTCCAAAGCGACCCCAATGCGCTTCTTCAGAAGTACAGGATTGGCTTCTGCCTCCTGAACCGCCAATCTCCGATGGCTCGCGTCTTGCCGCTCTTGCATGAGTGGAAGATGGTCTATGCGGACAATAACTCCGAGATCTTCGTGAGAACCGCGCCACTTTAAGTATGAGAGTTATATTCGGGCGGCCCGGCAATCACCAGCCCGCTGTTCTGCCGTCCGTGAATATACCAGCAGCACCAGTTCGTTTCATGCACTTGACTGTCGGCAGGCGCAATCAAATCTCTGTAGGTCACCTTTCCGTACAGAAAGACTCTTTCTTCCCAGGTCTCGATGCGCCTGTACCTTTCCTCCGAGTCACAAAGTCCTCTCACATCATCCCGGCAGAAAGGCTCTATGGGCGTGGATTCACCCGGAAGCAAAATGATTGGGGTGAGCGGTGCATCCGTTTTCTGCTCCTTGTATTCGGGGGTACTGGGAAGGTGCTTCTCGTCGATGGCAATCTTGCTCCCATTCGTGGTTGCGATGATCCTGGCGGGAGTGCGCCCGCGGTTCGTGGCCATCACTGTAAAACTGTTTTCCGCGCTCCTGGATGGCTCCACGGTCATCAGAACCCAGGGCCTTTCTGAATGGATAAGAGCCTGGGCATTCAACAAGGCCGCCTGGGCGCTGGCGGCAGCGGCCTCTGCGGCGGTTTCCGCATAGCCCGTTTGGCGGTCAATCTTTTTCAGCAGAGAAAGCGCCAGCAGGATGCCGACGTATCCCAATATGGCCAGCACCACTGTGGCCGCCCACGTGATTTTGTCGTGCAAGGCCCAGGCCAATGGCGTGGGAGGCGGATTGGCAACCGTGATGTGCTGCACTGGTTCATTGCGGGCGCCGCTTTCGCTATCGATATTTGGCGCTGGGCTGGAGGTCACTGGTGCAGTGGTTGTGGAGGGGGTCGAAACGGGCGGAGTCTGCCGATTTGCGCCGGCGCGGCTGTTTGCCTGAGCATCGGCCGCCGTGTGTGCCTGCATGAGAGTCAGCAGCACCACTGTGATCGCCAAGCCCTTGAGGTTCATGGGGCAAATGTATCACATGCCCCTCTGGAATTTCTGCGCCCGGCGGCAGCTTGCACGCTTGCCGGCATCCGCTATGGCAACACATCCACGCCCCGCCAGAAGGCCACATATCCTTTGACTTTGCGCGCGGCCGGCTTGGGGTCGGGGTAGTACCACGCCGCGTCCAGGTTATCCTCCCCGTCAATCACCAGCGTCATGTAGCGCGCCTGCCCCTTTAGGGGGTCGAGAGAGGTCGTCGTGCTGGGGCGAAAATACTCCCGTTTAAGGCTGGCTTCAGGAAAGTACACGTTGCCATCAACGGTCACCGTCTTCTCACTCTCGGCAACGACTTTGCCATTCCAGATTGCTCGTGCCATAGGTTCCCGGTCACATCCGTTTCTACCCTCTTTCGGCCTCAAAAGCGGCTCCTGCGAGAGTAACGGATACGACAATAGCAGAGATTACCCGCCATGGCGAGTCCCCCGCGTTCGGAAAACCCGGAAAGCCTATTTGGCCTCGGCGATTGTGTCTATGTGAACGCTCTTCTTGCCCGCATCCGTCGTGGCCGTGATGGTCACATGGTCGCCGTAGAATGCCTTCACCGCATCGGGGTTGTCAATGGTCCAGACCGCCTTCATGGCCTCGTCCACAAACACCGGGGCCGCGCCGCCCTCAATGCACTTTTTCACGCACTCTTTTCCTGTCCCGGTATGCTTGGCGCCGCACATCGAGTCGGAGACCCAGCCGTTGATCTTGGTGGAGTTGCCAGCGCCGATCGCAACCGCGGTCAGGCCAAAGACAACTATCAGCAGGGAGACAACACGATTCATAGAAACCTCCAGGGGAATTGGGGTTCTCGAACAATTATTATCTTGCTCCCGCGCACCGAAATTCGGCAAGCATGATCTATCAGGGCTTCGGCGGGTAAGAATACTGGCCGTGCGCCTCTTGCCGTGCGGGCATGCTTTTGCGCCGGGCTTCCACGTTCTTGAGCACCGCCTCATAGCGCTGGGACGCGGCTGAAAACCGGTTCACCAGCTCGGCCGTCTTCATCAGGAACCCCGGATTCTTCTCCCGGATACCTTCCAGAATGTGCGAAAACTTGGCCAGCATGAAAAATCCTTCGGCGTTGCAGTCCACAAACAGCTCCGCCGAAACCGCCCCGTGCAGCACCATCGCCGCAGCCATCTCCCAATAAGTGAGCACCTGGCGCAGCCACGCGTTGTGCGGGTCCGCAGGGTTTTCCGCCACGGCAAAAAACTCCTCGGCTGTGGCCGGCCAGAACTCGCCCGTCATCCAAGCGCGTGCCTGGCGCATCACCGTTTCCGTGCGCAATTCGTAGAGCCTGAGAACAATTTCGGCATCCGCCGGGGTTGCAAGCATCCGTTCCATTTATGAGCTTCTCCGTTGCTTCATACTACTGGGTTCAGGTCGCAAATGCTCCGTGCCCCATCCTTTCGCTGTATTTCTAGCGAAAGGGTGGGAAACCAGGCTACTCCATCAAGAACGAACTCTTCTACTGCTCGTTACGCCGTCAGCAACGCCTTCTTGCCGCTCTTCTTCGCACTCTTCTCGGCAACGCTATTCGCACCACTGCTCTCCACCACCGGCCCATGCGTCTCGGCCGTCGGCGCCGCCGGCGCATCCCCAATCCTCTTGGAGTAGCTGCACACCACGGCGCTTTCCACCGACGCGGCGCCCTTCTTCGCCCGCTTCTTTGGCGCAACCTCTTCCTCGGCCGCCTTCTTCTTGTTCGGACATTCCAGATAGATGCCCGAGCGCAGAGTCTTCTCCACCAGATACGGGCTGCCGCACTCCGGACACTTCGTCGCCACCGGCTTGTTATTCGAAGTGAAGTCGCACTTGGGATAGTTGGTGCAACCCCAGAAAATATTCCCTCTCCGAGCCTTGCGCTCGGCCAGATCGCCCACGCCGCACTTGGGGCATTTCATCCCTTCAATCAGGTTCTGCTTCACGTACTTGCACTTGGGATACCCGGAGCAGGAGACAAACTCCCCATAACTCCCTTGGCGCAGCACGAGGGGCTTGCCGCACAGCGGGCAATCCTCTCCCGTAGGCTTGGGCGCGGCCACCTTTTGCTGCTGCTTGCTGCTCAGCTTGCGGAAGGTCTTGCAAGGCGGATCTTCGTTGAATCCGGGACACGACATGAACATTCCAAACGGCCCGCGCCTGAGCACCATCACGCGCCCGCAGTTATCGCAGTACTCCTCTTGCTCGACGGCCTCCTGCCCCTCGGGCGTATTCATGTCGGGCTTGCCCGCCGTGTTTTCCTTGGTAAATGTGCAGCTCGACTTATCCTTCTTGTTATAAGCCGAACAAGCATAAAAGCTGCCGAACTTGCCCCACTTTAAGAGCAGAGGCGACCCGCATAAGTCACACTTTTCGTCTGTCTTCTTCTCCATGCGCTTGATGTCGCGCATATTCTTGCCGGCATCCTTGAGTTCATCCTCAAAGTAGCCATAGAAGCCGTTGAGCAGAGTGGTCCACTTTTCCGTGCCCTCTTCGATCTCGTCCAACTCACTTTCAAGTTTGGCCGTGTATGCAATGTCGAAGATATACGGAAAGCTCTCCACCAGAAGGTCGCAGACCACCATTCCAATCTCGGTAGGATAAAAACGCCCGCTGATCTTGGTCGCGTACTCGCGATCCTGGATGGTGTTGATAATCGAAGCATAAGTCGAAGGCCGCCCGATGCCCCGCTCTTCCAACTCCTTCACCAGCGAAGCTTCGTTGTAGCGCGGAGGCGGCTGCGTGAAGTGCTGTTCGCTATCCAGCTTTTCCAACTCCAGCCGCTTCACGTTGTCCAGGTTGGGCAGCTTGTTGGCCGATTCGTCGTCGTCTTCCTTTTTGTCTTCCAAAACTTCGTAGACCTTCAGGAATCCGTCAAAGCGCACCACCGAGCCGCTCAGCCGGAAGTCATACGTCTTTCCTGTCGTCGCGCTGACCGCGGCAATCTTCGCCGTGGTCACATCAAAAATCGCTGGAGTCATCTGCGAAGCCACAAACCGCTGCCAGATGAGCCTGTAGAGTTTCAGTTGCTCCTCGGTAAGGTAGCGCGCAATCGACTCCGGCGTTCGCGACGCATCCGTAGGCCGAATCGCTTCGTGCGCATCCTGCGCGGCTTTCTTGCCCTTGTACACATTCGGCGACGCGG
>Ga0224558_1002095_pt1 | contig 19152 bp, 21 predicted proteins | sample 714S32024metaG_FD_180682 | JGI IMG/M metagenome (GOLD analysis project Ga0224558, IMG submission 180682) | Peat soil microbial communities from Stordalen Mire, Sweden - 717 S3 20-24 | ecosystem: Environmental > Terrestrial > Soil > Wetlands > Peat | place: Sweden: Norrbotten County, Stordalen...
CCGCAGCGGCGAACCAGGCGGTCACGGCCTGGTCGTACGCGTTAAGGATCGCCGCGTCTGTGGGATCCACGGTCGGGGTCGGTGTGGCCGTCGGCGTCGCAGAGTCTGCCGGTGTCGGGGTCGGCGAGGGCGCAGTGGTTGTGCCGCACGCCGCGGCACCGAGGATTACGGTCGCCAGCGCCATGCAGGCTAGCGAGGACACCAAGAGCCGAGGCTTTCGGACGCCTCGCACGTGGTCGGCGCGCCGCGATCGGTCCAACAACACGCGGGAGACATACCCCCGTGCGGGTAGTGGCCATCGCTGCAACTCAGCGCTCAGGGTAGGGGCCCTCCTCCACGGTGACGCACAAGCGGCGCACAACCTCGAGCGAAGCCGCGGCCCTCCCCAAGGCACGCGATCCCTTCCTGTCCGATTGTCTCACACGTAATTCGCGGCGCGTTCGCTCCGCCTGACGCCTGTCGGCCTACCCCTGGAGTTTGGTTCGTCATGCCTCGCGACAATACCAAATTCGCCAGGCTTTGGCAGGCTTGTTTCACCAGGGTATAGCTACACCGATCGCTACACCCTCCCGAATACATGGGCGTCTCCGCGCCATTGGATATGGCCTACCGTTCCAACTCCGTTCAGCGACCGCGGAGCCCCCGTTCCGCGTGGCAAGCGCGTCAAACTGTGTCGGCGGCGATGGACGACGTGAACGAGCCACACCCGACAGCACGGCGGCGGGACCGGAACCGCATCCGGGAGCTCCGGCTGCTCGCGAAGGCCAGGTATCCCGGCGCCTTCAGTCAGGTGGAGGTGGCCCGCCGCCTGGGGGTGACCGTGGACACGCTCCGGGCCTGGGAAGGGGGAAGGCAGCGGCCCTGGCGCAAATGGTGGCCGCGCATCGCCCGCGAGTTCGGCGTGCGGGTCGAGGACCTCGGCCTCGACGACGACGCCACGACCATCACGTAGTCCGCGCCGCGAGAGCTGCCCACCCCTACCACTGGGCGCTCCGATTCATCGGAGTCCTCCACGGTGGAGGCCATCCGACGATCACCGGATGTCCGCCGGGTTCAGCGACTCTCCGAGGTCCAGGCCGAGGCCGTAGAGGAGAAAGCGCTCGAAGAGCGGATCGGCGAGCCGCCATTGTCCCCTCTGAAAAGCCACGACCTCCCGCTCCTCCAGACCGCGCCGGCCCTTTACCGCCGCCTGGATCGAGGACGCCGCGAGGCCGGCCCGGCGACCGAAGTCCACCCCTTGGATCTCCGAGTCGGGTACCCCCGCGAGGGCGCGCACCACCTTCCGCTGCGTCGGCGACATGTCCTCATAGCCCTGGGCCAATAGCGCCCGCTGCCTGCTCAGCACGACCACCAAGGCCTCCCGGACGGTCGCTTCGTCCGCCACGGCCTCGACCACGTCGAATGTCGCCCCGGCAAGCAGCTGTACGAAGTGCGGGATGCCGCCCATCAGCTCGTAGATGAGACTCGCGGCACCCGACGTCAGCTGCTTGCCGCACGCCTCGAACCGGCTCCGCAGGAACGCAGTCATCTCGTGCTCTGGGATGACGTCCAGGCCGAGTGGCTCTGCCACGTTCTTCAGGGCGGCACCCCCACCCTCGAACAGGACCGACATGAGGTGCCGGTGCGACCCGGAGAAGACGAGCGACACCTCCGGGATGTCGTCGCAGATCCCCTTGAACACGCCCGCGAGGCCCTCCATCTCAGCGATCTGCTGGAACTCGTCGAGAACGAGACACACGGGGTGGGCGCTCTCCGCGGAGTCGCGCAGGAGCTCGATCGGTCTGCGGATCTCCTCGAGGAAGGAGTGTCCGGGGCTGCTGACGGCCAGGCTGTACGAGACGCCGCCGGCCTCCACCCTCGGGGTGATGCCAGGAAGGGCCCGCACTAGCTCCCGCAGCCGGCCGATAGTCGCCCCGCCCCACCCCAGCGCCCCGTTCAGCACGGCCCGCGTGACCTCCTCGGCCACCTCGCGACGGTCAGTGCAGTAGAAGAGGTTGGCCATTCCCACCCGCGCCCCCTTGGTCCTGCGGGCGCGCGTCGCCGCCGTCAGGAGCAGCGACGTCTTCCCAAACCGCCGCGGCGAGATGACAAGCACGTTGCGCCCCGACGTCATCCGGGACACGAGAAGCTTGGTCTGCTCGTCCCGGTCGCCGAAGTGGGCTCCCTGGACGGGGCTCCCGCTCAGAAACGGGATCTCGTCACGGGAGCCCTCCGACCGCTCACGCTTCACCCGTGTCATGTCACGTAGTCTACGTCACGGACACTACGTGATGGTTACTACGTCGCAGTCCGCCGTGGGTCTTACGAGGCGGCTGACAGCGCCGCACCCGCCCCCCCTGGGGTAGGGAGACATGGACGGACAGCGCCGCCCCGGACCCCACGGCGACGCTTCACCGTAAGGACATATGCAGCTTCCTCTTCGCCCATGGGGCGGGACTTGCGGCACCGGGCGCTCTTGTCGATCGTCATAGAGATGTAGCGGGGATCTGCCGCCATGATCTCCTCGCAAGCCTTCCGGAGCCGGAAGCGCGTCTGGCGCTGGTCAACCTGGCGGCACCCGATCGTTCGGAGGACGTCAGGAGTAATGGTGAGTGCGTAGTCACCATCGGGACCGAAGCCGCGCTGCGTCTCCAAGAATCTGTAGAGCTCCTTGGCGAGGTCTGCGCGTAGCTGCATGTAGACCCGAAGTGGGAATAGCGAGAACCGGCGGTCGAGCATCCGGTCGTGGAGGGCACGATGGAGCGACGCGACGATTGCACCCTGCTCGCGGTCATGTGGGTCATCGTGCCCCCGGACATAGTGAAGGAAGCCGATCGTCTCCCACCGCTCCGTGGCGGTGTTGGGGTCCTTCTCGGTCATCTCAGCACCCCAGGCCGCCAACCGAACCAAGGATCGGCGCGCACGTTTAGCGAAGTCTCCCTTGTAGGCGACACCTTTGGCCTCAGCTAGCCGCCGGTAGGTGAAGTGAATCTCGGGATCCTTCCAGTGTTGCTGGAACACCCACCAGGCGAGCAGGACGGAGAGGTTGGTCATGTCTTCCGTACGCAGTCGCACCTTGGTAGTAGGTCGAACCTGCCCCATAAGGTCGTGTACGGTCTCAAGCTCCTCGGTGTCGTCAACGTCGCCGCTCTCATCGTCATCTGGTCCGTTGAACGTGATGGCGTGTCGTGCGCTTAAGAAGTCGGCCACACCTTGGTGAAGAGCACGCTGGGGCGCGGAGAGAGTTGTGGCGGGCGGAGAAGGTACGGCCTCGGGATTCACCGGGGACGGCGCGTTGCGGAGCTCCCATTCTGCGGCGAACGCAAGAATCTCATCCTTGAGCTTCGTACTCGTGAGCTGAGGTTTGGGTGGAGCGGCCGAAGATGTCTGCTCAGGCGCGTGATGCAACGGGAGCGTCCTCAACATACGGTGGCGTTATGGGGAAAGTCCCACAACCTGTGGTGTTCTGTCAAGGGGAGTGGCGTGGTAGGCCGGATTGCAGGTTTCTACTGGTCGAGAGCACTGACTAGAGAGATCTCTAAAGAAAGACCTAGAAAGAGACCTACGGCCGGGCCTGGTGTATACGGGTGCGTTAGGGCCGTGGTCCCAGGTCTGTTGCACGTGGGGTCCCACGAGCGTTAGCCGATGGGTCCCACTGGGGTTATGGGGATGGTCCCGGAACCGTTATGAAGAGGGTCCCGCGTTATTGAAGAGGTCCCGGGTGGGGGCATGGGGATGAATTGAGGCCGTTAGGGGGAAGGTCCCACCGAGGGGTGCTGAGGGAGGTCGCGGTGGGAAGGCAGGGCGGACCGGCGCGGCATATTGGGACCTTCCGTATAACGCTGCGTGTAGCGGTCGGTGTAGCCACGCGGCAGCGCGGGGAGGAATTGTCGGATACCTTCCTCCTCATCCGTGGAGCACAAGTATGACTCGGGAGTATAGGCCAAGGCTAGGCCAAGGCAGGCACTAGTCCCGGCGCAGCCTCGGCCCGCATGCTTCGAGCCGTGTCGCCTAGAAACTGGGGATTGGAGCGTCTGGTGATCTCCGTGACGCCGGAGCAGCGAGCATGGCTCGAGGAGGCCGCGCAAGCGCGGCGCGTGTCGGTGGCGCTGATCGTCCGCGAATTGGTGGACGCGGCGCGGCGCAAGGACGCGCACAGCGCAGGGACAGGGGCGTAGCCACAGATCGGCTTGGTCGCATCGTCGCCACGAGCGCGGACGCCGCGGTCGACGAGCTTTGGCGAACGCGCGACCGCCCGCGCTCGAGCCCTTACCTCCGCTGGTATCGACGGCTTGACGGTCGACCCGTCTGGAACGCGCGTGGCGGTGGAGGGCGGTTGAGGAGCGCTCGCACGTTACAGCCCCCCCTCCTCGAGCGCTCGCCGGGCCTCGCCCCGTCTCCTCTCGGTGATCTTGGTGTAGCCGGAGACAGATGCCAGGCCGGTGTGGCCGAGGGTCTCGGCGGTGAGGCGGGCGTCGCCCAGGCGCTCCTGGAGGAGGGTGCCCAGGGTGTGGCGGAGCTGGTGGGGGTGGAAGGGGGCCACCCCCGCCTCCTGGGCGAGCTGGTGGCAGATGTGGCGGGTGCCCTGGGCGCTGAGCCGGTTGCCCGGAAGGCCCCGGGAAGCGGGCTGGAAGGAGATGAAGAGGGCCGGGGAGCGGTCGTCGCGGGCGCGTAGGTAGGTGTCGACGGCGCGCCGGGCCCGCTCGGTGATCAGGGCGGGGCGCTCGCGGTCGCCCTTACCCCGCAGGACGAGGCGGTCGCGGGCCCAGTCGCTGCGGTCGAGGCGGAGCAGCTCGCTGATCCGGGCGCCGGTCGAGAGGAGCAGGAGGAGGAGCGCCCGGTCGCGCTTCTCGGGGAGGCTGGAGGCGGTGAGGGAGGCGACCAGGCGCTCACGCGCGGTGTCCTCGAGGGGCTTGGGAAGGCGCTCGGGAAGGCGGGGCAGGTCGATCCCGGAAGCCAGGTCCTGGTCGATCCACTCCTCGCGCCGGCAGAAGCGCAGGAAGGTGCGGAGAGCGATGAGGCGGCGCCGGCGCGTGGCCGGAGCCAGGCGCTGCCGGCCCGTGCCCGCTGCCCGGGTGGTACGGGCGATGGCCCGCTGGAAGGCACGCAGCAGGTCGCGGTCGAGGGCGCCCACCTCCAGGGGGCCGGAGCGCTCACAGAAGGCCTTGAAGCGGCTCAGCTCGCCGGTGTAGGCGGCGACCGTGGTCAGGCTGGCGTGGCGGTCCAGCTCCAGCCACTGGAGGAACTCGACGACCGCCTCGGCGAGAGAGACGGAGGGGGCGGCAGGCTCGGCCATCCCACCATGCTACCCGCTAACTGCGCTAAATTGCAGTTTAGCTCAGTTGCGACGGACGGCCGAGCGGATCACCGTCCTCTAGGCCATCGTCCGTAACGCATCGCTGGGCGCGAGCATCGCAGCTCGTAAAGCGGGGTACAGAGACGCAAGCAGGGAAACGATCAAAGCGACCCCGAACCCGCCGGCGATGACGCCCGGGGAGATCGAGGGCGGGAACCCCTCGCGCCAGGCACCTATCAGCGTCGCCCACCCACCCAACAAGACACCGGCAGCGCCACCGATGCAGGCGATGAGCGCGCCCTCGGTGACGAACAGAATCGCAACGCTGGCTCGCGTAGCTCCGAGCGCTCGTCGCACCCCGATCTCGACGCGGCGCTCGATGACGGAGATGGTCAATATATTCGCCACTCCAAGTCCAGCGACCAAGAGGCCCACTCCTGCCAGTGCGACCGTAAGACCTTCAAAGGCCGTGGCCGTATCCGCTTCGGCGGCCAACACCGAACTGTCCCGGGTGACCTCTAACCCCGGGCTTCCAGACGGATCCACCGTGGGAAGCAGCAAACTAGCGACTGTGTCGGATACGTCGAGCGGGGCTCGCACGTAAATGGTGTCATAGCTGCCAGCGAACCCCAGCGCGACGCTAGCGAAGCCAGCGGGGATCAAGACCGAGCTCTCAACGTTGGACTCCGTCGGCGTTGGCCCCAGAATGCCGACCACGAGAATCGAGTCGCCACCAATCGATATCGGGACTGGCAGGAGCCCAGCGGTAACCCCGAGTGTTTGAGCCGCATCCCAGCCGACGATTGCCTCCGGTAGCTGAGACGAGCCAGGCAATGGCCTGACTTGCGCAATCATGTGAGCATCGTTCGCCGCCGCAATGCTCCCGGTGAATACATCCACGCTGATACCGCCGGTCTGGTCCGAAGGGATCAGCTCTGTACGACGGGCAGACAAGTCGAGCGTCATCGTTGCGGCAACCGCTTGTACGGTGGGGATCCGCCCCACCGATTCAAGTACGGACCCGGGCATCAGCATCGAACCGCCACTTCCGCTCCCGGTGCTCACGACCGTCAGGACATCGCCAAGGGCGGTCAGCTGGGCCAGAAGACCGGCCTGGACCGTGGAGGCAAGGCCAAGGACTCCCACAAGTGCTCCAACGCCAACGGCGACCCCCAGTGCTGAAAGCATGGTGCGTCCCGGCCGCGCCAGGACCGCAGACGATGCTCGCGCTAGTGTGTCAACTGACCGATCTACCATCCTTCACCAAGACCCCAGCGTCCAGCGTGATGACTCGGTCGAGCTTCTCGGCGACCGAAGGACTGTGGGTGACGATCACGACAGTGGCTTTCTGTGCGGCGCCCAGCATGAGGTCGATCACTGCACTTCCGGTGACGGGATCGAGATCCCCTGTTGGCTCATCGGCGAGGAGGAGCTTTGGCTCTTTCACAAGAGCACGGGCTATTGCAACCCGCTGACGTTCGCCTCCCGAGAGTTGGTACGGATAATGCTCGACACGCGAGCCGAGGCCCACTGCTTCCAGGATAGGCGCGGCCAAGTCCCGGCGATCTCGCCGCCTGACCCCCGCGTATACGAGAGCTTCCGCGACGTTATCGAGGGCCGTTAGTCGCTCCAGAAGATAGAAGGCCTGGAAGACGAAGCCGATCCGGAGGGCCCTGATCCGCGAGAGGCTTCGATCCGACAGAGCCGCGACATTGCGCCCTTCGAAGAGGATCGAGCCATCTGACGGGCGCTCCAGCAGTCCCAGGATCGCCAGGAGTGTGGACTTGCCCGAGCCGGAAGCACCGATAATTGCGATCCGCTCTCCGGGTTCCACCTTGAGGCTGACACGGTCGAGCGCGATCGCCTGGTGGGGCGCGGGAAACCGCTTCGACACGTCAACCAACTGTACGGACGATGTCACGCTATGGGGACTTCAACCAGCAACCCTTGGCGCACTTGGGGCCCCGCTATCTCGGCTAAGTCATCGACGCTGTCGATGAGCCCAACGGTCACCGGGATCAAATGGGTACGGCCATGCCCGTCGTCCACTTGCAGTGCATAGCCTCCTTCGACCAGAGCCACTAATGCCGTCACGGGGACGATCAGTACGTTGCTGGCGATGGCCAATTGGAGCTGGACGTCAACCGCTGCACCGTCGAGCGTAAGTCCCGAAGGAGGATCAGTGAGGGTCAAGGTGACATACATGCTTTGGCCCGAGGACGCCTGCGCAGCTCCCGTTGACCCGCTGTTTGTAGCGCCTGCCGGAGGGGAAGACGTGACTGCCGAAACAGTTGCCGCAAGCGGGGCCTGACTCACCCCGATTGTGATCGATGCCTGGTCTCCGACGGCAACGCCCGGTCCCGATGAGGCAGCAACCTGTGCCACGACTTGCGGGGTGGTGCCTTCGACTTGCAGAGTTGAACTCCCGGCTGACACTGACGCCCCTAAGGGACTTGTGGCGCTGACGACAAGAACGGGGCCCGGCTCGAACACCACGGCGCCGAACGTGAGGGTGTCGTTGGGATCTCCCAGTCCTTCGCTCTCGGCGAATGCGGCGATCGCCTGTTCATCAGCAGAGCCATAATGGCCATTAGCCACCAGACCGTACGACTGGCCGAATCCGAGCGCGAGTAGGTTCGTCTCCAACTCCGTGATGTCGGGGCCGTCACTCATCCCGGGGCTGAAGGACCGCCACGGCGGCGTCGACCCGTATAGAAGTACGGTCGGCACATCATCAATCCGGAAGAGTAGTTGCCCCCGACTAACCGTCGATCCAATAGGCGGAAGCCATGTCACGATACCGCTCACTTGGGCGCTAATCGGGATGGGCAATGCGCTTCCCTGGAGCGTACCTGCGAGATCGACCTTCTGGACCAGATCGCCTCGGGTGACCTGCTCGGCCTGTAGGGGGACGGGCGAGGCCTGCGAACTGACGCTCGCGTCGTGTTGCACGATTACATAGGTTGTAATGGTGCCGACGACGAGCACGACCGACGCAGCTATGACCCCCACAACCATCACCCGGCGCATCTATCAGCCCCGAGCGCCCTCATCCACCCGTGGGTGACGGCGAAGATCCGGACGTTCCGAATCCCGCTTGCGTGTTGCATGCGTTCTGCGCCGCCGTGAAACCGGGTAGGTTTGGCCCAACCCCGACCGGGTAGGTGATCTCCACGTTACCATCCGGCAGGAACGATGGGTCCGGGGCATCGAAACCGTGCGCGCGCATGCACGCGACGAACGCAAGCCACTGCTGCCGCTCGCTGTTGGTCAAGGGCGGTGCTGGGGGAAGATGGACTGCGCATGCATTAACAACACTGTCACTCGCGTTCAGTTTCTTCGAACCGGCGGGAACATTGTAGGGATCGTACCCTGCTGGTACCGAGACGCCGTGGTTGCGAAGGCACTGGTCCCACGAATCAACCGATACGGTGGCGCTTGCCGAACCTGTGCCCAAGGACGGAAACTGAGGCGAGGAGCTGCCACAGCCACACTGAATTCCAGCGAGCGCTGCCGCTGCCGCAACGGCGATCACCAAGCTTCGGCCGGCCATCTTCCTCCCGAGAGCCCCGACTATGTGAGGCACCAACGCTTACTAAGCGCCACCGGCGGACTATACCTCTTCTGAGAGGCCCTGAGGGTACCTTTGTGATTGGGCCGGGCGAGCGAGAGGGGACATCCGTGACTCGCTCACAGATGCCCCCTCTCCTCGCTCAGCCGAATGAATCCTGGCCTGTTGTGCAGCCGGAGCCGTGGTCCACCTGGCAGGACCACCAGTCACCGCTTTGGCTGTGCGGCGGTCCGCTGCTTAGGCGGTCCTGATTGAATTGGTTCCCGGTGAGATTCTGCCCGCTGTACTCAACGATAAGCGGACTGATCGAGGTGCAGCCATTGCCGGACCAGTTCTGCCACCAATCGTTCGCCATCTCGTAGTCCTGGTTGATCCAGTAACGGATAGCGAGCTGCCGATACGCGCACGAGTTGCTGTCGCCGTAGACGTTCGCGCTGTACACGTTCTCGCCCACATCGTGCAGGGAGAGTTGCTGCCCATTCCCTCCTGCGGCCACTCCGATCGTACCGGCGGCTAAGAGGACTCCCGCGGCGGCAAACCCCACGAGAAATCTCCGCATGCGCCCTACCATTACTGACCCTCCGACTCCGACCTCACCTACTGGCACTAACTCAGTTAAGCTAGCAACGGCTCGCACGACTGTCAACGTCATCGGGAGGCCGCCCTGGAACTGTGGTTACCGGTGCCGCCGGCGCGCCTCAGCGGCCTCGTCGATGTTTTCCCGACACACTTCGGGTGGCGGAGCGGTCACCACGGGGCGCAGCGTCTTAGCAGCAGCGGGAGGATCAGCCCATGCGTGCGCCGACCCGGCCAGCTGCGGGTCGGCAGCGATGCGATCAAGTCTGGTGGTCCGGGCGGGCCGTCATGTGCGTCGTTTCCTGGCAGACGGTTGGACACCGCGACTAGGCAGACCTAGGGGCAGCTGGCTCCGCGTGGAGCGTTTGGGCTCGACACCGGCTCATACAGGCTCGGCGGCGGCGCGGAGGAACTCCTCCGTCCACTGACGCAACCGATGTGTCCGTGCAACCACATGACGCAGTGTCTCGGAGTCAAGAGCCTTGATCAACTGGCCTGGCTCTAGCCACAGTACGTTGTTCAGATGCGGGACGCATCGCTCGTATAGCGCCAGGGTCGCACCGGGGTCGCTCCGCTGTTCGGAGCAAGGCGTATATGCCACATCAACGACCTCCGCCCGGGTTGCCAGCCTCAATGCTGCGGCGGTAGTAAGCTCGCGTGTGCCCTGGTGACTCTTAGCGAGGAAGTCGTCGAAGACTTCTCTGGGAATAGAGGCAATGCGCTGCCACCGGTGGGACTCTTGGGAGGTGATTCCGAGCTCTCTCAATGTTGGGATCGAGGCGGCGCCACCCTTCTGGTCAGCTGGCGGGCGTCCGCCAGCGTTCTTCTGCAACTCAAGGAGGAGCTCGCCAGCACGGCGCTCCGTGCGCAAGTGCGCCTCTGCGACCTCCTGCCTCAGCCGGAACTGTTCCACCCCGAGTCCGTGGCACGTCTTGAGGGAGTCAGCCAGGACCTTACCGGCGGCACTCGTCCAGCGGACCATATTGAATGCGACCTCGACATCGTGGACCTCTGCGAGCATCTCACGAGTCTGTGTGACGAGGAGACGCACATCCGCCAAACCGGGGCCATGTGGCTGGGTGGCCAAGGCAGTGACGTTTCCGCGGAGCTCTCCCGCTTCGTCCGCAGACCCGGAAACCACCTCCATCGTGGAAAGGGTTTGCCTGAGCTGGTCAAAGGGGGAGTAGGAGGGGTGGCGAAGAACAGCCACCGAGGAACTGGCCGGGGTGACCTGCCGGGTAGTGACGTTCTTAGATTTAGAGGACGCCAATATGGGCGGGTCGCCTTGTCCGGATCGAACTCCCATCGTCTGCTCCCTCCAGAGGCCGCCCCCGCTTGCACGTCGCGCCGGGAACCCCTGACGCGCGCGAGCAGACGTGAAGCAGCGGCCCTCCCCCGGAGGCACGCAATTCCTTCGGTCACGATGCTACCAGAGCCCGCCAGGTGCCGTCCCTGACGTTGAGCTCCGCGAGGGTCTGGTCCTCGCGGAGGTAGGCGATCCCGGCTACGCTGCATCGCGCTACGGACGCGCCTTCAAATGAGGCTGGTCGGCCGTGCCAGGTGCCGGTGAACCGCCACTCCATGGCCGCCGCCTCAGCGGTCACCAGCAGCCTCGTGATGTCCCAGCTCTCGATGGAGTTGCCCTCACCGAACCACGCGTCGATCCACTTCGCCACGCGATCCGTGCCGCGGTACACCGGACCGTGAGACTCGAGGACCACACACTCGGGGTCGAGCGTGCCGAGGATCTTCACCGGGTCCCGCTCCATCCATCCCTGGACATAGGTCCGAAGAAGGCGCTCGCCGACGGATGGTCCATCCACCTCTCCGCGCTCCATTCTGCTTCCGCCGTCTGCGGTCAGCTCAGGCTCCCTGATCTCCGGAGCGATGCGTCAGCCGCCGGCTGTGCGGCCCGATCCCGGAGCCGCTGTCAGGGAGTAGATGACCCGGGGTCTCCCGACATCCTGGGGGGCGCCGGCGCGGTGCAGCACCCCTCGACGCACCAGCTCGTTGGCGATCCGGTGCGTCTTGCCGTAGGCCCAACCCAACTCGTCCAGCACCGTCCGATCGGCCAGGCTGAACGATCCGCAGGCCCTGAGGACGGCGACCATCCTGGTCTCGTCGTCTGACAGCTCATCAGCGAGAGGGCCATCGGTTCGTCCACCCCACCCCCCGCTCGTCCGGCTGGGTGGTACCACCTCAGCGCGTGAGGTCATCTCCGAGAGGAGCAAGGAGCGAACTCTACGGATAAGGTCCCGGGGATTCCCCCGCGCGGCCGCGATCAGCTGATCCGGACATGGGCACCCAACTCCGGCAGCCTGCAAGCGACGGAGCACGAGCTCTCGCGCCTCTGCCTCACCGAGGGCAGGAACCGGCAGAATCCCGTCCTCCCACCAGTCGTCGGCGCCGGCGTCCAGGTAGGGCGTCGGATCGTCGCCGCCGCCGACCACCACCCACTGGGCCCCCAGGCGCCAGAGGTGGCGGTGCCACCTTCCGAAGAGCTCCTGTCCGGCAGATACCTCGAGATCGTCGATGGCGATGACGCGCTGCGCCGCTGCGGGCGCTGGGAGACAGCCCAGCATGCCGGGGACGTCCAGATCCGCGGGAACCGTGAGCCCGCAGGCCCGCACGATCAGGCCAACCAGGCGCCGTGGCTCATCAACGCCAGAGCCATCGATGAGCACGGGGGCACGCTCCTCCGTCGCCAGACGGTGAACGATCTCGTGGAGGACGGCCGTCCGCCCACACCCGTCAGAGCCGAAGAGGAGGACGTTACCTCCCACCAGGACGAGGTTGACCGCACGGTCGAGCAGCTCTGTGCGTCCGATAAGGGGTAGGCCTTCCTGCTCGCTCGGGATCGACCCTTCTATGGTTGACGTCCCGGGTGTTGGTACTAGACGCACGCTCGAGATCACAGGACGCTCCTTTGAAGCGGCATCGAGGAGGTCTTCGTCCGATAGGACGGGTCTCGCACAGCGAGCGTGACCGGTGAAGACCGACGGTCCCTACGACTGTCACTACTAACGGTACGAGTCGACGGTGGAGGCTCTGCTGATCTCAGATGCGCCCCCCCGGGTACACGCAGGCGCCCCCAGCCGTCCCCCAATGCATCCCGGGGGGTACACAGCACCGCCCCTGCCGGTACTCGCGCGCGCCCCTCCGGGTACACCGCAGCCCCCACGCTGACAGAAGCTGATGAAAGGGTGACCAAAGTCGCCCAGACGCACCTTTCGTCAGCGCCGAGAGGGGGTTTCGTCATCCTTCCGTCACCATTTCGTCACGGCTGCGAGACAGTGCGCCCCTCCAGGTACACGGGTCGCCTGCCGGGCTCATCGCAGCTCTCCGAGCAGCTCGCCGATGCTGGTCGGGCCGCCACGTGCCTCGCTGGGGGGGCTCGCCGAGACGGCCGCGGCACGACGCACGACGCCGTCCCGGATCTTCTGGAGCACGTCGGGGGCGGTGCTGATCTCGTCGGCCTTGCTCTCCTCCCAGGCGCTTTCCCGGCGGTCGCGCCACAGGGCCGCTGCGTCCAGCAGCTCGGCAAAGGGATCGGCGGCGCCTGCGGCAGCGGAGAGTGCGTCCACGACCGGCGTGACCCCCCATTCGGCGACGAGCCCGCGGAGGATCTCCAGCTGCTTGGCCGACGGGCGCCGACGGGGAGACGTCGCGTGCCACGCCGCGCCGACCTCGGGTGCGATCTGGCTATCAGACGCTGCCGCGGCCGCTGGCGAGGAGCGCCGGCAGTGCAGGACGTAGTTGCCCCGATCAGAGATCGCCGCCTCGACGGTGAGGTCGTAGCGGTGGTCGACCGCGCTGACCACGGTGCAGGCTGCCCGGACGCGCTCGACGATCTTTCGGCGCCGTGACCAGCTGTCGATGGTGAGCAGATGGGCGATGGGGGTGGTCCGCCGGCCCTGGGGCTGCAACCCCATCACGATGGGCTCCCGACCGTCCGGGAAAAGGCTCCAGCGCCATTCGTCGCGGATCCGCTCGCCCTCGAGCCACACCCAGAGACGGGCGGCGAGGAGGTCGCGGGCCATGATGTCGTCCCAGGTGGGTGCGTCCAGGTAGGTCATCGGGTACCGCAGCAGCGTGCGGGCCGTGCGCTCGTTGATCCGCGCCGTGCACCGGGCGCCCGGGCGGCTGCGCGCTTCGTAGTCGGCGAGGAGCGCCGCTCCGGCCTCCTTCTCGTAGAGGCCGTCGGCCTGGACGTCGGCGAACACCGCGCTGGTGAGCCGGCGCAGCGAGGCACGGACCAGCGCGTACTGCTGGCCCCCCCGCCCCTGCAGCCCCAGAGCGGCGGCCAGCTCCGCGATGGTGTACGAGACGCGGTGATCGGCCGGAAAGCCACGCCGCGCCCAGGAGGTGAACAGCTCTGCGAAGGCCCGCTGGTCGCCGATGGTGAGCGAGGGGCCCGCCACGTGGACGAGCGGCCCGGAGGGATTCACCAGGTCGCCGGGCTGGAGCGTCCGGGACACCAGGTGCCAGATCGGGGACCGGGCCAGGGCCAGGTCCTGGCCCAGGGTGCGGGGCCCAAGGCCGATGAGCCGTCGGCTCCTCTCCAGGAGATCAGGGCTGACCGGCTGCAGCGCCTCCGTCACCGCTCGTCCGCCGAGAGACGGCTGGCGATCTCCTCGAGGGTGAGTCGCTCCTCTCGTTGGAGGCGCCGGATCTCTCGGGCTCGGTCCAGTGCGTGGACATCGAAGAGGTGGTACCCGCCGGGGGTGGCTCCCACGGGGGAGAGCAAGCCCAGATTCCGGTAGTGCTTGACGGTCGAGGGGAGTGTCCCGATCTCCTGCGCGATCTGCGTTGCGCGGAGCAGGCCCATGCTCGCCGGTGCACTCGCCCCCATGGCGTGCCTCCCGTGTTGTGAAACGTAAGCTGGAAGTCGGAAGTCGGCCGTATCCTGGCAGATGGCAGGCCAGGTGTCAAGATGTTGTGGGTCGATCCGGCCGGCGGTCCACATGTAGTGCGGCTGGAGCGGGCACCGGGTGGTAAGCGACGCGAGCCTCCTTGCCGTCTCCGGTGGCGCCGTCGTCAGATGTTCGGGAGGCGCTCTGCGCCCGGACTGGGGGGCCGACTGTCGCCGTGCTGAATGAGCGATGGTGCCAGAAGGGTCCTCGACGGGACCGCGCTGGGCAGGGAGGGGGTGGCGCGCTACCGGGTAGTTTCGTGAGGCATACATCACATCACGCATTGATGCCTCAGGGCGCTACCGGGTAGTTTTCTGAGGCAAGCATCACCGAGTCCTCGGGAAGGCGTGTGTGCGTCATGCCTTGACGCTCTCGGTCCTTCCCCGGTATGATTCCGCCCAAAGCAACGGACCGCCGTATCTGGAGAGCACCGTCTTGTCCACGTCCCCCTCGGCTCCGGCCGGCCACCAGCTGCGTCTCTATGTCCCCCGGGAGACAGTGGCGCGCCTGGTTGACCTGCAGGCGCGGGCCCTCGCCGCCGGCTTTCGCAAGCCGACCTACAGTGACCTCATTCAAGCCGCCGTCTCTAAGGTCGACACCTCTGATCTGGCCGACCTGCTGGAAAACGTCGGCTCATGATCATCGGCCTGATGGCGGACAAGGGCGGGGTCTGCAAGACCACCGCCGCCCACAACATGGGAGCCGAGCTGGCCCTCCTCGAGCCCCCGGTGCTCCTGGTCGACGCCGACAAGCAGGCGGACCTCACCGAGCTCTGCGGCGTGCAGTCGGAGCCCAACATCGGCATGGATGCCATCCTCCGCCAGGTTCCGACACCGTCGGCGCGGGGCTACATCCGCTCGGTGGCGCCGGGTATCGATCTGATCGGCACCCACCCCCAGATGAAGAGGGCGGACCGGGAGCTCGCTCAGCGCACCCGGCGCGAGTACGTCCTCGAGGAGGCGTTCCGGGATCTGACGTCCGACTACCGCCACATCGTGATCGACGTCGGCCATTCCGAGATGGTCCAGCTCAACGTGATGACGATCATCGACGTGCTGGTGGTCCCCACCACCCCGGCCAAGCTCGACGCCGACCACCTCATCAACATGCTCGAGGAGGCGGACCTGATGCGCCAGGACCTGCGCCTCCCCTCCCTCCGCAGCCCTCGGCGGGTGGCCATCAGCGTCACCCGGCGCAGCCCGAACGCGGGGATCGAGGCCGATGGCCTCGGGCTCATTCGCAACCAGTTCGGGGCGGTGCTCGCCCCGGATATCGTCCCCTTCAGCCCCCGGGTCATCGAGGCGAGCGCCCTCCACATGACCCTCCGTGAGTACCGCGATCGGTACGGGAACCGGCGCGATCACACGCTGACACAGGCGGTCGACGCCTACGCCGCACTGGCGCGGCACGTCCTCCAGATCGCTCCAGCAATGGTGGGAGTCGCATGAGCAGAGCAGCCCGTCAGGCCCTGGCGCTTCGCGCCGCACCCCCCCGCGACCTCCACCTGGAGAGACGGGCCGACCTCCTCTGGATCGAGACCCAGTACCTCATCCCCGATCCCAACCAGCCGCGCACCGAGTTCGACGAAGCCACCCTGGAGGAGCTTGGCCGGAGCATCGCCGCCGACGGCGTGCTCGTCCCGCTGCGGGTCCGACCCGCGGACGGGGCGAACGGCGTGCACATGATCACGGACGGCGAGCGCCGCTTCCGGGCCGGCCAGCGGGTCGGCGTCGTCGAGTTTCCCTGCATGGTGGAGGGGGCCGATCCAGATCAGGCCTTCCTCGAGGCCTACTCGACCAGCCTGCACCGCGACGCGCTGAGCCCCGTCGACGCGGCGGTGGGCATGCAGCGGATCCGGGAAGCCTTCGGCCTCGCGAGCGATGACGAGATCGCGGAGAAGGTCAAGAAGAGCCTGGGATGGGTCCGCCAGATGAACGCGGTCCTCAGCCTCGACATGGAAACCCGGCGGGAGCTGCGCACGCGGGGGGAGCCGGTGGCGATCGCCGTCGGGCTTAGGGCCCAGGATCCCAAGGATCGCGCGGCCACCCTAGTGGCGATCGCTGATCTCCCGAGCCGGGACGCCAAGGTCGAGTTCATCAGCCGGGTGAACGAGCAGCGCCGTGCGGGGGTGCCGATCGACGAGGCGATCGCGGCCGTTCGAGCCGCCGGTGCGGTATCTGCGGCTGCCGCTGCGTCGCCCTCGCGTCCCGCCCGGCCGGGGCGTTCCGTGGTCGGCCGGCCGGCTCGGATCACGCTGCCCTTCGTCTGGCGCCAGGTCGGGCCCGACTGGTGGGACGTCGATGTCCACCCGTCGGTGCTCGCCACCACCCGGCTCGCCGCCCAGCGCTCCGCCTCCGTCAGCGAGTGGCGGGACGCCATCTGCGCGGACCTCACCGCCTTCCGGGACGCCAGCGCCGCGGCGCCCGATGGCGGGCAGGCATGGACCGGCGTCGTCGAGGCACTCTCGGCTCTCCTGGACACGGTCGGGGCAGAGGTTTCGTAGGGGCTGGGTCCAGTCGCTGAGCCGAAGCTCTAAAGAGATCTAAGAGATCTAAAGGGTTCTAAAGGCCCGGGCGGTACACTATCGCCGATGGCCAATCCCTTTAAGCCGACCTTCGGGGTTGCACCCCCGCTTCTCGTGGGTCGGGGCGAGCTGCTCGAGCTGTTCGAGGAAGCTCTGGAGGAGGGGCCCGGGGCTCCGGCCCGGGCGACGATCTACACGGGGGCGCGTGGCACCGGGAAGACCGTCATGCTCACGGCCGTCGAGAAGCTGGCGCGGAACCGGGGTTGGCTAGTGATCTCCGAAACCGCGACTCCCGGGTTCCTGAGCCGCATCGTCTCGGAGCACCTGCCGGCCAAGTTGGCCGATCAGGACCCGGATGATGTGAAGCGCCGGATGACGGGTGTCGCTGCTCCGCTCAATGCCGGAGGGGTGACTTGGGCGACGACCGAGCGGCACCAACCGGTGATGGGCCTGCGGAGCCAGCTGGACCTCCTCACTGATTTGCTTGCCGAGCACGGGACCGGTCTCTTGATAACGCTCGATGAGATCCACATCCAACCTCGCGATGAACTCCGGGAGCTGACGTCGACCATCCAACACGCATTCCGAGAGGAACGCGAGGTGGCGTTCGTGGGAGCCGGGTTGCCGTCGGCGCTGAGCGATGTGCTCAACGACGAGGTACTGACCTTCGTCAGACGGGCGGATCGACACCTCTTAGGAGCGGTGTCCCTCGGGGATGTCAAGCGAGCTTTGCGTGAGCCGATCGAGGTGAAGGGGAGGGCGATCGCCGAACCGGAACTCGAGACCGCAGCCGACGCCACGCACGGCTATCCGTTCCTCGTGCAGCTCATCGGCTATCACGTGTGGCGGCAACATCCCGCGCGTTTCGAGATCGAGCCGGGCGACGTCGACCGCGGCATCGCGGCGGCCCGACGGCGCATGGGCTCGCTGGTGCACGAACCTGCCCTTAAAGACCTCTCCGCAGTTGACCGGACGTTCCTGCTGGCCATGGCCCGGGACGATGGTCCGGCGCGGATGTCTGACATCGCACAGCGGATGGGAGTCGATGCCAACTACGCGAGCCAGTATCGGCTGAGGCTCATCACCGCCGAGGTGATTGAGCAGGCTGAGTACGGCACCGTCGACTTCGCTCTGCCCTACCTGCGCGAGTACCTTCGAGACCATGCCGCGGCGCAGGTCGAAATAGCGCCGCCCGTGGCGGGCGACTCGGGAAGCTGACGGGTCCGCCTTCGGCGTCCGATTTTGGCCCATGGGCTCGACGCAGACGGCATGTGCCCTCCCTGACACAGCGAGTGTCGTCCGCAGCGGTCGAGCGGGTGTGTAACTCGACTACTCATTCGTCGACGCCCGGTCAACGGGTGCGCATGGTTCCAGGTCTCCCCGCGGTGGAGCGGCCGGCAAGACCGGAGAAGAGGGTTTTGAGTAGTTGAACCTTTAGATAGAGCGAACCAATCGCTCTGTCGCTAGGCCGATTCGATCAGCTTTATCAGATCGACGAGCCTGATTGTCTTGCCGTTGCCCGGCTGAGTTTTCCCTTTCCGCCATTCCGCAGTGGCTTGGCCAATACGGAGATGGCCCACGTGTCCGCTGGCCTTATCGGAGATCGTGAGGACGACCCCCTTTCTGCCGAGGGTGATGGTCACGTCGTCCATAGCCATCTTGACCTGCATGTCCGGTGTCTCCTTGCGCTCGCGAACAGTTGCCTGAGTTGGCGCAGCGATTCTGTCACCGATTGTCAGGTGGTGGCCCTCTTCCAGCCCAAGTCGTCACGCTCTGGGTTCCTGGGCAGGCACCGCCAGCGAGGGCACGGGACGCCGCCGTCAGCCCGCCGCCTGAACGGAGGGGCGGGGGGATTGCCCTACCGCGGGGCGTGCTCGGTCAGAACCCTCCGCACCTCCTCGGTCACCGAGGTGTGGTGGTGCCGGGCGCTCTCTCGGTAGCGTGCGAGGAGGCTTTCGGGCAGACGCGCCGTGACCCGGGGACTGCGGCCCGTCTCCGTGCCTCGCAGGCGCGGTCGTCCAGGCCGGCGCAGCACCGCCACCACGTCCTCGGGGCCCATCTCCTCGACCTGGCGGGCCAGCTCCCACGCCTCCGCCTCGCTCAGGCCGTCCTGCTCACTGGTGAAGGGACTGGTCACGGCAGCCCGTACTCCCGGCGCCAGGCAGGTCGGCAGACCATGGCGTGGATGATCCGGCGGCCTCGCCCCCGATCGATCCAGCCGATCTCCAGCAGGTTGGCCTGGCTGTCGTAGCCGAGCCGGATCGTCACGCCGTTGCGCAGCACGAACTCTGCC
>Ga0224558_1002096_pt1 | contig 19122 bp, 3 predicted proteins | sample 714S32024metaG_FD_180682 | JGI IMG/M metagenome (GOLD analysis project Ga0224558, IMG submission 180682) | Peat soil microbial communities from Stordalen Mire, Sweden - 717 S3 20-24 | ecosystem: Environmental > Terrestrial > Soil > Wetlands > Peat | place: Sweden: Norrbotten County, Stordalen...
GATGTGCGCGTCGGCTTCCTGCGCCTGGTGCCGGATGCGAATGTGGGACCGCAGACGACGCGCCTGCGGGCGGATTACGTGCCAAGGTTTATACCGGAGATACGGCTGAATTACCGTCCGAATTACCCTTGCACCTCGGCCCTGCAGTCCAACGGAACGAACGATATTCTCTACGGCTGGAGCCTGACGGAAACCGCCGACACCAATGGCCTGCGGACGCTGACGATCATGAACCCGGATACCAATAATCCGCTGCCCTTCATCGAGTATGCGGCCTTCGGCGACTTGGTGAGCTTCAACTTCACCTACCCGGACTCGTTAACCGCTACGCAGGCGTTCAGCGTCTTCAGCATGGATAACAGCATCTATACGAACATGCTGCCCAGTGGCCAGAGCTTTGTCTTGTCCAATGCCGCGAGTTTTATCACGCTCTATCCACCGCCCCCGCCGTACGGAACGCCGATCCCGTGGCTAAGATACTATGGCTTCACCACCAACTACGCCGACGCGGAGCTGATTGCCACGAACGGGCTGCCGGTCTGGCAGGATTACCTGGCCGGTTTGAATCCGACCAATGTGAACTCACAGTTCACTGTTTCCATGCCCTCTACCCCGGGACAACCGCCGCAAATCATCTTCAGCACCGTGGCGACGCGGACGTATCGGGTGGAGACCGCCACCAGCCTGGATAGCTGGGCTGTCTTGCTCGATAACATCCCCGGGACGGGAGGCAACATCCTCTTCATTGACAACCGGGTGCTCACCAGCGTTAACCCGGTATTCTATCGCGTGGCGGTGTATTAAGGGTTAATCCGGCAGGCTTGTGCCTGAGGCGGTACCGGACAGAAGTCAGGCTCACTGCGTCGGGCCAAGCCGCTTGGATTGGAGTTTGGGGGTGGCTTGAGGGTCGCATGGGGGTGGCTTGTAGGTCGCAACCCCCTCGCAAGCAGATGGCCTGAAGGTGGCTTCGGGGTGGCTTGTAGATGGCTTTCCCCGCGCATGAGCCCGAAAGGCTTGGCGAGGTCACATCCTCCCAAGTTCCATAGTACCGCCTCATTGGCATGCTCAGCCGTAATCCTGCAGTTGAACGAAGGCACACTAAACCGCAGAGACGCGATGGACGCGGAGACAGACAGGTCCCGGCTACTTGAAGATATATAATTGAGTTAAGCCAGCAGGCAAAGGACCCGCTCGATTTGCGCTGCATGCACGTCCAGACCAGCCTCAGTCCAGACCAGGTAATCAGCCCGCGCGATCTTTTGTGCGATGGGCCATTGCGCGCGGTTGCGCTGCTCGATTTGCTCGGGAGACCAGCCGCGGGCCAGGAGGCGCCCGTGCTGGGTAGCCGCACTGCAGGCGACACAAATCGTCGTGTCCAACTCGGCTTCGGCCTTGGTCTCGAACAGGAGCGGAATCACCACGATGGCAAGAGGATGGCCTTCCGCGCGCCAGGTCTCGACTTGGGTGCGCCAGAGCACCCGGATGCGTGGGTGCAGGATGGCCTCAAGCTGCCGGCGGGCGGCAGGGATGGCAAAAACGAGCCGCGCCAGTTCTCTGCGGCGCAGCCGGCCGTCCGGCCCGGCGATTTCGGGGCCGAAAACGGCCAGGACTTCAGCCAACGCCGGCTGGCCCGGCTCGACAACCTGGCGCGCCAGGTCGTCGGTATCCACTACCCGAACTCCACGGTCGCGGAGCAGTTGGGCGGAGGTGGACTTGCCCATGCCAACGCCGCCAGTAAGACCGAGCACTTTCATCCTAAAAGCCGGAGTCAACGCAAAGACGCCAAGAAGCAAAGCCGCAAAGTACAGAGAGACGGCTAAGCGAAGATCTGGTGTAAGGCATCACTCAGCCAGTGCAAGGACACGGCAGTGGAGATCATTGCGTCTCTGCATCTTAGCGCCTTTGCGTTAATTCAACTTCTCTCTCCAGGTTCATCGCCAAGGCCTGGCTCCACTTGGCGGCCTTACTGGCGCACGGTGCGATAGAAGCGGGATTGGGGAGCCGGCGTGGTAGTGTCGGTATAGGTGAAAGTGCCAGTCCCACTGTTGGTGGTGCTGAGGGACACCCAGGAAGTGAGATTGGTCGAGGCCTGGACGACGTACACGGTATTCGGCTGACCGGTCACGGTGAGTTGGAAATAGCCGCTGGAGAAGGAGCCGCTCAAAACCGCCGGGCCGCTCGCGGACACGGTTGTCTTGGCCTGAGCCGAATTGTTAGCGGGGTTGAGGTCCTCCTCACTGCCAACAACATTGACCACGTTAACGAGCGAACCCATCACGTAGGGCGCCGTGACGATGATGGCGGTCGCGGAACCCCCGGCCGCGAGGCTGCCAAGGTCGCAGGCGACCTGCCCGCCGCCGATGCCGGTGAGATTGCCTTGCGAAAGCGAGGCGGAAACGAAGGTGACGCCGGCGGGCACCGTGTTGGTCAGCACAACCCCGGTAGCCGAGTCCGGGCCGAGGTTGGCAACGGTGATCGTGTTCGTCAGGAAGTCGCCGGCATTGAGCGTGGCCGGGACAGCCATGCTGACCGCGAGGTCGTTCACCGGCCCCACCGTCACCATGTTCGTGAGGCTCAAGCTCCAGCCGCCGGCAATAACGCCCGAGTCGGCGGCGGTGTCATCATACACGTAGAGGGACCAAACGCCATTGGGGTTGTTCCAGTCAAAGGCCGAGAGCGTAAACTGGTAGGAATTGGACGGGGCGGTGCCGGGCAATGCCACCGGCCCCTGATAATTGCTGGGCTTGTAGGTCCCCGAGATAATCGGGTCGAAGTTCGGCAAAGTCCCCGTGACGGCGTCGTCAAACGTCAAGTTGACATTGTTAGCGGCATAACCACCGCCAGTGTGGGACATGAACAGCACATTGGTGCCGGCGGGGCTGGCCAACACCACGTCAATATCGTGCGGGAAAGAGTGGGTCAGCCCGTGCAGGGTCACCGTGGCATGGCTGACCCGGCCGTCCAGACCCGAGATGTTGATCGTGGCCGGGTAGGGATTGGCGGTGCCCTGAGATGGGATGGTAATAAATGCGGCGCTCGAAAAGTTCGCGGCGGCCGGCGAGGCGAAGGTGAAAGTGACGGGCGGGTAAGTCAAGGTCCCGTCTTGAAGCTGCAAGGTGGCCACGGTGGCGCCGCCAGGAACCGCGGCGCTGGTGAAAGTAAAGCTCCGGGCAGCGGCGGGGCCGCCGTGAACCAGGGCGCCATAGGATTGGGGCTCGCTGGAGGATGTGACACCGCCTGAAGGCAGCAAGGTGGCCTGCAAGTTGACGGTGTCGAGTGAGCCGATGTTAGCCAGGGCGAGAGACAGGGTAACCGTTTCGCCCGGGTCAATCACACCGTTGACGGGGCCGCTTTCATAGGTCAGCACCGCCCCGGCGTTGACGATCTGGGGCGCCGGGTTGACGACAGTGGCGACGTAGGTTGCGCTATTGTCGGCGGGATTGGGATCAGACGAATCGGAGCCGAGGGTAACCGTATTAGTCATGAGACCGGGGGCTGAGTTGGTCAGGACAATGGTGACCAACGCGGTGGCGTTGGACGCCAGGTTGCCCAGGGCGCACGTGACGGTGCCGGCGGCGCTGGTAAGAGTGCCCACCGTCGAACTTGAACTGGCGGCGATGAACCCGGCGCCGGGCGGCAGCAGTTGAGTGAGCATCGCGTTAACAGCGGTGCCCGGGCCAAGATTCGTGATGGTGACGGCATTGGTCAGGCTGAAGCCGACGGGGACGGGGTCGGGCGCCACCGCCTGAGCCAGGCTCAAGTCCGCCACCTGACGATCGATCGTGGTTAAGACGGTTACGGTATTGTTGACCGGATTCAGATCACTCTCGTCGGCCACGACGTTGGCGGTGTTCGCCAGGGTGGCGCTGGTCAAGCCCGGTGAGATGGGAGCAGCGGTGAGCGCCACCACGTTGGTCACGGTCGCAAAGGCCCCGAAGTTCAAAGTCCCGAGGCTGGCGATGACGTTGGTGGGGGTGGTGAACACACTCCCCTGAGATACGCTGGAGGAAACCAGTGTCACACCCGCAGGCAGGACATTGGTAAAGGAGACGAAGGTGGCGGTGTTCGGCCCGAAGTTCGTAATGGTGAAAACGTAAGTCAATATCGTGCCGACCAGAGCCGGATTGGGCGCGGCGACGCCAGACAGACCGAGGTCGGCGACCTGGTTGACGGGGCTGATCGTCGAAAGCATGAGGCTCCAGCCGTTAGAAATGCTGCCGGCATCGCCGGTATTGTCATCGAAGACATACAGCGACCAGGAGCCATTGGGATTGGCGCCGTTGAAGGCGGCGAGCGATGCCGGGTAAGGTCCGGCTGGCGCATTGGACGGAAAACCGCCCAATCGGATGCCGGGCGGGTAGGCCATCGGGTGCCAAGTGCCAGTGGCGAGCGTGCCGGAGGGGGGCAACGTGGGCGCCGAGTCATCAAAAGTCAGGTCCAGGCCCGACACGGGCAGGTCGCCAGCGTGCGACATAAGGAGTGTCTTTCCGCCTCCCGGCGCGACGAGTAAGGCGTTTATGTCTCCCGGAAAGGTGTGGCTCAGATTAGAGAGCGTGACGGTCACCCTGCCGAGCAGGCCTACGAAGTTGGACACGTTGATGACCGACGGATACGGCCGGGCCGGTCCGGACTCCTGCTGCCAGGGGGGATACGGCGCGGTGGGGTCTGGGATGAGGATGGTGTCAGTGTTAGCGAACGCCAGGGTGTACGGCAGATTGAAGACGAAGCTGACAGGAGGGTAGATGTTGGTGCCGTCCTGAAGCAGCAGCGTGGCGCTGACAGTATCGCCATTAGTTCCAGAGGCTTTGAAAGTGAACGAATTCGTGTTCTTGGGACCGCTGGGGTCCAACTCACCGTAAGTTTGCGGAGTGTTGGGCGGGACCGGCGCCACGCCATTGGTGGCCAACAGCGTCGCAACCAGATTCCGGGTGCTGCTATTGCCGATGTTGCGCAGGCCCAGGCTCAGCGTGACGGTCTCGCCGATGTCAATCGCACCGTTGGTCGGTCCGCTCTCATACGTCAAGACGGCGCCCGCGGGCACGATGTTGACATAGGGCGCGGAGACCGTCGTTGTGACCGTCGCACTGTTGTTGGCCGGGTTGGAGTCAGCCTGGGTGGCGGCGACACTGGCGGTGGTAGTGAGGGTGCCGTTGGTAGTGGTGGCGGCGACAATGGTGATCGTGGCGCTGGCGCCGTTGGTCAGCGTACCCAGGGTGCAGATGACGGTGCGGTTGGAGATTGAAATCGTTCCTTGGGTCGTGTTGGTGGAAAGCACAGTGACCAGGGCCGGGAGTGTGTCGTTGACGATGACACCCGTGGCGCTGCTGGGACCCTGGTTGGTCACCGTGATCGTGTAAGTCACGTTGCTGCCAACAACCACGGCATCCGGGAAACCGACGAGGCTAAGGGCGAGGTCGCAGGCCGGGCCGACGGTGGTGGTGATCGTCGCGGTGTTGTTGGCGGTGACGGGGTCGAACTCCGCGGCGCTTGCAGTGGAAGTGGCGGTGATAAGCCCCTCAACGGTGGGCCTGACCGTAATAGTGGCGGTGGCAGTGGCCCCCATGGCCAGCCGGGACACGTCCCAAAAGACCACATTCCCCAAGGTGTTGGTGGTGCCCTGGGACACCGTCACCGACTGGATCTGCACGCTGAACGGCAAGGCGTTCGTCACCGTAATAGCGGTTGCGGGACTGGGTCCGTTATTCACCAAAGTGACGGTGTAGGTGAGGGTGCTCCCATTCAAGACCGGGTTGGGCACGGCGGCGATTCCCACGGCGAGGTCCGCGGTGGCAGGGGTGACCAGGGTCTGAACGCTGACGGAGTTGTTGCCCGGATTGAAGTCCGGCTGCTCAGAGCTGACGGTAGCAGTGGAGACAATGGTGCCCGCAACGTTCGGCTGGACAGTGACCACCAGGGTTGCCCTGTCCCGGGCAGCCATCGGTCCGAGACTGAAAGTGATCACGGAGCTCTGTTCGGTAAATGACCCCTGCGAGGGGGAAACGGAAACCACGGTCACGTTGGTAGGGAGCACTTGGGTGACGATGACGTTCGTCGTGATGCTGGGCCCAATATTGGTGACCGCCATGTTGTAGGTCAGGTTATTTCCGGCGATGACGGGATTGGGCAGGGCAGTCATCCCCAGGGCCATATCGGCGCCAGGGCATTGGCCTCCCCCGTCGGTGCAGAGGGTGGGCGTGATGAACAGGGACCAGCATTGAATCGCGGCGATGTCGAATTGGCCCGAGTCGGTGGCGCGGAGCTGCCAGACGCCATTGATGTTGGTGCCCGACCTTCCGGCAAAGACAGACAGCGGTTGGCTGGGCATGAACGACCCGATAAACGGCGCTATGCCCGAGGCAATGGGGACGGGCGCGGCATCGTCGAACGAGGTCCGCTGCGAGTCACCGCAGGCCGAACCGTAATTCTGGCCCAGGAGACCGTTATTGGCGGAGAGGAGGTTGGTGGTGCCGTCCGGAGCAATGAGTTCGAGCTCCAGAAAGTAATCGAGTATCTCGGTGACGAACAGAGAGACGGTGACCTTGTTGACGGCAAAATTCACCCCCGAAACGGCCAACGACGAACTCGCAGAGCCAGGAGAAGGAATCGGGATGAAGGTATTATTGTCGAATCGGAGCGGGTTTCCCGGCGCACCGGTCGGGAGCGTGAACTGGATTTGGTTCTGCCCCTGATCATTGCGCACCAGGAGCGAAAAATCAATCGGAGTGCCGCAAACAAATGAAGGGGCAGTGCTTATCTTGAACGGAACCAGGTTCATGCCCGAGCCACCGGCGGGGATGTCGGCATAGGTCGAGCTCGGCTGCGCCACGGCCACGCCCGGAGTCGTGGTAAACAGGGTTGCGCTGATGCCCGTGGCATCAACCGCCCCGGCATTGAACAGGACCAAGGTCAGGTTGTTGCACTCGTTGAACTCGATGATGCCGTTGCCGTTGCCGCCGGAAATCGTATTGGTAAGCAGAACGAGCCGGGATATTCGCGGGGCGGGAGCGGCTTGCAGCGCCTGATAAGCCATGACGATGCCGTAGCCGGAGTTGTAATCATAGCCCAGCGCTTCGTTGTCCAGCGCGGTGGACGTGAGAATGGTGCGTATCTGGGTCGGCGTTAAGTCCGGGTTGTAAGACTTAAGGAGTGCGGCGATGGCGCCCGCGTGCGGCGCTGCCGCCGAGGTGCCATAAAACGGGTTGAGACCCGTAAAGGGCGGCAGGGTCGTTGAGACGCCGTCGGCCGCGGAAATGTCCGGCTTCGGCCGCACGTAGCCGCCAGTTGATAAAAAGTTGGTGGGAGTTATCGCCGTGCCATCCGCATTATAAAAAACGAGTCGCGGACCGTCGGTGCTAAAGACCTCAACGGGATTCGCACTGCCGCCGGTGAACGCATTCGGGTAGGCGGTGTGGACGTCAACCGCCGCACAGGCAAAGGCGTTGGTGGCGGCGGCGTGGCCGATAATGTTTCCGGCCGTGTTGACTTCCAACTGGCCGCGAATGGTGTCAATGTGCAGGAAACGATTTGTCCCGGTAGCCAGAACAACCACCACGCGCTGACCAACCAGCGGCGGGGGAACCATCTCGAACGGGTTCTGGGTGCCATTTTGGACCGTGGTTGAAGCGCTCACTACCGTGGCGCCGGTTGAATCCAGCACGTAGAGATCGTAATCGTTAGTCGAGGCGCCCTGGGGATCGGACCAGGCAAGGATAGTCGCGTTCCCTACAGCCGTGACGTTGTCGTAGGCGTTCGCGCCGAAACTGTGCAGGGTTCCGCCCTTGCCGTTAACCGGCGCGCCGGCGGGTCCCCCGTCCGCGAAGTCACCCTCCCACGTACCCGAGGTGCCGTCCTTCAAGTTCCCTTCGTTGCCAGCGGCGGAGAAATAGAGCGCCCCGTCAGCCGTCACCGTATTGACGGCCCGAGCCACGATGCCGTCCTGAAACGGCGGTTCGTCAAAGTAGCCAATGTCATCAACGATGATATCGCAGCCCGCAGCCCGCAAATCGAGAACATTCTGGGCAAACTGCGCTTCCCCGTTCTGACCGGTCGCATAGAAAAGCTGGGCGCCGGGTGCAAGATCATAAATGATTTCCAACATAGCTGTCCCTTCGCCGGTGGCGGGAATGCCGCTTTGGCCGGGCAGGACGGTGACGTTGGGCGGGAGGTCACCCGAGGCGACGGCTTGGTCCATGTAATCTACGCTGTCGGACAGAACGCCGACTTTCACCCCAAGACCGCTGGCGTTAAAGGCCGGGCGAGCCTGTATGGCTCGGTGAGTCGTGTCGCCTTCCGAGTCAACGCTTCCCGTGCGAGTGAGGTAGGGAACCGCCGACCGAACGAATCGGACATCAGCCCGTCCGGCGAGGGTCTCCGTCAAGGACAACGGCACCAGCGCGCGCACGGCGTCGAACCCGGGCACGCTGCTGACGATGGTGCCACCCGAGTTTCGAATGAAATCCAGCAAGTCTTGCGTGACCGTCGCCGTGAGGTCCATCTGCACACGCTGCTTGGCATCGGGATGAACAGCAACGAGCAGATTCGTGACGCCCGGAGCGATGACCTGCTTCAGGCTTTGCTTGAGCGCATAGATCAACTGCGAATCCATCTTTTGCTGAGCCGGAGTGCGGGAGGCCTTCTCCATTTGGAGGGCCGAGATTTGCTGCAAAGCGCTGTCGCGGATTGCCTCCGCCAGAGCGTTGGGCGCCCCCGCGATTATCGCCGCCACCGCTGCGCCTGCGGCCGCAACGCGTGTCCAAAGGTTGCAGTGCCTCAAAAGCCGAATAATGGAGAGTTTCATAGTCAAGTGGGTGATTCAGTCATCTGAGGATTGCGTCAGTTACTCGTGATTGACCGTCGTTCCCGTTCATTTCAAACTTTGTAATTCGTATTCCAGGGCGTCATCCCATTCAAGACCGGATGGAGACAGTTGCTTGGCCTCGTTAGGGCGTTGTTCCGTGCAGCCGGAAAAACTGGCCCGAGCCGCCGATCGGCAGGGTGACCATATTTTGCCCGCCAACCACTTCCGGCTGCGCATTGCCCACCGGAGACCAGCTCACCGGCGCATTGAGGTTCGCGGCGCCCTCCAGGATGAAATTCCCCGAGTTGACTGGCCACGCGATAACCACATTCGTTCCGGCCAGCGAGATGCTCAGCGTCAGCGGCGGGACATAGCCTGACTGAACGATGGTCTTGACCGACGCCGAATTATTCGCCTTCAGGGGATCAACGATGCTTGAGTAGCAGGACGCATAGTCGGTGATGGTACCCGGTGCCTGAGGCATGACGGTAATGGTGAGGTTGGTCTGGGCGCCGGTCGCCAAATTCCCCAGGTTGGTAAAGGTGACCATAAGCTGGCCCGCCCCTGTGTAGTTGGTGGTGTAATTGGGGCTGCCTGGCGATGCCGAGAGGAAGGACACGGTGGGTGGCAGAATGTCAAACGCGACCACCCCGGTCGCGGTCGCCAGGCCGAGGTTCTGGACAGTGATCGTGTATGTCAAATTAGAACCCACCAGCACCGGATCGGGCGCATCGGCGAGGCCGAGGGCCAGATCGGCGGTCGGCGTGACGACGGTAACGACCGCCGAAGCTTGGTTATCGTCCGGATTCAGGTCGGCGGTACCGGTTGTTACCCCCGCTGTATTAGTGATCACACCAGTAATATTGGCCTGGACGACGAGCGCGAGCGACGCGGTAGCGTTCGTGGCCAGCGAGGCGACGCTCCAGGAAACCACCCCCGCGCTGGTGCTCACATTGCCCAGGGACGGCGAACTGCTGACATATGCCATCCCGACCGGGAGGGTGTTGGTCACGACGATATTGGTGGCGGTCGAGGGGCCGTAATTGGCCAGCGTGAGCGTATAGGTCACATTGCTCGTGGCGACGACGATAGCGGGCGCCGCAGTCATGACCAGGCCGACGTCGGCGCTGGGCAAGACCACGCCGGCGAGAGCCAGGCTGAGGGACCAACCGTTGGAGATGACGCCGTAATTCCCCGGGGCATCATCAATCACATAGAGCGACCAGGCACCATTGGGGTTGTTGCCATTAAAGACCGAAAGATTTGTGTAGTAAGGCGGTGGCGGGGTGAGGCCCGGCGGGAAGGGTGGCGTGGCGACCGCGTAGGAAGTGGGACGATTGGTTCCGGAGACAATCTGGCTGGATTGCGGCAGGCTGCTGGTGGCCGCATCGTCGAACGTCAGGGTGACATTATTAACGGCGTTACCGGTGCCGCATTTGGCCATCAGGAACGACTTCTGGCCGGTGGGCGACACGAGCAGGGCGTCAATATCGCTGGGCCAGGTGTGATTCAGATTCGTCAAGGTCACCGTGGCTTTGCTTACCAGTCCCGCCAGGCCATTAATGTTGATCACCGAGGGATATGGTGTGGCGACGCCCGCCGTGCCAGCCAGAGGGCTATCGTTGATGATGATCGCCGAGGAGTTGGCGAAGCTGGCCGTACTTTGGCCGAGCGTGAAGGTGAAGACGGCCAGCCCGCGATTGATGGCGCCATCCTGGAGTTGGAAGGTGGCGCCGATCGTCTGGCCGTTAACGCCGCTGGCCGTGAAAGAGAAGGGGCGCGATACCGAGGGCCCGTGGACCGCCAGCGCCCCGTAAGTCTGAGGGGCGCTCGGTTTGGTGATGCCGTTGGTGGCCAGCAGCGTGGCGACCAGGTTCACGGTGTTGGTGCCGGTGCTGTCCCGCAGCGCGAACAGCAGCGTGACCGTCTCGCCGGGGTCAATCACCCCGTTTACCGGGCCGGTTTCCGAGGTAAGAGCCGAGCCGGCCGGAACGATCAGGCTCCCGTCCGTTTCGACAATCGTCAGCGTGGCGGCACTGGGGTTGACGAAGACGGCATTCCCGACCAGGTTGGCGAGGCTCAGCGGGACGGTGTGGTCGCCGCTCAGCACGCCGTCATCTATGACCGGCACGGAGAAGGTCTTCACGGTCTCGCCCGGGTTGAACGTCAAGGTGCCACTGACATTGGAATAGTTAATGCCGGCCTGGGGCGTATTGGCCGTCGCGTAGTCCACCGAGACACTGCTGCCAGTGAAGTTGGTGCGCAAGACGGTAATGGTGGCGGCGCCGCCGTTTTCGTTCACGCGGTAGTTGGAGCTGGAAAAGCTGATGCCGGAGACATCGTCAATGATGGTGACGGTGGCGGTGCGGGGCGGGATCAACTGGGCGCCGCCGGTGGGGTTGAAGAGGTTGATGCTGAAGGTCCGGTTGCCTTCGATCTGGCGGTTGTTGAAGATAGGCACGGTGAAGGACTGGCTCGAGACGTTATTGCCGAACGTCAACACGCCGCTGGTAGCGCCATAATCCAGGCCGGCAACCGCGGTGTCATTGGCGTTGGTGGCCGTGGTATAGTTGACGGACACCGTGCCGGTGTTGCCGTTGGTGCGCATGATGGTGACGAGCAAGTTGGTGCCGCTCTTGAGCACCGTGTAGCTGGCGTTGGTAACCATCGAGAGGTCGGCGTTGGTGATGACCAGGCGGTCACCGGTGCCGAAGCTGAAGCCGGTGTCGGCGTCGAGCAGGTTCACCACCGCCGAAGGATAGTTGAACAGCCGCGCGGGGGCTGAGGGATTGGACAGGTTCACCGCGAACTGGAGGTCGCCGGTGATCCTGGGGTCGTGCAACACCTGCACACTGAAGAACTTGATCGTCTCGCCCGGGTTGAAGGTGAGCGTGACGTTGGTGAGGGCGACATAGTTGGTGCCGGCCTTGGCGGTCAGGTCTGCCGTGGAATACTGGACCGTCGTGGTCAGGTTGGTGCCGTTCTGACGGAAGACCGACAACGACAAGCTGCCGGCGGTCTCGGACACAGTATAAATCGGCGAGGAGAAACTAAGACCCACGTCGACATCCACGATCGTCACCGGGACGGTCGTTGGCCCGGTCAAGGTCGCCCCGCCGGTCGGGTTGGCCAGAACGACCGAGAACACCGTATTCCCCGTGACATTGGTCACATCAATCAGGTGCACCACGATCGTCTTGCTGGTTTCGCCGCTGGCGAAAACCAGCGTGCCGTTGGTGGCGACGTAATTCACGCCGGCCAGGGCCGTCCCGTCCTGAGTGGAGTAATTAACGGTCACCACGCCCGTAACGCCGTTGGTGCGGAGGACAGTGAGGTAGGCATTCGTGCCGGTCTCGTTGAACGCATAGCTCGGCGCGCTAAACGCAAGTGTGCCGGTTGCCGTGCTGGTTTCGATGATCGTCAACGTCGCCGCCGTCGGTGTGGACAGAAGCGCGTTGGTCGCGTTGAGCAGCGCCATCGTCACCGTCTGGTCGCCCAGCACCAGATTGTCATCAACGATGGGAACGAAGACGTTCTGGACCGTCTGGCCCGGACCGAAGAAGACGTTCGTCGCCACCGGCAGGGCGCGGCCAGAGGACAGGGCGGTGCCGCCCGTGGTCATGAAATCCACAGAGGCGACGCCGACCGTGCTGCCGACGCGATAAATCGGTATCGTGGCCCGGCCGGCCTGATCGTTCTTGGCAATGGAGTAGCTCGCCGACGAGAAGGACACGGCGCTGTCCACGTTGGTGATGAAGAGGGTGGCAATGGGCTGATTGCCGAAACCCGCAGGCCCCAGTGGCTCGATATCCGTCAATTGCAGGTTAACGGTCAGGTCAGGCGTAACCTTGAAGTCACGCATTACCGGGATGAGCACCGTTCCGAAGGTCTCACCGGGCGGAAAAGTGTTGGTAAAGAGGCCGCCGAGGTAGTTGATGCCGTTGGTGGCCCCGTTGGGCGGGTAGCCGTCACTGGCGGCGACGGTGACATACACGTTGGTCCCGTTGGCCGGGGCGCTGGTGCCGCCGCGGCGCCGGACGGTGACAACGGCGTTGCTGGAGGTTTCGTAGGCGCCGAACGTCGCGGAAGTGAACTCAAACGTGCCCGCGCCGGCGAGGGAGCGCCCGAAGATGCGCGTCAGGTAAGGCGCGGGCGAACCGTCGTAGGTGGTGAAACCGCCGCCCAGGACGACGGCATCGTCGGGCTGCACCAGGATTGAGGCGACGAAGCTGTCGCAGCCGGCGCCAAAGTTAATGGTAGCATCCACCGAACCATCCGGGTTGAGGCGCGTCAAACCGTTGCGCGTCACGCCGCCGCAGCGGGCGAACGCGCCGCCCAGCAAGATCCGGTTGTCCGGCTGCAAGGCGATGGCATAGACGGCTCCGTCGGTCCCGGCCCCCCCGTTGAAGGTCGGGTCGAGCGAGCCATCCGCATTGAGTCGCGCAATGCTGTTTTGGACGGTGCCGTTGAAGTTGGTGAAGAGCCCGCCGACGAGGATCCGGCCATCCAGTTGGATGGTGAGGGCGCGGACGGAATCATTGGCGCCGCTGCCGGGATTATTAAAGCCGTTGTCCAACGAGCCGTCGGCATTGAGGCGGGCGATGTGATTGTGCGCCACGCCGTTGATGGTGACGAAGTCGCCGCCAATGATAATCTTGTGGTCGGTCTGGACGGCAACGGCCCAAACCGCGCCGTTAATGCCGCCGGCGCCGCTATCGGCATTAAAGCCCAAGTCCACCGAACCGTCGTCGTTGAACTGGGTCAGGTAAAGGCGGGGCGCGCCGTTGGCGAGCGTGAAACTGCCGCCGACCAGGATCTTGCGCACTGTCTGGTTGGTGTCGGTGAACGTTTCGACGACCGCGTAGGCGCTGTGGTCCAGGGCGGAGCCGGGATCGAAATTCCAGTCGAGGGTGCCGTCCAGGTTCACGCGCGCAAAGCCGTTGCGGCTGGAGCCGTCGTAGGTAGTGAAGTCGCCGCCGATGAGGATGCGGCCATCGGTCTGGAGGGCAAGGGCGCGAATGGCGTCATTGGCGCCGCCCGGTTGGGACAGGAAACCATAATCCAAGGAGCCATCGGCGTTGAGCCGGGCCAGGCGATTGCGGGTGACAGAATTGGCCACGGTGAAGGCGCCGCCGGCGACAATGGCGCCGTCGGGCTGCAAGCCGACGGCATTGACAACCCCGTTGAAGGCCGCGCGGAACGTGGGGTCGCCACCGCCGGGTGGCTGGTTGAAGCCATCGCTCACGATGTTGAGCGAGGCGGTGGAGGGGTAGCTCAAGACTCCGGACGGCTGCGGATTGGTCAACTGCAGCACGACCACGCGATTCGACGCGTCAACGTGGTGGTTATCATTGAGCGGCACGGTGAAAACCTGGCTCACCACGCCGGGGCCGAAGGTCAGGGTGCCATTGGTAGCGATGAAGTCAACGCCGGCCGTGGTATTGGTGCCGGCCGTGGTGTTGAAGTCGGCTCGAAGCGTGCCGACGCTGCCCCCCTCGCGCACCACCGGGATAATAGCGAAACCGCCGTTTTCGTTTTGTGAATAGGTTGGGCTGCTGAAGGACAAGGCGCCCAGGCTGTCAACATTGAGGATGGTCAAGACCGCGTTGCTGACCAGGCCCAGCGCCACGTTGTTGGGCACGCCGTTCAGGATCGGCGTTGACAACTGGAGACCGACGGTGAGGTTGGGAGTGATCACGTTGTCGTGCAGCACCGGAACCAGAAAGCTCTTCGGGGCGCTGTCACCGTTGGTCCACACCAGCAGCACATTGGTCACCGGGAGGTAATTGACGCCGGGGACAGCCGAACTGCCAGGCGTGTTGGTGGTGGAGCAAAGGACGGTCATGGTTCCCTGGCTGCCGCCAGTGCGGGTCACGGTGATAACGGCATTGCCCGCCGTCTCGTTAGTTGGGAACGAAGCGGCGCTGAAGTTCAGGCGACCCTGTGGGAAGTCACTGTCAATGATGGTCAGCCAGGCGTTGGTGACGCCGCCCAGGGCGGTGCCGTTCATGGGGTTCTGAGTGACGATGTTGGTGATCACCAGCCGCAGCGCCAGGTCCGGGTCCACGTGCCCATCGTCCCGGATGCCCACCGTGAAACTCTGGTTGGTGATGCCGGGGAGGAACGTCAACTTGCCGCTGGTGGCATAGTAGTTGATGTTGGAGCGGGCCAAGCCGATCCCTGGGGGCGGGTTGCCCTGGATGTCCTGAGTCAGGTAATTCAACGTCACCGTGCCCCCGCTGCCGCCGGTGCGGATGACCATGATCGTGGCGGTGCCGGCCGCCTCGCTGACGGTATAGTTGGTGGTGATAAAGCTGAAGGTGCCCGGCGGGCTCCGGTTATCAATAATCGTGGACGGAGTGGTCGTTTGCGGACCAAGGGCGAGGCCGAGGGGGATGTTGGCGCCGCCCAGGAATAAGCTGTTCGCCTGCCAAGGGATCGACAGGTTGAGATTATACGACCGGTTACCGGACGCGGCGGTATTATTGATGATATTCACCCTCGCGCGGATGAAAGATCCTACGCCGTTTCCGAACACGTCCAGCGGGTCGGGGTAGTTGCGCCACCAGATGCCATCGCTGACCATGCGGGTACTCTGAATGGGCCCCCAGGTGGTGCCGTACCAAGGAAGGCCATAGCCTACTGGATTATAGGTGTAATCCTGGCCGTAGATGGCAGCCCCGGGACCAACCGGCAGCGGGTCGGGCGAGAAGCGGGTCGCAATGGTACCCAGCGTGCCGTTGGTACGGATCAGGGTCATATCCAAGTTCTGCTGGTCCTTATTGGCGTTGTTGAGGCCGGAACCGTTGGGGTAGGCGAAGGTGATGTTGCCGGGGCCGACCGTCGCACCGCCGCGGAGGAGGGCCAGGTTATAGCGGTAGTCAAAGAACCGGCGGCTGCCGCCGCCACCGCCGACCAGGTCGAAGCCGCCGCCGATGACGAGATCCGTGAACGGGAGGGCGTTAGTGCCATTCATAATTGTGATATTCTCCTGGCCAAGGGCGTAAACGACCTTGTGCGCATAGAGGTTCGGGTTGAACAGGGGAGTGATCAGGCCGGCGTACTGATTGTAGGCCGTGTCCAGAAAGCTGGTGTCCACCGTCCCGTCGAGGAACAGCCGGGCCACGCCGACGCGGCGGGTGCCGTTGAACGAGGTGAACTGACCCCCCACGTAGATCCTGGACTCGGCGGGAGCGAAGAAGACCGAATAGACGGTATCGTTGGCGCCGGAACCCGGACTGAAGGACGGGTCAACGACGCCGCTGGGCAGCAACCGCGTGAGGCCATGGTGGGCGGCGGTGTGGAACTGCGTAAAGGCGCCGCCAACGAGGATGTTGCCATCGGTTTGGACCAGCAGCGTCCAGACCGTGTCGTTGGCGCCGAGGCCGGGGTCGAAGGTGGTGTCCAACGAGCCATCGGCGTTGAGCCGGGCAACGTGGGAACGCGAGAGGCCGCCGGCCCTGGTGAAATCGCCGCCAATGACCACCTTGCCATCGAACTGCGGCGCAACGGCCCAAACGTTCCCATCCAGCCCGAGGCCCGAGGTGTCGAAGGTGAGGTCCACGTTGCCCTGGGCATCGAGGCGGGCGACGTGGTCGCGCGGGTAGTTGTTGAAATTGTCAAACTGCCCGCCAATGACGATGCTGCCATTGGTGCTCAGCGCCAGCGACCAGACCGTGTCATCAGCGCCCACGCCCGGATTAAAGCTGGCATCAACGCCGCCCACGGTGTTGAGGCGCGCCACGCGGTAGCGGTTGATGCCGTTGACCGAGAGGAAGGCGCCGCCCATCAGGATTCTGCCGTCATCCTGCAACGCCAGCGAGGTCACTGGTCCATCAGCGCCATTGCCCGGGTCGAAGCTCGTGTCAATCGTGCCGTCGTAATTGACCCGCGCGATGCCATTGCGGAGGAAGGCGTTATACGAGGTGAAAGCGCCACCTATCACGACGCTCTGGTCCGCCGGCTGGACCGCCAGGGCGAAGATCTCGTCGTTGGCGCCGGGGTGGATGTTATTGGGCGGCTGTTGATGGTTGTTGTAAACCCCTTCGAGGGCGCCGGCGGGTTGATCGTTGCCATCAAAGGAGATCGTCACTGTGAGCCTGATTATCTCGCCCAACATGCAGCCCTGTGGGTCGTAGGGCGGCCCACTAAGCAGGTCCACCACGAAGTCCTCGTTAAACTCGGGTAGCGTGTCATCATTGAGCGGGACAAGGACTAACTTGGGAAGGAAATCACCGCTGTCCCAGGACGCGGCGCCGACGCTGCCCGAGGCTTCAACGCTGACCCCGACTCCGTACGGTGCCGGCCCCGGGATGCAGGGCATCAGGAAATCCGGGGGACCTAAACCGGGAGGGAATATAGTCTGCGGCTGGGGTGTGGCATAGTCAGACTCGGGAGAGAGGTCGAAATTATTGTTCCCTAGATCGCCCACTACGTTCCTACTGTTAATGGCCCAGTGGACGAGGGGACTTTGCGTGGGGTCGCCCATCCCGTTGCGCGTGAACCAGACCTGCGCGTAACCGGGTGAAGCTACGACTACACCCGGGTTATCTCCGCGCTCCGAGCTCACGGTGATATGATGTGTTTGATCAAAGTTGATGATGTTGGTTTGGTAAAAGGGGACGGGCGGCCCGGGCGGGAATTGGGACGCGTCCCCGGTACCGTAAGCGATGTTCGGATCAACCTCGCGGCCCACACTGGTATTGTAGCCGGGCAGGATCACCGCCGGCGCCAGGAGGCTGGTGTCTTCCTGGGGATCGAACCGCACGCCTACGATTTGCACGCCGAAATAGAGATTGGGACCACCGAAAGTGCTTTCGGTGATCGGCACCGAGAACGTCTGCATCGTCTCGAAGTTGGTGAAGAGCAGGGTCTGCTTACCTCCAAAGTAGTCCACGCCATCAATGGCGGGAGTGTTCGGGCCGGTGTAGTTGGTGGTCACCACGTCCACCAGCACTTTGCCCGCGTACCCAAAGAGGCGGCCAACGGCAAATTCGATTCTGCCAGATGGGTCTTGGGGGTATCCTATCATGTCGTACATGGGAGCCTGGAACTGCGGTTTGACGAAGTAGAACAAGCCGCCAAAATTGTAGCCCCAGGTCAACTGGACCTGACCTCCTCCGCCGTTGCTATCCACCGCCACATAATAGACAGCGCCCTGCTTGACGGGGAAGGTAACGATGCTGGGGCCACCCGGCCCGCTGGGCCCGAAAAACTGGCTCAGGCTCATGTCGTCGTTAGCCGCGACGGGGAACAGCACGCCGTTGACGGCGGCGTTGGTGTTGGCCGGAACGGAATAGACGGCCAGGCGGGTATCAATGGCGCTGCCGTAGGTGTGAACCGTCATGGTGCCATCCTGGAAGGCAATCAGCTTATACCAGACGGAGTGGGCCGCGGCCGCACCGGCGTGGGCTGGTTCGCCGGGCTCGGCAGTCGCAGCCGTGGTGTCGGCACTAGTCGTGCCCCAGAATCCAGAGACGACGATGGCGTTGGCAAAGTTATCGTTCGGAGGCGTCGTCGCCGCCGTGGCCGTCGCGGCCAAGCCGAGCCAGACAGATATTCCGAGCGGCACCAATCCGAGCCGACCCAGGAAAGAGACATTCATTCGCAAGCTTCGCATAAGACTTCAAAACAGTTAACCAGCCAAAAAACTCATTCCCGTGACGCCCGGCGGCCTAAGCCCCTGGCGTCCAGCCGCTCCCAGGCCGCCTCCTCCGGCTACGGCGACGCCCCCTCAACGCGTACGCGATAGAAACGACCGCCGGCCGTCACCGGGTCCACAATTCGCTGCCGGCCCCCCGCGGAGCCCAGCACGAAGTTGGTCAAAAGTTGCCAGTTGGTCGCCGTCAACGACGGCTTGAAGAGCACAGAATTGGTTGAGTAGGGAATACTGTTCCAGGAGAGGACGATCTCGTGCGGAGGGGCATTGGTGAGCGCCGCGGCCAGGCCAACCTCGGATTGGACGAACACCGGTGCCGGATCCTGGCAGTTGGCGATGCCGTTGCCGTTGGAATCCAGGTCGCAGCTCTGGACCAGCGCCAGGTTGAGCAGGTTGGTCGTGCCGTCGGGATAGATCAGGTTGGTCGAGCTGAACGCGCCGGCATAGGCGGAGACCCAGTTCAAACCGCCGCCGTTCTGATGATTGAGCTTTTCGGCCCAGGAAACACCGTTGATGATGAGCTGGGCGTAATAAATCTTCATGCCCGGACCAAAGTAGAGGTTGGCGAGACTGCCACTGCTGTCGAAGTTGGTCAGGTTATTCCTGAACTCAAGGTAATCCACGTAGAGCGCGTTGTTTGTGGCGGGCGCGTTGAAAACAAAAGAAC
>Ga0224558_1002097_pt1 | contig 19105 bp, 15 predicted proteins | sample 714S32024metaG_FD_180682 | JGI IMG/M metagenome (GOLD analysis project Ga0224558, IMG submission 180682) | Peat soil microbial communities from Stordalen Mire, Sweden - 717 S3 20-24 | ecosystem: Environmental > Terrestrial > Soil > Wetlands > Peat | place: Sweden: Norrbotten County, Stordalen...
GGCGCCCGGGCCGGACCGGCCGAGTTGCGCCACCTCCTGGCGCGCACCGGGGCGACCGCGCTGGTCACCCACGAGGATCTCCTCGGGCGATCCGCCGGCGACCTGGTGGCGTCGTTGCGGGTCGACGGCGTGCCCGGGCTCCGCCACATCGTCGTTCCCGACGTCGTGGACTTCCCGGACTCGCCGGTCCTCGTCGACGGATCGCCCGTCGAGCCGCCCGGAGTGGCCACGGCGGCCAGCCTCCTGACCGGGCGTGCGCTCGGGCCCGACGAGCTGTTCATGATCAACTCGACTTCGGGCACGACGGGGCTGCCCAAGTGCGTACTGCACACCGAGAACCGATGGTTCTACTTCCATCGGCTGGCTGCCGCGGCCGGCGCGCTCACCCCCGACGACGTCTTCTTCGGCGCCGTGCCGGCCCCTTTCGGGTTCGGCCTGTGGACGGCGCACTTCTCTCCGGGCGTGCTCGGTTGCCCCACGGTGGTGGCGGCGAAGTTCGACGTCGAGCGGGCCCTGCGTGCCGTGGTGGCGCACCGGGTCTCGGTGCTGGCGTGCGTCAGCACGCAGTTCATCATGATGCTGAACTCCCCCCTCTTCGACGAGCTCGACCTCTCGTCCCTGCGGGTGATGTTCACCGGGGGCGAGGCGGTCCCCTTCGCGCGGGCGGCGGCCTTCGAGGACCGGACGGGGGCCAAGGTCCTGCAGTTCTACGGCTCCAACGAAACCGGCGCGCTCAGCGGCACCCGGCTCACCGACTCCCGTGCGCGCCGGTTCGGCACGGCGGGCCGGGTCATCGACGCCATGGCGGTGCGGGTCTACGACGACCAGGGGACGCTGATGACGGACCCCCCGCTGGTGGGGATACCGGCCTGCAAGGGCCCGGCCACCTGCGTCGGGTATCTCGACGACGACGACGCCAACGCCCAGCTGTTCACCGACGACGGCTGGATGCTGATGGGCGACGTGGTCGAGATCGACGGCGACGGCTACCTCCGGGTCATCGGCCGCACCTCGGACATCATCATCCGGGGTGGGAAGAACATCAGCGCCCCCGCCTTGGAGGCGGAGATCGCCGAACACCCCGACGTGGACCTGGTCGCCGCCGTCTCCATGCCCGACGAGACGTTCGGTGAGCGGGTCTGTGTCTACGTCTGCACCAGGGACGCCGCTCCCATCACGCTGTCCGATGTCACGGCGTTCCTCGCCGCCCGGGGGGTCGGGAGAGAGCAGTTCCCCGAACGCCTGATCCAACTCGACGCACTGCCCCGGTCGTCGGGGGGCAAGGTGGCCAAGGGGGAGCTGCGGGCGGACATCCGGAAGCGCCTCGCCGCCGAGTAGGGCCGGCGCGCCGAGGAGACAATGGCCGTTGCGGCGCGCACAGCGGTGGCCGGGGGCGTGCGGATCTAGTCTGTGCCGTCCGATGCGTCATCTACCGTTCGCGCCCGTGAAACCCCTGCGAAACACAAGGCTGGAAAGGTGAAGGGAGTGGGCGATCTGTTCGATGGCTACGGGGAGAACGCGCGTGGGCTGACCGAGGCCGCATTTGACGAGATGGTCGGTCTCGGCGGCACGACGAGGTCGCCCTATGCCGGGGTGGCGTCCTCCCTCTCGCAGATGGGCCCGGAGGACGTCTCGGCCCGGGCCACTCGGCTGGCCAGGGCATTCATGGACCAGGGCGTGACGTTCGACCTCGACGGCGAGGAGCGCCCGTTCCCCCTCGATGTCGTGCCGCGCATCTTCACCGCCAGCGAATGGAAGCAGGTGTCCACCGGGGTGGCCCAGCGGGTGCGGGCCCTCGAGGCGTTCCTGGCCGACGTCTACGGGGCGGCCCGCATCGTGAGCGACGGCCTCGTCCCCCATGAGGTGATCACGAGCTCGCCGGGCTTCGTGCGCGCCGCCTTCGGTCTTTCGCCTCCCAACGGGGTCCGCATCCACGTGGCCGGCATCGATGTCATCCGCGACGAGGACGGCGAGTTCCGGGTCCTCGAGGACAACGTGCGCAGCCCCTCGGGGGTGAGCTACGTGCTGGCCAACCGGGCGGCCATGTCACGGGTCCTGCCCGAGCTCTTCTGGGGCCAACCCATCCAGATGGTCACCGACTACCCGGCCCACCTGATCCATGCCCTGCGCCGCGCCGCCCCGACCGGCGTGCAGGACCCGACCGTCGTGGTGCTCACGCCGGGCGTGCACAACTCCGCCTTCTACGAGCACGCCCTCCTGGCCCGCCTGATGGGCGTGCATCTGGTGGAGGGGCGGGACCTGGTCTGCCACGGCACCGAGGTCTTCCTGCGCACGACCGAGGGTGAGGTCCCGGTGCACGTGATCTACCGGCGCATCGACGACGACTATCTCGACCCACTGCAGTTCCGGCCCGAGTCGCTGGTCGGCTGCCCCGGCGTGGTGAACGCGGCCCGTGCCGGCCGGGTCACCATTACCAACGGGGTGGGCAACGGAGTGGCGGACGACAAGCTCGTCTACGCCTACGTCCCGGCGATGATCAAGTACTACCTGGGGGAGGAGCCGGTGCTGCGCAACGTCGACACCATGCACCTCCAGGACCCCAGGGTCCGTGCCGATGCGCTGTCACGGCGCGATGAGCTCGTGTTCAAACGCGTCGACGGTTCGGGTGGCAAGGGACTCGTCATCGGCTCGGCCGCGTCGGGTGAGGAGCTCGACCGGCTGGCCGTCGACGTGGAGGCCGCGCCCCGGCAGTGGATCGCCCAACGTGTGGTCGCCCTCTCGACCTCCCCGACCTGGGTCGACAACACCATGGTCCGGCGCCACGTCGACCTGCGCCCGTTCGCGGTCAACGACGGGGAGAACGTGTGGGTGCTCCCCGGTGGGCTGACCCGGGTGGCCCTGCAAGAGGGCGGGCTGGTCGTCAATTCGAGCCAGGGCGGCGGGTCCAAGGACACCTGGGTGGTGGGCGGCGGGCCGGCGACGCCCGTCCTGCCCCCGCGCCAGCAGTCCCTGGTGAGTGCGGGACCTCCCATGGACGCGGGTCCGGGCGGCGACTCGGAGAACCGCAACCAACAGCAGCAACAGCAGCAATGACCCAGGCCCTCCTGAGTCGGGTGGCCGAGTCCATCTTCTGGGTCGGCCGCTATGTCGAGCGGGCGGAGGGAACGGCGCGCATCCTCGACGTCTCGGTCTTCCAGGCCCTCGAGCAGAGCGACACCGAGGGGGGCCACGCGGCCCGCCGCCTCCTGGCTGTGATGGGCCTGCCGGACGGGGAGAACGAGACGCTGTGGCAGGCCACGGAGCGGCTGGCCACCGACCCCAAGAGCCGCTCGTCCATCGCCGGCGCGCTGGCGGCCGCGCGCGAGAACACGCGCGGGGTGCGCCACGTCGTCCCGGTCGAGTTCTGGGAGCACATCAACGCCACCTGGTCGGCCTTGCCCCTCCAGTGGGAGGCCACCCGGCGGGCCGGCCCCGCTCCCTATCTCTCGTTCGTCAAGACCCAGGTGGCCGGGATCACCGGCTTGGCCGACACCATGATGAGCCGGGACCAGACCTGGTTGTTCTTCACGCTCGGCCGGTGCCTCGAGGCCACCGACGTCGTGGCCCGCCAGTTGGCCACGGTCGAGTTCGACCAGGTCTTCGACAGCGGCCTGGTCATGTTGCTGCGCTCCTGCGGGGGCTACGAGCCCTACCTGCGCCTGTCCCAGGGCGTGGTGGAGCCCGGTCGCGTGCTGGACTTCCTGTTGCGCGACCGGCTCTTCCCGCGTTCGGCCTACGCCTCGCTCACCCTGGCCGAGGAGTGCCTGGACAAGATCAACTCCGGGCGCCAGGGCACGTGGGAGGACGCGCGCGGTCTGGTCGGGCTGGCCCGGGCCGAGCTCGAGTACTCGTCGCCGGCCTCGCTGTCCCGCGGGCTGGAGACCCGGCTGGAGCGACTTCAGGGTTCCATCTCCTCAGTCTGCGACGCCGTGACGCGGCGGTACTTCGCCCAGGACCTGCCTACGCAGTGGAGGAGAGGGGGTGGGGGCGCATGACACGCGTGGACGGGTGGCGTCTCCATGTGGCCCACGAGACGCGCTTCGACTACAACGCCCCCGCCCGGGCCTCCTACAACGAGCTGCGACTGACGCCGCGCACCGAGCGGCGCCAGACGGCCCTCGAGACCAAGGTGGTCACGGTGCCGCCCGCGCCGCAGTACTCCTACGTCGACTACTGGGGCACGCAGGTGGTCGCCTTCAACATCGATCGGGGCCACGAGATGCTCTCCATCACCGGCTCGGCGCTGATCGACACCCAGCGGGCGGAAGCCCCGGAGAACGCGTCGTGGGCAGAGGTGGCCGACGCCTCGGTCACCATGGCCGACCACCTGTCGCACAAGCTCTACACCGCCCCCGGGGCCGAACTGGCCGAACTGGCCCAGGGCTTGCGGGCCGAGCGCCCGTTGCAGACGGCGCGCCAGATATTCGAGCGCACCCACCACTCGTTGCGCTACGTGCGCGGGGTGACCAGCGTGCACACCTCGGCGTACGAGGCCTTCGTCGACGGCGTCGGCGTCTGCCAGGATTTCGCGCACCTGGCGCTCGCCCTGACCAAGTCCGTCGGGCTGCCGTCGCGCTACGTGTCGGGCTACTTCCACCCTGAGTCCGACGCGGTCATCGGCGAGGAGATCGTCGGGGAGAGCCACGCCTGGGTCGAGGTGTGGACGGGCTCATGGTGGGGCTACGACCCCACCAACGCCTGTCCCGTCGGCGAGCGGCACGTGGCCATCGGACGGGGACGGGACTACTCCGACGTGCCGCCGGTGAAGGGGATCTACGCCGGCAACGCCGAGCACACCATGAAGGTCAAGGTGCACATCACGAGGACCCACTAGAGGTGCTCGCCCGCATGCGCATCTGGTTGCCCGACGCTCCGGGCGTCCTGGGAGCGGTGGCGGCCGTGATCGGTGCCGTCGACGGGAACGTGGTCGGGCTCGAGGTGCTCGAGCGTGACGCGGGCGTGGCCATCGACGAGTTCGTCGTCGAGCTGCCCGACGTCGCCGGCGCCGTGGACGCGGTGAGTCGGGGGATACGCAACATCCCCGGTGCCGGGGTGGAAGAAGTGCGCGTCCTGGCCGGCGTCGCCCAGGACCGTGAGGACATGGTCCTCAACGCCGCGGCGGCCATTCTGCAGGCGGCGACGCCCACGGCGGCCATGAACGCCCTCTCGGGGCAGCTCATCTCGCTCTTCGACCTCACCTGGCTGGCCGTGGCCGACCTGGGTACGGAGTCCTTTGTCGAGGTGCACGGCGAGGTGCCGACAATCGCCTGGGTCGCCGCGTTCGCCACGGGATCGCAGAGCGGGTCCGATCCCTCCAACGACACGACCAACTCGGGGGTCTTCGTCGAGGCGGTGCCCGAAACGACGCTCACGGTATGCGGCGGCAGAGCGGCGCCGATCCGCCGGCGCGAACGGCGCGGCATCTCCATGCTGGTCGTCGTCACCGCCCGCTTCGTCGACGCCCTGGGGTGGCGCGAGCACGCCCATTGAGCGCGGCGGCGACCGGCGTCACGAGGAGACCGGCGCCGGCTCCGGTTCTACCGCAAGGTCGGGGTCAGGGGGGAGGGAAACGGTCGGGGGCTCGGTGTAGATGTACTTGCCACCCCGGAGCCACGAGGCCCCGGCGGCGACCAGGCAGGCCAGAACGGCGAAATCGAACGCGGCGTGCAGACCGTTCTTGAACGGCTTGGAGATCAGGGAAGGGAAGAAGCCGCGCGCGTTGAGCGCCGCCCGGTTGGCCGGGGAGAGATGGAGGAGCACCGAGTTCCCGAGGAGGTGCTGGACCGGGCTGTAGCCCAGGAATGCTGCGAACAGCGATGTCACCGGAGGAAGTCCTGCCGCTTGGTGCGCCGCCGCCTTCGGGACCCCGTGATCGACCAGGCCGTGGTAGAGCGCGGCCGGGAGCGTCGAGGACAGGCCGATGATCATGAGGGTGAAGAAGATGCCGATGGAAAGGACCTGGGCCGAGTTCTGAAAGGTCGAGTTCATGCCCGACCCCACCCCTCGATGCTCCGCCGGCAGGCTGTTCATGACCCCGGCGCGATTGGGCGCGGCGAAGGCCCCCATGGCCAGTCCGTTGAGCAGCAGCAGGCCGGCGAAGGCGAGATAGGGGAAGTCGACCGGCAACAACTCGAGCAGAGCGAACGAGGCGGCCGCGGCCAGCATCCCTCCGCTGGCGAACGGCCGGGAGCCGAAGTGGTCCGAAAGGATCCCCGACACCGGTCCGGCAATGAGGAATCCGGCCGTGAGGGGCAGCATGTAGATCCCGGCCCACAAGGGCGTCCGGGCGAAGTCGTAGCCGTGCAGGGGGAGCCAGATCCCCTGGAGCCAGATGATGAGCATGAACATGAGGCCGCCGCGGCCGATGCCGGCCAACAGGGTCGAGATGCTGCCCGCGCTGAAGGCGCGGATCCGGAAGAGGTCGAGGCGGAACATGGGGTCGGCCACCCTCTTCTCGATGACGCAGAAGGCGGCCAGCAGCGCCACACCGCCGAGGAGGCACGAAAGCACGAACGGGCTCGTCCATCCCATGGTGCGCCCGCCGTAGGGTTGGATGCCGTAGGTGATGCCCACCATGACCGCGATCAGGCCGACGGCGAAGGTGACGTTGCCGGGCCAGTCGATGCGGCCCCCCCTGCGCACCCGTACCTCGCGCAGGTTCCGATAGGCCCAGACGGTGCCGAAGAGCCCGATCGGCACGGACACCAGAAAGATCAGCCGCCACTGGATGGGACCAAGAATCCCACCGAGGACCAGGCCGATGAACGACCCACTGATGCCGGCCACCTGGTTGATCCCCAGCGCCATGCCGCGCTGGTCCTCCGGAAAGGCGTCGGTGAGGATGGCCGACGAGTTGGCGATGAGGAAGGCCGCACCCACGCCCTGGAAGACGCGCATCACCACCAACCACAGCGCGGCCGCGGTGCCCGACATCCAGGTGACGGTCAAGAGGAGTGAGAAGAACGTGTACACGGCAAAGCCGAGGTTGTACATCTTCACCCGCCCGTACATGTCGCCCAGGCGCCCCAGGCTGACCACGAGGACGCTGCTGACAACCAGGAAGCTGAGGATCATCCACAGCAGGTAGAACGTGTTGCCGGGGAGGAGCGGGTTGATCTTGATGCCACGGAAGATGTCCGGTAGGGCGATGAGCATGATGGACGAGTCGATGGTGGCCATGAGCACGCCCAGCGTCGTATTGGACAGGACCACCCACTTGTAGCGGTCGCCCCGCTCGTCGGCACCGGCTCCGGCTCCGGGGATGGGCGTCGCTGTCACGCGTCAGTCATCCGTCCGACTCTCCCTTTCCCATCCGCGCGTACGAGACGAGAGTACCTTTACGTCAACGGGAGAGTTGATCGACTCCCGCCACCCCCGTGTCGCACCCCGGCCCCCTCACGCGTAGTGTCGGCGCCGTGCTGCGGATTGGGTTTGTCGGAACGGGCCTGATCGCCTGGGCCCACGGGCTCGGGCTGCAGGCGATGATCGACGCGGGTGTGATCGAGGCCGACGTCTCCGTCGTGCTCGATCGGAGTGCGCGGCGGGCCCAGGGATTTGCGGCGGCCCACGGGGCCGAGGTGGTGGGTGACCTCAATGGTCTGGTGGAGCGGTGCGATGCCGTCTGGGTCTGCACCCCGACGGTGGCCCACCCCAGCGCGGTCGATGCGGCGCTGGCCGGACGCCGCGCCATCTTCTGCGAGAAGCCATTGGCCACCGACTTCGCCGGCGCCCGGTCCCTGGTCGACGCGGTCGCCGCCGTCGGCGTGCCGGCCCAGTCGGGGCTGGTGCTGCGCGCCGCCCCGGTCTTTCGTGCGCTGCGCGCCCTGCTGGCGTCGGGAACCCTGGGTCGGCCGATGGCGGCCATAGTCCGTGACGACCAGTACTTTCCGATTCAGGGAACCTACGGCTCCACCTGGCGCGCCGACGTCACCCAGGCCGGCGGAGGATGCCTGATCGAGCACTCCATCCACGACATCGACATCCTGCGCTTCTGCCTGGGGGAGGTGGTCGGGATCAGCGCGCGCACGGCGAACTTCTCCGGCCACGAGGGCATCGAGGACCTCGCCGCGGTCTCCCTTACCTTCGATTCGGGCGCCGGGGCGCACCTGACGAGCGTGTGGCACAACATCTTGAGCCGCGGGTCGACCCGGCGGATAGAGCTCTTCTGCCAGGACGCCATGGTGTGGCTGGACGACGAATTCCGCGGGCCGCTGCACATCGAGACGAGCGACGGCAGCGAAATCCGCCCGTGCCCGCCGCCGGCCTGGGTCGAGGACCTGCCGCTCGGTCGGGACGAGGTCGGCCTGGCGGTGCGCGCCTACGCCGAAGCCGACCGGGCGTTCGTCGACGCCGTGGTCGCCGGACGCGCTCCCGAGCCGAGCCTCGACGAAGCGCTCGTGGCCCACGGCCTCGTCGATGCCGCCTACCGGTCCGCCGACGCCGGCGGGGTGCCCATCAGACTCGGGTGACGGCCCGCGACGACTCTCTTGCCCGCGACGACTCTCTTGCCCGCGACGACTCTCTTGGAAGTCACGTCGGTGCCTCCCAGCGCACATACTCCCGGTAGTGGTACTGCGTCTCGTAGCCCAGCCGGGCGTAGAGCGGCTCGCCCATCACGGACGCCTGGAGTGTCACCGAGGTGGCGCCCCGGTCGAAGGCGGTGTTGGTGGCCCACTCCGTGACGAACCGGCCCAGGCTCAGGTGCCGTGCATCGGCGACCGTGCCGACCCATTGCAGGCAGGCGACGCCGTCGCTGACGAACGACAGCGCGGTGGCGACCGGCCGGGTGCCCCGGTAGCCCACCACAATGCTGGTCTGCGTGCTGGCGAGGATCCGTCCGGGCCGGTCGAACATGTCCACGAACACCTCGGCCGGCATCCCGTACGTCGCGTAGGCGTCCGTATTGACGGCAGCGAAGTCGGCGATGCCCTCCTCGTCGCGGACCTCGCGCAACCACACATCCGCCGGGGGCACGGTGCACTCCAGCCGCCCGCGGCAGATCATCTGGGGGATGGGATCACCGAAGGCGACCAGTCCGTGCGCCTCGCAGGCCTCTTGCAGATCGGCGTCCTCCCCGCTCTCGCGCACCTTGACCGTGTAGCCGCGCTTGAGGCGGCCGAAGAAGGTGTCGGCCAGGGCGAGGAGCGTTCCGGGCGCGAGGCTCTCCTCCGTGCGGAAGGCTCCGTTGCCGATGAGCGGGATCCACGAACCTCCGGCGACGAGGAGCGCACCGTCCTCTTCGTGGAGGGCCCCCCTGCTGCACCACTGCGTCATGGCACGGTTGTAGGCCATGAGATTCTGGTGCCCGAGGCGGGCGTCGTGTTGCACGGACATGACCGCCCCCTGACCGTCGGGTGAAATGATGGAGACGGTTTATCGCAGATTCCAACAGCGCGACGCGGTGCGGTGCGGGCGCGCCGCGTCGCACTGGTGTCGCGCCGGTTCGTGCCGGCGGGTCAGCTCGGGACCGGGAGGCCTACCTCGATGCCCGCGTTCTGCAGGAAGACCAGCTTGTGCTGCAGTGCTGACTGCCAATCGACCATGTCTTTATCGAACTGGGCGCGGTCGCCCTCTTCGCAGGCGTGCTCGAGTTCGTCGAACGCACAGTCTTCGGCGTCCAGCAGGCTGCGGTACCGGGAAAGGAAGTGGTCGCTGATCGGCTGATGCACGTCGTCCCTCCTACTGCGGCCCGCTCGTTACGAGCCGGTGCCCAAGACGATACCGCCATGGTGTGGCGCGCGCCCAACAGATTTCTCACCAGCCCTTTCGGCCCCAGAAGTACGCCCGCGGGAGCACCTGGCGGAACACCATCGCGGCGTCGATCACCCTCGACACGCTGATCTCTAGGGTGGATTCCCCCGCACGAGCCAGAATCGTGCGTGAGACCGTCTCCACGCTCCGGATGGTCAATCGGGGTGGTTGCCGCAGACCCCGCTGCAGCGCCCCCACGCCGAGAGCGGTGGGCATGAAGGCCGGATATACGACGTGGACACGGACGCCGTGCGTGCCGAGGCGGAAGTAGGTCGACTCGCTGAGAGCCGAGAGAGCCGCCTTCGACGCGGGGTACGCCCCCGGTCCCGGCGAGGGCAGCCGACCCCCGTCGGAGGACACGTTGACGATGATGCCCGCGCCGCGCGCCAGCATGCCGGGGAGCACGGCCAAGGTGGCGGCCACCGGCGCGAAGAAGTTCACGTCGAACGTATGGCGGAAGTCGTCCTCGGTGATGTCGGCCAGCCGGACACCGGGGTCCTGCGCCGCGTTGTTGATCAGCAGATAGATGGGTCCGTCGTTCTCGGCGATGCCGGTCAGCACGGCGCGCAACGCCGCGGTGTCGGCCACGTCGCAGATCACGGTGCGCGACTTCGGGGAGACCGCGCGCAACGTCATCGTGAGTGCATCGAGGCGCTCGGCGTTGCGGGCGAGGCCGACGACGGTGGCGCCCGCGCGCGCCAGGTCGAGGCAGAGCTGTGCGCCCAAGCCCGCCGAGGCCCCGGTGACCACCGCCACGCGCGCGCGGTAGCGGCCGCCGTACGACGGTGGCCGGCGCGAGGCGCGGGTCATTCGCCCGGTGCGGCCGGGCCGTTCGGGTCGGTCGATTCCGTCAGGTCGGTCGGGGCGTCCAGGTCGGTCAGGTCGGTCAGGTCGGTCAGGTCGGTCAGGTCGGTCAGCGTCCGTCCCAGTGCCGCCGACGCCGCGTTGAGGACTGCGTGGCCGGCGACGAGGACCGACAGCTCCCCGCGCACCCGCACCCGCCCGGCCGCCAGCGCGTCGGCCGGGTGCAGTGACCCGCGTGCGATGGCGAGCGCATCGTCGTAGGTGAGCACCACGGTGACGTTGGCAGCGATGGCGCCCGTCGGATCCTCGACCAAGGTGAGCCGGCCCCCGTCGACCGTCAGGACCGTGCGCACTGTCGCGTTCGAATCGGCCGCGCCCGCCGCGCCCGCCGCGCCCGCCGCGCCGGCCGTGCCGGGAGCGGCCAGGCCGTCCGGTCCACCGGTGACCACCTGGGCCACCCGGAAGGTGCCCTGGGCCACGGTGAGGGATCCCGCGCCGGCCGCCGCGACGGCGTCGCTCAGGTCGAGACCGGCCAGGGCGTGATTGAACGCACGCACCCATTCGGGCGAGAGGTAGGGGGGCATGGCGGTGCCCGCAGATCGTCCCCGGCTCAGCCGGCGGACGCCTCTTCGGCGGTCTTCTTGGTGCGCTTCAGGATCTTCCGACCGAGCCAGGCCACCGGGTCGTAGTGGGCGTCCACCACGCGCTCCTTCATCGGGATGATGGCGTTGTCGGTGATCTTGATGTGCTCGGGGCAGACCTCGGTGCAGCACTTGGTGATGTTGCACAGGCCGAGACCAGCGCCGGACCGCGCCAGCTCACGCCGGTCGTTGGTGTCGAGCGGGTGCATTTCGAGCTCGGCGAAGCGGATGAAGAACCGGGGCCCGGCGTACTTGGGCTTGTTGTCCTCATGGTCGCGGATCACGTGGCAGACGTCCTGGCACATGAAGCACTCGATGCACTTGCGGAACTCCTGACCCCGCTCGACGTCCATCTGCGCCATGCGGTAGCCGCCCTCGGGTTCGGGGCCCGGCTTGAAAGCGGGCACCGTCTTGGCCACCTCGAAGTTGAAGCTGACGTCGGTCACCAGGTCACGGATGATCGGAAACGTCTTCATGGGCGCCACCGTGACCGGCTCCCCCTCGGGGAGCGTGTCCATGCGGGTCATGCACAGGAGGCGGGGCAGCCCGTTGATCTCGGCGGAGCACGATCCGCACTTGCCGGCCTTGCAGTTCCAACGGCAGGCCAGATCGGGAGCGTCGCCGGCTTGGATGCGGTGGATCACATCGAGGACGACCTCGCCCTCCACGGCGGGGACGACGTAGTCGGTGAACTCGCCCCCGCTCGAGTCCCCGCGCCACAGCCGCATGGTGAAATCGCCCGTTGCTTCGTTCTCCGGCATCAGTGCGCCTCCTCGAGCAGGGCCCGCAACTCTGCCGGCATCTCGGGCAGCGGCTCGGGATCGATTGATATGGGCCCCAGATAGCCGTGTTCGGCCGTCTGGCGTTGCACGAAGTTCACCTTGCCCAACTCGGGGTCCGGACCGGGAAAGTCCTCACGGGTGTGCCCGCCCCGGGACTCCTTGCGGTTGAGCGCGCCCTGGGCGACCGCGATGGAGGTGGTGACCATGGACGGGAGGTCGGTGGCCAAATTCCACCCCGGGTTATAGGCCTTGCCACCCTTGACGGTCAGCTTGCTCGTGCGCTCCTTGAACTCCTCCAGCTTGCCCAGCGCCTCTTCGAGCTCGGGCCCGGTGCGGATGATGCCCACCAGCGACTGCATGGTCTCCTGCAACTCGTGCTGGATGTCGTAGGGGTTGTCTCCGCCCTCGCGGCCGAAGGGAGCGAGGGCCTCGTCGATCACCGACTGGACCTCCGCCGCGTCGACGGTCGGCGCGCCGGTGCGGCCCTCGGCATAGTCGGAGGCGCCGATGCCGGCCCGGCGCCCGAACACGAGCAGGTCGGAGAGGGAGTTCCCCCCGAGCCGGTTGGCGCCGTGCATGCCGCCGGCCACCTCGCCCGCCGCGAACAGGCCCGGCACCGTCGCCGCCTCGGTCTCGGCGTCGACCCGCACCCCGCCCATCATGTAGTGACAGGTCGGGCCGACTTCAAAGGGGCCGGCCGTGATGTCGACGCCGGCCAGCTCCATGAACTGGTGGTACATGGACGGGAGGCGGCGGCGGATGTACTCGGGGGTGCGGCGGCTGGCGATGTCAAGGAACACGCCGCCGTGGGGGCTGCCCCGACCCGCCTTGACCTCACTGTTGATGGCCCGGGCCACCTCGTCGCGAGGCAGCAGGTCGGGCGTGCGCCGGTTGTTGTTGTGGTCCTCGTACCAACGGTCGGCCTCCTGCTCCGTCTCGGCCGTCTCGGCCCGGAACATGTCGGCGACGTAGTCGAACATGAAGCGGGTGCCCTCGGAGTTGCGCAGCACGCCGCCGTCGCCGCGCACGCCCTCGGTCACGAGGATGCCCCGCACCGACAGCGGCCACACCATGCCGGTGGGGTGGAACTGCACGCACTCCATGTCGATGACGTCGGCTCCGGCCCATATGGCCATGGCGTGGCCGTCGCCCACCGACTCCCACGAGTTCGAGGTGTACGTCCACGACTTGCCGATGGACCCGGTGGCGAGCACGAAGGACTTGGCCGTGAAGACCACCATCTCGCCGGTCGGGCGCATGTAGCCGACCGCGCCCGAGATCCGCCCCTCGCTGTCGGGGAGGAGCTTGAGGATCTTGCATTCCATGAACACGTCAGTGCCCATGGAGACGACCTTCTGCTGCAGCGTGCGGATCATCTCGAGGCCCGTGCGGTCGCCCACATGGGCCAGCCGGGCGTAGCGGTGGCCACCGAAGTCGCGCTGGGTGATGCGGCCGTCGGGGGTACGGTCGAGTAGGGCGCCCCAGCGCTCCAGCTCGTAGACCCGGTCCGGCGCCTCCTGGGCGTGGAGCTGCGCCATGCGCCAGTTGTTGAGCATCTTGCCGCCGCGCATGGTGTCCCGGAAGTGGACCTGCCAGTTGTCCTCGGACCAGACGTTGCCCATGGCGGCGGCGATGCCGCCCTCGGCCATGACCGTGTGCGCCTTGCCCAGGAGCGACTTGCAGACCAGTGCCGTGCGCAGGCCCCGCTCGTGGGACTCGATGGCGGCGCGCAACCCGGCGCCCCCGGCCCCGATCACGATGACGTCGTAGTCGTGTGTCTGATAATCGGCCATGTGTGCGAGGTCCTTTAGAAAGTTTTAGAAGTGGAAGCCGGGATCGTGGATGGTCCCGCTGGCCACCAGGCGAACATAGAGATCGCAGATGGCCACGCCGAAGAGGCTGATCCAGGCGAACTTCATGTGGTGCGCGTTCAACGGGGTCACCAGCTTCCACAGCTTGTGGCGGATCGGATGTTTGGCGAACGACTTCACCTGGCCGCCGCAGAAGTGGCGGCAGGCATGGCAGGAGAGGCTGTAGAGCCAGAGGAACGAGGCGTTGAGGCACAGGATCACCGTGCCCACGCTGATCCCGATGCCGACACCCGGTTGGCGGAAGGCCTCCACGGCGTCGTAGGTCAGGATGGCGTTGAAGATGAGGAGGAGCCAGAAGAAGTAGCGGTGCACGTTCTGGAGGATCAACGGGATCCGGGACTCGCCGCTGTAACTGCCGTGGGCGTCGGCGACCGCGCACGCCGGCGGTGACCACCAGAACGAGCGGTAGTAGGCCTTGCGGTAGTAGTAGCAGGTGAGCCGGAAACCGAGGGGGAAGATGAGGATCAGGAGCGCCGGCGTGATGTGCCAGGCGGCGATCCACACGCCGAACGGGTGGCTGCCGGCGACGCAGCTACCGGTCAGACAGGGGGAGTAGAAGGGCGAGATCAGGTTCCGGTGCAGCGTCGGCCCGGCGTAGTAGTCCTTGCCGATGAATGCGGCCCACGTCGAGTAGATGACGAAGGCGGTGAGGATGGTGACGGTGACGACCGGCTCGACCCACCACGTGTCGCGGCGCAGGGTCGGCTTGTCTGGTCCGCCCCTGGTTCCTCCGATGGCAACCGGCGTCCCGGGTGCTTCCTCCACCGTCGTCGTCACGTAGACCTCCTCGTCGCCCGCCGGGTGGGTCGTGGCGAGCCAATCATTCCATTACGCAGGCACATGGTGGCGCGATCATCGCGGGCGGGGTCCCTGACGGTCGAGCGGCAGTAAACCTACGCAACGGCGGGGGTGACGTCAAAGACATAAATCGTATGGAAAAGATAGCTACAATCTCTGTTAACTGTAGAATCGGTATCGTGCAGCTGCGTCAGCTCGAATACGTGCTCGCGGTGGCCGAAGAGCAGAGTTTCACCCGGGCGGCTTCCCGGCTGCACCTGGCACAGCCCTCCTTGAGCCGTCAGGTCCGGCTGATCGAGCGCGAGCTCGGGGTGCTCCTCTTCGACCGCCGCCCCGGGCAGGCGGCGGTGAGCCTGACCGCCGACGGCGAGGCGCTGCTGCCGTTTCTCCGCCGGGTCATGTCCGACGTGGAGGCCGCCGACGCCGAGGCCCGCGCCCTGAGCGGGATGGCGCGCGGACGGCTCTCGGTCGGCGCCACGCCCAGCTTGATCACGCGGGTCCTCGCGCCCGCGCTGGTCGAGTTCCACGCCAGCCATCCGGGTATCGAGCTGCTGGTGGTGGAGGCGGGATCGCGCCAACTGGTACCGCAGCTGGCCAGTGGGGAGGTGGATCTGGCCCTGGTCGTGCTCCCGGTGCACGACCCCCTGGTCGCGACCACGCCTCTCTTCGACGACCCTCTCGTCCTGGCCGTCGCTCCCGGCCACCCGCTGGCTGCGCGGGCCACGGTAGGGGTCGGTGACCTCCACGGCCTCGCGCTCGTCATGTTCCGCGAGGGCTATGACCTGCGTTCGGTCACCCTCGCCGCCTGCCGGGCGGCGGGGGCAGAACCGCACCTGGTGAGCCAGGGCGGGGAGATGGACGGCGTCCTCGCGTTCGTCGCAGCCGGCCTCGGTGCCGCGGTCGTACCCGCCATTGCGCTGCCGTCGGACCACCGGGTCTCCGCCGTTCCCTTCGCGGACCCCGGGATTCGCCGCACGGTCGCGCTGGCCCAGCGGAACGATCGCGCGTTGCCCCGACCGGCCCAAGCGCTCGCGGACCAGCTCACCGCAGCCACCGCGGCGGGTCACCCGCCCGCTGATCCGGCGCGGAGTTCGGGGGTTTAGGCTTCCGCCATGGACGGCCCAGCGTACACAGACCCATCATCGACTCCGGGACCCGGGACGCTCCGGCCCCCGGCCGAGTTGGCCCGCACGCTCGGCGAGCTGCGCGCCTCCGGCTGGAAGTCGGTCCCCGTGGCCGAGGAGCTGCGGCGCAACACCATGCAGCGCATCGCCTCCGGCGAGAGTCTCGTCCCCGGCGTGTTGGGCTTCGACGACACCGTCATCCCGCAGCTCGAAAACGCCATCCTGGCCGGTCACGACGTGATCCTGCTCGGCGAGCGGGGACAGGCCAAGACCCGGGTCATCCGGGCCCTGGTGGGCCTGCTCGACGAATGGCTCCCCATAGTGGCGGGCTCCGAAATCAACGACGACCCCTACCATCCGGTCTCCCGCGGTGCCATCAACGCGGTGAACGAGCAGGGCGAGGACACCCCCGTCACCTGGGTGCACCGTTCCCAACGGTACGGCGAGAAGCTGGCCACCCCCGACACGTCCATCGCCGACCTGATCGGCGAGGTCGACCCGATCAAAATCGCCGAGGGCCGTTATCTGAGCGACGAGCTGGCCCTGCACTACGGGTTGATCCCCCGGGTCAACCGGGGCATCTTCGCCATCAACGAACTGCCGGACCTGTCCGAGCGGATTCAGGTAGGGCTGCTGAACGTGCTCGAGGAGCGTGACGTGCAGATCCGGGGCCACCGCATCCGCCTGCCGCTCGACATCACCTTGGTGGCCACGGCGAACCCCGAGGACTACACCAACCGCGGCCGCATCATCACGCCGCTGAAAGACCGCTTCGGGGCGCAGATCCGCACGCACTACCCCTACGACACCATGACCGAAGTGAAGATCATGGAGTCCGAGGCCGAGCTGCCCACGGCGGGAATCCCGGTCACCGTACCGACGTACCTGAAGGAGGTCGTGGCCGAGGTCAGCCAACTGGCCCGGCGCAGCTCGCACCTGAACCAACGCAGCGGTGTCTCCGTGCGCCTCTCCATCGCCAACTACGAGACCCTGGTGGCCAACTCGGTGCGCCGGGCCCTGCGCACGGGAGAGCCCGTGGCGGTGCCCCGCATCAGCGACCTGGCGTCACTGGTTCCCTCGACACAGGGCAAGGTCGAGGTCGAGGCCATGGAGGAGGGCCGCGAACACGAGGTGGTGGCCCAACTCGTGGCGGCCGCCACCCTGGCCGTGTTCCGACGCCGCGTCACGCTCGACGACCCGGCGACCATCGTCGCCGCCTTCACTGAACAGGTCGTGGTGCACGCCGGCGACGACCTGCCCTCGGCGGCCTACCTGGCCGTGTTGGCCGACATCCCCGAGCTCGAGCCGCCGACCCGCGCCCTGGCCGGACCGGACGCCGCCGAGTCGCCGGCACTCATGGCGAGCGCGCTGGAGTTCCTCCTCGAAGGGCTCCACCTGACCAAGCGGCTGAACAAGGACTCCTCGGGCGCCCGTGCCCTCTACCGGGGCCGGAAGTAGGCCTGTCGTGACGGCACGCTACGACTACTCGGAGTGGGACGGCACCCAGGAGTTCACCGATCTCGATGTCGACGACCTTCTGGCCGGACTGACCGATGACCTTTTGGCCGGCGGCGACCTCGACGACGCGTTGCGGCGCATGCTGCGGTCGGGCATGCGCACGGCGGACGGGGAGCAGATTCCCGGTCTGCGTGACCTGCTCGAGCAGTTGCGACGCCGGCGGGCCGAGCTTCTGGCCGAAGGTGATCCGGACGGTCGCATGGCCGAGATCGCGGCGCAGCTCGACGAGATCGAAGCCGAAGAGCGTGCCGCCATTGACGAGTTGGTCGAGGACGCCGCGTCATCGGGCGACGAGCGCCGCGCCGAGGTCACCAACGACGTGGCCACCGAGCGGCGGATGGCCCTTGATCTGCAGCCGGGCGATCCGGCGGGCCGGATCCAATCATTGCAGAACTACGACTTCGTCTCCTCCGAGGCGCGCCAGCAGTTCGAGGATCTGGTCGAAGAGCTGCGCCGCGAGATGGCGGACACCTTCTTCCAGGGGGCATCGGAGTCGCTGTCGTCGATGAGCCCGGAGCAGATGGCCCGGATGCGCGACGCCTACGACGCGCTGAACCAGATGCTCGAGCAGCGCGAGCGGGGTGACGACCTCGACCCCAGCTTCGAGCAGTTCATGGAGCAGTACGGGGACATGTTCCCGGGGAACCCGTCCACTCTCGACGAGCTTCTGGAGCAGTTGGCCGAGCGGATGGCGGCGGCGCAGGCGGTATGGAACTCGCTCTCCCCCGAGCAGCAGGCCCAACTGCGCAGCCTGATGGAGGCGGTGCTGGAGGACATGGACCTGCGCTGGCAGGTGGAGCGACTGGCCCAGAACCTCCAGCGCGCCGTGCCCGATGCCGGATGGCAGCGGTCGTACTCCTTCGAGGGCGAGGGACCGATGAGCCTGTCCCGGGCCACCGACCTGGCCTCCCAGCTGGGGCAGCTCGACAGCATGGAGGACTTGCTGCAGTCGGCCTCCTCCCCGGCCGCGCTGAGTGAGATCGACCTCGACCAGGTGCGGAACCACATGGGGGAGGACGCGGCGCGCGCCCTGGACCGGCTGGCCAAGCTGAGCAAGTCGCTGGCCGACGAGGGCTACATCTCCCAGCAGGGAGGCCGGACGGAGCTGACCCCGCGCGGGGCGCGACGGTTGGGGCAGAAGGCGCTGAGCGACCTGTTCGGCCAGATCAACAAGGACCGCATCGGCGATCACAGCGCGGTGTCGACCGGGTCGGGGCACGACCGCGAAGAGACGACCAAGGCGTACGAGTACGGCGACCCGCTCAACCTCCACCTCTCGACCACCGTGCACAACGCCGTGCGCCGCGGCGGCTCGGGCGTGCCGGTGCGGCTCACCCCCGAGGATTTCGAGGTGGTCGAGACCGAGGCGCTGTCCCGCTCGGCCACCGTGCTGCTCGTCGACCTCTCCATGTCCATGCCCATGCGGGACAACTTCGTCCCGGCGAAGAAGATGGCCATGGCACTGCAGACCCTCATCAGCAGCAAGTTCCCCCGCGACTTCCTGGGCATCGTCGGCTTCTCCGAAGTGGCCCGGGAGATCCGTCCCGACGAGCTGCCCACCGCCATGTGGGACTACGTCTACGGGACCAACCTCCAGCACGCTTTGGCCCTCGGGCGGCGCATGCTGGCGCACCAGCACGGGACCAAGCAGATCATTGTGGTGACCGACGGGGAGCCGACCGCGCACATCGACGACGCCGGCGAGGTCTGGTTCAACTACCCCCCGATTCCCGAGACCCTGCAGCGCACCATGGCCGAGGTCATCCGCTGCACCCGGGCCAACATTGTGATCAACTGCTTCGCCCTCGATCTACAGC
>Ga0224558_1002098_pt1 | contig 19082 bp, 15 predicted proteins | sample 714S32024metaG_FD_180682 | JGI IMG/M metagenome (GOLD analysis project Ga0224558, IMG submission 180682) | Peat soil microbial communities from Stordalen Mire, Sweden - 717 S3 20-24 | ecosystem: Environmental > Terrestrial > Soil > Wetlands > Peat | place: Sweden: Norrbotten County, Stordalen...
CCCACTACCTCTGACCTCTTGCTTCCGACTTCCGAAATGAATAGGGGGATTTTTTTGAGTGTTACGGAGTTAGAACAGAAGACCATGGCGGATTTGCTCAAGACCGCCCGTGAGATGGAGATCACCAACTATTCCCGGTTTCGCAAAAAAGAGTTGATCTTCGAGATCATGAAGGCGCAGACCGAGAAGAACGGCCTCCTTTTTGCCCAGGGAATCCTGGAGATTTTGCCCGACGGCTACGGCTTCCTGCGCCCCTTCGCTTACGTTCCCAGCCAGGACGATATCTACGTGTCGCCATCCCAGATCCGGCGCTTCGACCTGAGAACGGGTGACCGGGTAGCCGGACAGGTGCGGGCGCCCAAGGAGACCGAGCGCTTTTTCGCCCTGCTGCGAGTGGAGTCGGTCAACGGCGTGGCGCCAGAGGAGGCGGCGGGACGGCTGCACTTCGACGCCCTGACCCCGATCTTCCCCAACCAGCGGCTGACCCTGGAAACTGAGCAGCCGGACATCTCCTGCCGCATCATCGACCTGATCGCTCCCCTGGGCATGGGCCAACGCGGCCTGATCGTATCGCCTCCCAAGGCTGGCAAGACCTTTCTGCTCAAGAAGATCGCCAATTCCATTACCATCAACCACCCGGAGGTGACCCTGATGGTGCTGCTCATCGATGAGCGCCCGGAGGAAGTCACCGATATGCAGCGCTCGGTAAATGGGGAAGTGGTCGCCTCGACCTTCGATGAACCTCCGGAGAATCATGTCAAGGTGTCGGAGATGGTGCTGGAGCGGGCCAAGCGAGTCGTGGAGCACAAGCGGGACGTGGTCATCCTGCTGGATTCCATCACCAGGTTGGGTAGGGCTTACAACCTGGTCGTACCGCCCTCGGGGCGCACCCTGTCCGGCGGTGTCGACCCCACCGCCCTCCACAAACCCAAGCGGTTTTTCGGGGCTGCCCGCAACATCGAGGAAGGAGGCAGCCTGACCATCCTGGCTACCGCCCTGATCGAGACCGGCAGCCGCATGGACGAGGTGATCTTCGAGGAGTTCAAGGGCACCGGCAACAGCGAGTTGGTGCTCGACCGCAAGCTGTCAGACAAGCGCATCTTCCCGGCCATCGACGTCAAGCGCTCCGGGACGCGGCGGGAGGAACTCCTGCTCAGCAAGGAGGAGTTGGAACTGATGTGGAACTTCCGGAGAATGTTTTCCTCCTACGGCAACAGCGAGAGCATTGAGATGCTGATCGACGCCATGACCAAGACCAAATCCAACAAGGACCTGCTGCGCGCCCTGCCCCAGCTCTTTAAATAGATCCGGAGCAATTACTCAGGAGCCAGGAGAACATGCCTTACGGCATTCTGAATTCTCCCGTGCGCCGCTGATGCGAGTGTGCGGAACTGGCGCGCGCTCTTGATGCGGCACCTGGCCTACCAGGACGAGATCATCCTGGGGATGCAGGACCGCATCGAGGACCTGTATGGGGGAGGTGCGCAAGAAATAGCTGCACTAGTCAGCAAACGGTATGAATAACGCCTGGCAATTGGGGTAAATATAGCAAGGTAACTAACCGGCATTAGCGTGAGGGTGTAATTATGAGAGCAACCAAAATGCTGGGTGTTGTCCTGTTGTTTTTTGCCTGGTTGATAATCTATCCGGCTTCCCATGCCCAGGCCCTCTTTGCTGAAGACAGCTTCGCCCCCTTCTGGGATCAGGGCACGCAGCCAATCAATCCGGGGCCTGCGGGGCTGCCGGTCAAGGCGGGGGCGTCTCAGGAGCAGTCAAAAGCTCCGGCGCTGACCCACCAAGTCGCCCCGGGGGAGACCATGTGGTCTCTGGCCCGCCGCTATCACGTGGAATTGGCCAGGTTCAAGTCAGTCAACAAGATTAGTGACCCCACCCGTCTCAGCGTGGGGAGGATCCTGGTAATCCCCGGAGCGAGTACCCGAGCCGGAGCCCAGCAACAGCCGAAAGTCGTCCATGCTGTTGCCAGGGGCTGGAACGGCAACCTGGCCTGGCCGCTGTTGGGCGAGCTGACCCAGCAGTTCGGGCCCCAGACTGACAGGACATTCCACCATGGCCTGGATATTGCCGACAACACCGGGACACCGATCCGGGCGGCCCAGCGCGGTCTGGTGATCAGCAGCGGGTGGCTGCCCATCTATGGGTTTGCGGTGATCATCGACCACGGCAGCGGTTTCAGGACCCTGTACGCCCACCTGCACGACTTCGCGGTGCGGGCCGGGGACATGGTGCAACAGGGACAGGTCATTGCCCATGTTGGCAGCACCGGCAACGCCACAGGCCCCCACCTGCATTTCGAGGTGCGGTATGACAACCGGTCCGTCAACCCGTTGCCGTACTTGAGCGAATAATAACAAAAAGTTGCGAAGTCAAATTGCGCAGCAATGTACATTGCTGCGCAATAGCAATTCCCCCCAAATAGCCGCCACAAGTGGCTATTATCATAAAAGCTTTGCGTTTGAACGGCGCCAGTTCAATCTTTTTGGCTAGACGAATTTAACTGGAATCACCGGTTCCACGTCATAGGTGATGGCATGCGGACCGGCGCCCGCAGGAAGATCGACCAGGAGCAGCAGGATCAGGATCAGGAACAGGTTGAAAGGATTGGCTACGGCCTCCCCTACCACTTCCATCGAATTGAACTTCTGTCCGATACCAAAGAGCCGGAAACTTTGAAGAGTTTTTTGGGCCGGCTCGCTTGTTAGAAGCTCCTGAAGGCTTTCCAGGGTGGTCACGAAACCGTTGCCGCGGTCGCCAAGGAAAGGCCGAAAGCTTTTTAAGACCTGAAAAGAGTGGTCATTCAGTATCTCGGGCACGCACATTACCTCCCATCTCTATTGACACCTGGCATCTGCCGGGACTTGAAGAGCAAACTTCCAAAACAGCCGTTGGCCCGGCACTGAAGTAATTCACTGCGCCGGTTAGTGTCATTAACTTGAAAAGCTTTACATACTTAAACGCCTATCATTGCTGACGGCAGCCCCCGGCTGCAATTCCTGTTACAAAATATGTTAGCACCGAGGCAAGTGTTACTGTGGCGGCAAGATGTAAAGCCACCCCGAAAGCGGGGTGGCTTTACCGGTTGTGGATCAGGTTAGTTGCAGCAGAAAAAGATGAGGAATATGAACAGGATGATGAAAATCCACCAGCCTCCAAACCACATGACGCCGCCTCTTGCTTCTGCCCCTTTGGCCTCCGTCATCTGAAACCCTCCTTTCAATATTTGAAGTATCTCTGCAGGAATCGTCTCAGTAATCCCATATCACATTATGAGATGAGCGCCGCAAGTGTTACTGCTTCCTGCCCCCGATTTCAGACCGATTTCAGAACGGTTTGCCAGGGATTTACGGTTATGCTATAATGATGGACGTCAATCAGCTTTGCTGTTTTATGGAGGTGAAAGCGATGAAAGATGGCATCCATCCCAAGTATGGTCCGGCAGTCATTACCTGCGCCTGCGGCAACAGGATCGAACTGGGCTCTACCAAGTCCGCCATGAGGACCGAGGTCTGTTCAAGTTGCCATCCGTTCTATACCGGGTCGCGCTCGCGGTTGGTGGAGAAGGGCGGCCGGGTGGAGCGATTCCGTCAGAAATACGGGCGTTAGTAAGAGCAGGCGCCAGGCTTGCTCTTTTTTCGCGCCTTCAAGGGGGTGAGGACTTGCCGGAAAGGGCGGCAGGCAGTTTCCAGTACGGTGGCCAGGCGGTGATCGAGGGAGTGATGATGCGCGGCCCCAGCTCGGTGGCGGTGGCCGTGCGCTCCGGCGACGAGATTATCGTCGACCGGGAGGAGTATACCTCCTGGGCCGATACATCCCCCTGGCTGAGATTTTTGAAATGGCCGCTGGTGCGGGGCACGGTGGTGCTGTTCGAATCGATGGTGATGGGCGTCCGCGCCCTGAACCAGTCCGCCTCCCTGGCCGTGGGGGAGGAGGAAGGCGAGGGCCTGAGCGGCTGGGACGTCTTCCTGGCGGTAACATTGGCCTTGGTGGTCGGCGTTGCCCTGTTCATCCTGTTCCCCGCCTGGCTCGGGCATATGACCAGGATCTGGGGACTGAATATCTTGGGTCAGAGTATCGTCGAGGGGGTCACCAGGCTGGCCATCTTCCTCGGTTACCTGCTGGGCATCGGGTGCTTCAAGGACATCAGGCGGGTGTTCCAGTACCACGGGGCCGAGCACAAGGTGATCAACACCTTCGAGGACGGGGCGGACCTGACGGTGACCGAGGCGGCCAAGCGCTCCCGGATGCACCCGAGCTGCGGCACCTCCTTTCTGCTGGTGGTGCTGGTGATCAGTATCGTCATCTTTGCCCTGGTAGGGAACGGACCCTGGTGGTACCGGTTCGGCTCCCGGATAGTACTGCTGCCGGTGATCGCCGGATTGGGCTACGAGGTGATCCGCTATGCCCGTCTGCACCGGCACAGCCTGTGTTCCTTGCTGATCGTCCCCGGCCTCTGGCTCCAGAACCTGACCACCGGCGAGCCGGATGCCGGCATGCTGGAAGTGGCGATTTCAGCCTTTCGCAGCGTCTGGGTCCACTCCCAGTAGGAGGTGCGCATCATGTTTGAAAAACTGGAAGACCTCGAGGTCCGTTACCGGAACCTGGAGCAGCTGCTCAGCGACCCGGCAACGCTGGCCAATCTTGATGAATGGCGCAAGACAGCCAAGAATCATGCGGATCTCACCGGGATTGTCAACGCCTTCCGCGACTATAAGCGGACCGGGGCGGAGATCGAGAACACCAGGGAAATGCTGCGTGAGAAGCTTGACAACGATCTGCGGGAAATGGCGGAGGCGGAGCTTGTAGACCTCCAGGAAAAGCAGCAACGGCTGGAAGAGACCCTGAAGATCATGCTGCTGCCCAAGGATCCCCGGGATGAAAAAAATGTGATCGTGGAGATCCGCGGGGGCACCGGAGGGGATGAGGCCGCCCTGTTTGCGGGCGACCTGTTCCGGATGTACAGCCGCTACGCTGAGCGCCAGGGCTGGAAGACCGAGGTGCTGAGCGCCCATCCCACCGATATGGGCGGCTACAAGGAGATCATCTTTCAGGTCAACGGCAAAGCCGTATACAGCAAGCTGAAGTATGAGAGCGGCGTGCACAGGGTGCAGCGGATTCCGGTCACCGAGTCCGGTGGCCGTATCCATACCTCCGCAGCGACGGTGGCGGTGCTGCCGGAAGCGGAAGAGGTGGATGTGCAGATCGACCCCTCGGAGATCAGGATCGACATCTTCTGCTCCAGCGGGCCCGGTGGGCAGTCGGTGAACACCACCCAGTCGGCAGTGCGCGTCACCCACTTGCCCACCGGCATAGTGGTCTCCTGTCAGGATGAGAAATCCCAGCACAAGAACAAGGACAAGGCGCTTCTGGTGCTCCGGGCGCGCCTTTCAGACCGCGCCCGGCAGGAACAGCACGGGGAGATCTCCTCCGTGCGCCGGTCGATGGTGGGCAGCGGCGACCGCAGCGAGCGGATCAGGACCTACAACTTCCCCCAGGGACGGATGACTGACCACCGGATCGGATTCACCCTGCACCGGCTGCCGTCCATTCTCGAGGGCGACCTGGATGAGACGGTCGATGCCCTGGGCGCTGCCGAGCGGGCCGAGCAGCTCCGCGGGGATGACGCTCCGGCCAGCGTCCGCCCTCGGTCCGCTGGACCTGGCGCCACTGTTGCGGGCGAGGGGAATTGAGGTTCGATGACCGGCGGTGAGCTGCTGCGGCAGGGGACTGCCGTTTTGCGGCAGGCCGGCCTTGACTCGCCCCGCCTGGATGCGGAGGTGCTGCTGGCTCACGCCTGGGGCCGTAGCCGGGAGGAACTGTTGATCCACCCGGAACAGGAGGCCCCGGAGGCGGTAGCCCGGCAGTTCCTGGCCCTGGTCGGACAGCGGGCGGGGGGTTCACCTGCCGCCTATCTCACCGGCGCCAGGGAGTTCATGTCGCTGCTGATGGCGGTGACCCCGGAGGTGCTGATCCCCCGTCCGGAGACGGAGGTGCTGGTGGAGGAAGTGCTCCGCTGGCTGGCGTCGCGGCCCAGGCGCCCGGTCCGCTGGACCCGGCACCGCCGCTTTAGCGGGCGCGGTACCGTTTCTGATCAGCCGCTGGTGGCGGACGTGGGCACCGGCTCCGGCGCCATCGCCGTCAGCCTGGCCCACTATCACCTGGCAGTACAGGTGACAGCCATCGATATCTCGGAGACGGCCCTGGGAGTGGCGGCGGTCAACGCCGCCAACCACGGATTGGCCGACCGGATCAGCTTCCTGGTCGGCGATCTGCTGGCGCCCCTACTGGAGAGCGGTGATGCCGGGGCCGGAACGGCGGTGGTGGCCAACCTGCCCTACATACCCTCCGCAGCCTGGGACCGGTTGCCCCCGGAGGTGCGGCGGGAGCCGCGCCTGGCCCTGGACGGGGGCGGCGACGGCCTCGGCCTGTACCGGCGCCTGTTGCCTCAGGCTGCTGCCTGGCTGGCCCCGGGCGGTCTGCTGGCCTGCGAGATCGGCCCCGGGCAGGCGGAGGTATTGATCGGACTGCTGCGGCAGGACAGTTGGCAGCAGGCCCGCCTGATCAGGGACTACCGGGGCGAGGAGCGGGTAGTCATCGCGGAAAAAAAGTGCACACCAAGTGGGTATATTTATCCCTTATAACGAAGAAATGTTCACAGTCCAAGACTCCCTGGATGGTATAAACTTAACTCTGGGGAATGCCATCCTCAAATTGCCTTTAAAAGGTCATACTGATGGACCCTGGGGATCTTAAAGAGACCGGCATCGTGGTCTGATCAAAAACCTGATTCCCCTGGCGTTGGTGGAAGACAGCACTGCGGAAACAATATCTGGCGATGGCCTCCAACTAAATACAGCGGATGACGAATACAGGAGACAAGAAGGCGATCCTTTGCCGGACCCTGACCGCCCTCTTACCGAAGAAGCAAGCCGGTGCCAGCCTTGAGCACCGGTGAAACTTTCAGGTCCCTGGACTGTATTCCGACGATACTCTGGAAAGTCAAAAGCGACGCCGAAGGGGCAAACCCTGACAGGCCCGCCTGCTGCAGGGTGAATCTCTCAGGTTAGTGAACAGAGCATGGGGATATGTATCTCCATGCTTTTCTCGTTTGTTGAGAGAATTGTGCCAGGCAGGCAAGGACGCAAGACACCCGGAGATTGGAGGGTTAATCATGATGTCTCATGAAAATTTCCCCTATCAAAATGTAAATACCATAGAAGATATCGTCGACATGCGTTTGATGGAGCGCATCCTGGGGACTTTCAGCAAGGCAACCGGCCTGAGGGTCTACATTATCGATCAGGCAGGGGAAATGATTGTCAAGCCGATCGATGCGACAGGAATGAGCAGTTTCTGCCAGCAGGTGCAGAAGGTTGGCAGGCCGCGCTGCAGGCGTTGCTATGCACGGGCGGGAAAGGAAGCCGCCAAGTATGGTGAGCCCTATATCTTCCGGTGCCATGCCGGCCTAGTGTTATGGGCCGCTCCATTGATGGTTGAAGGCGAGCATGCAGCCACGATCATCTGTGGCCAGGTGCTGATGTGGGAACCGGAGGACTTTTTCTGGGAGGAGATCGAGGAATACACCAGGCCGCTGGGGCTTGATTCCCGGAGTTTGATGGAAACAGCCGGGGAGTTGGCGGTTATTTCTGCTGACCGGGTTCAGGCGGTAGCGGAGATGCTCTTCGAAACCACCAATCACATCCTGCGCACGGGAATAGCGAGCCTGTACCAACTGCAGGAAATTGCCGCCCACCAGGCACTCATCAACGAGGAGATGCAGGGTAGGAAGCTGGAGCAGTCCATGCAGCGATTGGATGCCAGTTCCAGCTTGATGAATTTCCTGAAAAAGGAGCAGGAACTCAGCGTGAAAGTGCGCCAGGGCGACCGCCACGCAGCCCACCAGGCGCTGGACGGTGTTCTGGCAGACCTGCTGGAGAAGTTTCCCGGCAATACCGATGAGGTAAAGGCAAGGATCATCGAACTGCTGGTGATCCTGTCGCGGGCCACCATCGAGGGGGGAGCGAATCCCGAAGAACTGTTGACCCTCAATTGCCGCTGCATTGAAGAGATCAACAGGATACAGTCGCTTGGAGAGGTATGCTTGTGGATCAAGAAGGCGCTGGGGGTTTTCCTTGACAATATGGACGATGCCAGGTGCGTCAAGAATATGCAAGTAGTGAACAGCGCCGTCGATTATATCAGGACATACTATCAGCGGCGGTTAACCCTGGAGGAGATCGCCCAGCAGGTCTACGTCAGCCCGTCCTACCTGTCGCGCCTGTTCAAGAAAGAGATCGGGTGTACCGTCATCGAATTGTTGACCAAGGTGCGAGTTGAAGAGGCCAAAAAAGTGTTTCACGACCCGAAGTATACCGTGAGGCAGGTAGCAGCGGAGATCGGTTTCGAGGATGCCAATTATTTTAGCAAGGTTTTTCGTCGCATCGAAGGGATCACTCCCAGTGAATACAAGCAGAAAGCGATTTAGAAAGTTTCAAGATTCACGGGGAGATCCGATATTTCCTGATCTTATATTGAAGATTCTGCCTGCTCATACCCAGCAGCCGGGCGCACTGGGATATGTTCCCACCGGTGGCGGAGAGAGTCTCGATAATCTCTTTTCTTTCAAAATCTTTCAGCGTTTTTATCAGGGGATTCTGCGCTCCGACAGTGCCGGAGTCTACTTTTCCGGTTGAGACTGGACTGGCCGTTCTTCCTGCCTGCGACATTTTTTTAGGCAGGGCATCGGTTGTAATGCACGTCTCCGCTCGGGTGATCATGTTCATTGCCGCCTCGATCATGTGCTGTAATTCCCGGACATTACCCGGCCAGCCATACGACATGAAGAGCGCCAGCACTTCCTCCTCAACCTGCCTGACATTTTTGTTCATCTTCTGGTTGTAATTTTGGACAAAGTGACTGGTCAATAAGGGAATGTCATCTTTTCTCTCCCTCAGTGGCGGGATGTTGATGGGCACGACTGCCAGGCGGTAGTACAGGTCGTCCCGGAGCAGCTTGCTGAAGACTGCCTTGTCCGGCTCGATGTTGGTGCTGCTGATCAGGCGAGGTGATGTGTCGATCTCAGTGTTGCTGCCTATCCGGCGCACACGCCCTTCCTGGAGCACGCGCAGCAGCTTGGACTGCAAAAAAAGAGGCATGGAGTTGATCTCGTCGAGGAACAGAGTTCCCCTGTCAGCTTGCTCAAAGAGTCCCATCCGGTCAACGGCTCCGGTAAAGGCTCCCTTGACCGTTCCAAAAAGAATGCTCTCCAGCAGGGATTCGGGTAAGGCTGCGCAGTTGATGGCCACAAACGGCTCTTTGGCGCGGGCGCTGGCATTGTGGATGCTCTGGGCGAACAACTCTTTGCCGGTCCCTGTCTGGCCATAGATGAGCACGTTGGAATCCGTATCGGCAGCCTTCCTGGCTGCTTCCAGAGAGCGCCTGAACTCCCTGTTCTCTCCGATGATGTGATTGAAAGAATAGCGCGTCCCGTTGTCTGCATTGCTGTGTTTGGCTTTTTTCTCAAGGCCTGATGCGTCCCGGCGTTCTTTTATCCGTGTACTTTGCACCTGTTCGAACAGGTTCATGGTGACATTGAAGTCCTGCGAGATGGAGACGGCGCCCGTGATCTCATTTTTGTCGAACAGTGGGGCGCAGGATGTGATGATATTGACTGCATGCCCGCCTCCTGTAAGGTAGTACTGGGGTTGACGGGGTAAGCGGTTGCCTGTCTTGACGATCTTCAGCAGCAAGCTAGTACTTTCGTCAAGCTGATATTTCGTGGTCAGGATGCAGCCTTTTACCTCGCTGAGCTTCAAATTGTCCAGTTTTTCCTCGGTACTGTTCATGAACAGGATCTTTCCCTCATTGTCAATCGCCAGAATACCTTCGTCGATTGAATCGAGAATGTTTTCATACAGCGTGATCACCTGACGCAGCTCGTTGTTGCTCTGCAGCAGAGCCCTCTGCGCTGTCTCGTCGATAAAAGAGATCAGGGTATATCCTGCCTGGTAGGCAACCCTGCTCTTGCTTACTCTTAAATAATGAAGGCTACCGTTGATTTCAGCCGTGGAGACCCCCTGCCTACTACTGGACCTTGCAAAAAAAGGAAAGCATTTGAGAAGCATCCGCTCTTCGACCTTGGATTGCACGGAAAATGAGCGTGCAAATTTGTTCGCGTATTTCACAACTTCATCGGGGTCGATCAGGATGATTCCCTGGGGGATCCCTTCCAGCAGATCCCTGGCGCCTACCTCTCCCAAACGCAGATTGATTGCCATCAGATCACCCGTTTCTATTTATTTTGAAAAAACTGATTCAACATGAATGCGGGCGTGACGCATACTATGCAGATTTATTTGCATGCCGATAATATGGCATGCAAAAAGTACGGCAGCAACTATTATAATTGTAATTGATAGTGCGTACCATAATCAACCGTTAAAAAGAAGCCGGTGCAGCCTGTCTATGGCATTATCATCGACTGCTTTGGCCGGCTAATTCGTGTCTACCGGGCGATGTTCAATTTGTGGCATGGATTTTGCTTATTTGTTTTATGAAGTATCAGCGCAATCATTGCTGCCGCGGCCTCTACCTTTTCTGTCCCTGCAAGTTGTGTCGGATAGTTCTAGAGAGTACCAAATATTACAGAGTAATAGTCGATGGAGAGAAGAAGAATAAGCTTAGCGATCTGCAGCCGGATTGCCTGCAAACGGCAGCATAATTCTTGTTGAAGGAGGATGCGAACAAGAAGAGGGATCTCATATCTTTCAGGGGATGAACAGAAAGGAGGACTCTAATTGCCTAAAAGTCTGTATGTCAGGTCTAACTACGAAACCAATGTCACACCTCAGTTCAGAGTGCTGAGCCAGGACCAGTGCGAGTCGATCTACCTGGGCGCCCTGGAGGTGCTTCAACACACCGGGGCCGAGGTCAACAGCCCGGAGGCGCTGGAGATCTACCGCAAGGGAGGCTGCTGGGTCGACGGGACGCGCGTCCGTTTCCCGTCACATCTGGTGGAATGGGCAGTCCGCACCACCCCGTCCCGGATCACGATCTACGACCGGAACGGTAAGCGCAGCATGTACCTGGAGGGTCAGAACATCTATTACGGCCCGGGGCCGACCAATACCTTCACCCTGGACCCCTTTACGGGAGAACGCAGGCGGCCCCGGAAACAGGACGCCGCCAGGGCAGCCATCGTGGTTGACGGCCTGCCCAATATAGATTACTGCGAGGATAACGGCACGCCCATGGACGTGACCCCCAACCTCGCCGACGTCCACGCCTTCCAGGCCATGGTGACCAATACCACCAAGCCGATCGTTCACTGGGGCTTCGGGATCAATCAGTACCAGGACATCGTAGATATGGCCTCGGCGGTGGCCGGGGGATTGAGCGAGCTTCAGAGGCGCCCCTTCCTGATTCTCTATTCAGAGTCCAGCCCCCCGTTGCGCCATTCCTCCGAGGCCATCGACAAGGCGATCTTCGCCGCCAAAAATAACCTGCCCTGTATCTATACGCCCTGCGTCTTTGCCGGCGGAGTGGCGCCCGCCACCATGGCCGGCTCGCTGGTGATCGCCGTGGCCGACGCCCTGGTGGGAATCGTGGCCGGTCAACTGGTGCGGGAAGGAAACTCATTTATCATGGGCGGGTTGATCTCGACCATGGACATGTCCAGTACCATTCTGGCCTACGGGGCGGCCGAACTGAGCCTGCTGTCCGCCGGCCTGGCCAATGTCGCCCGCTACATGGGCATACCGATGTTCAGCACGGCCGGTTGCGGCGATTCCAAGGTGATCGACACCCAACTGGCCATCGAAGCGGCCTTCTCGATCCTGGTGGCCGGCCTGAGCGGCGCCAACCTGATCCACGACTGCAACTACATGGATAACGGCAACACCGGCTCCCTGGAGCTGATGGTCATGGACGACGAGATCATCGGCATCGTGAAGCGGATCCTGCGGGGGATCGAGGTCAACGACGACACCCTGGCGGTGGACGTGATCGACCACGTCGGGCCTGGCGGCCACTTCCTGTGCGAGGAGCACACCGTTTCACGCTTCCGCCAGGAGTTCTGGTGGCCGACGGTGATCAGCCGCATGCGCTACGACGAGTGGAAGATGAACGGCAGCAAGACGCTCGGCCAGCGGGTCAAAGAAAAGACCCAGCGGATCATCCAGGAACACCGCCCGGAACCGTTGCCCCAGCCGATCCTGAACCAGATCCAGGCGGTGGTCGACCGGGCCGAGGCCCGCGAGGCCGCATTGAGGTCCAAGAAATAGATTTGGTAGCCGGTCGCAGATGACATCAGGGACGGTTCTCATTGAAACAATTGCCACCGGCGGATGACAGCCAGAACCGTTTCCATGACAAACCTATAAAAGGAGGATATCGAGGATGTTTAATTTTGCTGATCTTTCCCAGGCCGTGATCGCCGGCCAGGAGGCCAGGGTGAAGGAATTGACCCAGGCGGCCATCAACAGCGGCGCCGATCCGTTGGCCATCATCAACGAGGGCCTGATCGCCGGCATGAACGTTGTGGGTGCCAGCTTCAAGTCCGGCCAGATGTTTGTGCCCGAGGTCCTGATGTCGGCCCGGACGATGGGCGCCGGCATGGAACTGCTCAAACCGCTGCTGGTGGGACAGGAAGTGCCCACGGCCGGCAAGGTGGTCATCGGCACCGTTAAGGGCGACCTGCACGACATCGGCAAGAATCTGGTGGCGATGATGCTGGAGAGCGCCGGCTTCACTGTGATCAACCTGGGCATCGACCTCGCCCCCGAGAAGTATGTCCAAGCCGTCAAGGACTACCAGCCGCAGATTGTCGGCCTGTCCGCCCTGTTGACGACCACCATGCTGGTCATGAAGGACGTCATCGAACTGCTCAAGGAAGAGGGCTTGCGGGACAAGGTCAAGGTGGTTATCGGCGGAGCGCCGATCTCCTACGACTTCGCCAGCGAGATCGGCGCCGATGGCTTTGCGCCCGATGCCGCCTCCGCCGTCGATCTTTGCCGGAAACTATTAGCGTAGCCATAGCAGCTACATTGAAGGGGTGATAGAAAGATGCCAGCAAGAAGCAACTATGTTGCTAACAGTAGTCCGATCTTCAACGTGCTGTCTCCTGATCAGTGTGAGGAGATCCTGCTCGCCGCCGAAGAGGTGTTGGAGAGGACCGGGGTCATGGTCCTTGACGAAGAGGCCCGGGATCTCATGCAGAAGGCCGGCTGTTGGGTCGACGGAGCGCGGGTGAAGATCGCCTCCTCCATCGTGGAGAGGGCGCTGCGCTCGGCGCCTCAGCGGGTCACCCTCTGCAACAGCAGGACCGGGTCCCGGGACGTGCTCCTGGAGGGCCACAACGCCTACTTTGGAACCGGCTCGGACACTCCGTTCTTCATCGATCCCTATACCCAGGAGCGCAAGCGTGGCACCAAACAGTTTGTGTCATGGGCCTGCAAGTGCATCGACGCCCTGCCCAACCTTGACTTCGTGATGTCCTTAGGGATAGTCCAGGACGTGCCGGCCCTGATCTCCGACCGCCACCAGTTCGAGGCGGAGGTGCTGAACACCGGAAAGCCGATCGTCATCACCGCCCACGATATCCACGGCTACGCCGACATCATCGAGATGTGCGAGATCATCGCCGGCGGCGAGGAAGAACTGCGGCGCAACCCCTTCATGACCCTCTACGCCGAGCCGATCTCCCCCCTGCAACACGCCTGGGAGGCGGCATCCAAGCTGGTGCTGGCGGCCAAGAAGGGCCTGCCGGTGGTCTATACCCCTGCTGTGATGTCCGGGGGGACCGGGCCGATAACCCGCGCCGGCTCACTTGCCATGGGCCTGGCAGAATTCTTGAGCGGACTGGTGATCAACCAGACGGTGCGCGAGGGGGCGCCCATCATCATGGGCGGCGTCTTCACCATCATGGATATGACCAGCACCATCTTCAGCTACGGTTCGCCGGAGTTCAACCTGCATATGGCCGCCCTGGCGGACATGGCCCACTTCCTGAAACTGCCGATGTTCGGCACGTGCGGCTGCACCGACTCCTGCACCGTGGACGAGCAGGCAGGGATCGAGGATGCCCTGTCTATCGTCATGACCGCCCTCAGCGGACCGAACCTGAACCACGACGTCGGTTACGTGGAATACGGCAACTGCTCTTCCCTGGACAACCTGGTGATTTGCAACGACGTCATCGGCATGGCCCGCCGCCTGGTGCGCGGGATCACGGTGAATGACGACACCCTGGCCCTGGACGTCATCGACAAGGTGGGGCCTGGCGGCCACTTCCTGGCGGAGGACCACACCTACAAGTACTTCCGTACGGAAACCTATTATCCATCCCTGATCGACCGGCGGCGCTACGATATCTGGAAGGAAAACGGAGCGAAGACCCTGGAGCAGCGCGCCAACGAGAAGACGCGCTCCATCATCGAGGACTACGAGCCCGAACCACTCCCCAAGGACGTGCAGCAGAAGATCCACGACATCGTCGAACGGTCCGAGCGCAGTCTCAAGTCCTGATGCTGATGAATCAGCGAGGCAGGGGACTTGAAACCATTGCTATAACTGGTAATTTAGATGTTTAAGGTTATTTGGAAAATCAGTTTGGAGGGTAGACAGTGAAGAAGCGCAGCAACTACACCGTCAACGAGACTCTACAGTTCAGCGTTTTCACAGAGTCACAGTGCCAGGAGATCCACGACGCGACGTTGGAAGTGATGGCGGGCGTGGGGGCGGTGTTCCATGACGAGGATGCCCTTACCCTACTTAAAAAGGCTGGCGCCTTCGTCGACGGAAACCGGGTTCGTTTTCCCGCCAGCCTGGTAGAGTGGGCGATCAGGACCTCGCCCTCGAGGGTCGTGCTCTGCGACCGTAACGGCGATCGCAAGGTGTTTTTGGAAGACCACAAGACCTATTTCGGCCCCGGCCCGACCAATACATACACGCTCGATCCGTTGACGGGCGAGAGGAGGTTTCCCCGGATCAGCGATACCCTCCGGGCATCCAAGGTCATCGACGCCCTTCCCAATATCGATTTTCAGATGGATCTGGGCACGCCCCGGGATGTGCCCACAGAGGTGTCTGATGTCTATCTCCTCGAGGCCATGCTCACCAACTCCACCAAGCCGATTGTCCACTGGGGCTACAGCGCCAAGAACTACCAGACCATGGTGGACATGTGCGTGGCCATTGCCGGGAGCCTGCAGGATCTCCAGAGCAATCCGTTTATCTGCTTATATTCGGAGCCGAGTTCGCCTTTCGTCCACTCGCCTGAAGCGATCCAGAAAGCGATGTTCATGGCTCGCAACAACCTTCCGTGCATCTATACTCCCGCCCCGAGCTGCGGCGGTACCGCCCCGGTAACCCTGGCCGGAAACATCGTCGTCTCCAATGCCGAATGCCTGGCCGGCCTGGTGGTATGCCAGTTGGTCAGGGAGGGGGCGCCCTTTATCATGGGCGGAGTTCCGTCGATTCTGGACATGAGAAGCATGATCCTGAGCTACGGAGCGCCGGAGTTCGATCTCCTGCACGCCGGTTTTACCGACATGGCCCACTACTATAAGATCCCCATGTTCTCCACCGCCGGTTGCACTGACTCCAAGGCGGTTGACGAGCAGGCGGCAATCGAAGCCACCAGTTCGATCATGGCGGCTGCGCTGAGCGGCGCCAACCTGATCCATGACTGCGGCTACATGGAGTATGGCGCTACCAGCTCTCTGGAACTGCTGGTGATGGACGACGAGATTATCGGTCATGTCCGGCGTGTCGTAGAGGGAATAAAGGTGGACGAGGAGACGCTGGCAATTGACGTCATCAAGGAAGTCGGCCCCGGCGCCCAGTTCTTGACCCATACCCATACCTTTGAGCATTTCAGGAAGGAGACCTGGATGCCGTCTCTGATCAACCGGCAGCGGTATGACCACTGGCTTGAGGACGGCAGCCCCACGCTGCGCCAGAGAGTAAATGCCAGGGTCAGGGAGATCATCGACAGTCACGAACCGAAGAAACTGGCGCCGGACGTGCAGGCCAGAATCAGAGACATAGTTGAAAGCTCGTAACCTCCCCCTGATTCTGCTGCAAAAAGCCAAATATCCATGGACCATTTAGGAGGCCAGAAGGCATGCAGGGTTTAGATAGCCTGAGAGAGGCTGTAATCAAGGGACAGGCCTCAAAGGCAAAGGCTTTAACAGAGGCCGCGCTGGATGAGGCTTGGACCCCATGCGACATAGTGGATCAGGGACTGATCGCCGGCATGAAGCTTGTCAGTGATCGATTCCGGAACGGCGGCATGTATGTTCCCGACGTCCTGATCGCTTCCCGGGCGGTGCATGCCGGGATGCATGTGCTGAGGCCTTTTTTGATTAAGTCCGGAGCTAAACTGCCGGATCGGGTGATCGTTGGCACCGTGGCGGGTGATCTGCATGACCTGGGCAAGAACCTGGTGGTCATGATGCTGCGGGGCAAGGGCCTGGATGTGATCGACCTGGGGATCGATGTAGAGCCTGAGGAATTCGTCCAGGCTGTGGTCGATCATAAGCCCAGGCTGTTGGGCATGTCCGCCCTGCTGACTACTACCATGCCGGTAATGGCAGCCACGGTGCAGGCATTGTGTTTAAAGGGCTTGCGACAACAGGTAAAGGTGATGATCGGTGGTGGGCCGGTCACGAAAGAGTACGCCAGGGTGATCAAGGCAGACGGCTATGCCCCGGACTTCCGCCAGGCGGCAGAAGAGGCCATGCGTTTGTTGGGCTATCTCCCTGCTGGATAAAAAACTGTCCCTGGCAGTTACATGATAGGAGAAGAGGCATGGCAGAGAAAACGGCACTTGTTGTCTGTGAGGCTTTAACCGAGGAGATTGTAGGAAGAACGCCTGCACACGTCGAAACGCACGTCATTGAAATGGGCCAGCATGATTACCCAAAAAAATTACACCAGGACTTGCAGGAGGTCATCAACAGGCTTGAGCAGGACCATTGCTACGAAACCATCCTGTTGGGGTTCGGGTTATGCTCCGAAAGCGTCGTCGGCTTGGAGGCAAGCCGGGCAAAGCTGGTGGTGCCGAGAACGGATGACTGCATCGCCATCCTGTTGGGATCGATGAAGGCTTACCGGGAACAATTTCAGAAGGCGCCGGGGACGTATTACTACACAGATAAGAATATTGATAAGGGCTGGGGGCCGCTGGCGATGTATCTGGGCCAGCATGAATGGACGAAAAAATATGACCAGGAGACTGCCCAATGGGTGGCGCGGGAAATGATCAAAAATTATACCAGGATCGCCCTTATCGATACCGGCAGAGCAGGCCTGAGCGCATACGAGGAGCATGCGCGCCGGGCGGCGGAGGTCTTCGGACTGCAGTATGAGTTGTTGCCGGGCACGGCAACGCTGCTGGAACAGTTGTTGCATGGACCCTGGGATGAGCAGTTTGTAGTAGCCAAGGCCGGACAGAGGATCTCCAGGAGCATGTTTTATTGATGGGGTGGCGGATGCGGGGTCGTGGGAGTTTGAATGGCCAAACCGCAACTTGATTTTTCTGTCGTCAATGATTTTTTTGCTTTCTATCGGCGAGGGGTTGACCGCTCCTGCGATCCCCTTGTTCGGGCTGAGTTTGGGCGCCCGCTATTGGCAGCTCGGGCTGCTGATGACCGGCTATGGAGTAGCCTATACGACCATGACGATGCTGGCGGGCCGGCTTTCAGACTATACGGGCCGGAAGCCCATGTTGATGTCGAGCCTCGTTTTGTCGGTAATTGCCTCCCTGGGCTATGTCCTGTCCAGGACAATAAACAGCTTGCTCGTTTTTCGGACAGTGGAAGGTGCTGGCAGGGGGATTTTATGGCCGGTTGCGGAGGCTGCCGTCGCCGATACGGTGACTGCAGGGGACCCCGGGAAGGCCATGGGAACATTTACGGCTGCTTACGGTTTTGGAGTAAGCCTCGGCGCCCTCTTCAATATATTCGTCACCTCCTCGGCGGGGGTGAGAGGCGGTTTTGCCTATTACCCCTTGTTGAGCTTGATCGCTTTAATATTGGTTGTTATGGGATTTAAGCCTGCCGCTCGGGGGCGACGTCCTGTGCCAGCACACAGCGACCGGGAGGGTTGGGCGGTTGTCCGGCCGCTCTGGCCGCTGGGAGTGATCTCCTTTGCCTATGCCGGATTTCTCTATTCAATCTGGGCATTGTTCTCGGCTCTAGCCCATACTGAAGGAATATCCAATGCCGGAATCGGGTTCCTGTTCACTCTGTTTTGGGGGTTCCGGACCGTCACGTTTTTATTGACCCCGGTTTTCAGGAGCCAGCTTGGCAGTAAGCTGGTACTGATCGCCGGTCTCCTGCTGTGTTGCGGTGGGGCCGGCGCCTTGTTGATGGGCGGTACGCTGTTGCTGCTGGAACTGGCGGCCATTCTTTCGGGAATCGGTACGGGGATTGTCTTTCCGCTCTGCCTCATCCTGGTCAGCGAGAGAACAAAGAAAGAAGATCGCGGATTGGGGATGGGATTTCTCGAGCTTTGCATGGGTTGCGGCACAGTCATCCAGACCTCTATGGCGGGATTTATCGGCCAATGGCTGGGTGTGGCCTGGACTTACCTGTCGATTTTTGTTGCCAATGTTTTAGCTATCGCGGTGAGCGGATTTTTGTTTCGGCAACGAGATGAAGCAGCGCCTACTGGTCAATAGACATCCGCGCCGCCACCAAAATCCCGGGGCAGTAGCAGCGTGAGACGAAGTCTCACAGGCTGCTCTCGAACCTCGAACCTCGAGAGTGTGTCGAATAGTTCTAGAGAGTACCAGATATTACAGAGTGAAAAGTACAGTGCAGGGAGAATATAAAATGGATGAAATCTGTTCGGCTCAAACTATGTTGAAGGTGCAAGGAGGCGAAAGGCTGAAGGCAATATTTCAAGAGGGGCAACCCGGGAAGCAGGGAGCAAGTCTACAGGCCTATACGCATCAAGTTGACAGGATGAACAGAAAGGAGGACTCTAATTGCCTAAAAGTCTGTATGTCAGGTCTAACTACGAAACCAATGTCACACCTCAGTTCAGAGTGCTGAGCCAGGACC
>Ga0224558_1002101_pt1 | contig 19054 bp, 15 predicted proteins | sample 714S32024metaG_FD_180682 | JGI IMG/M metagenome (GOLD analysis project Ga0224558, IMG submission 180682) | Peat soil microbial communities from Stordalen Mire, Sweden - 717 S3 20-24 | ecosystem: Environmental > Terrestrial > Soil > Wetlands > Peat | place: Sweden: Norrbotten County, Stordalen...
GCAGACCTCGGGCGAGTGGCCAAGGCCATGGCGGTGAACCGGGACATGATGCGGCGGGCCTGGGCGATGGGAGCAGCCCTGCACCCGGCCTCTTGACCATCGATCCCGACGCCACCTACATCGACACGTTCGGCAAACAGAAGGAGGGCTCGAAGTCCTCCTACAAAGGCGAGGTACAGATGAGCCCACTGGTCGGGGTGGTGGGCGAGTCCGGCGACGTGCTGGCCATCCGGGCCCGGGGAGGCAATGGCTCACCGAGGCGGCAGTGAAGCACTCGGCGGCGTTCTCCATCACCTGCAAGCAGAGCTCCAGCGTGCGCAAGGCGATCGAGGCCCTGGCCACCGATCCCGAGACGACCTGGGCGGATGCCAAGGATGCAGACGGTGAGCTGGCCGGCTCCGAGGTCGCCGAGACCACCTCTCGCTTCGCCAAGCGAGATCTCCGTCTCATCGTGCGCCGGCAACGAAGGGCAACCGGCGAGCAGCTCTCCTTCGACGACATCGGGGGGTGGCGGTTCTCCGCCATGATCACCAACATCCCGCCGATCTTCGCCACGGCAACGGATATCGACCACCGGCACCGCCTCCGAGGCGGTGCCCCCGAAGAAGCAATCCGCAAACTGAAGGAGGACTTCGGGATGAACCACGCCCCATTGCAGCGCTTCCCCGCCAACTGGCTGTGGTGGCGGGCCTCCGCCCTCGCTCACAACGTGGCCCGCTGGGTCCGGGTCCTCCCAATCCCAGAGCCATTCCGGACCTGTCGGGGCAAACGCCTGCGGGCTGGCTTCTTCAACGTGCCCGCACGTGTCGTGCGCACGTCGCGTCGTCTCTGCCGCCGTCTTCCCCGTGCCTATCGTCACGCGACAGCGTTCATCAAAGCGCTCGAGCGACTGCGGGCGCTCCCGACGTTCGCCTGACGCAGACAAGCTCCTCACAGAATCGCCCCAGAGGCGGCAGAGCCATGCCTCTGGTCACTTTCGAGCGACCATTTCGCGCATCTCAGCGCCCATCGGCGACCGGAACCGGTCTCCATGCAAGCGTCGGAGCACAGATCGACCATCGGGTTGGGCTTTGCAGTGCTCAATGCGGCCTTCGCCTACCCGGCTGCAGTATCAGGGTCTGAGAAGACGCGACCCTGGTGGCCGTGATGGACACCCTCGGGCTGGTGGTCACCGCCCGACGCCTGACCCGGGTCCCACCCCTGTGACGCACATCGGTCGCCCACCCGCCTGGCGTGCGACCGATCACACGACCATGACCGTGTCGTAGCCCCTGACGACACATGCAGCTCACGATGTCGCCAAGGAGGAAGGACAGGTCCGACCCCGAGGGGCCGGGCCCGTCCTGTCCGAGGAACAATCTGCTGAGGCGCGTTGCTCTACCAGCCGCCGCCCCAACCGTTGTTGGCTGCCGCCGAGTTGTTGGGGACGACCAGGGAGGCAACGGTGAAACTGCCGGGAAACGTTCCGATGGCGTACACCAGCATGGTGGTGTTGGCCGCCAGGGTCACCGGCCCGATCGGACCGGCAAGCACGTCCGAGCAGTTGTCGGGCGCCGTCACCGTCACGGTGTAGGCACCGGAGTTCACGACGGCCGATTCCTGCTGGCCGTTGGAGAACGCTGGACCCACCGGTATCGTGCCGTCAGCGCACACGCCGACGGTAGGGGCGACGGCCGTGTGGGCGACACTCACTCGAGCTTGCCCAATGGTGGCCGAGACGTCGTTGTTGAAGACGGACAGCGTGGGGCTACCCGCGGCACCGCCGCTGTTCGCGCTGACGTAGGCCACGGCCGTCTTGCTCTGACCTGCGCCGACGTACGTCGAGTTGAGCAGCACCGGCTTGAACGGGTTCCCCTCATGGGCAGCGACGTCGATGGTGATGAAGCCCGGGGTGATGAAGCCCGGCAGGGCCGTGTTCAGGTCGGCAGCAGTGCCGAAGGTGACGTTGCTGAGCTCCTTTGCCTGGAAGATGTCGAGATTCCTCACCACATAGATGTCGACATCGAGCCCGGGGATACCGTGGACCACGTTGAGGTTGGCCGAGGATGCTTGCCACCCGGAGCCACCTTGGTTTCATGTGGCGGCACCGGCACTGCCGGTGGCGCCGGAGGCGCCGGAGGCGAGACCGGCTACCACTGCAGCGGCCTCCACTCCGCGCAAGAAACGATGCTCCATCAATGTTCTCCTTCTACTCTCAGCCCGCGACGGACTGGCCAGCGCGCTTTCATCGTTTGGTGTCGCAGTGTGATTCAGAGCCGGGGCCGGCCCGGATGAACCATCGGCCCAAGGAGTGACCTCCGAGTGGATCGGCACCATCGACCTGGGCATCGACAAGCATCGACAGCACAGGTCGCGAAGGCGCAGGCGAGAGTTCCGTCCCGACAGGCCCGACTCGGCACGCTTCGCTCGTATGGTGCGAACACACCACCCCAACGACCGGGGGCCGCCGACCCCGGTCGTTGGAGCAGCGGGGGTTCCCGCCTCGTGGCAGACGATAGCCATTGCAACTGGAAGTTGCAACTGCGAGTCGCAAGAGCGGCTAATTTCCAGCATCAGCTCGATCCGCCCCCCTGGGGGGAGGAGGAGGTCCGATTCACTCATGGCGGATCGATCACGCTCTCGGAGGAGGGCCACAGAAACGAAGCAGCTGCTCGTTGACGCCGGTGTTGAAACTCTGCTGGAAGAAGGTCTCGGAAGCGGAGCTGAGGGCCTGACCTTCAAGCGGGTGTACGACCGCCTCGAGCAGACCAAGGACATCCGGCTCACCAACGCATCGGTGATCGGGAGGGCGTTCCAGACCCAGGAGGCATTCCAAGCTGAGGTACTGGCCACCATTGCAGCCAGCGACTCCCAGGATTTTCACGAGCTGTCGGAAATCCTCCTCAACGAGGTACTCGTGCGTGCCGATCTCTCCACCACCGAGAGTCGCTGGCGGTGCGTGTCCGATCTCTGCCGCATCACCGGTACGGTGATGCTCGACACGCTTCGATCGTCTCCGGTCTGGCGGGTCTGGATCGGGATCTGGGCACTCGCTGGGTCGGGCCAGCCGACGGAGGAGAAGCTGCGTCTGAAAGACGCCCTCTTGGCCAGCTACGAGTCCATCATGCGCGACACGACCGGGCTTTACTCCGCCGTCCTCGACTTCCTCGGGTTCCGGGTCAGAGCGCCGCTCACCATGGCTCAGGGAGCGGCGGCGATCCAGGCGCTGGCGGAGGGCAGCGCACTCCGAGACCTCGTTGACGAACAGGCGATGCGGCACATCAGGTTGCCGACTGGCGCGGACGGGGAACCCGAAGAGTGGACCATCTTCGGCATGGGTCTCCACACGCTGATCCGACAGTTCATCGAACCGGATCCGGACTGGTCTCCGCCAGCCGGTCCGGATCGGTAGCATCGGCGACCGCGATCACCCGTGACCCGGCGTGCCGGGCATGGATCGACTGGTGATCGGTTTCGCCCCGCAATCGGCCGCCGCGGCCTGACCGCGTACCGGACGCTCGAGACGGGCGGCGCTGTCGCCAACGGCCCGGCGCCAGCCTGTCACCATGCAGACGAGTGGCGTCACGCTGCATCGAATACGGATCAGCGAGGAACCCGTCGCATGGTGTAGACCACCGGGTATGACCGAAGCAGGACAACCGCGGCGAGTGGTGTCTTCCGTCCAGGAGATGCTCGATCTCGTCGGCACCCCGATAGGCCCGAGCGCCTGGCACGCCATCTCCCAGGACCACATCGACCGGTTCGCGGAAGCGACCGGAAACCCAGCGGCGAACCACGTCGATCCCGAGTGGGCGGCACGGACCCCCATGGGCGTGACGATCGCCTTCGGGATCCAGGTGCTGGCCATGACGACCCTCCTGCTCGGCGACCTCTGGGAGTTGCGCGGCGTGGTGAACGGCGCCGACTGCGGCAGCAACCGAGTCCGTCACCTGGCTCCCGTTCCCGTCGACGGCCGCGTACGCCTCCGCGCCACCATCGCTTCCGCCGAGCCCGTCGACACTGGAGGGGTGCGGGTCGTCACCAATCTCGAGTTCGAGACGGAGGGTGGGACCCGGCCCGTCTGCGTGGCCCAGGTCGTCCACCTGTTCTGGTTCGCCGCCGCCGCCTGAGCGAAGAGACCGGGCTCTCTGCCCGGCCGCCGGTTCGTCTCGACCGATCGCCATCCAGCGACGCGTGCAACTGTCGTGCGCCGATCGATCAATCGACCTCTTGATGGGTTCGTTCCTCAAGTCGGGTGCCGCGTTCGCCGATTCATGAAGCAGGCAAGGCGAGTCAGGAGAGTGCCGGTATGCGAGAGGCGGGAATTCGTATGTACCGCGATCGATCCCCGAAGCATGCTGCAGTGGCTGCGTCGGCACTTCTCGCAGGTGCGGTGCTGCTCGCCGCATGCAGTACCAGCGCCACGGGCTCCTCGAGTGTGCCGACGTCACCCGGAGCTTCGACGTCTCCATCGGTCGCCGGCGGCACGATGGCTTCCACGGTGAGTGCGGTCGTCAGGGGGATCCAACACAGCGCCGACGCGACGTTCAGCGTCACGTACAAGATCACGGTCGATCAGAATCAACAGAACCAGAACCAGAACCAGAACCAGAGCCAGAGCCAGAACCAGAACCAGAGCCAGACGATCACGTTCGCCCAAGCACCACCCAAGTCGGCAGTGGTCACGCCCGCCGGCAGCTTCTATATCGACGGATCGTCCGTCACCGGGTGTCAGGGGTCCGGCAGCACCGCCACCTGCACGACGCTGCCCACCAGCATGACGGGCGCGCTCACGAGCCTGACCGGCCTCTTCTCACCGGCCACCCTCTCGTCAACGCTCAAGGGGTACGAGGCTGAGTCGCTGGCGCGTGCCGCCGGTGTCAGCGTGACTACGTCATCGACGAGGTACGGTGGACTGGCGTCGACCTGCTTCACGCTGCGGGGGCCGTCCCAGTCGTCGGCCGTCACCTACTGCGCGGCCAACTCGAACGGGATACTCACCTACTCCAGCGCGGCTGGTTACACGGTGACGCTGACCGCGTACTCGGCCAACCCGCCGGCGTCGACGTTCTCGCCTCCGACCTGAGCCCGCCGGCGCCCCTCCCGGACGGCGAGCACGGTGGAGGCGCGTGACCTCCCGACAGGCGCCAATGTGCCCTTCGGCCCTGGTCCACCCGGCTCGCCGATTCGTATCCTGGGCACATGGCTGCAGTGACTCTGGCCGGGCCGGCGTCGGCGGGTGTCCGACATCGGCCATGGCCGGCACTTGCCGTCCTCTGTGTCGCCGTCCTGATGGTGAACCTCGACAACACCATCTTGAACGTGGCACTCCCCACCCTGGTCCTCCGTCTCAACGCGAGCACCGATCAACTCCAGTGGATCGTCGACGCCTACGCCATGGTCTTCGGAGGGACGCTCCTGGTCGACGGCAGCCTCGCTGACCGTTACGGACGGAAACGCCTGTTCATCACCGGTCTCGTCATCTTCGGTGGGGGCTCGCTGGGCGCCGCGTTCGCCGGCGGCGTCGATCCGCTGATCGCCTGGCGGGCCGTCATGGGTGCCGGCGCGGCCATGACGATTCCTTCCGGACTATCCATCGTCAACGACCTCTTCCGTCATCCCACCCGACGTGCCAAGGCCGTGGGCATCTGGTCCGGGACCGTCGGCCTCGGTATCGCCGTCGGCCCGGTCGCCGGTGGCCTGTTGCTCACCCACTTCTGGTGGGGCTCGGTCTTTCTAGTCAACATCCCCGTCGTCGTGGCCGGCATCGTCGGCACCGCGCTCCTCGTTCCCGAGTCCCGCAACCAGGCCACCCGCCGACCCGACCCGGTCGGCGCCCTGCTCACGATGACGGGACTGGGACTGGTCCTGTGGGCGATCATCGAAGGTCCCGACCACGGGTGGCACTCCCCCGGCGTCCTGGGCGCGGGAGTGGCCGGACTGATTGTGATCGCCGGGTTCGTGACCTGGGAGAGCCACAGTGACCACCCGATGCTTCCCCTGTGGTTCTTCCGGTCACGGCGGTTCAGTGTCGCCCTCATCGCCGTGGCCCTCGGCGTGTTCGCCCTCCTCGGCGGACTGTTCATCCAGACCCAGTTCCTCCAGTTCGGCCTCGGGTACTCTCCGCTCGGGGCAGGGCTGCGCATCCTTCCCATCGCCGGTGTGCTCGCCGCCGGCGCCCTCAACTCGGCCTGGATCGTCCGGAGGATCGGGACGAAGTTCACTGCCGCGGCCGGCCTGCTGCTGGTGACTACGGGCCTGGCCCAGATCGCCACCGTTACTTCGGTCACGACCACATATGCCCTGGTCCTGCCAGGGATGTTGCTCATGGGGCTCGGTGCCGGCCTGCTGATACCTTCGGTCACCGACTCCGTCCTCGGGGCGCTGACCCAGGACGATGCCGGGGTGGGATCGGCCATGAACAGCACCGCCATCCAGGTCGGAGGGGCCCTGGGTGTGGCGGTGGTCGGGAGCGTCCTGTCGACCCGATACCAGCACACCCTCGAGCCGGCCCTGGCCGCACGCCACGTTCCCCATGTCGCGGCCCAGGCCATCCTCGGCTCGCTCGGCGGTGCATTGGCCGTGGCCCGGATCGCCGGCGGGTCGCTCGGCGTCGCCCTGGCCCAACTCGCCCGTGAGGGCTTCATGCTGGGGTCGCGCAGTGCGTTCATCGTCTCCGCGGGAGTCACAGGAGTGGGTGTCGTCGTGGTGGTTGCCGCGCTCCCCTCGCGCCCACCCGCCGAGGAGCCCGACCCCTCACCGCCGCCAGCGGACGGCTCGGTTCCGGTTCCCGAGGAAGCATCTCGAGGGGAGCTTCCTGGCCGAACCGATCAGGGGTGATGAGCCATCTGTCGGACCCAGGACCGAGGATGCAGATCACCGGCCGACGGCTGAACCGCCCTACGCCGCTCGGTGGCCGTTAGCGCCCGCTGCTCCAAGGCGGGTCCCTCCCGGCCTCCTCGAGCGTCGCCATCGCCTGGTCGACGTGACCAACTGCGTGGGAGCGAGGCACGAGGCCAGTCATGATCGGGCCCCTTCCTCGTCGTCCGGCACCGGATCCTGCGTCGCAGCAGTGACGACCGGCGTCGTCTGGGGCTCGGCCCTCCCGGCCGCGCCCTCGGGCGTGGCGGGGGTCTCCTCCCCCCACGGGACCCCGACCGGTCGGTGCTCCCCGGCCAAGGTGAGCACCTCCTCGAACCCGTCCCGGAAGCACGCCATGAGGACGTCGGGGTCGGGCACGGCCGCCGTGTCGATGGTGAAGCCGATACAGCAGATCCCTGTGTACGACAGCAGGGTCACGTTGACCGAAGCTCCGGTGGTCGGCCCGAAGGCGTAGTAGCCGGACACTCGCGCCCCGCCCAGGTAGATGGGGATGGTGATGCCCGGCACGTTGCTGGCCAGGAAGTCGATGTGCTTGAGCATGCCTCCGACCACGCCCGACGGGAGCAGGTTCAGCGTGCCGGCGATGGCGTTGGACAGCGGGAGCGCCTCCTCCCTGCGAGCCGCCCGACACTGCCAGCCGGTCACCCGTACCCGTGTCCCGGGGTCGGCCTCGCCGACCGGTACCTTGAACCGCTCCAGGGTGATCCGGTTCCCACCGACCGGGTCACCCTCCCTCCGCATCGAGATGGGCATGGTGATCCGGAGCTCGTCGACCGGAGCCCCGTGGATCTCGTGGTACAGCCGGAGGCCACCGGTGATCGACGCCACGAAGGCGTCGTTGACGGTGCCGTCCACCGCGGCGGCCGCCCGCTTGAGGTCCTCGAGGTCCACCGACATGGTGGCGAGGTGACGGTCGAGGCCGCGTCCGGTCATCACCGGTGAGAGGGTCTCGGACACCGGCTGCACGAACCGCCCCACCGACTTGATCGTGGCCACCACGTCGGACGTGGTGCGCAGCGGGTGGCGTGTGGCCTGCACGGCGGCAGGAACCACCCCGGCTGCGCCATGGCGGGCCGTCTCCAGCACCCGGTGCCAGTCGTAGAGCAATGAGTCCTCGATCAGCCCGAGGAGACCGGGCGGTCCGAGATCGTGGGGCGGTTCGGGCTCCTCGCCGACCGGAGCGGTCTCGGCCGTGGCCTCGAAGACCAACAGGGCCAGCTGCATCCCTCCCACGCCGTCGGTCAGCGAGTGGTGGACCTTCATCACGAGAGCCGCCCGGTCACCCTCGAGCCCCTCCACCAGGGTGAACTGCCACAGAGGCCGGGACCGGTCGAAGCCGCTCATCGCCTCGATCCGCGCGAACTCAATGACCGTGGCCGGGGTGTGCGGCGCCGGTGCCCCGATCCGGCGCAGGTGGAAGGCCAGGTCGAAGTCGGTGTCCACCCAGCGGGGAGTGGCCAGGCGACCGGGCGGCTCCACCAGTCGCTGCCGGAACCTCGGCACCAGGCGGGTGGCCCGCTCGAGCCGTGCCGTGAGCACCTCGAAGTCGGGGCGACCCTCCAACCAGGCGGTGGCGAGGATGGTCGAGCGGAGGCCGGGGTCGTGCTCCATGTACCAGGTGAACGCATCGGTGTCCCGCATGAACAGTTCGGTCCGCTCACCCATGGCTCCCCCGAGCTCTTGGTCCCACAGATCGAACCTACGAGAAGCCCCACGTCCCGATTAGGGCCGAAGGTCCCCTTTCGGTACCTTCCGAGGCCGCCACGCCAGGCACTCGGGTCGGGGACCCGACGGTGCCCGTCCCCACGGTCCTCCCGGGGGCGTAGGGTTCGAGCGGGGCCCGACGCCCCGGGGGGGTGGAATGTGGACCGACTGAGCGCGCTTGACACCGAGTTTCTCCACCTCGAGGACGGCGTCGTCCACATGCACATCGCTGGAGTGTGTGTCTTCGCCGATCCCCCGCCGCCGCTGGCCGAGGTGGCGGCCCTGATCGAATCGAAACTCCACCTGATTCCACGCTACCGCCAGAGGGTCCGCACCGTGCCGTTCGAACTCGGGCGACCGGTCTGGGTCGACGATCCCCATTTCGACCTGGGCTACCACCTCCGTCACACCGCCCTCCCCGCCCCCGGGGACGACGCCACCTTCAGCCGGTTCATGGGGCGGATCATGTCCCAGCCCCTCGACCGGGAGCGGCCGCTGTGGGAGACGTGGCTCGTGGAGGGCCTCGAAGGCGGTCGGTGGGCCCTGGTGTTCAAGATCCACCACTGCCTGGTGGACGGCATCGCCGGGGTCGAGTTGCTCACCGCGCTGTTGGACGTGGAGCCCACCACCAAGGTGGGCGAGCCCGAGCCCTGGGCGCCGGCCCTCGAACCCTCCGGCGTCAGCAAGGTGCTCAACGCCTGGAACGGGCTCCTCTCCAGCGCCTGGGAGGAGGCCCGTGGCATCCCGAAGTCGGTCATCCATCCGGTGGAGGCGGGTCGCGCCAGCCTGGCGACCGCCACTGGAACGGTGCGCCTCCTGCGCCGCCTGGCACCGACACCGCCGTTGTCGATCGAGGGCTCGATCGGACCCCACCGGGTCTGGGCCCATTCGGAGGGCAGCCTGGCCGACGTCAAGATGATCCGCTCGGCACTGGGTGGAACGGTCAACGACGTCGCCCTCGCCGCCGTGACCGGCGGGTACCGGGCACTGCTGCTCGGCCGGGGCGAGGACGTGGACCGGGCCGTCGTCCGGTCGTTGCTACCGGTCTCCACGCGGCACGACGACGGGCGTGGCATCCCGGACAACCGGGTGTCGGCCCTGCTCTACGACCTCCCGGTGCATGTCGCCGACCCGGTCGAGCGGCTCGAGCTCGTCCACGCCCAGTTGCTCGAGCTGAAGGGGTCGCACATCGCCGAGGCGGGAGAGGCGGTCACCTCGATCACCAACCTCATCCCACCGATGGTGGTGGGGAGCTTCAGCCGCCTGGCCATGCGCTCCGCCGGCCGGCTCGGGCAACGGTCGCTGAATACGGTCACCACCAACGTGCCGGGGCCCCAATTCCCCCTGTACTGCCTCGGCCACCTGATGGAGGAGTACCACCCGTTCGTCCCGATCAGCCACGGCGTGCGGATCGGGACGGCCATCCTCTCCTACAACGGGAAGCTCTACTTCGGCTTCACGGGGGACTACCAGTCGGTCCCGGACATCGACACCCTGGCGACGGCCACGGCGTCGGGGCTCGACGAGCTGCGCGACCGGGCCGGCGCCGCGATCTGACCGCACCCCGGGAGCGGGTTCCTACACTTCGATCCCCTCCAGGGCGAGCAGGGCCCGCTTCACCGGCAGCCCACCTCCGTAGCCGCCGATGCCGGCGCTGGCCAGTACCCGATGACACGGCACGATGATCGGGACGGGGTTCCTCCCGTTGGCCTGCCCCACGGCACGGGGCCCCTTGGGACGGCCCACCCGACGGGCGAGCTCGCCGTAGGAGATCGTCTCGCCGTAGGGGATCAGGGAGAGCTCGGCCCACACCTGGCGCTGGAACTCGGTCCCGGCCAGCTCGATGGGAACGTCGAAGGCCGTCCGGTCCCCGGCGAAGTACTCCCCGAGTTGGCCGGCCGTCTCCTCGAGGACGGGCGTGGGCCGGGAGCCGCCCCCGCCGACCTGCTTGGGATCGTTGGGCAGCCAGATCCCGATCAGCAGGTCTCCGTCTGCTTCGAGTACGAGCCGGCCGACCGGCGTGTCCAGGGGAAGCGTTGCGGTGGTCATGCAGCGTCACGTCCTTTCATCGGGCCTTCGGGCAGATGGTGCCGGGGGACCGGCAGTGACCAGAGGTGGGCCATCGCGTAGCTTCGCCACGGCCGCCAACCCTCGGACGCGTGGCGGAGGGCGGCCCCACCACCGGCAAGCCCGAGGGCCTCGGCGGCCCGCCGGATCCCGAGGTCCGTGGCCAGGAAGGCGTCCGGGTCGCGGAGTGCCCGCATGGCCACGTACTCGGCCGTCCACGGCCCGATGCCGGGCAGTGCCACCAGCGCGGCGCGCAGCTCGCCCGGGTCGCTGCCCGGGTCGATGACCACCGACCCAAGGTCCACCGACGTGGCCAGTGCCACCAGCGCCCGCCTCCGACCGGCCGGCATGGCGAACGCACCGGGGTCGCGCTCGGCCGCCTCGACGAGGGCGGCAGGTGTGGGGAAGAGATGGGTCACACCCCGGTCGGCCCCGGGGAGTGGATCACCGGCACTTTGCACCAGCCGACCGGCCACGGTGCGCGCCCCTCCCACCGAGACCTGTTGGCCGATGACCGCCCGGACCGCCAGCTCGAATCCGTCGACCGCACCCGGAACGCGCCGTCCCGGGTTCCCGACCACCAACGGCCCGAGGTGCGGGTCCGGTCCGAGGGTATCCAGGACGGCAACCGGGTCGGCGTCGAGGTCGAGCAGCTGTCGGCAGCGCGACACCGCCGTGGTCAGGTCCCGCTGGTCGGACAGCCGGAGATCGGCGTCGACGGAGCCGGGCCCGTCGCCGTCCGACCGCTCGCCGCCGGCCAGGGACACGACGGCGTGGCCGTGGGGAAGTCGCAGGGTCCGGGAGTAGGTCGTCCCGTCCGTCGACTCGATGCCCGGCACGGCCCGCGCGCCGAGGAAGTCGAGCAGTGACCGGTGGTCGAACGGCCGCCGGCCCGGGAGCCGGAGGTGGATGCCCTGGGTGCCCCCGGCACCCCGGGGACCGCCGACGGTCCGGGCCGCCCGCTGCCGCAGCCCGGTGGGAGTGTCGGCGAAGATCTGGCGCATGGTGTCGTTGCACTGGCGGACACTGGCGAACCCGGAGGCGAACGCCACCTGGGAGACGGGCAGATCGGTGGTCTCGAGCAGGAGGCGTGCCGTCTGGCTGCGCTGGGCGCGGGCGATCGCCAAGGGGCCGGTTCCCACCTCCGCAGTCACCAGCCGGTGGAGCTGGCGCACGCTGTACCCGAGCCGCCGGGCCAGGCCCTCGACCCCGTCACGGTCCACGATCCCGTCCCGGATCAGGCGCATGGCCCGGGCCACCACGTCGGCCCGCACGTTCCACTCCGGCGAGCCGGGACTGGCGTCCGGCCGGCACCGGAGGCAGGCCCGGAATCCGGCCTGCTGCGCCGCGGCCGACGAGGCGTGGAAGCGGACATGCTCCCGCTTGGGCGTCCGGGCCGGGCAGCTCGGGCGGCAGTAGATGCCGGTCGAGGTGACGCCTACGAAGAACCAGCCGTCGAAGCGGGCATCCTTGCCCTGTGCCGCCAGGTAGCACCGGTCGGGGTCTTCGATCACCGATGCATCGTGACACGTGCCGGAACCGATCACCGGCGGGAATCGGACATGGTGGTGGGTCGACGCCGACGCCGCGCCGGGGGCTCACCGCACGCCGACGGTGCCGTCGGGTGCCCCGGCGGGGCAGACCTCACTCGGCCGCGATGGCCGCCAGCACGTCGAGCCGGGCCGCCCGACGCGCCGGCCAGCTGGCCGCGGCCAGGCCGAGCACGCCCGAGAGCAGCAGGAAGACGACCAGGCTACTGATGGGCACGACGATGTCGGTGATGCCCTGCTGCTTCAGCGAAGACGCGAAGGCGATGCCGAGGGCGGTGCCCACCACGACCCCGATGATCGCCCCGAACAGGGCGAGGATCACCGACTCGGAACGGATCATCGCCCGCACCTGCCGGCGCTTCATCCCGACGGCCCGCAGCAGGCCGATCTCGTGGGTGCGCTCGAACACCGAGAGCATCAGGGTGTTGACGATGCCGATGAGGGCGATGACCACGGCCAGGGCCAGGAGCACGTAGACCAGCCCGAGCAGCTGGTTCACCTGGGCCTGCTGGGACTTCTCGAACTGCGCCCGGGACTGGATCTTGAGGTTCGGGTAGGCAGCGAGCCCCCGGTCCAGCTCGGCGCCGGTGCCGGCGCTCCCCCCGGCGGACCGGACGAGCACGGCCACCGGGAGCGGGTTGTCGAAGTGCGAGAGGAAGAAGCCGTCCCCCACCACGAAGCTGCCGAGCAGTGCGTTGGGCTTGAAGATCCCACCGATCCTCATGGTCGAGCTCCCGGTCTGGGCGAACCTGACCGGCACCACAGAGCCCACCGCGAGGTGCTTGGAATTGGCGGTGGTGGTGTCGATCAGCAGCTCCCCGGCGGCCAGTGCCGGACCACCCGATCCGCTGCCCATGCGGAGGATGACCGTCTCGGGCAGGTGCTGGGTGGAGATGGCGGTGAGGTTCGACAGTTGGCCGCGGAACTCGAACTGCCCGCCGTAGACCGTCGAGACCGCGGTGATGCCCGGTGCCCGGGAGGCGGCCGTGGCCACCGAATTGCTGAACCCGCCCGCCCCCTGCCCGGAGCTGGTGATGATGTAGTCGGCGCTCACTGCGTTGTCCACGCTGCTCGTCGCCGACTTGGACAGCGACGCCCCGAAGACGGCGATGGTGGACACCAGGGCGAGGCCGACCATGAGGGCCGACGACGTCTGCGCGGTCCGCCGCGGGCTGCGCATCGAGTTCTCGCGTCCCAACTTGCCCGAGATCCCGAAGACGGCGGCCAGGGGGCGTCCGAGCGCACTCGACAGCGGTCGGGCCACCACCGGCGCCAGCATCCCGATGCCGATGAAGATGGCCACTGCACCGACCCCGACCAGCTGGATGGCCGGCTTGCCCAGCCCGAGGGTCAACACAGCGACCCCGAGGACGGCGAGCACGCTGCCCACGGTGATGCGGCGCCGTGACGACTCCTGTTGGTCGGAGCGGAAGTCGGCCAACGCGGCCACCGGTGGGATGCGCACGGCACGGCGGGCCGGACTGACGGCTGACACCACGGTGACCCCGATGCCCACGACCAGTGCGGCGACGGCGGTACGGGGAGCGAAGACAAGCGGCCCGGACGGCAGGGTGATGCCGAAGCCCTTGAGCAGCTCCTCCAGGCCCAGGGCGGCCAGCACGCCCAGGCCGAGGCCGACCAGCGACGCCACGGTGCCGAGGATGGCCGCCTCGACCAGCACGGATCGGAACACCTGCCGTCGGCTGGCCCCTACGATCCGCAGCAGGGCGAGCTCACGGGTCCGTTGGCCGACGATGATCGAGAACGTGTTGAAGATGGTGAATCCGCCGACGAACAGCGAGATGAAGGCGAACACCAGCAGGGCGGTGGAGAAGAAAGAGAGTGCCTGGTTGATGTCGTTCGACTGCTCGGCGGCCACCGTCTGGCCGGTGACCACCTCCACACCGGAGGGCAGCGTCCGGGCGATCCCGCGCCGCACGCTCGCCTTGTCCACCCCCGGTGCGGCCAGCACGTCGATGGTGTCGTAGCGCCCGGTCAGCCCGAAGAGACTCTGGGCGGTCGGGAGGTCGAAGGCGGCCAGTGTGGCGCCGGCCAGGTTGTCGGCGGTGCCGAACTTCACGAAGCCGGTGACGGTGAACGTCTGGGGTGGACCGGCCAGAAGGACCCGGACCCGTTCGCCCACCGTGAAGTGGTACTTCAGAGCGGTTCCCTCGTCCATGACCACGTCGTCCGGCGTGGTGGGAGCCCGGCCCCGGACCAGACGCAGCGACGAGAGCTGTGAATTCGGATCGAAGGACAGCCCCAAGGTCGGGGCCCCTCCGCTACTGATCGCTTTGCCGCCGGGTGCCACGAACTGGGCGTAGCCGGTCGCCGTCCCGACCGCGTAGGCCACTCCGGAGACCTGCCGCACCGAGGTCACGACCGACTCGGGGATCGGCTTGCGGACGGCCCCCTCCCCGGTGCTGCCGGTGAAGGCCGCCGTCCCGCGCACCTCGAAGTCGATGTGCTGGTAGATGTTGCCGAACAGCGTGGTGAACGTGTTGTGCAGCGTGTCGGTGAGGACGAGCGTCCCCGAGATGAAGGTGACCCCGAGCACGATGGCGAGCGCGGTGAGCGCCAGTCGCAGCTTGTGGGCGATCAGGCCGGTCAGCGTGACCTTCCACATGTCAGCCGCCCAGCTCCTTCATCCGCTCGAGCACCGTGTCGGCGGTTGGCGAGGAGAGCTCGCCGACGACCTTGCCGTCGGCCAGGAACACCACCCGGTCGGCGTAGGCCGCCCCCCGGGCGTCGTGGGTGACCATGACGATCGACTGGTGGAGCTCTGTGACCGACCGCCGGAGGAACCTCAGCATCTCGGCGGACGAGTTCGAGTCGAGGTTGCCGGTGGGCTCGTCGGCGAAGATCAGGTCCGGTCGTCCGATCAACGCCCTGGCGCACGCCACCCGCTGCTGCTGGCCACCGGACATCTCGCTCGGGCGGTGGGACAGGCGGTCCCCGATCCCCAACTGCTCGACCAGGTAGTCGAACCAGACCCGGTCCGCCTTGGCTCCGGCCAGGTCGAGGGGCAGGGTGATGTTCTCGGCTGCGGTCAGGGTGGGGACCAGGTTGAACGACTGGAACACGAAGCCGATGTGGTCGCGGCGCATCTGGGTCAGGCCGGCGTCGTCGAGCAGCCCGATCTCCTGGTCGCCCACGAAGGTCCGGCCCGACGTCGGGGTGTCCAGGCCCGCCATGCAGTGCATGAGCGTCGACTTGCCGGACCCCGACGGCCCCATGACCGCGGTGAAGCGGCCGCGCTCGAATTCGACGTCGACCCCGTCGAGGGCGTGCACGACCGCGTCGCCCCTGCCGTAGGTCTTGACCAGGTCGACGGCCCTCGCCGCCGGTGGCCCCGTGGTGGCGACCCCGGTCGTCGCCTCGTCAGTGAACGTCATCGCTGTTCCTCCTCGGCCGGCGGGTAGGGGTGGGCCGCGGTCCGGCCGGTGGGTCGTCCGATCGACGGGGAGCCGGCCCGGGATGGTGCGGAGGGACCGTGCCGACGGACCCGTACCCGTAGACCGCGGACGCTTCCGGTGCACCCGAGGCTAACGGCCGAGTCCACTGCGTGCCTGTCCGCCCGACCGGTGCCGTGCGACGCGGACCAGAGGACGAGCGCGACCACCGCCACGAGCAGCCATCACAGATGCACCGCGGCGACCGTCGTGCCGGCCGCCAGCACGACCAGCACGGCGGTAAGGGGGGCCGGCGGCCCGGCGGCGACGGAGGCCGGCTCGTCGGGGTGCCCAGGCACGTCGTCGAACAGCCCGTCGTGGTCCCCCGGGTGGTGGCCCCCATGGCCCGGTCGGGGCGGCCCCTGAACTCCACCTGGTCGAGCCGGCCATCGGCCACTGACCCAGCTCCGTGCCGCCGGACGGGACCGTCACCCGGCCGAAGATCGGCGGCTAGGATTCACCTATTGGCAAGATCTTGCCCGGATTCGGGCAGATTTCTTGCAAATTCTCGCTCCAGCGCCCATGCTCGAGGTCATGCCGGACAACCAGTGGGACGAGTTGATCAACCATCTCGTCCACACCACCGCCCTCGCCCCGGGCGTGGCCAGGCGGGTGGTCGAGGAGGTCATCACCTACTGCGGCGAGCCGGCCGAGTCGTTCGTACGGCGCCGCCACCGCGAGCTGCAGGCTGGGGGCCTGTCCAACCGGGACATCTTCGGGCGCATCGCCACCGAGCTTGGTGGCCGTCCGGTGGCCGCCCCTCCACTCACCGAGCGCCAGATCCGGCGCCTCGTCTACGGCTAGGAGAGACCCATGTGCGGCATCGTCGCCTACATCGGAGGCAACAACGCCATCCCCGTCCTGTTCGAGGGCCTGCAGCGCCTCGAGTACCGAGGCTACGACTCGGCCGGGGTAGCCGTCATAGGCCGCACCGGACTGAAGGTCCACAAGCGGGCCGGACGGGTCGACGACCTGATCGGGTCGGCCCCGAAGCTCCTCCGGGGCACCGTGGGGATCGGCCACACCCGGTGGGCCACCCACGGGGAGCCCACCGACGCCAACGCCCATCCCCATGTCGACGGCACCCACTCGGTGGCGGTCGTGCACAACGGGGTCATCGAGAACGCCGTCGAGCTGCGGGCCGGCGTGCTCGCCGACGTCGACTTCACCTCCGAGACCGACAGCGAGGTGCTGGCCCACCTCATCGCCCGGCAGGACGAGGAGAACCTCGAGGACGCGGTGCGGGCCGCCCTCCTCCTCATTGAGGGCGCCTACGGGATCGCGGTGATCGACCAGCGCCAGCCCGACCGGATCGTGGTCGCCCGCAACGGGAGCCCGGTCCTGCTCGGCGTGGGCAAGGGCGAGCATTTCGTGGCCTCGGACGCCGCCGCCCTGGTGCGCTACACCGACCAGGTCGTCTACCTGGACGACCGTGAGATGGCCGTCGTGCGGGCCGACGGCTTCCGCACCTTCACCCTCGACGCCACGCCGACGACGAGGCGGCCGGTGACCTCCCCGGTGTCGGAGACCGCCTACGACAAGGCCGGCCACGCCGACTACATGCACAAGGAGATCTGCGAGCAGCCCGAGGCGGTCCGCCAGGCCCTGCGCGGCCGCCTCGACCACCGGTTTGCCACCGCCCATCTCGGGGGGGTCGATCTCTCCCCACGGGACGTCCTGGCCCTGCGCCGCATCAAGGTGCTCGGCTGCGGCTCGGCCTACTACGCCGGCCTGGCGGGCGCCCATCTCATCGAGAGCCTGACCCGCATCCCCGCCGATGCCGAGCCCGCCTCGGAGTTCCGGTACCGCAACCCGGTCATCGAGCCGGACACCCTCTACGTGGCGGTGAGCCAGTCCGGCGAGACCTACGACACACTCGCCGCCGTGGAGGAGATCAAACGGAAGGGCGGCCGGGTCATCGGCGTGGTCAACACGCCCGGCAGCACCATCGGCCGAGCCTGCGAGTCCGGCATCTACCTCCATGCCGGTCCGGAGGTGTCGGTGACGTCGACGAAGACGTTCACCTCGACGGTGGTCGTGTTCGCGCTGCTCTCCCTCTACCTGGGCCGGATCCGGGACATCGGACCGGCGGACGGGTCCCGACTGATCCGTGCTCTCGAGGCGCTCCCCGACCAGATCGGCGAGGTGCTGGCCGGCGAGCCCCGCGTGGCCGAGCTGGCTGGTCGGCTCGCCCCCACCTCGAGTGCCTTCTACATCGGACGGGTGGGCAGCTACCACGTGGCCCTCGAGGGGGCCCAGAAGCTGAAGGAGGTCTCCTACATCCACGCCGAGGCCTATCCGGCGGCCGAGCTGAAGCACGGCCCCCTCGCCCTGGTCGGCGAGGAGACCCCAACCGTGGTGGTGGCTCCCGACGACGAACTGTGGGAGAAGAACATGGCCTCGATCGCGGAGATCCAGGCCCGACGGGGACCCATCGTCGTGGTCACCGACGCCACCCGGGCGGTCCCCGGCGTCGACGACGTCCTGGTGGTACCGGTGACCGAGCCCGAGCTCCGGCCGATCCTCTTCGGTGTCCCGCTCCAACTCCTGGCCTACCACGCGGCGCTGGCGCTCGGCCGCGATATCGACAGACCCCGCAACCTGGCCAAGAGCGTGACCGTGGAGTGATCAGGGGCGTCAGTCAGCTCTCCGGACCATGCAACCCGTAGAGCTGACCAGCGCCGCGCTCGTCAGCCGGTGTACGTGTACTCGTCGGCCGCGGTGACCGCGCTGCTACCGCCCGGCGATGTCACTACGACGTCGACGGTTCCGGGCGACCCGGCGGGCACCGTGACCGTGATAGCGGTCCCCTTGGCGTTGATGCTGAAGGTGGCCTGCACGGTGCCGAAGACCACCTTGGTCGCTCCCTGGAAGTCGGTTCCGGAGACCTTGATCTTCTTGCCGCCACCGGCGGCGGGACCGCTGTTCGGGCTGACCCCGGTAACTGTGGGAGCGACGAACGTGTAGCGGTCAGCCGGTGTGGGCGAACTGGATCCGTGCGATGTCACGACGATGACGTCGACGGTGCCGGCCACTTCGGTCGGCGTGGTGACGATGAGCTTGGTCCCCTTTCGGTTCCAGCGGAGCCTGGTCACCGCATGCGAGCCGAACATGACCGAGGTCACGCCGGTCAAGTTGGTACCGGTGATCTTCACCACTGTGCCACCGGCAGCGGGCCCGCTCGTGCGGTTCAGGGACAGAACGGTCGGTGTACCGGGTGCGTTGGCGATCGTCCAGGTGAACGAGGTGCTCCCGCTGTAGCCGGCGCCGTCGGTGGCGGTGATGGTCACCGGGTACGTGCCGGCCGTGGTCGGGGTGCCGGTGATCGAGCCACTGCTGCTGCCGATGGACAGACCGCCAGGAAGGCCGGTGGCCGAGTAGGTGAGCGGCGACGAGCCCGAGTCGGTGGCGGTGATGTGG
>Ga0224558_1002103_pt1 | contig 19041 bp, 15 predicted proteins | sample 714S32024metaG_FD_180682 | JGI IMG/M metagenome (GOLD analysis project Ga0224558, IMG submission 180682) | Peat soil microbial communities from Stordalen Mire, Sweden - 717 S3 20-24 | ecosystem: Environmental > Terrestrial > Soil > Wetlands > Peat | place: Sweden: Norrbotten County, Stordalen...
GGGTTGGGTCAGATCTCCCAATCATCGGAAAGTCCATGTCCTGCATGTACTTTCACCGCCCGCACCGGGACCCGGACGACTCAACGGAGTCATCCGACTCAATCACCTATTGGCGCAAGCTCTAAGCGTGAGCGTAGTTCCCTGAAGCTGAGCGGTGCCTGGATATGTTTGAACTACGTCGGGCTCTGCCTGTGCTTGATAGAGGGTCGCGGAAGCGACATCGACGTAGATAGCCCAAGAGCCTATCGATCCCATGTCCACCGATTCGCAGAGGTACCCCGTAAGGGGGGGCGAGCTGAGGGTCGGGCTGGCCGGCGGTCCGGCGCCAAGCGGCACGGCAGTCCCAGTTCCTTTGTGGAGGACGAGGATACTGATGGCCCCTGCGGCAATCACCAATATCGCCAAAGCCACGCCGCCTGCCCAAACCAGCCATCGTCTCGGACGACTGGAAGGCGGTGGCGGGGGCGGGGCCGGGAACCAGGCTGGCGGTCCAACCATCGGCGACAGGATACGCTTCGCTTGGGGGGTTCTTGTCGGCCAGTCCCAAGACCGTGACGCCATGGGGTCTCACCGACCGGAAGAGCGGTGCGGGAATAGGATCCCGTGACCGTGGAGGCCCCGTAGGGGCCCCTAGTCGATGGACCGTGAACGGCGCTCTGGAGGGAGCGAACGCTGCGCAAAACGCCACACCGAATCGTCTTGCGTTGGAGGATCGAGAATCAGGTCTCGACCTGAATCATCCAGATCGCACTCGTCGGCGTGAAGTGGAGATGGAATTGAGGGTTGGCCTCCAGCCACTCCCGCACCGCCGGGTGTTCATGCGCCCGGAAGTTGTCGAGCAGCCCTGCCATTCAGGTGAGCCTCGACGAAGACATCCAAGTCCCTGCGTCTCACTCGGACGGCGCGGCCTATCCGGACGACGGGAAGTTCGCCAGACCAGACCAAGGCATGCACCTTGGTCCGGCCTATGTCCAGCTCGGCCATCACGGCGTCAGCGGCCGTGTGGGCGAACTCAAGTGAACCTCCAGAGTCACGCGGTCACGTCCAACCGGCGCTGCCGCTTGGTGGCGACCAGTTCCGCGAAGCTGGCACCACGCTGCGTCAGGTAGGGCCGGACGCTCGGCACCGTGGTGGTCAACGCCCGGCCAACGCCGCGGCCCGCTCCCGCCGCCTCCACCGAGGTCGCGTAGCCCACCAGCCCCTGGGTGAGTCGACGCACCTCCGCCTCCCGCACCCGGTCGCGGATCAAGGGCACGGCGGAGCCGCCCAGGCACGTCCCGGCGAGCTGTGCCCACTGCGGCGCAAGCGGCCGACGCCCCCGGTTGCTGTCCGGACGCTCCTCGCGCAGCGTGAGCCAGCGGGTCCCGTAGTCCCACAGGCCCTGGCGGTGGCGAACCACATCGCCCATCCCGGTGAGCCCCATGGCGCCAAGCACCGGCCGGCGGTACTGGAACTCCGCGCGCCATACCGGCAGGTCAGGAGCGCGGCCGGTCCAGAGCAGCTCCGGCCAGGTCTTGCCGGTCACCGCCGATTCCAGGGTCTTGTCGTAGATGCGGGCCACCAAGTCGTCCTTGCCGAAGGTGAAGCCTGAGAGGCGGCTCCCATAGCCGTGCTCCTGGCGGGTCACCTCGAACATCCGGCGGCGCAGGGCGCGGCAGCGGAAGTGGGCAAAGTCCGACGGCTCGGGGATCCAGCCCTGCTCGTCGACGAAGACGTCGACTCGGGAGGCGATTGCCCGGCAGCCGCGCGGGAAGAGGTCGGCGACCAGCATGGCCTCGACGTCCCGGACCGCCTGTTCCACTCCGACGGTGTGGATGTGCGCGGCGTGGAGCTGGAGGTACACGGGCGGCAGGGGATCGGGCCCTCCCATGAAGAGCTCCCACCGCGGGGAGCTGAACCACCACGGGTACCCCCGCCAGCCATGGGGTCGGAACAGGAGATCAGGCTCTCCCAGTCCGAGGCTCAGGGGGATGTCGCCATCGGGGTGCATCGCCCGCAGGTCCCCGAGGAAGAGCAGCAGCCCGTCGATTAGCTCACCCCGGACGGAGGCGTAGAGGCTGTCGATGCCGCTGGCCAGGACGCGGAGATCGCTCATCGAGCACCCTCCGTTTCTCCCGTATCGGGAGGCCCCCAGGGGGTTGACTCGATACCTGGGAATTCCGATCTTCCAGAGATTGAGCCCGAGTTCAGAGATGTATCGAGAGGGCCTGGTGTTACAACAACCGGCCCTCCCCCAGACAGCTCCTGCGCACGAACGGCCAAGAACCGCTGAGCCTCATCGGCAGTCAGGTGGATGGCCTGAAACTCCTCCAGGCGCTCATGGGCCCAGATGGCCCGGCCGGGGTGATGCGGAAGAAGGGCGGCCCGGTCGCTCTCCAGAAGGATGTGGCTGTTGACCTCGGACCGGACGCGGAACGCCACGGTGCCGGCGAGGTTGGCCTTGAGCTGGCCAGGCACGGCCTCGGCGTCAGGTCGCTGGGTGCAGAGGATCAGATGGATGCCGACGGCCCGTCCGAGCCGGGCGATCTCCGCCAGCCGCCCTGTCGCTGCCTTTTGGGCCGCGACGGCGGCTGGGGCGGCTCCCAGCTCACGGACCGTCAGCTCCGCCAGCTCGTCGACGACCACGAGGATCCGCGGCCACGGAGGCCGGCCGGGTTCGGCCCAGGCGTCGATGTCTCGCACGCCGGCGTTCCGCAGCGCTTGCAGGCGCCGGTCGACCTCGCCTCGGATCGATCCGAGCGCCCGGGCCGCACCGTCGACGGAGGTCACGACCTCCTCGACGGAGTGCGGGATATCCGAGAAGGCGTCCAGCTCGATGCCACCCTTGAGATCGACACAGACGAGGTGGAGCTGGTCGGGACGGTGGGTGAGCACCAGGTAGGTGAGGGCCTGGGTGAGGAAGACGCTCTTACCGCCACCGGTCATGCCGCCGACCAGGAGGTGGGGGAGGGTGGCCAGATCGACCCAGAGCCGGCCGCGATGGCTCTGCCCCAGCCCGAGCACCAGCCTTCCCGGTGGGGGCGTTGCTTCGTAGAAGCTGGAGAAGGGCACGTGGTCGGGGATGGGTGCCCGCAGCACCTCCATGACCAGGCGCCGGTGCTCGACCCAGCAGACGATCTCCGAGTCGGTGGCCTGCTCAATCGCCTCCTGGCGGTCGACGACGTCGCTCAGGGTCACCCCGGGTGGTAGCCGCCAGGTGAGGCGGGCATGGTGGCGGGTCACTTGGTGCCAGCTGGAGCAGCGGAGGCGCTGGACACGTCCCCGCGGGGGGTGATGGACCAGTCCGAGCTGGCCGGTGACTCGACGTATCCGCGCGGGCAGGCTGAGCAGGTCCCAGAAGACGGCGATCCCCGCCGCCGTCACGCAGCTCCCGACGACCAGGGCGGTCTGCGCTGGCGGGGCGCCGAGAGGTAGGACGGCCAGGATCGTTAGGGACAGCAGGATCGTGAGGCCAACGGGGTTGCGAAGGAGACCCAGCACGGTGGAGCCCACCCCGAGTCGATACCAGGGCTCGCCAGAGCTGGCGGAGGCACGCGATCTCATTTCCGTGGCTCAGCACCCCGGCGCCACGAGGGCGCCGGGGTAGAGGGGCTGGATAAACGCCTGGAGCAGGGACAGCAACGCACCCCCACGCCAGAGCTCGATGACGAGGAAGGCGATCACGATCGCCACCAGAGGACCGCAGCCCTCGTAGTGGCCGGTGAGCACCTTCGCCAGGGCGATCACGAAGCCGACGGCCAGCAGGATCTCGATGAAGGTGAGGACGATCTCGCCCAGCGCGGAGAGCAACGTGGTCATCACTTCCCCGCCTTGCCCGCCGGCGCTGCCGGGGTGGCCTCGGTCCGGGGCTGGGTGAGGTAGTCGATGCCGTCGGCTACCACGGTGGGGTGGAGGCTGCCGCCTCGCTCCTTGCCGTTCGGGTCGTAGAAGCGGCTGCGCAGCCGTCCGCTCACCGCGATCCGGGATCCCTTGCGGTTGAAGCGGGCGAGGTTGCGGGCCTGGACGTTCCAGGTCTCGACCGGGACCCAGTCCGGCTCCCCGCCCTTGGTGGGTGGGGGGACGGCGAGCAGGAAGGAGGCCTTGACCATGGGCTCGGCACGCTTGCTCGAGGGGAACTCGCGCATGCGGATGTCAGTGGCGATCTTGCCGACGAGATGGACGGTGTTCACGGGGCTGTCCTCCAAAAGGGGGTTGTGGATCTGTCAGTGGGCGTGCAAGCCCACGGATGGCCCAGGGGGCAGGGCGCCAGCACCGCGGCGGGTGGCGCGTCGGGTCTCAGGCCGCGACTACGGCGACGGCGACCCGGTCAGCTGCTGATAGGTGATGGCGCCGCTCAGGTCGGGCCAGGGCACCTTGTCGTCGAGATGTCCGAACTCGATGCTCTCGTAGCTCGTGGCGGCGCGCAGGAGGTATGGGATGGCGCCGGTCGTGACGTCCCAGGTCTCCCCGTCCGCGCTTAACTGGTACACGGGCTGTCCGTCCAGGGTTGTCCGGGTGCGGGAGAAGGTCGAGCCGTACGACGGCGTCGCCGGGAGGAGTTCGTCGAGGCCCACCGAGGGGTCTGCCGCCATGTCGAGCACTCCAGACATGACCGAGTCCTCTCCGCCTGATACGGAGACGTCGAGCCAACGGTTTCCCAGCGCCTGCGCCTGTGCGGTGGTCAGGAAGTAGTCCGAGGCCACCGACACCAAGTTGGAGTTGCCCCGGAGGTAGTAGTGGCCGTCTAGGTCGGCCAGCGCAATGGGCACGTCCGGAGCCTCGACACTGGTAGCGGTCCCGGACCAGCTCCCCGGAGGCCCAACGCTGAGGTCGAAGGCGACCAGGTCGGAGACGGCCAGGTTGTTCGAGTACGACACGGTGTACGAGTGCAAGCCACCCAGGTCCTGGATGGCCTCGTCCCAGAGCGTCGCGTCGTCCAGCTGAGAGGTGGGCCCGCTCGAGGCGGGGGGAGGGGGTACCCACGGCCGGATGGTGGCTACCGAGATCCCAGCCACGGCCAGGGCCACGGCGACGCCGCCCGCCATCAGCGCGTGGCGGTTGACGGGGCCCCATCGTCGCCAGCCCAGGGATGGTCGCGGTGACGCCGCTCCTGATCCCGTTCCAGCCGAGTGCGCGGCCGCCAGGTGGGCGGAGCCCACCCCCATTGATGGAATAGCGGGCACCTGCTGGGCACTGGTCGGAAAGGCGGCAAGGATAATGGCCCCGAACAGCTCCTCCGGCCGGGTCAGTTGCACTGCGAGGGCGCGACAGGCCGAGCAGTGGCGGAGGTGATAGTCGACGGCGCGGCGCTGTTCGGCGCTCAAGGGGCCAGAACCGGCGGGCGCCATCTCGCGCAGCTGCTGGCATGCCGCCGAGCTTCGGGTGACGAGGACGGACTGGACCGCCCGCCCCAGCGCCTCTCGGCTCCGGACCAGGAGATCGCTCGCCCGCGCCGCGGACAGGCCCAGAACCTCTCCGACCTCGCGGTAGCCGAGGCCGTGGCGAAGGCTGAGGCTGAGTGCCTCCCGGTGCTGCGGCTCCAGGGACGCAGCGGCTGTCCACACCAATCGGGTGGCGGCGTCCGAGATGGCGACATCCTCGGGGCCCGGGGTGGGCGCCTCGAGATCCGGGACCGCGTCGAGGGGCAGGGGCATCGTGGCCGCGCGCAGATGCCGGCACCCCGCACGATGGGCAATGCGGTACACCCACGATCTCACCAGTGCGGGATCGCGGAGCGACGGCAGGCCGGCCCAGGCCTCCAGGAAGGTCTGCTGGACCAGATCCTCAGCGGTGGCACGGTTCCCGGTGAGGAGTAACAGATGATCGAAGACTCCGGGAGCAAGCCGGCCGTAGAGGCCGGCGAAGGCCCCCTCCTCCCCGCGACGCGCCGCCTCCACCAGGCCAGCGACGTCGGAGCTGGGCGACAAGGGGTCGGCGCTCGTCACGGGCTGTGGACTATGCAAGGACAGGCGGTCACTCTGCATCTCTCGGCCGGTCCGGGGGTCCCAGGTCATCTCCCTTCTCCTCTCGGGTGGGTGTTCCAATAGGTAAGTGGCGGTTCGCGGCCGGTTTATGCCCTCATGCCGCCGCCCCGGTCGGCTGGTCCTCCGACGCACGTGAACGCTCGACGCGGGCTCCCAACAACTGTCATTGCCTGAGGCCCCCAACGGGAGCACCCTCAGATCCCGTCGCCCGACTCGAGTAACGTACACATGTTCGGCTCATGGCTCCTGTCCGCAACCCACCTACATCCGTAGGCGACGCCAGCCGGAGGCCACGTGCTCAAGCCACTTGTGTTATATTGCAAACATGCCAAATATTGCATCTACCCTCCCGGGGCTTATCCGAGCCGTCCGCTCGCAGCTGGAGTTGACGCAGGAGGAACTTGCAAGCCGGCTGGGGGTATCGATCGCCACCGTCAATCGTTGGGAAGGGGGCCTCAGCACCCCCCAGCGGGCGGCGATGGACCGCATAGCCGCCTTGGCGGCCGAGCTCGGCGTCGTCGAGGGCGAAACCCCGCCGCCGGCTCAACGACGGCGAGGTCGCACGCCCCGGGTTCCGTCGACGAAGCCGATGGAGCAAATGCTCTGGGATGCCGCGTGCTCGATCCGAGGTGAGAAGGATGCCCCGAAGTTCAAGGACTACCTGCTCCCTCTACTGTTCGTGAAGCGCCTCTCGGACGTCTTCGACGACGAGATCGACCGTCTCGTCGAGGAGTTTGGTGATCGGGAGGTCGCACTTGAGATCGCCGAAAGCGATCATTCCCTGCTGCGCTTCTACCTGCCGCCCGAGGCTCGCTGGGCAGTCATTAGCGGGCGGAAGGATTACCAATGGCCGCCGGACGAGCGCGGGCGGTCCACCACGCCCCGCGACATCGGTGAGCACCTGACCAAGGCAGTTCGCGCCGTCGTCCGCCACAATCCCGACCTGGCGGGAGTCATTGACGTGGTCGACTTCGCCTCGGAACGCAACGGCGAGCGCGACATCAACCCTGCGAAGCTGCGCGGCGTCGTCGAGACGTTCTCCGACCCTCGCTATCGCCTCGGCCTCGCCGACGTGCAACCCGACTTCCTCGGACGCGCGTACGAATACCTCCTTCGCAAATTCGCCGAGGGCTCAGGACAGAGCGCCGGCGAGTTCTTCACCCCGACCGAGGTCGGATACCTCATCGCCTGGCTGATGCGACCTAAGCCCGGGGAGACATGCCACGACTACGCTTGCGGTTCGGCAGGACTGCTGATCAAGCTTCAACTCGTCGCGCAGGAACTGGATCCAATGGGCAAAGTGCCCCTTCGGATGTTCGGGCAGGAGCTTCAGGTCGAGAGCTATGCCATCGCGCAGATGAACACGATCATCCACGACATGGACGTGGACCTCCAACGTGGAGACACCATCATCAACCCCAAGCTTCGTAATGCCGACGGCACTCTGGGCAGCTTCGACATCGTTGTCTCCAACCCGATGTGGAATCAGCCGTTCTCCCCGGAGCTGTTTCTAAATGACCCGTTCGACCGGTTCGTTACGGCCGGCGGGACCACTAACGGCAAGGGCGACTGGGCGTGGTTGCAACACACGCTCACGTGTATGAAACCCCACGGTCGTGCCGCTATCGTGCTCGATACAGGCGCTGTCACCCGCGGATCAGGCTCCAAGAACGAAGACAAGGAACGCAACATCCGCAAATGGTTCGTCGAGCATGACTTCATCGACGGCGTAATCCTCCTGCCGGAGAACCTCTTCTACAACACCACCGCGGCCGGCGTGATCGTCGTATTGAACAAGCGGAAGGCAGCCGGCCACAAGGGCACCATCGTGATGCTGAACGCGAGTCGCCGATTCCAAAAGGGGCGACCGAAGAATTACCTACCAGAAGAGGACATTCGCCAACTCGCGAACATGTACCACGAACGGCAACCGGTCCACGCTGAGCTGGCCGTCATCACGCTCGACCAAGTCAGGGGCGCGGACTACAACCTCAGTCCAGGCCGCTGGGCGGTCCAGGCGGTAGCGATGTCCGACCGCCCGATTGCCGACATCGTCGCTGAGATCCTTGACTGCGATGATCGTGCTCGAGAAGTCGATGCGGCGCTGGCGAAGATGCTGGCCGCTCTATGACCTACGCGGATTGGGTCTGGCGTCCGCTTGGAGAGCTCTTCGAGATCGGCGCTGGCCAGACGATGTCGAGTGGTGCGCGCGAGGGCGCCGACAAGATTCCCTTCCTCCGCACTTCCAACGTCATGTGGGATCGCCTCGACCTGTCGACCGTCGATCAGATGGCCATTCCCCCTCACGAACTCCAAGGCAAGCTTCTGCAGCCCGGAGACCTACTCGTCTGCGAGGGCGGCGAGATCGGGCGCGCCGCCGTCTGGAACGGTCCAATCGAGAGGTGCTCGTTCCAGAATCACCTGCACCGACTGCGTCCGCGCCTCAACAGCGTTGAGCCGCGCTTCTACGTGTATTTCCTGCAGTCAGCGTTCACCCAACTCGGGATCTTCGAGGGCGCCGGTAACACAACGACTATCCCCAACCTGTCCCGCAACAGGCTCGCTGCGCTGAGGGTTCCGCACCCGCCAGTGGAAGAGCAACGGGACATCATCCGGGCGCTCGCGACCGTGCGATCGGCCATCGACATGCACCGACGAGGTGCGTCGTTGACCGACGAGCTGAAGCGAACGGCGATGGTCCGCCTGTTCACTCGAGGGCGTCGCGACGAGGCGAGCAAGGACTCGGCCGTCGGGGCGGTCCCGGACAGCTGGACCGTAACACCCCTCGAGGCCCATCATTCGGTCACGACTGGCGCCACACCATCACGTGGGAACCCGGCTTATTGGACAGCCGGCACGATTCCCTGGGTCAAGACCACCGAGATCCAGTACCGCTTGATAGTCGACACCCAGGAACGCATCACTGATTTGGCACTCCACGTGTGCTCGGTGTGTCTCCTTCCACCGGGCACGCTGTTGCTGGCTATGTACGGCCAAGGCGTCACCCGAGGCAAGGTTGCGGTGCTCGGCATCGAGGCGACGTGCAACCAAGCATGCGCGGCGATCAACGCGTCTGACGCATCTGTTGATCCTCGCTACATGTATCACTTCCTCACCTATCGATATGATGAGATCCGGCAACTGGCCCACGGCGGACAGCAGCAGAACCTCAACCTCAACCTCGTGCGCTCGGTACCCATGGCATTCCCAAAGGACCTGACCGAGCAGCGCGAGATCGCCGCCGTCTTGGACTGCATCGACAGCAAGATCGACCTTCACACCCAGAGACTTGCGCGACTCGGTGAACTCTTCGCGTCCCTACTGTCTAAAGCTATGACCGGCGCTGTAGGCGCCGACGACTTCGACACCTCCGCGCTCGCAGACCTCACCGCGCTCGACGAGCCAGCCGCATGAGCACCCTCAGGATCGGCGAGGCGGTCACCGTGCAGTTCCCGATGGTGAAGCACGCAACCGAGGTCGGATGGACGGCGCTCACGCCAGAGGACGCGATCTCGTTGCGTGGCGGCACGAGCGACATGCTCTTCCCCTCCGAGTTGGAGGCCCGACTGCGCAAGTTCAATCCTTGGCTGACCGAGGGCGCCGCCAGGGGAGTAGTGGACACCATCGAGGCGATCCCGGCCACGATCGACGGCAATCGCGAAGTCCTCTCCTGGCTACGCGGCGAGAACTCCTGGCATGACGAGCGGGAGCAGCGCCACCGCCCAGTGCAGGTGATCGATTTCGCACGACCCGGTGAAAACTCGCTCTACGTCACGTGGGAGTGGAGGATCGACCCCGTGGCGCGCAAGGGCAATCGCGCTGACGTCATCTTTGTGGTGAATGGAATCCCGGTGGCGATCGTCGAACACAAGAACCCCAAGGACGCTGGTGCGCTAGAGCGAGCGATCAAACAGCTCCGCCGCTACGAGGCTGAGACGCCCGAGCTGATCGGCGCACCGCAACTCTTCAATGTTACGCACTTGCTGGACTACTGGTACGGCGTCACGTGGTCCGCTACACGGCGCGACATCGCACGGTGGAAACAGACCCCTGACGAGACCTATCGGTTCGCTGTTCAGGCCTTCTTCGAGCCTAACGACTTCTTGAGGACGCTTCGGGACTGGATCTTGTTCTACGTGAAGGACGGCGAGACCAGGAAGTCAGTTCTCCGTGAGCACCAGCGCCGGGCCATCGATAGGATCATCGGACGATGCGCTGACCCAGGCAAGAACCGGGGGCTGATCTGGCACACACAAGGCTCGGGCAAGACCTTCACGCTGCTGACCGCAGCTCGCCTGATTCTCGAGGACAAAGGACGCTTCAACAACGCGACGGTCCTACTCGTGGTCGACCGCACCGAGCTCGAGGGCCAGCTGAAAGGTTGGGTCGAGCGCCTCCTCGGCGAGATGCAGAAGCAGGACATCGCAGTGCGACGTGCGGAGAGCAGGGATGACTTGCAGGAGCTGCTCGACGCGGACTTCAGGGGTCTGGTGCTCTCGATGATCCACAAGTTTGACGCAGTGCGGCGCGACACCTCGATCCGAGGCAACATCTTCGTCTTCATCGATGAGGCTCATCGGTCGGTCGCGCGCGACCTGGGCAGCTATCTGATGGCCGCCCTACCGAACGCCACGATCGTCGGATTCACCGGAACGCCAGTGGCCGCGTCAAAGGTTGGGCAGGGCTCGTTCGAGATCTTCGGCTCCCAAGACGAGGATAAGTACCTCGACCACTACTCCATACTCGAGTCGATCAACGACGAAACCACTCTTCCCATCAAGTACCATATGGCGCCGTCATCGCTGCGGCTTCCCACGGAACAACTCGATGAGGAGTTCTTTTCGCTCGCGGCCGACGAGGAGATTACCGACGTCGACGAACTGAACCGGGTGCTCGACCGCGCGGTAGGCCTCCGGACGTTCCTGGGAGCAGACGAACGGGTGGCCGGCGTCGCCGAGTTCGTCGCGAAGCACTTTCGGGAGAATGTGCTACCTCTAAACTACAAGGCGTTCCTCGTCGCAGTCGATCGCGAGTCGGTCGCAAAGTACAAGCGCGCCCTGGACCGTCACCTTCCGGCTGAGTGGTCGGTTCCGGTGTACAGCCGCAACGCCGCTGACGTGGTCGACCGGCCGCTGGTCGCTGAGCTTCAGTTGTCGGATCACCGGGAGGAGGAAGTACGTCGGCTCTTCATTCGCCCGGGTGAAGACCCCAAGATCCTCATCGTCACGGACAAGCTGCTAACCGGATATGACGCGCCTGTGCTGTACGCCATGTATCTCGACAAGCCGATGCGAGACCACGTGCTGCTCCAGGCGCTGGCACGCGTTAACCGGCCCTATGTCGATGACAACAACGTTGCCAAACGCGTCGGTCTCATCATTGATTTCGTCGGCGTTCTCGGGAATCTGACAAAGGCGCTGCGCTTCGACTCGGACTCGGTCGAAGGTGCGCTGGAGGATACCGCTGTCCTCATGGCGGACCTGCACGCCAAGATCGCTAGAGCCTCCGCCGACTATCTGACGATCGCGACGTACGAGGGACCCGATGCCCAGCTCGAAGCAGTCGTGTACGGACGGTTCTTGGATCCAGAGGCGCGTAAGGCCTTCTTCACCGAGTACAAGGACATCGAATCCCTGTGGGAGATCCTCTCACCCTCGGCCGAGCTTCGGGACCACATCACCACCTACAAGCGGCTGAGCCAGCTATACGCCGCGGTCCACAACGCCTACGCCGAGACCGGAGGTTTCGTCGCGGACCTAGCGTACAAGACTCAAAGACTTCTACAGGAGAGCGCCAGTCAGGAAGGCCTCGGGCGAGTCGCACGGGCGCTCACGTTCGACGCTGACACGATCGAGTCGCTGCGTGTCGAAGAAGGGCCGGAAGAGGGCAAGGCCTACAACCTCGTCCGTGGGCTGCGCAATGAGATGGAGAGGGATCCGGCGGCGGCCGTGATTCTGGACTCTCTCCGGAACCGCGCGGAACGCGTGCTCAAGGACTTGGAGGAGCGAACGATCACAGGTTTGTTGGCGATGGATGAACTCGCGTTGCTCGCCGAGGAGAGGGGGGCAGCGCGCAAGGCGGCTGAGGATAGCGGTCTATCCACGAGTGGGTTCGCCGTCTTCTGGAGCCTCAGAGGCGACAGTGCCATTGAACGAGCCGGCATCGACGCCGCGCAGGTCGCTCAGGAGGTGGAAGCCCTCATCGAACGCTTCCCAAACTGGTCAGAAAACGCGGACGAGCAGCGTCGGTTGCGGCTCGGCCTGTACAAGCCGTTGCTCGCCCTCGGTAAGGATAGCCGCGCGAGGATCGTCGACGGGATGATGCATGTGCTCGACCGGGTGATCGGGCCATGAAACCACACCTCTACCCGGAGCAGCAACTCAAACGCCGTGCCATGAGCTGGGCCGTGCAGATCAGGGTGAATCCCGTCGGGATGCGCTTCGAAGAGCTCAAGGACAGATGGGGATACTGCTCGCCTGCCGGGGAGGTCACATTCGCCCTAGATCTGGTGGGCCAGGACGAGCGGTTCCAAGACTACGTGATAGTCCACGAACTGCTCCACCTCCGGGTGCGGTCGCATGGCAAGCGGTTTCGGGCGATGCTTTCCGCCTACGTCCCCGAGTGGCGGGACCTCGACGCGCCAGGTCCGGCCCGGCGTGGGTGTGGGGTGGGAGTTTGGGAGAGCGGCAACGAGCGTGATGTTAGCTCGGAAGGCAAACTCCCTGAGGACATTCCGGGCGATCGCAACAACGTTCCCACGGAGGTTCGCCAAGCCCGGGAGGGTTAGCTTGCCCGCAGCAGAATCGAAGCGGCCCGGGTGGCTGATGCGCGAGTTGGAGGGTAAGACTCCCCAAGAAACAGTGTATAGAGTTTTGGGGCCTTGGCTACTCGCTTCCCTCGAAAACGGCGCAAGCTTGCTTGAGGACGGCGACGTTCTGTTCCGCGCCGAGCGCTGGCCGCGTGCAGCAGCGATGGCGCACTTCGCGCTCGAGGAGTTCGGAAAGTGCGTCATCATCAGCTCACTAGCGGCCAACCTTGTGGTCGGGAGTGTAGTCGACTGGAAGGCTTACGAGCGGGACATCTCGGGACATACCCGGAAGTTCTCACTCGCAAACACTGTCACGGTGCTCGACTCGCACTGGCCAAACGAGGGCCTGACGGACCTGAGGACAGCCGCAGCCATTTGGGAGGAAGTTGCATATCGGAATTCGCACCGGCCTCTCCGTGAGCGATCGCTATACGTGGACCTTCAGAGCGGCGATACTTTGAGGCCGGACGCGAGCATCACCAGAGACGAAGCGCACGGGTATCTTGGGGCCGGCTTCGCGACGCTTGGCGCGCTGATTGAATTCGTGGAGGGGTTCGCCGCAGCAATGAACCGTCTACTGGAATCGTCCGACAAGCGCCTCGAGTACCGACGGAGACACTGTGAGTTCATCACTCGTCAGCGAGAGTTTGCGGGGCGAGTCAAGGAGGAGTCATCGAAGCTCATGGCTGACCTCGCCCTCCATAACGACCAATGACGCATCAACCGGCGCGAACCGGCGCGCTTGATGACCGGCAGGTGCTGTGACTCAAGGGCGTTGGCGTTCCAGGTCGCTGAGCGGCCGGGCCGACCAGACCGGCTCAACGAGGCCCTTACGACTTTCCGGATTCGCGCTTGTGCGCCCACAACTACCCCTATCCATACCTCTACGGCGGCGGTACGAGGGGTACGGAGCGGCACTCAACCACCACAGCCGTGTCGCAATCCGTATTCAGCGTGGCATCCAGCGGCACGCCACAACACGCCAAGTGGGGCACTTGAAGACCGCGAGGCCGCCAAGCCTAGCGCTTCGAATCCCTTCTCCCTCCGCGAAGAGCCTTGACACCTTCAGAAGTTCTGACCGCCAATTTGGGCGCCGTCCGTGACGCCTCATGAACCGGACACGCACTCAGCCGCCGCACTATCCTCTGAGTACGAGGCGTTCATTTCTCGGCGAGTTGCCTTCGCGCCAGCGTAGCGTGACTTCAACGGCAGCCGGCGCCCCCAACCCCTCCCGTGTCCGGTACTCGAAGGCCTCGGCCGGTCCGAGAGTGACGCTGCCATATTCATTCAGGAACGAGATGTGTTCGCCCGTCGCCACGTTCGCCGCCGAGAACTCGACGTCTTTAGCAATCACATCTCCCTCGTTCTGGACTCGCACCCTAGTGACGCGGTCGCGGAGCGTCAGGGAGGCCCGCAGGACCGCACCTGAAACTCTCCCTCGAGCGCTTGTTGGACCGCCAACCAAAACATCAACATCTTCGACCAAGCACCTCATCGCAAGGCCCCTAAGTTCATCGTGGCTCGCAAAATAGCCATTCAGTCCTAGAGCCTTGAGCTCCTTCTCATAACGCCGAACGCTGTCGAGCTGTCGAAGATCGACATCAGCTGGTACGGGCATCTTGCTAAAGAGCACGTGAACGGGCATGCCACGCGTGAGCGCCTCGTTGACCTCCTCGACGGTTCCTGAAACAGAGCGAGGCGTCGCCGTACCGATCCGGTGCCCGAAGAGCGTAATCAAGATATGGGCGCCGTCCAGAAGCTGCCTATCAAGCACACGCTGCGCGTCACCGATGCCCGTGACCGGTACGGCAGCATATTCCCACCGCACCGCCAGCAAAGCCGCCTGCTGGCGCCGACTGTGAAGGGCATTCCATTCGGCGATGGCGCTTTCAACAACATCGCGCTCAACCGCCATGTCTCGTGGCGATGCAATCATCACCCTCAGGACCGCCCCCGTCTCCGGCACGATGGGCAAAGACGACTACTCCTCTCTCATGAGTGTTGGAAGGAACAGCCCGTAGAAAGGATCACGAACGTCAGCCGGAGCTTTCAGCCTCCCAACGTGCATGTCGCCACCCCCACCTCTTCTGCTTGTCCGAATCAAGCGAGATGGCGTCACCAAGATCCTGTCACCATCGTCAATTCCAACAACGTACCGATCGTCGCCCTTGCGGTCAGACTCTGCCATCTAAAGTTCCTTCCTCGAATCCGTCCGATCTACCTATCGACGTCCGGACCAGCGGCTGCAGCCGGCCCACCGTTGCCCGTAGTCTTTAATCCCTCTAACTTAGGCGCCAGCTGCCGAACGATGCTGTTCTCCGCGATCTGCTTTGCGATCTCAAAGTACGGATCAACGGCATTATTCTCACTAGCATACCCGTTGATGGAAGGCCGTAGCGTCGACGTACGCTCGTTCCAGTCCATCACCGCGCCCTCGGCCAGCCTCGGATTAGTCGCCACCTCGCGTAATGAGTACTTCCGAGGGACTGCTGAGAAGAGTTCGTCAAATCTCTTCGGCGAGATCCCAACGTACGGTTCGAAGACAACCTTGGATGGATCATCTGCAGAGGCTGGCGATCCCTTGAATGCCACCAAATCGTCGTACAGAACAGGCGCCATGCTCTTGCCATACGGCTCGACGTAGATGACCTTGCTGATGCCAGAAGCTACTATATTCCTCGTACACTCGTGACACGGGAACGTTGTCACGAACAGTTGCGCGCCGGCGATGGGAATACCACGGCGCGAAGTATCGGTTATGGCTGCCATTTCCGCGTGAACCGAGCGGCCGAATTCGATAAGGTTGAACAGACGCGTCGCAGCGAGTGTGCTAATCGCAGGCAAGGCCCGTATGGCCGACCGAGGGACATCTGTAACCTGGCCATCCTTCATCAGTTTCCGAACGTGTTTTAGCCACTCTCTAGCGTGGTCGGGCAATCGAGTCGAGTCCTCTTCAGACCACTCCGCCACCAGGAGCGCCTTCAAGAAATGCGCAAGGGCGGTCACGCGATGGTCGTCGCTCGGATCCGTTTCCCTGTGATGGTCCCGGTTGTCGGTCGGGCAGCCTTCCCGATAGACTCCACCCCCTGGCTGGGCGATCTCATTCCAGCCGATCGCGAGCAGGCAGCCGTCGGGTCTCGTAATGGCAGCGCCCACGGACCGGCCAAGGGAAACGCTACACCGGGCAGCCAGGTAAGCGTATGCCATGCCAGATTCCTCGGGCATGGGCGATCCGAACGGATAACCGAAGAGTTGCTTCACCCAGCGATCTAACACCTTAATACACTCGCGATCGGACCAGTCTATGAACACATCGGCTTGGTGAAACGTGTTATCGATATTCAAGGATCCGTCTGCCGCAAATTGACCGGCCGACGGGCGTAGCCCTGCGTCGATCTCGCAGATGTGTAGTGCGTTATTAGTAGCGTCAGCCGGGTCGTCGTCGTCATGGACGAAGCGATCAGCGAGACGCTTGAGACGCTGATCTGCTTCCTGATAGACTCCGACTAGGAAGAAGCGCTGCTTATACACAGACCGTATGAGAGCAACCTCCCGCGGTTGCATGAGGTTCCGGACAATGTAAGCAACACCCTTGAGGCGCGCTTCGAGGGCTTCGCGTTGAACCTCAGCACGAATGTTGCGGATCTCTCCGATTGCCAACATCGCCGCTGCGCTCGGGTCCACGACTGAGCGCAACTCATCACCCCATTGCATGAGGTCAAGTACGCGCTCGTATCCTTTGAGAGGCTCGCGGCGCGGGTTGCCCTCGATAACCGAGACCTTGTCAGCGACTTGTCCTATTAGGTCGGCTACCTGGACTTCCCTATAGAGATAAGCATGAGCTTCAAGAAGCATCTTCAGGTGACGACGAGCAGGGCCATCATTGGTCCCCTGGGGACGAGCGAAGGCTATTACTAGTTCGGGAAGAAGATGTGCATGTCGCGGGGCGATCTCGTCCAGATCGTTCTTGGCGTACGCGAATACACTGTCCTGCACCGGTGGCGTTCCCTGTGGCGGATCATCGGAAAGTGTGGATCTACTCATGATCGGCCAGCGCCACCACCGCATCAGCCACCCTCATGAAAGCACGAGGCATCTCGTCACGATCTCCCACACCGAGGTTCCACCACTCCGCGTCAGCCACTGGCCTCGAACCCGGCGCCCGAACACCGGATGCTAGCCTAGCACGGTTGCGAACGTCTGTACGAGCTGGTAACTGAGATAGCGCTGATCGCTTCGAAAGCTGCCCATCAGCCAAACGGGTGTTGCGGTTGAGATCGTTGCTGCCATTCTCGGCATCCTGGGCCTGGGTGCTGGAGTCCATGTGCCACCACACGTAGCTCACTTCTGTGGCGGCTTCGCCGCCCTACACGGCCTTGTTAGGCTCTCGCAACTACCCCCACGGCGGCGGCATGCAACGGCAGGAGGCCGCACCCAACCACCACAACCCTGTCGTAAGACCGCATTTACGGTGCCACCTGTGGACGCGCCTCAACATGCCAAACAGGGCGCTTGAATACCGCACGGGCAGGTCCGCCGCCGGCACCTACCCGAGAGACCGCGACTGGCCTCTTTCCCACAGCTCGCTGAGGGGGGCTTCTGAGCACTGCCCAACTTGCCCGGACGGCAGCTGTGGTCGTTCCTCGTACCAACAACCACACCAACAAGCAAGCGGCACAACCCGTCTCAGAGTATCCCTGTCGAATTCGAAACGACCCTCGGCGACCCGCCTTGCGAGAGTTAGGAAACCTCTGCTCTATCCACTGAGCTACGGGGGCGTAAGGGTAGCCCGATGAGCCCTGCCAACTCGTACCAACAAGACTACACCGGTCTCCAGTACGGGTCGCCCCGTCAGGGGCACCGGGCACCGGCGGGTGATCACCGCGTCGCCCCGCTGTGGCGAGGAATAATGGGCTCTGTCCCATGCGCGGGCGCCGCGCAGACCGCCATCGAGTCCCACCTGGAGAGCGCACCGGATGAAGTCGGTGTCGATTGACCCGCAGAGCTCGGTTCCCAAGTACTCCCAGCTTCGGGAGATCCTGCTGGACCTGATCGACGCCGAGCTCGCCTACGACGCGCTCATCCCCTCGGAGCGCGAGCTGGTCGACCGCTACGGGCTCTCCCGGATGACGGTGCGACAGGCGATCAACCACCTGGTTGCAGAGGGCCGGCTGTACCGGATTGCCGGGAAGGGGACCTTCGTCGCCCGCCCCAAGGTGGAGATGCCGTTGCGGCTCACCTCCTTCACCGAGGACATGCTCGCCCGCGGGCAGCGGCCGGGCTCCCGCGACCTGGAGCGCCGGGTCGGCGCGGCCGGCGGTAAGGTCGCCAAGGGGCTAGGGCTGAGCCCCGGCGCCCCCGTCCACATGATGGTGCGGCTGCGCACCGCGGACGAGGTGCCGATGGCGGTCGAGCGCTCGTACATCCCGGTTCTGGTCGCTCCGGGACTCGACGACGTGACGCTGACCGACCGCTCGCTCTACGCGATCCTCGAGGAGCGCTTCGGCATCGAGCTCGACCACGGGGAGCAGACCATCGAGGCGGGGATCGTGGACCCGGATGACGCCGTGCTCCTGGAGCTGAGGCCGGGCAGCGCGGTGCTGCTGGTCGAGCGCCGGGCCTTCGCGGAGGGCCGTCCGGTCGAGCTGACCGTCTCCGCCTACCGGGGGGACCGCTACCAGCTCCACGTCGGCCTTGACGCCCCCCGACTTGCAGCGACGCAGAGCTCAGGGCTGACAAGCTCGGGCGGCGACGGGCACGGCTGACCGCCTGCGGCGACGACGGCACGCATACCGCCGCCGCAACAGCACGGCAGCTGGCCGCCGCGGCACCGCGCACACCGAGCCCGAGGCGGTGGCCGGGGCGCTGGCGATTCCCACCAAACCCTTTGACGAACTGGTCCATACCAGCTACCCTGGTGGATGGTGCTCCAGCCCGAACTGCCCGGGGCGATGAGAAATCAAGTCTCCTGCGAATTCGAGGGCATGCCATGGCCTGGTCACGGCGATCGAGGCTGGCCGCTGAGCTCAGCTCTCATCCGCGGCCTCGGGGCTGTCTCGGCGCCGCCGCCTTCGAGCGGGCGGGGATGGGCCGGGGATTCCGGTTGATGGAGCCACTGAATTGACCCGATCGTCGATCCAGACCGTCCGGCGGGCGACCGCCGGCCACGTCCCCCGGCGGGGCGGTGGCGGCTGATGCGTACCCTCAACGAGAGAGCCGTGCTGGAGCGCCTGCGTCGCGGCGGCCCCATCACGCGGCCGAGGCTGGCCG
>Ga0224558_1002104_pt1 | contig 19038 bp, 11 predicted proteins | sample 714S32024metaG_FD_180682 | JGI IMG/M metagenome (GOLD analysis project Ga0224558, IMG submission 180682) | Peat soil microbial communities from Stordalen Mire, Sweden - 717 S3 20-24 | ecosystem: Environmental > Terrestrial > Soil > Wetlands > Peat | place: Sweden: Norrbotten County, Stordalen...
CACAAGGGCGTCAAATTCGTCGCCGACACGATCCTGCATGAAGCGCACCTTCTTCCACTCGACGAGCTCGCGCTCGGCGTCGGCGGCGCGACGCTCGGCGGAACTGGATTCGTCGGCGATCTCGGCGAGTTCGGCTTCCGGCATGGGAGGATCCCCTTCCCATCCTTTCCGCCTAGCCACCCCGCGAACGAAGACCTGTTCGTGGGGGCCCCGGTCACGCGGAAAGGATGGGGCACGGAGGTTTTTTGTGTGGCCGGCCTCGTTGGGGTGCGACCAGGGTGAAGCGAGGCGCGCCTGGGTAACGGTTCTGCAGCCGGGGACGCGGGCGCGGAGCAGAGTTTTCGTGATGCGGTGCACGATGAGGTCGGGATAGCGGCGGATGGGCGAGGTGAAGTGAGTGTAGGTGGGCGCGGCCAGCGCGAAGTGGCCTTCGTTGACCTCGGAGTAGCGGGCCTGGCTGAGCGAGCGCAGCATCAAGTAGCTCAAGATTCGCTCTTCCGGCTTGCCTTCGATGCGCGCGGACAACTTTTGATACATGCGCGGCGTGACGGCGATGTCTTCCGGGACTTCGTGCTGGCGCGGATTGCGGCCGCGGCCGTGGGAGTCGCGGCGCTCGGCGCGGGTAACTACGCGTTTCACAGGCAGCGGTCCAAGACCAAGTGAATAGCCGAAACTGGCGGCGAGTTCTTCGAACTGGACGACGCGGCGCGGTTCGGGCTTCTCGTGGATGCGATAGAGCGAGGGAACGCCGAGATCTTCAATCCAGACGGCAACACACTCGTTGGCAGCGAGCATGAATTCTTCAATGAGGCGGTTGGCCCAGGTGCGCTCGGAGCGGGTAACGCCACGCATCTGGCCGTGCTCGTCGAACTCGATGACCGGCTCGGGAAGATCGAAATCGATGGACCCGCGCTCCTCGCGGCGCTGATTCATGAGGACGGCGAGGCGCTTCATCCTCTCAAAGTTCTCAACGAGCGGCGCGTAGCGGGCGCGGGTTTCGAGATTCTGGTCGAGGCGCTCACGCGCTTCTGAGTTTTGGACGAGTGCATCGGTGTTGCCAATGATTGCCGACACCTCGGTATAGGTCATGCGCGCGGCGGACCGAATGACGCCTTCGACGATTTCGAAGCTTTCAATGCGGCCGGCCGCATCGAGCTGCATGATGCAACTGAGGACCAGGCGATCTTCGTGAGGTCGAAGGCTGCAGATATCGGTGGAGAGCTCCTGCGGCAGCATGGGGATGGCGCGATCGGGAAAGTAGACGCTGGTGCCGCGCAGACGGGCTTCGAGATCGAGGGCGGAGTTCGGTTGGACGTATTCGGCCACGTCGGCGATGTGGACCTGGAGTTCGTAGCCGCCATCGGCGCGATCGGTGACGAGAACGGCGTCATCGAAGTCGCGGGCGGTCTCGCCGTCGATGGTAACGATGGGCAGGCCGCAAAAGTCGGCGCGGCGGGCGGCAAGGTTGGGGTCGAAGTGAGCGACGGCGCGCGCTTCAGCGAGGACATGGTCAGGAAAGACGCGCGGCAACTGGTGCTTGCGGATCATCATTTCCACGTCGACGCCAAAATCATCGTGAGCCCCGAGGATTTCGATGACGCGCCCGATGGGAGGACCCGTGGGCGTGGGCCAACCGGTGATCTCGACGTCAACAACGAGGCCGTCGATACTCGATGGGCCTTCCAGACTTTTAGGTTTTGGACGGGCGGCCGCTTCGGACCCCAATACGCGATGTGGAGTGGTGGACGCGGCGGCGGGAGGGATCTCCGCGCCGGGAGGGATGACGATGGGCTGGGTCATGCGCTCGTCGAAGGGAATGACGACGTTTTGCCGGTGACCGCGAGCAGGATCTGCGAAGTGAAAAGTGCCGACGACGGTGGGGTTGCGGCGCTCCAAAATGCGCACAATGCGGCCCTGCATACGGCCGTCGGCTTTGGGCGGATCGACATCGACCAGGACCTGATCGCCCTGCATGGCGCTGCCGATCTCATTGGGCGGGACGAAAATATCTTCAATTTCCGTTGCCCGCTGACCGCCGGAACCTCCGGATCGGCGATTGGGCCGCACGAAGCCGTAGCCGTCGCGGTGCAGATCGAGGCGACCGGACAGCAGATTGTTGCTCGAATCTGAACCCAGGCCTGAACCGTTGCCTGAACCCCGGCCTGAACCCGAGCGGGAGGGAGCACTGGGAAGGCTCCAATGCTCGCGATCGAGCTGGACTAGCTGGCCGCGGAGGGTGAGGCGGGCTAACTGCTCGAGGAGAAGCCGGCGTTCGCGCCCGCCGCCCAGGCCCAGTTCGCGCACCAACTGTTTGTAAGCGGCCTTGCGTCCGGCCGAGGCGGCGATGCGCGCCACGAGTTCGCGATCGGTCATACGCCAAGATTAGAGCCTGTTCTTCACTTTCGCGCGCGCCAAAGTGAAGAACATGCTCCAGGCAACTCGGAAGGCAACACACAGGCGTCTGGGGCAGGCGCAGGAACTCGCGCTTTGCCGTAGAATGTGGGAGACGGCCGATCCTGGCGAAACGGAACAGCAGCCTGTCTGGATTTCGGCCGCAGGATCATTGCGGCGCGCGACGATTGCTGCGCCTGGCATAGTTTTTGATTTTTTGGGTTCGAGCCAATGGCCTTGGCAATTCCCGGTCCTAATCGGACAGAAAAGGAACCTACTTTGAGCGCAATGTGGAAACCAAGTCAGTCTGAACCTTCAATTCCAGTCTCCGGTCCGGAAACGCAGCGTCCCGCAGCTTCCGTGGCGAGCGTTGAGTCCGCAAACCGCAATGCAGCACCTGCGGGCGACCAGGCCGTGATCAGCAAGGGCCTGTTTGTGAAGGGAGAAATCTCGGGCACGGAATCGCTGTATATCGACGGCAAGGTGGAAGGGGCGATCAATCTGCCCGGCAACCGCGTGACCATCGGCCGCAACGGCACGGTGGGCGCCAACGTGACCGCGCGCGAAGTGGTGGTAATGGGCAAGGTGCGCGGCAACGTGACGGCCTCGGACCGCGTGGACATCCGTGCCGAAGGCGCGTTGAGCGGCGATGTTTCCGCGGCGCGCATCAGCATCGAGGATGGCGCGTTTTTCAAGGGCGGGATCGATATCCGCAAAGCCGACGCGAAGCCGGCGCAGACGCTTGGCACGCCGGCTCCGGCGCAGATATCGATAACGGCAGCGCCCGAGCCGCAGAAACCCGTCCAGTAATCGCTGCGACGCACGACTTTGCTCGCGAGAGCGCCTTTGCAGGTCAGAGGCGCTTTTGTGTTTTTGCGCCGAGTGAATGAAGTGAAGCGAGTGAACATCCCCTCTCGGGGCGAGCATTTTTGGCGGGATGCGCGGTTGACGTTTGAGCCGGCGGCTACGCGCGGAGCGCTCTTTAGCCCAGACCGAGGCGGCGCAGGGCGACGCGCGGCAGAGCGGAGCCGGATTTTTCAAGAGTCCACTTGACGATAAGGGTCCAGACGGCGATGCCGGCAACGAGGATGACTGCGTCAGTCCAATGGCGGGCATGGCGGAGCGCGGCCAGGGCCGGCAGATGCAGGGAAAGATCAGCGAGTCCCCAGGCGAGCAGACCTGTGCCGACGCCGGCCGTTAAAGCGGCCAGCAGGCAGCGGCCCATCTCGGCATAATCGAGACTGGCGAGGGAGACCATGCGCCGCTGATGCAGGAGCAGGGCGATGGTGAGGGTCTGCAGAGCGATGCCCGCGTCGGAGGCGAGCGCCAGGCCCGTGGCGCCGCGCCAGTGGAAGAGCGAGTCGTAGATGGGCAGTGAGACCACTGTGACGATGGTGCTGGCAACCATGGGCGCGAAGGTGTTTCCGGCGGCGTAGAAGGCGCGCGCGTAGATCGCCTGCGCCGACCAGAGAAACATGGAGACGGAGAAGATGGCGAAGTAGAGGCTGCACTCGCGCGCGTCGGCGGGTGAAAAGCGCCCGCCGGTAAAGACGAGATCAATGGCCGGCCAACCCAGCGCCACCATGCCGGAAGCAACGAGCAAACCGAGCGAAGTCACGCGCGAGACGGAGTCTGCAACACCGGTGGCGAATTCGTAGTGCCGGTCGCGCGTCCAGAGGCTGGCGAAAAAAGGCATGGAAGCGGCGCTGGCGGCCTGGGCCAGCATGGCCATGGGCGCCGAGAAGAGTTGCTTGGCGTAGCTCATCAGCGAGACCGCGCCGCCGATGGCGGAGGCGAAGTGGGCGATGATCCAGTTGTCGGCCGTCGCCAGCGAGACGCCGGCCATAAGAGGAAGAGACAGACGCACCCACTCGCGCAAGCCGGCGTCGTGCCAATCGAGAATGAAGCGGTAACGCGAGCCGGCGCGGTGCGCGAAGAACCAGTTGAGAAGAAACGGCCCGAGGATGGCTCCGGCCACCGTGCCCACGGCGAGCGAAGAGACGCCCATGCGCTTGACCAGCAACAAACCGCCGACGATGGGGCCGAGGCCGTAGATGATGGGCGCCACTGCCTGGACGCTGAACTGCTTGCGCACCATCAGGACCGCGCCGAAGACGCCGCCGGCGAAAAAACACAACTGCGCGGGCAGCAGAATGCGCGTAAGCATGGTGCACTGCGCGGCCTTTGCGGGATCGAAGCCGTTGAACCACCAGCGCACGTACCAGGGCGCGAAGATTTCTGCGAGCACGATGGCCCCGCCCAGCACCAGGTACACGGTGGAGAGAATAACGGAGAGCGAGCGGTCGCCTTCGGCCTCGCGGCCCTGCTCGCGATAGCGGGTGAGGATGGTGACAAAGGCGACGGAGGCCGCGCCGCCGACGAGGAAGTAGGAGAGCATGTCGGGCAGAACGAAGGCGGCATTGAAGGCGTCGGCCTGAGCGCCGCGGCCGAAGAGCCAGACGATGTACTTGACCCGCACCAGCCCGATGATGCGCGACAGAAACGTGGACACCATGAGCACCACGGTGGCCGAGAGGACGCTGTGCGCGTGGGTGGGATGAAGGGCGCCCAGAAAGCACGCCCACCGCGAGCGTGCGCGGGGCGATGGCTGATTTGGGGGCGAGCTTGCCACTGCAGACGATTCTATAAGGGCCGCTGCGGGACTTGGGAATCAATCCGCGGCCACGCGTATGCTGTTGCCATGAGGTTTTTTACTGGTCTTGGATTGGCGCTGTGGCTGGGAGCGATGGCCGCGGGCCAGACGATTCACGGGCGTGGCGGAATTACGCTGCCGGCCCCGCCTGACGCGCAGGTGACGCCTGTTACGGACAATTACTTCGGCACCAAGGTGGTGGACAACTACCGCTGGCTCGAGAATGCGCAGAGCCAGGAGACCAAGGATTTTATCGACGCCGAGAACGCCTACACGGCGCGTTACATGGAGCAGGCGCGCATCCGCCCGCAGATTGCCGACGATCTGGATCAACTGGAGCACGTGACAAGCTGGACCGTGCCCATTGCGCGCGGCGACGATCTGTTTTTCGAGAAGCTGCTGGCAGGCGAGGACCAGGCCTCGATCTACGTGCGCCACGGATGGGCGGAGAAAGACAAGCGGCTCGTCGATCCCGCGCAGTTCAGCCGCGATCCCAATACCTCAATTGAACTGGACGATGTGTCGCGCGACGGAACGTTGGTGGCGTACGGGGTACGTGAGGGCGGCTCGGACGAAACCACGGTGCACGTATTCAATGTGAAAACCGGAAAGACGATGCAGGACGAGCTGCCTAGCGCCAATTACCTTTCGGTCTGCTTTACTCCGGACGGACACGGGCTCTACTACGCGCGCATGGACGCGAAGCGCTCGCTTTTGTACGAACACAAGTGGGGCGAGCGCATTTCCCACGACACGATGCTCTTCGGCAATGAGTTTCGCGGCGAAGAGTTGGGCCCGAGCGACTTGATTGCGGGTTATGTTACCGACGATGCGCACTACCTGGTGGTGGAGATCGACCGGGGCGTGCCCGCAAAACGCGTCGACATTATTTTTCGCGATCTGACTAAGGCGAATTCGTACTTCGATGTGCTGGTGTGGGGTTTGGAGTCGCGGTTTTCCGCTATCTATGTTAAAGGTGCGGGGGCCAAGGGTGCGTGGTATGTGAAGACCGACTACAAAGCGCCCAACGGGCGGATCATGAAGGCCGATCCCGGCGTTCTGCCCGATGTGTGGACCACGATTGTGCCGGAAGGGAAGGACGCGATCGACGACTTCAACATTGTGGGCAGCAAGATTTATGTGAAGCGGCTGCACGATGTGAAGACAGAAACTACGGTCTACACGCTGGAAGGCAAAGCGGCGGGCAGCGTGGAGTACGACGGCATCGGTTCGGCGACGGTCGTGGGAGGCCGCACCACGGACCGATACGGCTTTTACAGTTTCGAGTCGTTCATTGCGCCGCCCACGATTTACCGGCTGGATACGCTGACCGGCAAGCGCGAGGTCTTTGCCCAACCCAAGGTTCCCCTCGACACCAGCCAATATGAGCTGAAGCAGGTCTTCTTCACGTCGAAGGACGGCACGCGCGTGCCCATGTTCATTGCGGGAAAGAAGGGGTTGAAGCAGGACGGGACGGAACGGCTGCTGATGACCGGCTACGGCGGCTTCGAAATAAGTGAGCTGCCAGAATGGAAGCCGGTGTACGCCTGGTGGATGGAACAGGGCGGCTGGTTTGCGCTGCCCAACCTGCGCGGCGGGAACGAGTACGGCGAGAGCTGGCACGAGCAGGCCATGTTCGACAAGAAGCAGAACGTTTTCGACGACTGGTTCGCGGCGGCCGAGTACCTGATCGCCAACAAGTACACCTCGACTGCGCATTTCGCCATTATGGGCCGGTCGAATGGAGGGTTGCTGATGGGCGCGTCGATCACGGAGCGGCCAGATCTGTTTGCAGCGGTGGAGTGCGGCTATCCGCTGCTCGACATGCTGCGCTACCAGAAGTTCGAGGAAGGACGGCTGTGGACGACGGAATACGGATCGGCGGACAACGAGAAGCAGTTTGCGTACCTGCTCAAGTATTCGCCGTACCAGAACGTGAAGAAGGGCACGGCTTATCCGGCGGTCTTCTTCTTTACCGGAGCCAGTGACACGCGCGTGGATCCGCTGCACGCGCGCAAGATGACGGCGCTAATACAGGCGGATTCGTCGAGCGGGCGGCCGATCTTGCTGCATTACAGTGTCGCCGGCGGACACTCATCCGGAGTGAGCGTAGAGCAGGAAATCCAGGACGGAACCGACCAGCTCACGTTTCTTTGGACCGAAACAGGACAAGTGACCAAACAAAAGTAATCGTCGCTGGCCTCGCGAGCGAGTGACGCGTACCCAAGGGCGAATGTCCGTGCGTAACCTCATGGAATAAGAATCTTCTCCGATAAAAGAGATACGAAATCCACGGCAATGCCCGGAAGCGGGCGGCCTGCCCGGACTTCTCGCATTGTTTCGGGAGAACCGCGCGGACAGACACGGCGTGCATACCGCATCCCGGCAAAAAACAAGCGGGGTGCATTCTCATTCCATCGGAGAGCCGGTTGGAATTTCGCAGGCCATGGAGAAGGTGATGCCACAGGCGGAATTCGCGATTAGCAAGTCGGATGGTCAAGAAGAGGATGCGAGGCTCAAAGCTCTGGCCTCGACGGGAATTCCGGACACAGCGCCGGAGGCGAACTTTGACGCCATCACGCGGCTAGCCGCCGAGTATTTCAAAGCCGACACAGTCTTGTTGGGGTTTGGCGACGAGAGCCGTGTTTGGATGAAGTCGCATTGGGGCGAGCCGGTGCGGGAGCTGCCGCGGAAGCAATCGATTTTTGAGCGAGTGCTGGCCGAGGACGGCCCGGTGGTGGTCTCGAACATCAACGATGATCCCGAGTACCGGGAGCGACGGTTGCCGCTACGCCGGCTCGAAGCACTTTCGTTTGCGAGTGCTCCGGTACGCACTTCAGATGGCAAGATTCTGGGCGTGCTGACTATTTTTTCATGCCAGCCGCGCCGGCCCATGGCGGTGACCGAGTTGCGCATGCTGGAGAGTCTCGCCGATATCGCAGCCGGCCAGCTGGAATTGCGCAGATTGCGCAAAGCGCTCAACGGAAACCGCCTGCAGCAGGAGCGCACGGTGGAGACGGTGACCGGAATCTGGCCGCGCAAGTCAGACCTGCGGCAGGCGCTGGAGAAGAAGCAGTTTGTGCTGTATTACCAGCCGGAGGTCGAGTTGACCACGCGGCGCATCGTTGGCCTTGAGGCGCTGATTCGCTGGCAACATCCGGATCGCGGGCTTATTCCGCCGATGGATTTCATTCCCATTGCTGAGGAGACAGGGCTGATTCTGCCGATTGGAGACTGGGGACTGTCGGAGGCCTGCCACCAGATCGGGCAATGGCGCGCTGAGGATCCCGGGCAGGCCGGCCCGCGGGTGTGCGTGAATCTTTCGGCGCGGCAGTTCTCACGCCAGGGGCTTGCCGATCATGTGGAAGCGCTGTTGCGCCGGACGGGCGTCTCTAGCCAGCAGCTCGGCCTGGAGATGACCGAGTCCAGCCTGATTCCCGATCCCGGCACGGCGATGGAGGTGTTGGGCAGCCTGCGACGGCTGGGAGTCTCGCTGCTGCTGGACGATTTCGGCACGGGATACAGCTCACTGAATCATCTGCATTCGCTGCCCTTCGACGTGCTGAAGATCGACCGCTCGTTTGTGACACGCATGACAGAGGGCGAGCAGCCGCTGCAGATTGTGCGCACCATTGTGGAGCTGGCGCGGGTGATGGGCATGGACGTGGTGGCGGAGGGGATTGAGACGCACGAGCAATATATGCTCCTGCGGCAACTGGGCTGCCGCTTTGGGCAAGGATTTCTGTTTTCGCGTCCCGTGCCAGCGGAGACGATAAGCGCAATGCTGCGCCTGCCGGGAAGGATTCTGCCGGATCCAGCAGCACAAGCCACGGTCAACTGACAGCCCGCGGAGCCGCGTCGACGGGAGCCTGTCGATTTGGGAATTGCATGCGGCTGTGTCCGATTTGGGATGACACCGCGCATTTCGTTGGAAAATTCTCACGTATGCAGGTGGGAGCGGCAGTATGCTGCAACCCATGCAGCAGCCCGCTCCATCGCAGCCCTCCCCCTCTCTTTCCAGTTTTGCGGGACTGCTGGCCACGCTTGCCTCGCCCCCGCCCTCGCCCCCATCTGACGCCGACGACGATGCTCCGCTGTGGAACTCGAGCGACTTGGGCGAAGACGTGGCCACTCTTAGCTACGAACGCGCCCTGCGCGCGCACGCACGTTACCGGCCGCTGAATCGCGATTTGGATCGCGTGGAAGGATCGCCGACGCCGGCGGTCGATCCGGGAAGCGGTGCGCGCACGGCTGCGTCGATCGAAATTGGTGCCGCAGGCGCTTTTGATGCCGCAGGCGCTGCCGTTGCAGTGGACGCAGCGCCGGAATTGCAGACGGGCACTGCGCCGGACCGCGATCTGCGTTCGGCGAGCGTGACCATTCGCCTGAGCCGGGCGGAGTGCGCGCGGTTGCATCAACGCGCCGCAGAAGCCGGATTGACGGTGTCGGCGTATCTGCGATCCTGCGCGGTCGAGGCCGAAGCGCTACGCGCACAGGTGAAGCAAGCGCTGGCGGAGCTAAAGGCAGGGAGCAAGGGAGCGAGCGAGCAAGGGAGCAAGAAGCCGGAGCGGCGAAATTTCTTTGGATGGATTCGGTGGCTCACAAGACGCGGACGATGATCGCTGCCTGCAATCGAGCTCAACTGCTCAACGCTCACCGGCATCGAAAGCTTCAACTAGCTCTCGCGAGCCGTGGCTTGCTCGACCGCCGGCTCCAATTCTCATGCCGTGCAGTACGACCGCGAACTGCACAACCATGGGAATGAGCATGATCTTGGTCATCTCTCCCACGTAGACGAATCCAAACTCATTCGTTCCGCCGCCGATCGGGGCGCTCTGCCCAGCACTCATCAGGAAGTGCGTCAGCATGACAGAGGTGGAAACCAGCCACAATGGGATCGTCGTCCACCAGCGGCGTGACAGGGCGATGAAATAAGCCGGAATAACCAGCAGCAGCAGCGTATACCGAAGAACGGTGAGTGCCATCATGGATGCATGCGCCTCCGCGCGATACATCCAGCCTGAACCATTCCTCCTAAGGGAAACATATAGAAACCCTGTAACAAACGTAAGGGCGTGTCTCGTGGAACCTCGCGCCGCATCGTTGAGCGCACCGGCAAACTCTTGCCCGGCTTTTGCTTGCGCCCTTGCTCCCCGCAGGGCTCCGGCGGCTCTTCCACCAGGGAGGCTTGCTCCCTCGCTCTCTGCCTCACTCCACTTCAAGCACCAGACATTTGAGGTATTCGGTTTCCGGCAGATTGAGGATGACCGGATGGTCGAGAGCGGCGCCACGGCGCTCGAGGAGGCGCACGCGGCGCGAGGCATCGGCAGCGGCCGCGGCCACGGCCGATTCGAGATCGGCCCAGCCGACGTGATGCGAGCAGGAGCAGGTGACGAGCAGACCGCCGGGGCGCAGCATTTTGAGCGCGCGAAGGTTCAGCTCCTTGTAACCGCGTAGCGCGCCCTCGACGGCGCGTTTGGTTTTGGCGAAGGCCGGCGGATCGAGAACGATGGCGTCGAACTTTTCGCCGGCTTGCGACCAGTCGCGGAGAATCTCGAAGGCGTCGGCCTCGATCCAATCGACATCGGCGGAAACGCGAACGCGGTTGGCCTGGAGATTGCGTTCCGCCACTTCCAGCGAGGCGCGCGAGGTGTCGATTCCCGTGACCTGCCGGCAGACTTGGGCAAGATGCAGGGCGAAACCGCCCTGGTAGCAGCAGACGTCGAGCGCGCGGCCCTGGGAACCTGGAGTCGCCGCGCCGAGGCGCCGCGCCCACTCCTGCGCCGCTGCGTAGTTGGTGCGCTGATCGAGAAAGGCTCCGGTTTTCTGGCCGGCGTTGGCGTCGTAGTGAAAGACGAGGCCGTTCAGATGAAACTCAGTGGCTGCAACGGGACGCGCCGCGGCGGCAATCGATACTTGATCGGCAACCCACAAAGGATCTGGGCTGGGCGCGGGCAAGTCCTCAAGTTCGCGAATGCGCGGATCGGGTCGCTCGAAAATGGCCGCGGGCGCGAGTTCCTCGCGCAGGACGCGCACGCATGCATCCGCAACACCCGCGGCGAGCAATCCTTTGGTGAGGAACTGCAAAACAACCAGGTCGCCGTACTTGTCTACGATGAGGCCGGGCAGCTCGTCGGCCTCGCTGAAACAGAGGCGGCAGGAGTCGTTAGCCACATCGAGTATGGGCTTGCGGCGGACGATAGCTGTGCGCAGGCGCGCTGCGATCAGTTCGAGCCACGCGGCGTGGTCGAGCGCTTCGCGCGAGACCAGCCTCAACGCGATTTGCGATGCAGGGCTGTAGAGCGCCGTGCCGAGAAAGATTCCGCGCTGGTCGGCGACCGGCAGGAGTGTTTCTTCTGGTTTGGGAAGAGTTACGGCGACCACGTCGGACGCATAGACCCAAACGTGGCCGCTGCGCAAACGGTCGGCGGCGCGGCGGTTGACGATGGCGCCGACGCACGCTGCCCGCGTTGGAACAGGGGTTGGACGGGATGCGGCGCGAGCGGAGGGTGCAGATTCGCGGCGCGTGGGCACACTTCGGGGCACACTTCGAGGGAATGCGCCAGCCGGACCGCCCTCTGCGGCAACTGGCGCCGATCGATTCGCGTGGCGCTTGCGCGGCGGCGCGGCCGTCTTCGGTTTGTGGGTCTTTGCCATTGGCTCCCCACCCAAGGGTAACTGCCCGGGGTGGGGAGTCAAAGGACCGGATTGCTATTTCTGCTGCAACGTCTGCAGATAACGGCTCAGGTTGCTGATTCTGAGGGCTCTCACGTTGGCTTCGCTCGGGGGTGAATCCACGGACCCAAGCACGGGTCCCCACAGCGGCATTTCCGCCGAGCCGTGCGATGGATTCGCCGCGCCGAACTCGAGCACCGAAGCGATATGAGTCGAGGGAAACTTCCCTCCGTGGTGTCTGCTCAATACGGCCAGGTCGGTGGGCTGCTTCTTCAAGGCAGCGGCCGCCGGGCCGTTCCCCCTGCCGTCCACACCGTGGCAGGGGGCGCAATAATTCACGTACATCTGCTTGCCGTTGTTCAGCGGCGCCTTACTCACCGGGATGATGACCGTCTTTGCTGTCGACTGATTGGCGTATCCAACGCCCGCAACGACTGCCGCGGCCAAACCAGCCAAAAAGAGGTTTTTCAGCATGATTTCCTCCGTCCAAACCTCTGGAGGCAGATATTAAGCGCCTTTTTCCATAGGAAGATATGTAACAGGCAACACATTGAGCGGGGATTTTGGTTACTTCGGGAATGCCTGGGGTGAATTCAGAACCCATGCGGAACAGACCCGGCGCGATGCGACGAGTTGCCGCCTGAAATGGGGCGATCCTCAAGTGAAGCGGACGTATTCATGCCTGCAGAAGACAAGCGGCCTATAATGAAGCATGGCGACCGTCCGCCACACCGAATCAATCGAGGTTCCGAGCGCCCCCGTGAGCGAAACGGAAGCGGCGCCGGCCGTGAGCCCGGGCGCAGCGGCTCGCCGCAAGGATCCGCGGCCGATTGGGGAGCGTTTTGAGGCCCTCCTGCGGCAGGTCCAGGCCAATCGGCCTCATGAAGATATCTCGTTGATTCGAAAGGCGTGGGAGTTCTGCGTGAGCCACCACGAGGGGCAAACGCGCGCCTCTGGAGAGCCCTACATTGTGCACCCGCTCGAGGTGGCGGAGGTGCTGGCGGAGATGAAACTGGACGCGACGGCAATCGCCGCCGCCCTGCTGCACGACGCCGTGGAGGATACGCCGGCGACGAGCGAGGAGATTGGCGAGCGATTCGGCGACCAGGTGGCGCACATTGTCGAGGGCGTGACCAAGATCGACAAGATCCAGTTCGCCAACCGCGAGGACCGGCAGGCCGAGAATGTGCGCAAGATGCTGCTGGCCATGGTGAGCGATGTGCGCGTGGTGCTGATCAAGCTGGCCGACCGGCTGCACAACATGCGCACCCTGGAGCACCTGAAACCGGAGCGGCAGGAGGCGATCGCGCGCGAGACGCTCGACATCTACGCGCCGCTGGCGCACCGGCTGGGCATGGGGAAAGTGCGCGGCGAACTTGAAGACCTGGCCTTCCGCTACACCGAACCCGTGAGCTACGAGCAGGTGTCGGCGGCAGTGGAGGCGCGGCGCATCGAGGGCGAACAGTTCCTGCGCGGAGTGGAAGACACCCTGGTGGAGCAACTGCGCGAAAACGGCGTCCAGGCGCGCGTCGAGTGGCGCATTAAGCGCCTCTACTCCATCCACCAGAAGATCGAGCGCACCAAGGTTTCCTTCGACCAGGTGTACGATCTGCTGGCGGTGCGCGTGATTACCGAGGACGTGGCGTCGTGCTACGCGGTGTTCGGGTTGATCCACACGTTGTGGCGGCCGGTGCCGGGACGCATCAAGGATTTCATCGCCATTCCGCGGGCCAACCGCTATCAATCGCTGCACACCACAGTGATGGGCGCGAGCGGACACCAGTTCGAAGTGCAGATCCGCACCGAAGAGATGCACCGCATCGCCGAGGAAGGCATTGCGGCGCACTGGAAGTACAAGTCGGGCGGCGGCTCCGCCGTGACGGCCCGCGACGAAGAGCGAATGAACTGGATCCGCCAGCTGGTGGAGTGGCAGAAGGAGATGACGGATCCCAACGAATTCCTCTCCAGCCTGAAGATGGACCTCTATCCCGACGAGGTCTACACCTTCACGCCGAAGGGGAAGGTGGTGGTGGTTCCGGCGGGCGCCACGCCCGTGGATTTTGCGTACACCATTCACACCGAGGTGGGCCACACCTGCGTAGGGGCCAAGATCAACGGGCGCATGGCGCCGCTGCGCACCAAGCTGCGCACCGGCGACATTGTCGAGATCGTGACGCAGAAGGATCACAAGCCGAGCCGCGACTGGCTGACGTTTGTGAAGAGCCCGCGCGCGCGCAACAAGATCAAGCACTGGCTGAACGAGGACCAGCGAGAGCGGGCAGTGGAGATCGGCAGAAAGCTGCTGGAGCGCGAGGCACGCAAGTTCAAGGTGCCGATGAAGCAGATCGACGACCAGGACCTGGGCCGCGTGGCGCAGGAGTTCGGCGTGGCCACGGCATCGGATCTGCTGGCGACATTGGGCCAGGGCAAGCACACTGCACATCAGGTGCTGAGCAAGGTAGCGCCGGGATTCGCCAATCTGCCGGAGACCGAGCCGGGCACGCCCGCCGCGGCGGGCAAACCGGGCGAAGCGGGCCCGGGCACAATGGGAATGACCGACGCGGTCAGGAGGCTACAACTCACCAGCTCGGAATCGCTCGAGGTGGAGGGCCAGAACGATCTGCTCGTCTATCGCGCGCGATGTTGCAACCCTATTCGCGGCGAGGAGATTGTGGGCTATGTGACGCGAGGCAAGGGCGTAGCCGTGCATGCGCGCAGCTGCCCCAACGTGCAGAACCTGCTTTATGAGAGCGACCGGCGCATCAATGTGGAGTGGTCACGCACGGCCGACGCCGCGGGCAAACCGCAGCGCTACCCGGTGAAGATTACCGTCTACTGCGACGACCGCACCGGCATGTTGAAGGAGTTGACCGCGGTGATCTCCGACGAGAATGCCGATATTCGCGGCGTGGATCTGAAGCGCGACGATGAAGGCGAAGCAATTATCGAGTTTATCGTCGAGGCCGAGGATGTGCGCCACCTGAACCGCATGGTGCTGGGGCTGAAGCGCGTGAACGGCGTGCGCCAGGTGCAGAGGACGCAGAAAGTCTGAAGACAGCTGCTAGCTCCTAGCTTCTAGCTTGTTCGTGGTCAGTGAAATCTCGCCAAAAATGAGTACCTTAAGGCCGGTGAGTGGGTCAATTGCCAGGCTGGGCCACCGGACGCGACATGTTTGCATCAGAAACGCATAGGCTGGTCTGAACTGCTCAGACCAGGTCCGCTCGCGGTGCGAGGCTGGGATGGTGTGCGTGATTCCGCTTCACCGCACAGCATCTGGCTAAGGAGATCACATGTCATTCGGACTTTATGCCGCCGGCTTCGCAATCGTGATCGCCGGGCTGGTGTACGCCGCGCACCTGGTGCATATTCCCTCGCACTGGATTTTTGTGGGCGCGATCGTGATGATCGGCATTGGGCTTCTATCGGCCGTCAAGGCCACCCGCCCGAAAGACCCCGCCTGATCATAAGGATCGCCGCCCGGGCGAGGCAGTGCGAATTCCTTTCGTCGGGCGTTCCGGGCTGGAGCGCAGATGGTGGGCGGCTGTTGCCGCACGCGGCCGGCGCATATTGCCACAGTAGCGCGGGCGATTCCTGTGAATTGAGGTTTCGTGGGGCCTGCCGCGTTAGGCGAGGCGCAGCGCAGCCTTGCCTTTGCGCGGAGCGATGAAGCGGGGGGCGCGGGAAACGATGGCCAGCTTTTCGCGGCTGAGGAGCTTGCGAATCTGGCCGCGGGCGTGATCGGCCCAGGGTCCGTAGTTGTCGAGCTTGACATAGGCGCGCCAGTGGCGCAGCGCGGGGCGTTGCTGACCGCAGCGCTCATAGGCGAGCGCCAGGTTGTAGTGGGCATCGGCGTAGGCTGGCGAGAGCGTGACGGCTTTCAGATAGGCGGCGATGGATTCGTCGAGACGTTCGAGCTCATCCAGCACGTTGCCCAGATCGAAATAGGCCAGCACGTAGCCGGGGTCGGCCACAGTGGCGCGGCGGTAGAGCTCTTCAGCGCGGCCGTACTGGCGGAGATGGAAGTAGATGGTTCCGAGGTTGATGCAGGCTGCCGCGTAGTCGGGATCGAGGGTAAGAATTTCCTCATAGAGGGAAATGGCGCGTTGCTTTTCGCCCGCTTCCTCGGCGCGGACTGCAGCCAGAAAGCGTTCCTGAAAGGCGTCCGGACCTGCGGGCGCGGGGCGGCGCAGCGGCGACGGTTCAGCGGCAGCGGCGGCGATTGCCTGCTGGCCGCCGCGCTCGAAGTCGAAGAGGAACTGGCGGCGAATCGGGTCGACCATGGCGCCGTGATGGCGGAAGGCTAGGCGCGTACCGGTGCGCACAACGCGCGTCTCGAGCAGCGGGTTCGCCATGCCGGAGACGGCTTTCATGGCCAGGATCGATTCGCGGATCGAGGCTGCGGGCACGTCTTCAGCGCGCAGCGCACACAGAATGCGCAGTTGCCCCAGATCCTGGAAGCTATAAATTTCCTGTTGCGGGATCAATCCGGCTCGTTCCCAGGCTTGCAATTGACGGGAACTCATCTCGAAGATGCGCAAGACGTCCTGACGCCGATAGGTGGTCACTCGTGTGCTCCCACATTTGGTACGAGGCTGTTCCGGGGCTTGCGCCAAGCATTCCGACATGCAACACAAAGTGCGGTTGCGCGCTCCCCATCCCGCCACGACGTTCCTAAAAGTCACGCAGGAAGCGCTCTTGCAGCGATTATGCCAAGTCTGAGCCGGATTGGCGCGTGGATAAACGGGGTGGAACCCTGAGATGCAACAAAAAGACGTGGATAACGAGTGCACGGTTTGGTTCAAATCGGTTCCGGGCACAGAACTTTATCAGAAAAGCAACTGAACATAGCGGCCCTGCTGCCGAAGCTCAAGGTGTTGCCGCGGCAACGAGGAGTTGCTTTGCGCGATGGAAAGGGTGGTTTGCGCAAAACCGTGCGGCGGACGGAATGACCTGAGAAACGGTCCGCGTGCTGCCAACTGCCCCGGTCGGGGGAGCGCTCTGCCGGAAAGTTGTATGAAGCTTTGCCGCACGGGCGATGGATTGCAATTGGCTATGCCCTATGATTTTCATAGCCTTTTGAAGATTCGCTATGATAAGCTGCCTCGAACGAGCGCAGGCCGACGCAGAAGTTCAGGGACCGATGTCAGACGCAACTTTCTGCTTCGTTTTGAAATCTCCGCCGCAGCTCGTCTTAGTCGGCGAAGATGTTGAAGCCCTGCTCGGCTACGCCCAAGAGGAATTTCTCACTGCAAAGGTCCAGCTGAAGGATCGCATCCACCCGGAGGATGCCGGCCTCGCCGAAACCCTGTTTTCCCAAAAGAGCTCGCAGACGTCAGGCTCGGTGAACCTGCGTATCCGTCACGCCGACGGAAGGATTCGCTGCGTGAAGGCGCGGTACGCGAAAACGCACACGCGCGGCGTCGGGTTGAAGCTCGATCTGTGGATGGAAGACGCCCGGAAGGTGAGCGAGCCCGGCGATGCGATCCTGATCGCCAGCTTCAAATCCCTGATCGAGCACACCGACGACTACATTTTTCTGAAAAATTGTCACCATGTGATTCTGGCCGCGAGCCGGAGCCTGCCGAAGTTTACCGAATCGGCGAATCAAGCCAGCGAGCTCGTGGGCAAGACCGACTACGACATTCACCCGGAGGCCCTCGCCGACGTGGCTTACCGGCTCGACGAACGGGTATTTGCCGAAGGCAAGCGCGAGCATGAGATCCAGCAGGTGCCGGCGCAGAACGGCGCCAAACGCTGGATCGACAATCGCAAATACCCGATCAGTGGCCCGGACGGAGAAATCATCGGCATCTTCGGCGTAGCGCCCGATATCACTGAATACATCGAGGCGGAAAAGAAGCTCCGCGAGAGCGAAGAGTCGCTGCGCGAGGCGCAGAAGATTGCCGGCATTGGCAGCTATGTCCTGGATATTCCCACCAACACATGGAGGGTCTCGCCCCAGCTGGATGTGCTGCTGGGAATCGACGCGGGATATGGCCGCGCGCTTGAGGGACTCCTCCCGTTGATCCATCCCGACGACCGCGCGACGATTGCGAACCGTTTGAAGGGCTACCTTGCCGGCGAGCGCAAATCGTTCGACCGAGAGTACCGGATTGTGCGGCAAACAGACGGCGCGGTGCGCTGGGTGCATACCCGCGGCCGGCTGGAAATGGATGCCAGCGGGAAACCCTTGACCCTGCGGGGAACGGTGCAGGACATCACGGAGCGAAAGCAGGCGGGTGCGGCGTTGCGCGAGAGCGAGGAACTGCTGCAGTTGTTCATCGAACACGCACCCGCGGCGCTGGCCATGTTCGACCGCGAGATGCGCTACGTGGCCGTGAGCCGGCGCTGGCTAGAGGAATACTCGCTGGCCGGCCGGGAGATTATCGGGCACTCGCACTACGAGATCGTCCCCGACATTCCCGAGCGCTGGAAGGAGGCGCACCGGCGCGGCTTGGCGGGCGAGTCGCTGCGCGCCGAAGAGGATCGCTTTGATCGCGCCGACGGCACGGTGCAATGGATTCGGTGGGAAGTCATCCCCTGGCGAACCGCCGATGGCCCGGTGGGCGGCATCATCCTTTTCGCCGAAGACGTCACCGGGCGCAAGCAGGCGGAGACGGAACTGCGCGAGAGCAAGGAATTGCTGCAGTTGTTCATCGGACACGCGCCGGCGGCGCTGGCCATGCTGGACCGCGAGATGCGCTACCTGGCCGTGAGTCGGCGATGGCTGGAGATGCACTCTCTAATCGATGTGGAGGTTCTGGGCCGTTCGCTCTACGAGGTGCTCCCCGAGATTCCCGAGGCATGGCGCGAGGAGCACCGGCGCTGCCTGGCGGGCGAGCAACTGTGCAAAGACGAACGACGGTTTGTAAGGGCAAACGGAAGCGTGCAATGGGTCCGGCGCGAGATTCTTCCCTGGCGTGCAGGCGACGGCTCAGTGGGCGGGATTGTGATTTTCTCGGAGGACATCACGGAGCGGAAGCTGGCCGAAGAGCGGCTGCGGCTGGCCGCCACGGTTTTTACCGGCGCCCGCGAAGGCATTACGATTACCGATCCCACAGGCACAATCCTGGAGGTGAATGACGCCTTTACGCGCATTACCGGCTACACGCGGGAAGAAGCGCTGGGAAGCAATCCGCGCATGCTGCAATCGGGCCTGCAAAGGGAAGATTTTTACAAGAACATGTGGGACTCGCTGGTCAGGGAAGGTCATTGGTCAGGGGAAATGTGGAACCGAAAAAAGAATGGAGACATCTACGCGGAGATGCTCGCCATCAATGCGACCCGCGACGCGGGCGGCGAGGTTGAGCAGTATGTGG
>Ga0224558_1002105_pt1 | contig 19037 bp, 21 predicted proteins | sample 714S32024metaG_FD_180682 | JGI IMG/M metagenome (GOLD analysis project Ga0224558, IMG submission 180682) | Peat soil microbial communities from Stordalen Mire, Sweden - 717 S3 20-24 | ecosystem: Environmental > Terrestrial > Soil > Wetlands > Peat | place: Sweden: Norrbotten County, Stordalen...
TACCCACAGCCCGATTTGCTGCTGCCTTTTTTGAATTGCTTGCTTGAATCCATTGACTGGCATTTGCATCGAAGGTCTCCGGCGTCAAACGAAGCGAAAGGATATGCTGCCGAGCGGACCGTAGTCCGCCTGCAGCACATCGCCGCGCGCCGCCGACGTGGGTCGGGTGAACGACCCCCCCAGCACGATATCCCCTGCGTTGAGCTGTTCTCCGTACGGCGCAATCTTATTGGCAAGCCAGGCTATGCCCGTGGCGGGATGGTTGAGGACGGCAGCGGCCAGGCCGGTCTCTTCGATCACCGCGTTCTTATAGAGAAGCGCGCCAACCCAGCGCAAATCGACGGCATCGGGCTTCACCGGTCGGCCGCCGAGAACGATTCCCGCATTTGCCGCGAAGTCCGCAATCGTGTCGAATACCTTGCGCGGCAGCCGGGTCTCGCGATCGAACTGCTCGATGCGCGCATCGATGATCTCGAGCGCGGGAGTCACGTATTCAGTCGCTTGTAAGACCTGGAATAGGGTCACGCCGGGCCCCTTGAGCGGCTTACCCAAAATAAACGCAAGCTCGACTTCGACTCGCGGCGTGATGAAGCGCTCAATCGGGATATCGCTGCCGGTTTCGAAAAACATGTCGTCCATCAGCGGCGCATAGTCCGGTTCGTCGATTTGCGAGGACAACTGCATCGCGCGCGACGTCAATCCAATCTTCCGGCCGCAGATCCGATGGCCGTCGGCAAGTTCCATTTTCACCCATTCACTTTGAATGGCATAACCATCCTGCACCGTCATGCCGGGCTGTTCCTTCGAGAAATGACGCAATTGCGTCCGATTCTTACGCGCCTCGTACAGCCGTTTGGCGAGCGCAGCGATGGTTTCTTTGGACAACATGCGATCATCTCTTAAGGTTTTCGGAAACGTGCGTGCAGATTATTATGCTTCAGCGTCCCGGACTCGCTGAACTCGTTGATTTCCAGCGACAGCGCCAACCCACGCTCCGCGTACGCTTGCGCGAAATGCGCCTTCATGATGTCGAACAAACCGGTGGTCGTCGCCTGTTTGGCAACGTCGCTACGGCCGGCGCCGATCTTCAAGACCGCGTGAACGAACGCCGCATCGCTCAACGTGCCGTCGGCGATGCAATACTCATCGCAAGGGATGGCGCGTACCCGCACACCGCCGGGAGGAAACACCGGTAATTCGCCGACCTTGAGCGTTGCCATGAATTGCGCGAGCTTGCGGCACAAATCGGTGAAATCACCGCTGGCGCGCAGGTTGCCGCTGTATTCGAGCGTCATGTGCGACATGTACCAATATCCATGCTTGCCACGGTGCAGCCGACTGAAAAAATGGGGATGGGACGATAATGCTGAACCATCCCGCGACCTCGCGCAGCGGCGGCGATCGCAATGAACGCACGGATTTCGAATCCTCCTTGTCCGGCATCTCGATAGGTCGCCTCGTCCGTGTAGGACAACATGGCCTGTTTGTCGTTGCTCGTCCAAGCGCCGAGGAATTCGCGATCCCAGGCCTCGTTGATTTTTCCCGAATCGGGCGTCGCCGGCCAATGCGAGATTCCACCCGCTCCCACCAAGGCGATACGCTGTGGAACCGCATCCGCCGCGCGGCGGATAGCCTCGCCGAAAGCCCATGCGCGATGCAGTGGAGTCAACGGCGGTCCCTGGCAGTTGATGTTCATCGGAATCACCGGCAGATCGTATTGCGGCGTCAAAAAGTGCAGAGGCACCATGATTCCATGGTCGAATTTCCATTCTTCCGCGTAAGCTACGTCGACCGTCTGCATCATTTCACGGATCAGCCGCCTGGAAAGCTCGGCGTCGCCGGGAACGTTGCGGCGGGCGATGCCCAGCCACTGCGGGTCCTCGATCGGACCTTCATAGCCGCTCGCCATGCCCACGGCGAAAGCCGGCATGTTGTTCATGAAAAAATTGGCGAAATGTTCGGCCGAAACGACGATCAGAGCATCCGGACGAGCCGCCGCCAAGCGCTCGCCCATACTGCGATACGCGCCGTGAAATTCATCGACGACGGCCGCATCGGCCATATGCGCACGGCCCGTGATGCCGGGGGCATGGCTCGCGATTCCGGCGAAGACCAGACTCATACGTTGGCCACTTTTTCATCCAACCGCGTGGTCATGGCGTAGAGGCCGGCGCGCACCGGGCCGTATTTGCGGACTCCGTCGCGCATGGCGCCGATGTAAGCGCTCCACTCCATACCGAGCAAGGCAGCGTAGTGCATCAGCAATTGACCGTTCGCCCCCAACACGTAGATCAACCCGATGTCGCCGGCGACGATCGCGTCCCGTTCCTCGGCAGTGAGCTGATAGCCGTCGAGGACAGCGGCGCGATCGGCAAGAAATCGCCCCTGCATGATTGGATCACGATTGATATCGAACAGAAATTTCTGCAGTTGATACAGGCTCATGGTCAGGCTCCCCAGTGCGGAATGTGGTGCGATCCCAAGCTGACACAGACGTTTTTGGGTTCGAGAAAGACTTCGTAACTCCACGTACCGCCTTCACGGCCGGTTCCCGACGCTTTCGTGCCGCCGAACGGCTGGCGCAGATCGCGCACGTTCTGACTGTTGACGAAACACATGCCGGCTTCGATCGCCGCGGCCACCCGATGGGCGCGCCCTAGGTTCTCGCTCCACACGTAGCTGCTCAAGCCATACGAAATATCATTCGCCTGAGCGATCGCGTCGGCCTCATCGTTGAAGGGTATGAGACAGGCGACCGGCCCGAATATCTCGTCTTGGGCGATCTGCATGCGGTTATCCACGTCGGCGAACACCGTGGGCTTGACGAAGTTTCCGTTCTTCAGAACGCTCTTGAGCTCTGGCGCATCGAGACCGCCGCACAACAGGGTCGCGCCCTCTTTCGGGCCCAGTTCGATGTACCGCCGCACCTTGGCTAGATGCTCAGGGCTTATCATCGGACCGACATCGATCTTGTCGTCGAACGGATCGCCGACGCTGATTCGTTTCGCTCGCGCCGCGAATTTTGCGACGAAATCCGCGTAAATCGACTGCTGTATCAGGATGCGCGAGCCCGCAGTACAACGCTCTCCATTGTTCGAGAAAATCATGAATACCGCCGCATCCAGCGCGCGGTTCAAATCCGCGTCGTCGAAAATCACAAAGGGGCTCTTGCCGCCGAGTTCCATCGAGAATTTCTTCAAGCCGGCGGCCTTGACGATGCGATTACCCGTCGCGGTTGAGCCGGTGAACGAAATCGCACGAACGTCGGGATGCCGGCACAGCGCCTCACCGGCCTCCGCCCCGTAACCGTGTACGACGTTGAGCACACCCGCGGGAATTCCCGCCTCCATCGCCAAATCTCCGAGTCGCGAGGCGGTCAAAGGCGAGAGCTCGCTCATTTTCAATACCGCGGTGTTGCCAAACGCCAGCGCCGGCGCCACTTTCCACGTCGACGTCATGAACGGGACGTTCCACGGCGACACCAGAGCGCACACGCCGACGGGGTGAAACAACGTATAATTCAGATGAGTCGGCGTCGGATAAGTGTGCCCGTCGACCCGCACGCACATCTCGGCGAAGTAATAAAAATTGTCCGCGGACCGCGGCACGAGCTGTTTTGCCGTTTGGGCGATCGGCTGACCGGTGTCCCGGGTTTCGGTCCGCGCGATCTCGGCAACGTTCCGCGCGATCAGGTCACCGAGCTTGCGCAGAAGAGCCGCGCGCTCCGCCGCCGGTGTGGCCGCCCATCGCGGGAAGGCCGCCTTCGCGGCAGCAACCGCGGCCTCGATCTCCTTCGCGCCCCCGCGCGCAACCTCCGCCAAGACCTCTTGGGTCGCCGGATTGACGGTTTCGAAGTAGTCCGAACTCTTCACGGCCGCGCCGTTTATCAAATGTTGAATTTGCATGCCGTTCCTCGTCAGCGACCGAACACGGCGTCGGCCGCGATGGTATTGACGAGCCGGCCGAGGCCGTCGATTTCACAAGCGACTTCGTCGCCGGGTATCACATTGGCCACGCCTTCCGGCGTACCCGTCAGAATCACGTCGCCCGGCGCCAGCGTCATGAACGAACTCAAGTATTCGATCAAGTACGGAATATCGAAGATGAGGTCCCGGGTATTGCCTTGCTGCGTCAGTTTACCGTTGACGAACGTCCGCAATCCCAGGTTCGAAGGATCCGCGACATCCGATGCGTCCACGAACCACGGTCCCAGCACTGTTCCCCCGTCGCGGTTCTTGACGCGCAGATTGGGCCGATACCAATTCTCGAGGTAATCGCGAACGGCGTAGTCATTGGCGATGCAGTATCCCGCCACGTGCTGCATGGCGGTGGCACAGGCGACATTCTTGGCGTGACGGCCGATGATCACCGCCAGCTCGCATTCGTAGTGCATGAACTTGACGCCGGACGGTCGGCGGGTCGCCCCGCGATGACCGATCAGCGTACCGGGACCCTTGAGAAAGACAAGGGGCTCCTCTTGCGCATTGAAGGCCAGTTCTTTCGCGTGATTGGCATAGTTCAGGCCGAGCGCAATGATCGTTCCGGCCTCGAACGGGGGCAGCCAAACCACGTCGGTTTCGGATACGAGGCGACCGTCCTCGAGACGCAAACCTTCCGTGCCGGCACGCGGAGTCGCACTATGAATGGCGCCTGAAAAGGCAACGCGTGCCCGCATCACGGGGCCGCCACGAAGCGATTGGACAGCGTACCTAAGCCATCGACCACGATGTTGACGCTCTGCCCGGCGCGAACTCGCGGACAAGGACGGGCCACGCCCACCGCGAGGACGTCGCCCGGCGCAAGGGTCATGAATTCGGTGACATCGGCCAGCAGACTTGCCGTGGAGCGTACCAACTCTGCCGTCCTCGCTGCCTGAACCAGCACGCCGTCCACGTAGGTACGGATAGTCATCGCATCGGGGTCTGCGACCACGCCGCGCGCAACTACGGTGGGTCCCAGCGGACAGAACCCGTCGCATGCCTTGAGCCGAATGGACGGGCGATAGAAAGTGTCGTGCGGAATGCTCACGTCATTGACGATGAGATAGCCGGCGACGTAATCGAGCGCCTCCATGGTTGAAACGTTGCACGCCGGCCGGCCAATGACGAGACCGAGGCATGCGCCTACTTCAAGTTCCGTCACGCCGGCTGGAATTTCGACCGCACTTCCGGATACGGTCAGCGTATTGCGCGGCTTGATGTAAAGCACCGGCGCTCGCGGCGCCGCGTTGTACGGCGGCTGCGCGGCCTTCGGTCCCAGTTCGGCAAGCGCACTCGAATGGTTGAGCAACACGCCGTAAACGGCGCCGCTCAAGCGGAAAGGTGCAATCTCGAACGGAATCGTGCATGCCGCCGACAAGTATCTTCCCCTCCTCACGAATAGTCACTAATATATTAGTAATCGTTCCACTTATCGGACAGTGTGTCAAGAATGCTCCGCAAACCGTGCACCGCGGCGCCGCTGAAGCGCCGGAATCTGCCTCTCCTGATTCTGCAGGCACGTGAGCAAGTGATTGCGCATTTCCGGCCGCTGCTCAATGCCAACGGCATCACGGAGCAGCAATGGCGCATCGTGCGGCTGCTGCTCGAGACAGGCCCGCTGGAGCCGAACCAGATCGGTGAGCGGTGCCGCCTGTCGAGCCCCAGTCTCGCGGGAGTGTTGGCGAGAATGGAACAAATGGGCTTCGTGCGACGTAAGCGACTTACCAACGATCAGCGTCGCGTTCGCATTTCCCTGACACCCCGAAGCCGCGCACTCGCGGCCCGCATGGCGCCGAGTATCGAGGCCGTCTATGCTCACATCGAGGAATTGCTCGGCCGGCCCTTTTCGCAAGAGTTCTATCGGATGTTGGATGATTTCATCAGCAAGCTGGCGGCGGTCACGCACACGGAGCGGGCGCCGGGCCGAGCCGGAATGCCCCGCTAGGCGGCAAAGACAGCGCCTGTGGGCTGATTGGCGGCCGACGCCTGAAGTTTGCGGTGCTCCAGCTTCGCGCGGTACATATCTTCATCGGCGATCTTCAGCAGTGCGTCGGTATTGTCGCCATCGGCGGGATATACGCTGATTCCAAAGCTGGCTCCGATCCGCAGTTCACGGCCGCCGTAGGCAAGCGGCCGCGCGATGGCGGCCGCCACCAGATCGGCAATCCGGCGCGCCTCGGCAAGCTCGCCCACGCCGGGAAGAACGATGACGAACTCATCTCCCCCTAATCGAGCAACCACATCCGTCCTGCGCACGCTTTCGAGAATGTGCACTGAAACATGCTGCAGTACTTTGTCTCCAGCTCCGTGTCCATGGATGTCGTTGATCTGCTTGAAGCCGTCCAGATCCAGGTATACGAGCGCCATCGGGCTGCGCTTGGCGGGATCGGCTCGAATCCAAGAATCGACGCGATCATACAGCGCGGCGCGATTCAGCAAGGCGGTCAGCGAGTCGTATTGTGCTCGGAATGACAGCTGCTCGTACAAGCCGCGCCGCTCGACCGCGAGGCTAGCAAAGCGCCCCCACGATTCCAGCGAGGTCTGTTCGGTATGCCCATCCGGGCGATCCTCCGCAAACAAGGAAACGATCATGCCCGTCAATCGGGAACTGCGCATGACCGGAACTGCGCGGTAGTGTCTGTACGGTAACTGCCCAGAGGACTGGATGAATCGGAGCCAGCGGGCCTCATCCGAGAGTTTGTCGACCGGGGCTGAGGCCAGGGTCGGGTTGATGGACGTGATCCCGATCTGCCCGAGCGCGGCTGCGAGATTTTCCGGGAAGTCGGGATAGATCGAAATGTGCGAGTCGTCCGAAGCTTCGATTCTTATCGAGCACAACGATCCAGGAACGTGGCTCGCAACAGCGTCGGCCATGGCGGCGATGATCCCAGCGAGGGGCTGATCGTTAGCGACGATATTCGTCCTAGACGTACCAGTACGAGATCAGCTAGGTGACGCGCTACCGGGTAGGAGAGCGATAGCGGGCTAGCAGATCGCGCAACCATCGATCGGTCGGCACCACCAGGTCGTTGTTACATCTGATCGCATATGCTTGCCCGCTCGTGCTGCTCTTAGTTGCGGCCCGGTCGATGCAATCCTCGGCCGTCTGGATGCGATTCGCAGCCGTAAGGGCGTCGTACTTACTGCGAAGATGCGCCTGCGCTTGCGTCGTGCCATCTGTAATTGCGATAGAACTGACAGCCGCATTGGGCAATGGCTGCGAGCACACAATTGATCTCGCCCTGCGCTATTGCCGGTGGCGTCACCTGCGCGAATGACCCACAGCTCAGCGCGAACACGAATCCAAGAACGGATGGCGATCGGACTTTCAAAGCTCACTGTCGAGCGGCAACAGCCATGCTCCAATGTATTTTTTCTCGCCAATCCTCGCGTGCTTGACGCTACACTTCCTCCATATCGGACACGGGCGAATCATGGTTGCGCAATTCTTGCCATGCGGTCCTGCCTGCTCGCCGCTGGTCCTCAAGATGCCTTATTCTTCCGTTGCCCGGGGTTCGGCGTTGCGGTTGGATTATGCGCGCCAGCGCGCCGCAAACTGTCGCACCGGCGGTGGCGGCGGCGGATACCGGCCCATCTTGGAGTTCCAGTAAGCCCACGAGCGAGGATCGATGATCCCCGGGGGAGCGCGGTCAAGAGCTTCACGCATATCATCATCCGAAACGTAACGGCGGATGACCCGCATGTCTTCGTGGCGAGCGTAGGTCATGGCATATGCCATGAAGCGTATTGGATCTGCGAGAGCATGTTCCGGAGGCTCGAACCAAATTATCCGCCGCGCAAGATCCAAAGTTAGCGGTGTGAGCGGGATCGCCTTCATTACTCTAGCCCATAGTCCGCATTGGTTCGCTGGAAATCAGCGCCGACAACTGGCACCGGCTCGCCGCGATCCACGATTGCGCTCAGAGTGTTTTTCTCACGTTGAATTATATTTGCGCCAGCCAAGAATGGAATGGCGCCTTCCAATTGCGACAGATCAAGCGGGCGCCGAGCAAAGAAATCGAAGTCAATGGAATTCCGGTGTCCCAAATGAAGTGCTAGAGCGGTTCCACCGTACAACACGAATTCGTCGGGCACGGCAGACAGCTCACGCCATAAACGCATCTGTGCTGCCGCCAGAATCTCTAGATGAGGATAGAATTCATTCATGCGAACTGGATTGAAATGGGACCTAAGCATCGCAAAGCAGGAACGGGCCACAGACCTCGTGGCCAAATTTCCCCCAGCGCCATATCTAGACATACCGCTATGCTGCACCACCGCGATGCAATGTAGCATTGTGACGATGGCAAATCGCTGACACCAAAACCCGTGTCTACCTGCGTCTAGTGGTGTCTTGTTGAGTCCTATGGTGTGCTAACCTATTGAACAATGAAGTAATTCTGTCACGTAGCAGGCCATATGGCTACGTTCGGGACGTAGGAGTCACAGGTTCAAATCCTGTCACCCCGACCACACTTATATGCGATTTGGTCGTGGCCGTTCGCACCGTTATAAAGCGGTGGGCTACTACCGGAACCACGTGATCCAGCGTCCGAACGTCGATGGAATTCGGAGGCCCCAAATCCGGGTGTTGCTCGTCGGGAGCCGTTTAGCCCGGACGGATGCGTCAGATGTATTTGGGAATCGGACCTTCCTGCGGTGTGACGTTACCGCCCAGGTCGAAAAACACCTCGTCCACATAGCACCAACCCCAACCCTCCGGGGGATCGTAACCCTCGATGACGGGGTGGTGGGTCGAGCGATAGTGATGGGTGGCGTGCTTCCCCGGCGACTGATCGCAGCAGCCCACATGTCCGCACGTGCGGCAGATCCGCAGGTGCACCCAGGCGCTGCCGCTTCTGAGGCACTCCTCGCAGCCCTTGGCGCTCGGCCTCACCTTGGCGATGTGTTTCGCATGACTGCACGTGTTCATGAGAGGTCTCGAAGCTAGGCAATGCCGGGATTCAGAAACTGATGGATGGCCTGCACGACCACCGAGCCCTCGCCCACGCTCGAGGCGACTCGCTTGACCGATCCTGAGCGCACGTCGCCGACGGCAAAGACGCCGGGCTGCGTGGTGGCGAAGGGCGAAGCGAGCGCCTGGCCATTCTCGTCTCGCCCCGTTGTGACAAATCCTTTGGCATCCAGCGTGAGGCACTGGGCGAGCCATTCGGAGTTGGGTTCCGCGCCGATCATTAAGAACAAGTTCTCGATGGGTCGAGTCGTTGCCTCACCGCTCGTGCGATTGACCCACGTGACCTCGCGCAAGAATCGATCACCGGCCAAGCGCGTTATCTCGCTCGAACCGTGCACCGTCATCCGGGGCGAGGTCAGGATTCGCTGCACGAGGTAGTCCGACATGGTGGCGGCGAGCCCGGGTCCGCGCACGATCACGTGGACGTGCCGCACGGTGCGAGAGAGAAAAACCGCCGCCTGGCCGGCGGAGTTGCCGCCTCCGACCACCGCGACCTCCCCGCCTCCGCAGAGCTGCGCCTCCATCGCGGTCGCCGCATAGTGAATCCCTTGGCCCTCGTACTTCTCGTAGTTCTCGAGCGCGAGCTTGCGGTAGCGCGCACCCGTCGCAACCACCACCGCTCGGGCTTGCACGTACTGGCCGCCGTCGAGGTCGAGCCGATACGGGAGACCGGCGCACTCGATTCCGACGACAGTGCGCGCAACGGCCAAGCGCGCGCCGAACTTCTGGGCTTGGCTCTGAGCACGTCCCGCGAGAGCCTGTCCGGAGATTCCGGTGGGAAAGCCCAGATAATTCTCGATCTTCGACGAAGTGCCCGCCTGGCCGCCCGGCGCCGTGCTCTCGAGCACGAGGGTGGAAAGTCCTTCCGAAGCGGCATACACCGCGGCGGCAAGTCCCGCAGGTCCGGCCCCGACCACCGCCACATCGTAGATTTTGAGCGGATCCAGAACCTCAGTGAGCCCGAGCGCATCGGCCAGCGCGGCGTTGCTCGGATTGCGCAAGAGGATCTTACCCGGCAGGACGAGGACGGGCAGCTGGTCGGGGGTAATTTTGAAGCAGTCCAGAAATCCTGCGGCATCGGGATCCTGCTCCGTGTCGAGCAGCCGATGCGGATAGCCATTGCGGATCATGAACCGTTGCAGCCGGAGCGTATCGGCGCCATGGCCGGGACCGACCAGTTCAACGCCGCCCTGTGTATGGCGGATGATGCCGACGCGCCTCAAGATGAAGGCGCGCATGATGATCTCGCCGATATCGGGCTCGTTCGCGATCAGGCGGCGAAAATCGGCGCGTTTGACCCGAACGACCCGGCTCTCCTCGCGGGCTCGGCCCGACACGAGGATCTGACGATCATTGAAGAGATCCATCTCACCCGTAAATTGCCCGGCGCGGTGCACCGTGAAGATGCGAGGTGCGCCCTCAAGGTCGGTCTCGAAGATTTCGATGGCGCCGTCAAGGACGAGGAAGAAGTCGATGCTGCGCTGCCCACGCTCGAAGAGCAGGGTACCGGACGCCACGCGCTCCTCCCGGCCGTACGCCGCGACCGTCCGCGCCATTTCCTGGTTCAGACGCGGAAAGGTTTGTGCTTCCCGCGCATAAGGGTCAGCGGGATCGAGCGGGAGTTCGGTCGAGCTATCGCCGGTGGCCATGAGCTCGATGATAGTGCGACACGAGACCTTATGCGAGCGAACGCCTTTCTGCGTCCGACGTACGCGCAACGCGCGGCATCTGCACCGTTTTGAGATCCGCGGCCGTGGATACTACTCGCTTCTCTCCGCCGTCCACGGATTAACGACAGGAACGCCGCAATCCTCGAAGTCCTTCCCGTTGCGTGTAGCGAGGCTTGCCCCTCTCGAACGAGCCATCGCTACAATCATGGCATCGAACTGGCTGATAGGTTTGCCTGCCATGCGTCGAGACGCAGCGATCTCGGCATACAGGTCTGCCGCATCGCTGTCGAAACTCAGCACTTGACCTGCGAAATCTTCATCAAAAATCTTCTTCGCAGCTTCCCACAGTCCCCGCCGACGCTTTCCGTCCGAGAGCAATCGAATGCCATAGAGAATTTCGCCCCTGGTTACGGTGGTCGTGAACAAAGACACACGCGGCTGGTTTGCCAGCCAATCCAGGACGGAGGTTTCAGGCGCGGGTCGCAGTGCCTCAGAAAGTACGTTGGTATCAAGAACGATCATGTATCCAAGTTCGCCGGCTCACGTATGGCCTCGCGAGGCGCAATTTCTAACTCCACGCCTCCTAACGGCTCAATACGAGCGCGAATGGAAGCCACTAGAGATCCGTTGCGCGAACGCCCGGTTGACAGCGCCGTTCGCAGAATCTCGCGTGCTTCCTCCTCCATCGAGTGGCCATGGTGAGCTGCCTGCACGCGCAATCGCGCCTTGAGACGCTCATCTATGTCCCGAATTGTTATACTCGCCATAAGTTCCTCAATTAATCATTGATTGCATATTAATCAATGATTGCATTGGAGGCAAGTCGGTGCCCAGGCCCCAACGTGCGGCGGAAGACCACGCTTAATTAGAAGAAGTTTATCTTCCGCACAAATTACCGCCAAGACCGACACGGCTAATCCCGCCGGCGTCGATTTGGAGAAAGTGGACTGGTGGCAGTGCTTACACACCTTGAGCTTCTCGATAGGATGATCCGCCGAATTCCTTCCCTCCAGAAACTAGCCCTCCCCCACATGGCTTCCGGAAGGGCTCACTCGGCTCCGGTATTAGCGCCGACCTGGCCGTCTGGGCAGGTTCAAATCCTGTCACTCCGACCATATGAATCAATTGGTTACGCGCGATTAAAACCCTTTAAACGCGATCGGTGAGTGAAGTTCACTCCTCGGCCCGCACATTGGTCAGTTGCGCGTCGCGCAAATCGAGCTCCCGCTCGATCCGACGCCGCGCTTCATCTTTCAACTTGCCGCGTCGATATAGATCGTTGATCTTCTGCCGTTCGGCATCGATCAGCAGAAATTCAATCTCATCGTGCAGCTCGGTGAGCCGTTTATGCCCGTCCTCGCCGTCGCCCCGAAGCTCGACCTGCCTGAGTCTATCGCGGTGGTGTGTGCGCAGCGGCCGAACGATATCCTCGGACAGCTCGCGTTGCGCGACCAGCTCGTCGAGAGTTTGGATTGCCGCCTCGATGGCCTGCCTGCGCGCAGCGAATTCCTCGACTCTGTCGGAGTGATGCTCCCGACGGCCCGCGTTCGCAAGCCCAAGCGCACGTATCACGGCCGGGAGCATCAGACCCTGGCCCACGAGCGTCACCAGAATGACCGAGAACGTGAGGAAAAGAATCCGATCGCGGTCGGGGAATAGCTCGCCGCTCTCGGTCGTGAGGGGAATGGCGAGCGCCGCCGCCAGCGAGACAATTCCGCGGACACCGGTGAACGCCAACGCAAACGGCCACTGCCAGGGCGGCGCGGGATCGGCGCGCGCGACCGAAGGAATCAGCCAACGCGGAAGGTACGTAGCGGGAAACATCCACACAAAGCGGGCGATGATCACCACGGCGCAGACCACGGCGGCCGAGACGGCCAGATCGGAGAGCGAATCGCCACGAATATCGGCAATCAGCGTTCGCGCCTGCAGGCCGGTGATGAGGAACACGAATCCCTCGGTCACGTAAATTAGGAAATCCCAGAAGAAAATGCCCTGTAGCCGCGTCGCCGCACTGATCAGCCTCAGGCCATTCCAGCTGATATAGAGCCCGGCGGTGACGGTGGCAAGCACGCCGGAACCGCCCAGGTGCTGAGGTGGCCAGAAAGCCACGAACGGGGTCAAGATCGAGAGCATGATCTCGATGCGCGGATCGTGCACCCAACGCCGCAATCGCAGCATGAGCCAACCCACGCCGATGCCCCAGAGGATTTCCCCGCAGAGGATGGCGGTAAACATGCCGGCGGCATGGCCGAACGAAAATGCGCTGACACTGACGGCCGCCACCGCGAAGCGATAGAGAATGAGCGCACTCGCATCATTCGCCAGGCCTTCACCCTCGAGGATTACGAGAAGCCGTCGGGGGAGCTGCATTCGGCGCGCAATGGACAGCGGCGCCACGGCGTCCGGCGGCGAAACAATGGCCCCCAACACGAAACCCACCGGCCAGGAGAAACCCAACAGCCAATGGGTTACCGCGGCGGCCGTGACGGTCGTGAAAAGGACGCAACCCACGGCGAGCAGCGAAATGGGACGCAGATTGAATTGGAACTCGCGCCAGCTCATCGCTACCGCCGATGAATAAACGAGCGGCGGCAGTACGATCAGCAAGACGAATTCCGGGGCCAGCTTCACGGTCGGCAGCCCGGGAACGAGCGCCAGCATGATGCCGGTGAGCACCAGGAGAATCGCTGGCGGAATTTTCAGCCGCGCCGCCACGACCGCAACGGCGGAAATCACGATCAGCAGCAAGACCAGAATTTGAATCGTCGGAATCATAAGCGCCCTGGACTTACCATCGCTGCACAATCCGCAGGTATCAACGCGTAGGGTTGCACGTCACGGGTCAGTGAATGCTTAAGGCGGACATCAATCGATGACATTTAGGATATTAACTAATGATATCCACATATCCATTGAATGTCCTCAACCGCGGAAGAAATGCCAGAGCGCAAACGCTGCGTGTAAAGAAGCGATGCCCAATAGAAGATTGCTCTCATGTCATAAGCATTTTGCTGATTCTCGCTGCCAGTGCACAAACAGAAACGCCGCCAATGAGATTATTATTCTGCGCCAAAGGTACGCCCGTAGCTGCTCAAGAGAATTTGAATTCCGAGGTAGCCCATGAATTCAGGCTGACCGCCGGCAAATCCGTTGAGGCTGCGGCCCGCCATAAACAACGCGATGAGGCCTCGACCCAGCTTGTAACGACCGCCGAGATCCAATGTCGTGGAATGCGGCGCCGCGTCGTCGGCACGATCGTCGTAGATTTCCACGTCAAGTTCGAGCTGCTTCGTGACTGGCCGTCCGGCGACAAACCCGAGAATCCGCTCTCTCGGTCCATGCCCGGCAAGATAGTAGCCAGCCTCGAAATCGACATCGAACGGCCCAATCTTTTTGGTAACCTCTAGTGGCAGGAGATATCGAGGTCCGGGCGCGGCAATTCCCTTCTGCCGCGCGCGCATTGATGCGCCCGTCTCAACTTGAGGGAACGTTGACATCTGCCACCCATCCTCGCCCTCGTCCAGAAAGCGCCATTTGAGCCCCGGATATCCGTTGCTCCAGCCGCTTTGAACGGGTTGGCCGCCGCTGGACTGCAGAACGTAAGGAACCTCGTACGTCAATTGGATGCGATCACCAAGGCCGAAATTCAAATCGATCTGAGGAACCTCGTAGGACGACACGCCGCGAGAGATTGTTTGCATCGAGCCCAGATTAATTTCCCAATTCGCGTTGCCAGGTGTGCCAGGATCGTTGGTCAGGAACGGGGGACCCGCTTGCGCGTGTGCGGACCCCGCTATGTGCAGGGTCAAGGCGATCGCGCAGAGCGAAAATACAATAGCTTTTTTCAGCCGCATCGTTGCATTTTCCTCAAACGCCTCGCCCATGTTCGCGCACGGTCAGAAGCACGGCAGTGTCGGCACCAGCGGCCCGGCAGGGAGGAGCATTCCAGTCGCAAGTCGCGATGTAAGCTGGTTGGTGTAAAGGGCCAAACGGCACGTCTCTCAAATCGAAGGGCGCTTGGTCGGCTGGGGCACGGATCTCAGCAATTACTATAACAGCGGTTTTGCGTTTTTTGGCTCGACTTTGGTAGCGACCACAGCACTGGTCAGCATCATCCAAGCACGCGTTTGCAAATGGCTTGGGTCATCCCTTTATCAGCGGTTTCATTCGTAACGAATTCGGCGGCTACTGCAATAGCCGGGAAATGGTCCATGTGCAGTCTAATCATTGCACAGTGTTTGGCCACTTCTGGGAGCGAGTAGTAAACATGAAAACAAATGTCGCCGCTCGCCAATCACACTTTAGCGGCGATGATGATCGCTCGCTGACTTCGGTGTTCTCCGCCTATGTGGTGACCGCCACCCTCTGGCTGCTGTTCGCCACGGGCGTGGGGCTATTGATGGCATACAAGTTTGGCGCGCCGGAGTTCGGCGCCGCCGCGTGGTTGACGTTGGGGCGGCTGCGGCCCATCCATACCAACGCGACGTTTTACGGATTTGCCAGTATCGCCTTGGTCGGATTGGGGTATTACGTTGCCGTTCGCAGTTGCGGGACGAAACTGTACAGCCTCAGCCTGGCGTGGACCGGACTGGTGCTCTTCAACGTGGCCGCGATCGCCGGTACTGTTGCGTTGGACCTCGGTTACAACGATGGCGATCTCGAATACCGCGAATGGCTCTGGTGGATCCGCTTGATCTTTGTGGCGGCCCTTGTGGTGACGGCGTGGAACCTCATCGAAACGGTCGCACGGCGCAGCGGTGAAGACATCTACTTGTCCAACTGGTACATCATCGGCGGAACGCTGTGGACCTGCATCATCGCGATCGTAGGTGTCTCACCGTGGTATCAGTACGGACTCGGTCAGGTGGCGGTATCCGGTTACTACATGCACAACGCGGTGGGCATGTGGTTCACGCCCCTGTCGCTGGGCGTGATCTATTACACGCTACCGAAGTTGCTGAACCGGCCGATCTACTCCTACGCGCTCGGCGTATTCGCGTTTTGGACCAACCTGGTGTTCTATCCGATCATCGGTGCGCACCATTTCTTGTTCAGCCCGCTGCCGTGGTGGCTGCAGACCATTGCCATCGTGTTCAGCGTGGCGATGTTGGTACCGGTGTGGGGCGGGCTGGAGAACAAGGTCGCACGTCGCATCGTGAAATTGCCGCGCCAAACAGTGGCAAGGGATATTGGTGAAAATGGCCGATAACGGCTCAAACGCCATTAATTTGGCAGCATCAGAACAAATCCGTCGTTTTCGTAGGCGTAGAATCGCCATTTAAGAACGGTCTTCGGTGTTCCCAAAATCACGAGTTGCTGACGCAGCGTGGCGACGTCATTGAACACGTCCGACGCCTTTATGAGGCTCTCGTACTTTCGTAAAAGAGTTTCGGACGCGAGGCCCGGAGCGGCGTAGGTGATCAACACCTTCAGCGGCGCGTTGAAGGACTGAAGCTTATTCATCTTTTCGGGGGCACGAGAACTGTCGTTTTCGTGTTCTATTGCGACGGAAATCCAATTCGCATAGGTGGCGTACTTTCCAGTATCGTCTACGCCGCGCTCCTCGTACAGCATCCCGTCAAGCGTGTAGTACTCCTTGTTCCACGACAGCAGCCCTAATTGCCTGGCGACTCTCGGATAAATGGTGGTTCGCATGAAGAAGTTGTACGATTTGGTCTCGAAACCCACCGCCGTGCGAAAGCTGTCGTGCTCAGATTGCATAACCGTAACGAACGCATTTCGGAAGTCTCTGGGCGTAACCTTATTCATCGCGTGCCTTGAGCCAATTGTTGCCAGTATTGCTCATTGTGCAGTTGGATTCGAGAGGCATGGAGTCGCAGGTTCAAATCCTGTCACCCCGATCACTTCCAGCATGGTCCGCCGATCCGTCACTGTTTCACGCGTAACCGATGCGGCGGATTCTGCAATACGCCAAATATCCGTCGCGCTCACGCTGGAGCTACTGACCAAGAGGCCTCATTCGTCCAATCAGGAGGACACATTCCATGTCACCGTCAACCCAGGTCCGGATGCCGGCCATCGAAACTGAATTCGTGGATATCCCAAAGACCCAGCTGAAAGTCTCCCGAGTGGCGCTCGGCACGTGGGCCATGGGCGGCTGGATGTGGGGAGGAACCGACCAACGCGAATCGGTTGCCACCATTCACGCCGCCTTGCATCAGGGCATCAATCTAATCGATACCGCACCGGTGTACGGCTTCGGCATATCCGAAGAAATCGTCGGCGCTGCTCTCGATGGCATGCGCAGTCAGGCGGTCATTGCGACTAAGACCGGACTGGAATGGCGCGACGGCAAGGTCTATCGCAACGCGACGCGCGCACGAATCATGCAGGAAATCGATGATTCGCTGCGACGCCTGCGCACCGACTACATCGACATCTACCAGGTTCATTGGCCCGACCCTCTGGTGCCGGTGGAGGAAACCGCTGAGGCGATGCGCTCGCTCTACGAGCAGGGAAAGATCCGTGCCATCGGCGTGAGCAATTTTTCGGTCGACCAGATGGCGCGCTTCCGCCAAGTGGCTCCGTTGCACGTCCTACAGCCCCCCTATAACCTCTTCGAGCGCGCCATTGAGGCGGAGATCCTGCCCTACTGTCGGGCCTACGACATCGCGACGCTTGGCTATGGTGCGCTATGCCGAGGGTTGCTGAGCGGGCGCATTCGGCCGGATACCACTTTCGATGGTGACGATCTGCGGCGAATCGACCCTAAATTCCAACCGCCCCGATTACCGCAATATCTCGAGGCCGTTCGGCAGCTCGATGAGCTCGCACAGCGCCGTTTTCACCGGCGGGTCATCCATCTGGCCGTGCGTTGGATGCTCGACCAGGGTATCAGCGTCGCGCTCTGGGGCGGCCGTCACCCCGATCAGGTAGAGGCGGCGCTCGGTGTTGCAGGCTGGTCACTCAATGACGCCGAGCGCGCGCTGATCGAACGCACCGTCAACGCAGCGGTCACCGATCCCGTCGGTCCGGAGTTCATGGCGCCTCCGCAACGTTCCTAAGCGCCAATCCACACGGAGATCAAACTATGAAGCTTGGATTTCTCGGACTCGGCCACATGGGCTCGAGGATGGCGGCCAACCTCGTGAGGGCCGGTCATGACGTCACCGTATTCAACCGCAGTCCCGGAAGAAGCGGCTCGCTCATCGCGCTCGGGGCACACGAGGCAAAAACTATTGCCGACGCGTGCCGCGGTGAAGCGGTGATCACGATGCTTGCGGACGACACCGCAGCATCCGATATCGTGCTCGCACACGACGGACTCATCGCCAGTTTGCCAAAGGGAGCGATTCATATCTCGATGAGCAGTATCAGCGTCGCCCTCTCCGAACATCTGGCGCAGACCCACGCGCACGCCGGGCAACGCTACGTTGCCGCGCCGGTATTCGGGCGCCCCGACATGGCGGCGTCGGCAACACTATTCATCGTCACCGCAGGCGACCCCGGGACAGTCGATGCCTGCCGGCCGCTGTTCAACGCGTTGGGTCAGAAGACGCTATCGATCGGAACACAACCGTGGGCGGCGAATCTCGTCAAGCTCAGCGGAAATTTTCTGCAGGCGGCTGCCATCGAAGCGCTGGGCGAGGCCATCGCGCTCATCGGAAAGGCCGGCATCGACCGACGGGCGTACGTCGAGCTCCTGACCTCCACGGTGTTCAATCTCCCGTCGTACAAAACCTACGGCGGCCTGATCGCCCAAGATAAGTTCGAGCCGGCAGCATTCGCCGCGCCACTCGGATACAAGGACATCCGCCTCGCGCTGGCTGCGGCCGAGAGTCTCCGCGTGCCCATGCCGCTGGCAAGCCTGCTACGTGACCGATTTCTGCGCCTCCTCGCCCAGGGCGGCGACAATCTCGATTGGGCCGCCATCGGCGGGCTGGCAACCCAGGACGCCGGCGACGGTCGATAACTCACGCGAGAGCGGCGTCTATCCGCGCTGCTTCGTGTCCGTCGGCTTGCCGTTCTGCGCCCTCGCGGAATCTTCCCAGCCACCGCCGAGCGCACGGATCAGGTCGACGCTGGCGCTTAGCTGCAGGGTATCGAGATTGAGCGCCTCCAACTGGGTCTGCAGAAGGGCGGTCTGCGAGGTGACGACGGTGAGATAGTCGGTCGCACCCTGCTGGTAGAGCGCCAAGGCTAAGTTCAGCGTGCGCTGCGCGGCGTCGACGGCGGCCTTTTCTTCAACAGCGGCGTCGTGGTAGTGATTGAGTGTGGCGAGGCTGTCTTCGACCTGCTGAAACGCGCCGACGACGATGCTGCGGTAGTTCGCGGCCGAGGCATCGAATGCGGCGCGCGCTTGGGCGACCTGCGCCCGGCGCAGGCCACCGTCAAACACGCTGAGCAGGGCGTTCGGACCGACCGCCCAGAACGTGCTCGGCGCGCTCA
>Ga0224558_1002106_pt1 | contig 19017 bp, 16 predicted proteins | sample 714S32024metaG_FD_180682 | JGI IMG/M metagenome (GOLD analysis project Ga0224558, IMG submission 180682) | Peat soil microbial communities from Stordalen Mire, Sweden - 717 S3 20-24 | ecosystem: Environmental > Terrestrial > Soil > Wetlands > Peat | place: Sweden: Norrbotten County, Stordalen...
CAGCAGTCCGGCAAAGCCGACCACGATATTCAGTCCAATCGCCAGGGCTACATAGATCCCTGCCTGGGTGGCCACATCCAGGTAGGAGCTGTTCTGCTGCCCGACCAGCGGCATGACTACGCACAACAACAGGACTGCCACCAACAGCTTGACCCACGCAGGGGCCGGCGCTTTATACAGGACCAGCAATGAGGCCAGAAACAGGAGAAACGTTATCTCCGAATTTGGCAGCAGGTAGAACAAAATTCCTACTACAGCGATGAAAGCCCAGGCCAGCACCTGGTACATCCTTGTTCTATCGGCTAAAAACAGCTGACCTTTTGCCATTACGCCTTCTCCCTCACTTCTTCTCCCAGGATGCCGCCGGGCTTGAATATGAGAATGATGATCAGGATGACGAATGCCAAGACGTCTTTATATTCAATTCCAATCGCCCCATGGGTGATATAGCTGATGAGGACAATGCCGGTGGATTCCAGGATGCCCAGCAGCAGGCCTCCGACCATGGCGCCGGGAATATTGCCGATGCCGCCCAGGACGGCCGCCGTGAAGGCCTTGATGCCCAGGAGATAGCCGACATACGGGTTGATCAGGGAATACTGGACGGCAAAAAGCGTTCCGGCCGCTCCTCCCAGGCCTGCGCCTATAAAAAAGGTCAGGGCGATCACGCTGTTGACGTTGATGCTCATCAGGGATGCTGTATCCTTGTCCTGCGCCACCGCCCTCATAGCCTTACCCCACTTGCCGCGGGTCACAAATAGTTGTAGGGCGAGCATCATGATCACTGAAGCCAGGATCAAGATCAGCGCCTTGACCGGAATTTTCAGCTCGGGGGAAACCGTGATAATTGCGGTGAACAGGGATGGCGCCGTCAGGTAGAAGGCATTCTTCCACAAACCCATGACCAGGCGCACGAAATCCTGCAGGAAAAAGGAGACCCCGATCGCTGAAATAAAGGGCACCAGGCGGGGGGCATACCTGATCGGACGATAGGCAATCCGCTCGATCAGCATCCCCAGGGTGCCGCTTACCAGGATCCCTGCTATCAAAGCGACAATCAAAGCGACGGGAGCGGGCAGGGCGCCCAGGTAGCCCTTGCTCTGCATGTAGAGCATCGTCTCCGTCCCTGCAAAGGCGCCCACCATGAAGATCTCGCTGTGGGCGAAGTTAATCAGTTCCAACACACCGTAGACCATGGTATAGCCCAATGCCACCATGGCGTAAACGAAGCCCAGTGTCAATCCATCCACGAGGCTCTGCGGCAGAATATGCGCCAACTGCTCCATGAATATCGGCGACCTCCGTTATGGGATGTGAGAGGCGAGAGGTTGGAGATGAGAAATTTTGACGCTTCCCACGTCATCCGCATTCAGGCCTACGACCCGGCCCTGCGCTCCGCATTCCGTTCGGGCCGGCTCAGCAAGGATGCGGAGGAAGAATGCGGAGTATATAACATCTCACTTCTCAAACCAGCAGGTAGAAGACCGGGCGCGCCCGGTCTTCTACTACCAGTTCTGGTGTTCACACCTACTGCATCAGGTGTGAGGCAGCTATAGACGAGTTGATGATCGCAGGCGGATATGCCGCTGTCTTGTACTCCTTCATGAACAGCATGGCATACAGGTTGTCGCCCTTGTCATCAAAGGTAACTTTTGAGGAAATGCCCTGGAAATCTTTCGTTGCGCGCACAGCCGTGGAGACCTGCAGCCTGCTCGGTATCTTGCCGCCATTGTTGGTGATCGCTGCCTGGATGCCTTGCAGGATCACGTCCATGGCGTCATAACCGTATACGGAATAGGCGCCCGGGTCGATGCCGAACTTTGCCTTGTACTGGGCAGCCCATGCGGCGCCCTGCGGGGTGAGCGTGACATCACCGGCAGCCGTAGTGTAATAAGCTCCAATCACGTCATTGCCGGCGATCTGGACCATTTGCGGGTCATCCATGCCGTCGGCGCCCATGAAGATGGCGTTGATTCCCTTATCCCGCATTTGCTTGAGGATCAGTGAGCCTTCGGGGAACATGCCGCCGAAATAGAGCAGGTCCGGCTTGTCGGCGCCCACCCTATCCAGGACAGCGCTGAAATCTGTATCACCCGGATCAATGCCGTCATGGGCGAGGATGTTAGCCCCGTCCGCTTTCGCCCGCTTCTCGAATTCATCGGCAACGCCGGCGCCATACGTTGTTTTGTCATCGATGATATAGATATTCTTTGCCTTCAGGATGTTGACGGCATAATCCGCCCCGTACGGCCCCTGCTCGTCGTCCCGGGCGCAGATCCTGTTCACGTCGGGCAGCCTGCGGTCGGTAACTGTTGGATTGGTGTTCGCCGGAGAAACCATGCACAGGTTGTCCGTCACGTAGACCTCGGAGGAAGGTATGGCCACACCCGAATTATAGTGGCCGTCAACAGCCAGCACCTCCTTGTCGGCGATCAGATCATGAGCGACAGATACTCCGACCTTAGGGTCGGCCTGATCGTCCTGCGGATCGAAGACCAGGGTAAAACCAAGCTTGCTGAAAGTGGCCTCCTGCGCATCGACCGCCATCTGGGCACCATCCTTGATCGCCACACCCTCTGCTGCCTGCGTCCCGGACAGCGGACTCACACTGGCCACCTTGATCACGGCGCTGGTCTTCGGAGCACAACCGGCCACCGTGAACGCCACTACAACAACCAGAGCCAACACTAGGAAAAACATCAACGACTTACACCTGGAACTCACCAAGCAATCCCCCCTCTTTTTTGTATACAAAAGGGTTCTTCGGGAGTCACTCCCCGGAGAACCCCATTGCTCTCGCGCATGATACGCTCCGGTTGCATATATCAACTTCTTTTGCGGAGAACGACGTTGCCCTCCCGCCTGATCTGCTCCGGTCCTATGTCAACTGCGTTGACGAATGTAAGTAATATTGGCTATAGAAAGAGATTATCCTGCTTTGCGATCTACGTTTTTGATAAATTTCTGTTATTTTGCGTCCTTGTATGCCGCTGTTCAAGTGCGCGGTAAGCGGTCATTTCTGCTCCTGTCTTGCATCCGCGGGTATACATGCAGAAGAGGTTGAAATCCAATAACTGGTAATAACCTATGGCGGAGTACCAGCCTTTTTTAAAACACCGAAGAAATCTCCCGCATGTGAATGGCGAATTAATCGCACGCCCGCAAGCGGGCGCCAGTTCAGTTGAGCGGTACGGATGCCGGTATGGCCAGGCGCAGCCGCCGCTCCACATCGTCCCAGTTTACCAGCCCCCACCAGGCCTTGATGTAGTCCGGACGGCGGTTCTCGTAGTCGAGGTAGTAGGCGTGCTCCCAGGCATCGCATACCAGCACCGGGATACAGCCCCAATCCGTCAGCTTCTGGTGGTTCTCGGCGGTAAAGACCTCCAGGTGTCCGAAGCTAGGCGCCCAGGCCAGAATGCCCCAACCGGAGGCCTCGACATTTGTGGCGGCCGCTGTGAACTGGTTGACCATGGCAGCGATGCTGCCGAAGTACCTGGTGATCTGGTATTCGGACTGGCCATAGGGCTGTTTGGCGCCTCCCGGGGTCATGACCGTCCAGAAGATGCTGTGCAGGATGTGCCCCGAGCCGTTATAGGCTAGGTCGCGCTCCAGTGCCCTGATGTTGGCGAAGTTGCTGGTGCGCCGGGCGTCCACCAGTTGCAGCTCTATCTTGTTCAGGTTATCCACATAGCCCCTGTGAAGGATGTCGTGGTGGATCTTCAATGTACGGGCGCTGATCACCGGCTCCAGGGCATTGTAGGGGTATCGCAGCGGCGGCAGCTGGTGCTGCCCGGGAGGCACGAAGGGTTGTGGCTGGCCAAGGCTGTCGGTGCTCATTCTGTGAAACCCCCTTTGTTAGGTAACTGGTAGATAGATTATGCGCTTGCCTGCTGTTCTGATACACCAAGCCCACCTCAATACATGATGGCATGCGGGCGCGGGGTAATCCATCGTTCCCCAGCTTTGCTGGGGAACAATCAAGGAGAGAATGCGGAGAGCTCGGCCTGGGCCGAAGAATGCGGAGTGCAAGGGCGGGCGTTAGCCTGGATGCGGAGGATGCCTGTACCGCTGGAGTTGTCCCGGCTGCCGGCAGCGGTGATGAACAGGGCAAGGCCGCTGATGATCACCAGGCCGCCCGCTAGTTGTGCCAGGCCGGGTTTTTCCCCCAGCACCAGGATCGCCAGGATGGTCGCTCCCACCGGCTCGCCGAGGACGCTCACCGAGACCACCGCCGCTTTGACGTAGCGCAGCGCCCAGTTGAAGACGGTGTGCCCGAGGATGGTGGGGATGACCGCCAGGGCCAGGAAAAGCAGCCAGTCCAGGGCATGGTATGGGTAGAGGGGCGTTCTGGCAACCGCCATTAAGAGCAGCAGCACCAGGGAGGCGGCGCCATAGACCAGGGTGACGTAGGGCAGCACTGAAAGCCGCGCCCGCAGGCTGCGCCCGATCAGAACGTACACGGCGAAAAAGAGGGCGCCAGAGAAAGCCAGCAAGTCTCCCCGGAGGGCGAGGCCTCCGAGCTGAAAGTCTCCGGCCCCGATGATGATACTGCCGACAAGGGTCACCGCTGCTCCGGCAATAGCTTGCAGGCTCAGTTTTTCCCTGAACAGAACAACGCCCAGGCCGACTACGAACAGCGGCTGCATGGTCACCAGCACCGTCGAACTGGCCACTGAGGTGTAGCGCAGGGAAATGTTCCAGACCGCGAAGTGCAGTGCCAGGAAGACTCCGGACAGGAGTGCCAGGGAGAGGTCCCGGCCGCCGATAGTCCTGAACTCCCCCCGGCTGCCAGTGAGGGTAAAGGGGAGCAGCAGCAAGGCGGTGAACAGCATGCGGTAAAAGGCGATTGCCAAGGACGGCGCCGTGGACAGCTTGGTGAAAATTGCCGCAAAGGAGACGGCGGCCACACCCAGCATTACTGCCAGATACGGATTGCAGCGCGCCCCCTGATCAGCCTCGATGGAGCTGGACAATGGTCAGGCCCCCTGTTGTGTGCGCGAGTGACGCTCGGTGCTCAGAGCACGGATGGTTCTCTCGTTCATAAGACTATTCGAGAGACGTATCCTTTTCCCTTTCCATACTGTTCCACCAGGGATGATATATGGCCCTGAACGGCAGAACCCGGTGTGAACAGTCTCCCATCGCGTCAGAGAGCATTCCCTACCTGTGCCGTGCAGGGCGACAAATTTCGAACTTTATTGCAGGACTTTTAGGATGCCATGAAGTAATTATTGTAGGTATGATGGGCAAGGATCTGCGAGAAACTCTCACCATGGCGTCAAGGCTGGCAGCCGGCCTGCTGGTGGTGCTGGCTCTCTATGTTGTGGCCCGCAACAACTACCTGCTGTATCACACGCTGCTGGAAGGATTCTCCCTTGTTTTAGCCGCCCTGATCTATGTCCTGACCACCCGGACCTACAAGTATTCCGGCAATGATTTGCTGCTGTTCCTGGGCAATGCCTACTTGTTCATCGCTGTGATCGATTTTTTCCACATCGTCACCTATAAGGGAATGGATATTCTCCCGGTTCAGGGCGCCAATACGGCCACCCAGTTGTGGATTGCCGGCGGCTACCTGCTCGCGGTCACCTTTCTGTTGGCCGCTGTTATCGAACACCGCCATTTTTCGGCTAGACTGCAGTTCTGGGCCTATGCTGCGGTGACCAGCCTGCTGCTGCTGTCTATCATGTGGCTGCGCAACTTTCCGGTCTGCTACATCGATGGCCGGGGGCCGACTGTCTTCAGGACAGCGAGCGATTACCTGATCTCCGTGATCATGCTGGCCGCCATGCTGTTGTTTTACCGGCGGCGCAGCCGTCTTGACCGGGTTCTGTACCAGATGCTCATGGCCGCCATGGCCTGTATCGTTCTGTCCGAATTGAGCTACCTGTATGTTGATACTTATGGTGTCATGAACTTTGTCAGGTATCTTTTCAAGCTGGCGTCCTACGTATTGATTTACGAGGGCGTGGTGATACGCGTCCTGGATGCGCCGTTCGATACCATCTTTCATGACCTGAAGGCCAGCGCCGTGACCGATAACCTTACCGGTCTGTACAACCGCCAGGGTTTCCGGGAGTTGCTCAAAAGCGAGCTTTTCCTGGCGCAGAAGAGAAACCTTCCCCTCGGGTTGTTGATGATGGATATCGACAAATTCAAGTCAGTCAACGACAGGTTTGGGCATCTGGCTGGAGACGAGGTGCTGAAGGAGTTTGCCGAACTGTTCCGTTCGTCGCTGCGGGGGAGGGATATCGCCTGCCGCTTGGGCGGGGATGAATTCACAGCCATAGTGCGGGCCGGGCAGGACGGACTGCGCCTGGTAGAGGACCGGATCCGGGTAGCCTTCTATATGTGGTCTGCCTCCAGCGAGGTCGCCCGCAACCTGGGACTGAGCATCGGCAGCGTTGTCTGGGAGCCAGGCAGGGCACCTGATGCCGAGAGCCTGATCATGCTGGCGGACAAGGCAATGTATAAGGAGAAAGAGGAGCACGGCAGGACATAGTCCATTGACGGCATTCAAATGCTTCATCTGGACGCCACCCCTTGACCGGCGTCCTTCTTTATGGGGTGACATTATCACAGGCCGACGACAGCCGGCTATGCGCCGGTTGACAACAATCCGGGTTGCGACTAAAATATTAGTTGCTTGAGACCGGATAATATGGTGGGTGTAGCTCAGTTGGATAGAGCACCAGGTTGTGGCCCTGGGGGTCGTGGGTTCGAGCCCCATCATCCACCCCATTTATGAAACTGGGGCGTAGCCAAGCGGTAAGGCACGGGACTTTGGATCCTGCATCGAAGGTTCGAATCCTCCCGCCCCAGCCATTTTTTAAAATGCGCCATTAGCTCAATGGTAGAGCAGGTGACTCTTAATCACAAGGTTGGGGGTTCAAGTCCCTCATGGCGCACCAGAAAAATCAAGGCTTCCAACCTTGGAAGCCTTTAACATTGCCTAAATATACTGCAGTTTTTTATTTAGTGGCCTCTTTTTTAAGAATCTGTCCTAGCTTGCCAATGGCATGTGGCCTACAAAAGCGTGTCATTGATTTGTTATGGATTTTTGATTGGATACTTGGTTGCATGGCTTCATGCCTCTCTCTATTATAAGAAGAAGTGAGCTTATATTACTGGCATGGCTATGCTGCCGCAAAGGAGTGATATCTTATGGCATTAAAACCGCTTAACCTGGTGGTTTATTATGATTACCTCTGACCGTGGTGCTACATCGGCCAAGTTGTGGCTGAAAGATTGCAGAAGGAGTATGGGGCAGAGGTAGACTGGCAGCCATTCTTGCTGCACCCTGAAATACCGCCAGAAGGCCGAGAAATATCTCCGGAAAGGCGTCAGGCCATGATGCCAGCTTTAACTCGTATTATGCAGAGGGCTAAATTTGATAACCTGCCCTATGTGGTTTCCGGTAAAATGGTCTACTCAAGGCTTGCACTTGAGGCTACGGAGTATGCAAGAGAGCATGGCAAACTACATTCCTTCCACCATGCGGTGTTTCATAAACTATATGGCGAGGGGCAGGATATCGGAAGTTGGGAAGTGTTGTCCGATGTGGCCAAGAGTGTGGGGCTGGATGCTGATGACATGATGCGTGCCGTTACAAGCGGTGCATATTCAGCGGCGATTGAAACCCAAATGGCTAAAGCGCAGCGCCTTGGCCTGGACGGCGTCCCCGCCTATATCCTGAACAATAAACATGCCGTTGTCGGAGCACAGCCCTATGAAGTATTTCAACGACTGCTGGATGAGATTGATTCCGGGGATGATGAAAACATTAAAGTATAACCATTGTCCTGCATCTATACTCTTTTACGGTCAGTGCTGAAAAATCCGGATACTGCATGTTTATCATCTCTTTTCTTGGACAAAGTAAGAGAGCCATTATGCCTTGTCTCTCTTTCATATTTATAGCTTATACCCTGGAAATCAAAAGTTGGATTTGAGTTCAATTCGTGTGTCGAGAAAAAGGAAAATAATGCTTAAGGATGAATTATTACTTAAGGAATATAAGAGAGCATGTTTGACCGCAGAGCAGAATAAGCAAAATAGGAGGCTTTATATAGATGCGTGTAGATATAGGCTTGCCACGCAGGCATTTTGCACGAGGGGTAATGCCTCCACTGCCTCTACTGCCTCCACTTGATTGAAGGGATCGATGGATTTTAGGAAGAGCCATTTTTACCGGTAGAGGTATTGCCTCCACCATGCATCCACCTTTACAATGCTTGATATGAATGGCTTTGTGGGCATGGTAGACGCATATTTTAGTTTTATAGGCAGGGAAACATCAGGAAAGGGAGAAATGGTTATATAATAAACCCAGAAAAAGGAGCCTAAAAATAGGAGGCATCAACTATCTTGCAGGAGGGGGGTACTGAACATGGGAGATAAGAGCCCTAAGAATACTGAGAAAATGAAGAAGAATGCCGGGAAGAAAGTTGCTACCCCGAAACCAGCGACTGCACCAGCACCAGCGGGCAAGACAAAATAGCAGCGAAATTACATGAAAAAGCATGTTGCCGGGTGGGACTGGATGGGACGAGGTCATATGTGATAATGCTAAAAAAGAAAAGGTGTGAAACCCTTCTGCAGCAAGCGTCTCAGGCTGACTGCAGTACTGCAGTTTTACTGCAGTTGGGATGAAAATGACCTATAAAACATGATACTGGTTAAGATTAGCATTGGCTGTAACCCAAGTGGTTGAGCCTTTCTAGGACTAGATGAGAAGGGATGAAATACCTCACCGGCAACTCTTAATCACAAGGTTGGGGGTTCAAGTCCCTCATGGCGCACCAGAGAAATCAAGCTCCACAAGCGACGTGGGGCTTTTTAAATATACAGCGATTGAATAAATATTTTTCTATAAGATATAATTAAAGTGATAAGCGGGAATTCCCATCTCCTTCAGGGGATAGGGATGAAAGCGTTGCTTTTATTTTCCGATCAGGGGCAGAAGGTCGGCTAAAATGTTGTCGATGCTCTGTTTTTTAAGATTCGGTTGAGCATTTCTGGCTAGAGAGAGGAACTCGGTGATGATGTCATTGGCGCGGTCAAGTTCCTCGATCATCGTATTGAAGCGTTTCTGGTGAGAAGCGAACTCTTTTTCGAACTGAAGCAACTGCAGGCTGCCCCTGATCACCGCCATGGGGTTTCTTATCTCGTGGGCTATCCCTGCAGCTATCTCTCCCATCAGGTTGAGGCGGTCCAACCGGGCAATCTCTTTTTCATACTTCTTGCGTTCAGTGATGTCTATCCATGCTCTTAACAGGCAGGGTTCTCCATCGAGCGTGATGATCTCGCCGGACCAGAGGATATCTCGCTCTTCGCCTTTTTTGTTTCTGATCACGGTCTCCAGATTGGTGATTGAGCCATATCTGCTCAACCATTCTGCTGTCTGTTGCTGCTGCTGTACTGTCCAGATACCCATTTCCACTCCCAGCTTACCGGTCGCCTCCTGGTGTGAAAAGCCGAGCGTGTCTTGCCATCGCTGGTTAACATCAAGAATACGGCCGTCGGGAATGTGCATGATTGACATGGCGCATGGGCTGGCATGAAGGGCTTTGGAGAACCGTTCCTCGGACTGGCGCAGGGTTTCCTCGGCTCTCTTGCGCTCGGTGATGTCACTCAGGACCCCTGCCACGCTCACCCGGCCATTCTCTACCAGCACCTGTCTACAGGAGCGAACATAAATGTAAGTGCCATCTTTTCTTGATATCCGAAATTCAGCTGGTTCTACCGGACCGCTTAAGAATTGCATAAAACACTTCATCAGGCCCTGCAGATCCTCCGGGTGAATATAAGACAAAAAAGGTGTGCCCATGATCTCCTCCGGATAGGGATATCTTTAGCTTCATGTTTTCTTGCTTCAAACGGTTTATTTCTTCAATCAGTAGGCTGTTGTCGATGTCTTCCTGCATTATTTACCAGGCCTCCCATAAATCAAGCAGTTGAGTACATATTCTTCAACAAGTCTTTTTTTACCTTTAAAGGTACCGGATATTTCCAGGCAGTGGCGATGTCTACAGGCTGCTCACCGTATTGGGCAGTAAGCCTCCAGTAACTAAAACGGCAGGGTGTTCCTTGACCCGGAACCCCTGTCGTTGCTACATTCAGGTGGCACGCCTGGCGGGCATACTAGATATCGAGGGCGATCATCCCGTTTTCCACAGAAACTTGATAGACAGTGATCGGTTTGCTGGCCGGCCCCTTGACCACCGTCCCTAAGGGAATGCTGAAGACGGCTCCATGGCAGGGGCATTCGAAGTTGTTGCCTAAAAACTTCCCTTTTAATAAAGAGCAGCCCAGGTGCGTGCATTTCTCTTCAATTGCATAGATCTGGCCATTATGATTGAGCAGCAGCACATTATGACCTCCAACCTTGGCCTTCTTGCGCGCTCCACGCGGAAGATCCTGAAGCTCGGCTACTTTTACCATCATGGCGATCTCTCCCCTGTTCACTAATTTTGATTCTGAGGCTAAAAAAATAGGCGGCACCGGCATTAACAGTAAAGCATGCGGACAGGTAATGTGGCATTTTTGGCCCGGCGGGCGTCCTCTCATTCATAGTGCAATTCGTTGGACATTCCTCTCCTTCATTGTTCATGCATGGAGGTGTGTCCCCTTTCCTTGAATGAGGTGTGTCCCCTTACCAATTCCAATTATATGTTAGTAGGCCCTGCAGCGGGTGTCAATGGATTTTTGGGCGATGAGCTAAGTTATGGGAATTTTCAGTCTTGGGTAAGCGCCGTTATCGCTAGAAAAAATATTTAAAAAAATACTCCACTATCTTGTTACAACATGAAGGATTTTCCTGTTCATTATCGAATTTTGCAATTAGGGCAAATATTTAGAACGTTGCAAGAGCTTTGCCAATCACCCGAGTTACACCTGCTTGATGCCGCGCCGGAGTCGCGTCGAAGGCGGGTGCAGTTCAGTGAAAACTGGGCGGGATCTTACTGGAAGGGTGAGGGAATGGAAGTACCAGAGACGACCTGGGAGCAATTCATCACTGACCTGGACAACCTGCGAAGCCGGGTTCAGGAATTAAAAGACACCGCAGAAGTCGAACGCCAACAGAGCGATGATACGCTGAAAGAGAGCGAAGATCGGTTTCGCACCCTGTTCGAAAATGCGCCGGTGGGAATAATCATCACCCGCAACGGGCGCATTCTCTTTGTTAACAGGGCTTTTTCAGTCTTGTTCGGCTACAAGAAAGCCTCGGAATTGCGGAACAAGTTTGTGGTGGAATGTGTCGATCCAAGCTGCCGGCAGGGGGTCATGGAAAGGATAGTCAGGCGCGGCCGTGGCGAGCACGTGCCCAAGATGTATGAAACGGTCGGGCTCCGGAAGGAAGGATCAACTTTTCCAATCTATATAGAGACCTCCGATATCGATCTTCCGGACGGCCATGCAGATGTGGCGTTTATTAGCGATATCACCGAACGCAAGAAAACAGAGTCGTTGATGGCCGCTAATTATGAAAAACTGGAAAAAACCCTTGAACAGACAATCAAGTCCCTGTCTTATATCGCGGGCATGAAAGACCCGTGCACCGCCGACCATCAGGTCAGGGTCGCCAGCATCGCCAGCGAAATAGCAGCTGAGCTTGGCATGTCTAAAGAACAGATCCTCCTTGTCAAAACGGCGGCCCTGATTCATGACATCGGAAAGACTCTGGTTCCGGCAGAAATTCTCAGCAAACCCGGAAACCTGACCGGTCTCGAATGGTCTCTGGTGCAGAGCCACGTCCAGTCAGGCTATAACATCATCAAGACGATAGAGTTTTCCTGGCCGGTGGCGGAGATTGTCCTGCAGCACCATGAGAGGCTGAATGGGTCCGGATATCCAAGAGGATTGTCGGGAGACAATATCTCCAAAGAAGCCAAGATCCTGGCGATTGCCGACGTCATCGAAGCAATGGCATCCGACCGCCCCTACCGCCCGGCATTTCCGTTGGAAATGGCGCTGGACGAGCTTTGGAATAACAGGGGGGTTCTCTACGATCCCGATGCCGTGGAAGTGTGCCTGAAGCCGTTTTATTAGTCTTTTTTTGGGCTGTTGTCAGCCTGGTTGCCTATTGTTCAGGAGTAATCATTGGAAGAGGGCTGGGCATTGAAAGAGAAGCTCAAGATTCGGCAGAGAGTCCTGTTGAATATCCCGGAGGGACAATACCCGGGTAATTACTACAGTATCGTAGAGAACCTGATCAGCGGCGAGATCATTGTCGTGGCCTCGCCGACGATTGAGGATAATTCGACGCTGGTCAACGTGGGCGAAAAAGTCAATCTGTTTTATTGGGACAGCATGGCCCAGTATGCATTTGAAGCAAAGGTGATTGACAAGAAAGATGGGAGCAGGCCGACTATAACGCTCGAGAAATGTTCAGAAGAACAGAGGATGCAGCGGCGTTCTTTTTTCAGGGTCCAGGCAAGACTCCGCGTTGTGTTCAGTATTGATAGAGAAGGCGCAGAGACGGAACCCCGGGAATACGAGGGGCAGACTCTCAATGTCAGCGGCGGAGGGATGCTGCTGGCGACCAACATTGAACTCGAGGTGGGCAATAGCTTACCGCTCAAGCTCTATTTAACAGATAAAGAGTACATAACGTCCACCGGACGGGTGGAGCGCATCGAGTATCTGGGCGTCAAGCACCTCTACCGGGCGGGCATCGTGTTCTGTGCAATCTATGAGAACGACCGCGATAAAATCATTGCCTATGTTTTTACGAAAGAGATCGAGCTGAGAAAAAAAGGACTGTTGTGATGAAGATCCGGCGCCAGGCGCCGGGTGCCGGGTGCCGGGTGCCCTTAGGGCGCGGCGCGGCGCGGCGCGTTGATTGCCTGGTAGTAATCGAGGACAAGGCCCCGGGCGGAAGATAGCCCGGGGCTATTTTGGTCAGCGAAGCTTGAAGGCGTGAGGCAGCAGTTCTCCCAGGGTATATACCGTGAACTTGCCGTTGTTGTTGCCGCAGATAATCCGCGTGCCGGGAGGTCCGAACTCTGCCAGCACCTGAAGGCAGATGCCGCAGGGCTGGGGGATGGCGTCGCCGTCTGCAGCAACGGCAATAGCCGTTATCTTCTGCTCTCCTTCGGATACAGCCTTGAAAACCGCTGTCCGTTCGGCGCAATTGGTCGCACCGAGAGAGGCGTTTTCAACATTGACACCGGTATAAATTTTGCCCTGCTCCGTCAGCAGCGCTGCCCCCACCTTATAGCCGGAATAGGGCGCGTAGGCGGTCTGTTTAGCTAAAAGTGCCTGCTGAAGCAGTTCTCGATCGTCCATCCTGCCTAAAAGCTCCTTTCAAGGATGAGTGTGGGCTGTTTGGGGATTGGGTAAGTCACAAGTATAATTATACCAGAGCGCCCCGGAACTGATACCGGGGCGTTTTTGAGCGCACGAGAGGGACACGGCCTCCCGGCGGCGAGCAGCGCAGGGATGGCTGGATATCCGGGATGACGGATTACGTGATGGACTAGCCCGTCTAGTTTCACAAACTTTTCTATCAGTTTTCGTACCAATGATTATTTTTTACGTTAACAGGGAATATATAGTATTAGACGGTAGTCGGGTGTTCAGATGCTGGTTTACTCTTTGTCCGTCCAGGTTCTAAAAACATGCTCTCAAGAGAGGTAGCCTATGCCGGCAGCCAAGAAAAAACCTAAAAAAATTTATATGCCGAGCGATTTTGGTGATAGGAAAACCAGACGGGAATATCGCAAACCGGGGCCTGTTATCGTTTATAAAAAAGTGGAGGCGTTTAACGAGATGGGAGAAGTTTTAAGTTTGGAAGAATTGCTGGCACTTCCGGTTGACCAAGCGAAGATGGTGATGCTGGACCTGAGCAAGACGATCAGCGATCAGAGGCTGGCCGCTGCCTGGTCTACCCACTTCACTCTGGTCAGAAAGCTGCGTTCGATCCTGGGGATTCACAAAAATCACAGTGGCACCATCGTAAATGTCACCGAGATCCAGGATGAAAAGTGGCCGCCGGCCTTCCGCCTGCCGACCCGCAAGGTCAGGAGCAGGACGGAAAAAGTGGTGGTCATGCCGAGCGCCATCGATGAGGCTGCTCCTGCCCCGGAGCCTGCAGTCAGGGGCCTCATCCTGTCCATCAGGGGTACTTACAGCGGCGCCGAACTGGAGCCGCGCATCGAGGCGATCAGGGCGCTGCTCATTAACTGCGCCGACAGCCGGTATACCATCAACCTGTCCTTGGACGAGGCCATCCTGACCGGGGCGATGGAACGGAATAGGGTGTCTGCCGCCGGCTATGCTGATGAGGAAGGCTTTATTGAGGATCAGCAGGCTGTGCGCTGATACGGAGGCAGTTTTTTCCTTCAAACTTCAAAGCTCGATAAGCTGGGGTTGTCATCGGTAGACAACCCCCTATTTTTTTTCTGCACCCGCGCCGTATTAGCCCGAATGAGAGCAGGCGGGTGCCGCGGGGCGGCCACCCGGAGGCATTCTCCGATCGTTGCTTGACGGTTTATGGCATTTTCCGTAAGATAAAAGAGAAAATGAGAATAGAATTGCGGAGCAATAGCAACAATAGCAATTTCACCCAAAATGCGATACAAAGTTAATCCGTGTCAAATGCAATCGAATTGCGTTGCAGGTGGAGCAATAGCAATTGCCCATCAATGGGGAGCGGGGTTGTTGCATGGAACAGCAGCGGGCGGCGATCGTTGAATTGAGCCGGCGGGTCAGGGAGTTGAAGGAGAAGCGGAAGGCTGTGATCCTGGCGCATTTTTACCAGCGCCCGGAGGTGCAGGATGTGGCCGATTTTGTTGGCGACTCCCTGCAACTGGCCGAGCAGGCGGCAGCTACCTCCGCCGGGGTGATCGTCTTCTGTGGCGTTTACTTCATGGCCGAGAGCGCCAAGATCCTGTCGCCGGAGAAGATCGTGCTGCTCCCCGACCTGGGGGCGGGCTGTCCCATGGCCGACATGGCTGCTCCCGAGGCGGTGCGCGCCAGAAAAGAGTTGCTGCCGGGCTGCATCGTGGTCACCTATGTCAACTCCTCGGCTGCCGTCAAGGCTGAGAGCGATTTCTGCTGCACCTCATCCAACGCCCTGAAAGTGGTCGAGGCCATGCCGCCGGACAAGCCGGTGCTGTTTGTGCCGGACCGCAACCTGGGGAGCTATGTTGCCCGTTGCACCGGCCGCAACCTGGAACTTTGGGATGGTTACTGCCACGTCCATGACCGGCTGACGACCGGTGAGATCCTGGCTGCCCGGAAGGAGCACCCGGAGGCGCCGGTGGTGGTGCATCCGGAATGCCGCCCCGAAGTGATCGACCTGGCGGATCATGTGTCCAGCACCGGGGGCATGCTGAAGTATGCCGGCTCCGCGGAGGCGCCTGCGTTCATCATCGGCACCGAACAGGGGCTGCTGCACTCCTTGAAGAAGGCTTGTCCGGACAAGTCCTTCTACCTGGCGGCTTCTCACATGGTCTGTCCCAACATGAAGCTGACCACCCTGGAGAAGGTCAGGTGGGCACTGGAGGATATGGACCCCCAGATTGAGGTGCAGCCTGACATCCAAGACAGGGCCCGGCGGGCGCTGACAAGAATGCTGGAGATCAAATAGAATCCAAAAGTCCAAGGTCCGGGTAGATATGGAAAGGCCCGGCGCAGCGTGGGTCTCGTTCCCCCAGCTCTGCTGGGGGAACGAGGGAAGAATGTGGAGCAAGGCCAGGCGTAAGGCCTGAATGCGGAGGAAATCAGAGGTCTTCTTAAATGACACCTCATTATCTTTTCTCGTTGCAGTTGGATGGACTGCCCACTCTGGAGTCGGATTTTTTGATCGTGGGGAGCGGCATTGCCGGTTTGTTTGCCGCTTATAAGGCCGGGAAGCTGGGATCGGTGCTGGTGGTTACCAAACAGCGGGCCGAAGACAGCAACACGGAGATGGCCCAGGGAGGCATTGCCGCGGCGGTGGATGAGACCGATTCCTCGGTGCTGCACCTGGAGGACACCCTGGAGGCGGGAGCCGGCCTCTGTGATGTTGCAGCGGTGGAGGTCATGGTCACCGAGGGCCCCCTGCGGGTGATGGAATTGGTGGAACTCGGGGTCCGGTTCGACCGTGAGGGGAGCGCTTGGGACCTGGGACGCGAGGGCGCCCACCGGCGGCGCCGGATTCTGCACGCCAGCGATGCCACCGGCGGGGAGGTCGCCCGAGCCCTGATCCGGGAGTGCCGCAGTGATCCGCGGATCACCCTGCGGGAGGGCTGCTGCCTGGTGGATTTTCTGAGACACCCTCGCAGTGGGCGTTGCGTGGGTGCCCTGATGCTGGATAGCCAGTCCGGGGGTTTTGTCGTATGCCGGGCGCCGGTGGTGATCGTGGCCACCGGGGGGGCCGGCCAGTTGTACCGGAATACTACCAATCCGTCGGTGGCCACCGGAGATGGGGCTGCGGCCGCTTACCGCGCCGGAGCCGAACTGATGGACATGGAGTTCGTGCAGTTCCATCCGACTGCCCTGGCCATGACAAATGCTCCTCGCTTTCTGATCTCCGAGGCGGTGCGGGGGGAGGGAGCGCTGCTCAGAAATGTGCGCGGCGAGCGCTTCATGCCCCGGTACCACCAGATGGCGGAGTTGGCTCCAAGAGATGTGGTCGCCCGGGCGATCAACAGGGAGATGCAGGAGACCCAGGCCGACCACGTATTGCTGGACATCTCCCAGTTGGAGCCGCAACGATTCCAGGCACGGTTCCCTAACATCAGCAATGCCTGCCGGAAATACGGCCTCGACCTGGACAAGGGATATATCCCTGTTGCCCCTGCCACTCACTATATCATGGGCGGCATCAGGACCGGCAGCGACGGGGAGACGAACATTCCCGGCCTGTATGCCTGCGGCGAGGTGGCCTGCAGCGGGGTGCACGGCGCCAACCGCCTGGCCAGCAACTCCCTGTTGGAGGGCCTGGTCTTCGGGGCGAGGGCGGTGGCTGCCGGGTGGCGCTACCTGAGCGAGAAGTGTGAAGCCCACATCCCACATCCCACATCCATAGAAGGCCGGCAGGATTGGACAAGCCTGACGCCTGATCTTTACGACTGGAGGGAGACCGCGGATCGGGTGCGGGTGATCATGTGGAACAGGGCGGGTATCATCCGGCAGGGATGGGAGCTGGCCCAGGCTGCGTTTGAACTGAACCGTATCGATCGGGAGATTGCCAGCCTGGCGCCCACCCGTTCAGCCGTGGAGACGGTTAACCTGCTCACCCTGGGCAGACTCACGGTTGACGCTGCGGCGCTGCGCACAGAGAGCCGGGGCGGCCATTTCCGGGGCGATTTCCCCTCGCGGGATGATGTCTACTGGCTGCGCCACATCATATTTCAATCCTGAATCGAGTAGCGAGTGCTGAGTGATGTTTTCAGCGAATAACAACCAGGATCGAGCACGAAATAAGAGACGGGTCATGTTTTAAGGCCTTGGGCAGAAAAAGTACTTACGGGTGAAGAGGGAAATGGTTAAAAAAAATAACCAAAAAATCGAACATCCTCCGCATTCAGGCCTCCTCCGCAGTCAGACCTTTCGGCATGGTCCGATGAATGCGGAGAACACGGGCTACGCCCAACCCGAACGGAGTGCGGAGTACAGAACATCGCACTTCGAACCTCGAATGCCGGTCTGGATCATCGAAGAGGCGGTGCTAAGGGCACTGGCAGAGGATGTCGGCAGCGGGGACCTGACCACGGGGGCGCTGATTGACCAGGAGGCGACTGCGGCGGCTGTGATCTACAGCAAGGAAGACGGTATACTGGCCGGCCTGCCGGTGGCGGAGCGTGCCTTCCAGATCCTCGACCCCGGAGTGGTGTTTGAGGGGCTGCTGACCGAGGGCAGCGGCTTGACACCGGGCAGCCAGATCGCCATGGTGCGGGGCTCCGCCCGGGCGCTGCTGACCGGCGAGCGCACCGCCCTGAACTTTCTCCGGCACCTGTCCGGCGTTGCCACTGCCACCCATCACCTGGCCTCTCTTGTCGCCAGCACCGGAGGGCGCCTGGTGGACACCCGGAAGACCACACCCGGCCTGCGGGTATTGGAGAAGTATGCGGTGCGGGTCGGCGGCGGCCACAACCACCGGGTCGGCCTGTTCGACGGCATCCTGATCAAGGACAACCACATCAAGCTGGCCGGCGGCATCACCGCTGCGGTCAGGCTTGCCCGAGAGCAGGCGCCCCATACCGTCCGGGTGGAGGTGGAGGTGGAGAGCCTGGCCCAGCTTGAAGAAGCCCTGGACGCAGGCGCAGACCTGATATTGCTGGACAATATGCCGGGCGACCGGATGCGGGAGGCTGTAAAACTGGCCGGGGGGCGCGCCCTGCTGGAGGCCTCGGGCAACATCAATGCCACCAATATCCGGGCGGTGGCGGAGACCGGCGTCGATCTGATCTCAGTCGGAGCCGTCACCCATTCCGCCCCTGCTCTTGATATCAGCATGGATGTCGGTTCAACTGGGTCTTAGCTTCATGCAAGCCGCATTCTTTCCTCCGCATCCTCCGCATCCTCCGCATCCTCCGCATCTGAGGCTTCGCCTCAGCCCCAAGGAATGCGGAGTACATGAGGCTTCGCCTCAGCCCCAAGGAATGCGGAGTACATGAGGCTTCGCCTCAGCCCCAAGGAATGCGGAGTACATGAGGCTTCGCCTCAGCCCGAACGGAATGCGGAGTACATGAAGCTTCGCTCAGCCCCAAGGAATGCGGAGTACATGACCTGAAAGAATGCGGAGAGCTGCGCCGGGCGAAGCCCGGATGCGGAGGAGCGGATAGCCAGCATTTCTACCGGGAACCGCATAGCTTCGGTTGCCGAGGATCTGATCGCATTAATAGTAACATATGTTTGTAGTGTCAATAGTTTTCTGGGAATTGATGACGATTCATCCCCTCCCTTGGAGGAAGGGGACTTCTCTCTGATAATGTTAAAATACGGTGCTGAGACTATTGCGAGGCGAGGAAATGCCGACAGGAGCGTCCGGCGCGATGCATTCGATGAGCCGCGAACAAATACTCG
>Ga0224558_1002110_pt1 | contig 18963 bp, 12 predicted proteins | sample 714S32024metaG_FD_180682 | JGI IMG/M metagenome (GOLD analysis project Ga0224558, IMG submission 180682) | Peat soil microbial communities from Stordalen Mire, Sweden - 717 S3 20-24 | ecosystem: Environmental > Terrestrial > Soil > Wetlands > Peat | place: Sweden: Norrbotten County, Stordalen...
CCGGAATTATGCGCAGTCCGCGATTATGGGTAGCCGCAGGGCGCATGATGCGAACCAACGGGGTGCTAGCACTCGCGAACTGCACATAATAGTTAGAGCCCCTGTAAGAAACGAAGCATGCGATCAGGTGCTTGATACCGGACCTGCCTCGTGACCGGCGGTTGAACCGCCTTTAGTGCCGCTTCCTTCATCTTAAGGTCGGCTTCTATATAGAGGTGGGTCGTGGCTGGGCTTTCATGACCAAGCCAGAGAGCAACGACCGTGATATCAACGCCGGATTGCAGCAAGTGCATAGCGGTCGTATGCCGGAAGGTATGTGGAGAGACACGTTTACGGGCGAGGCTTGCGCACTCGCCGCTAGCGGTTTGCACGGCCCGTCGCAGACGGTCGGCAACCGCAGACCTCGTTAGCGGGCCCCCCGATGACGCGGGAAACAACGGCTTATCCGGTGCCCGTTCGATCTGCGCGAGCCAGCGACGAAGCCTAAGAGCAGTTGCAGGCCAGATCGGCACGGCGCGGTCCTTGCGGCCTTTGCCGTGCAGCCGAATGCTGGGGCTAGCGTCTAGTACGAGATCGGCAATCTTGATGTTGATGGCCTCAGACACGCGAGCACCTGTGTTGTAGAGAGTGGCCAAGAAAGCTTGATCGCGTTGTCCGGATCGTGTGGAAGGATCGGGAGCGCTGATTAGCGCTTGCACCTCTTCGCGCGACAGGAATCCAACCAACGGCCGGCTGTGACGTTTTATCGGGATGGTGAGCGCACGCTGGATGGTGGCCAGCGATTGCGGGTCCTTCAGAACAGCAAAACGCAAGAAGGACCGTATCGCCGCTAGTCGAGCGTTCCGGCTGCGAATGGAGTTCTTCCGGACTTTCTCGAGATGATCCAAAAACGCCAGTACCAGCGGAGCATCAAGATCGGTGAGGACCAAACGGTCTGTAGGCTTGTTTCGGTGTTCTCTGGCAAACTCGAACAGTAGCCGGAAACAATCGCGATAGGCCGCCACAGTTTGTGGACTGGAGTTCCGCTGGCGCATCAGACGCTCGAGAAAGAACTCCTGTATCAGACTTGCAAAATGAGTTTGCGGAGTGTTCTTCATCGGCAACCCTCCGTAGAGAAACGGGAGAAGCGGTCGGAGGCGATACCCATCAGCTCCGGGATGGCGGTGACGTACCAATACGTGTCGGAAACCTTCGCGTGGCCGACATAAGTCGCGATGGCATCAGCAACATGATCAAGTCGGTTTTCTTGCTGGCCGCGCAACAACGCCCGGCAGATGAAAGTGTGGCGCAGATCATGGATTCTTGGTTGTGGATGTCCGCCACGCGCAACCCAGCCTAACCGTCGACGCAAAACATCGAAGCTGTGGTGAACCGTTCTCGAGGGAACAGACAGGCCGCCGCTGGTGAGGAAGAACGCTTTGACGCTGCGTTGCCGAGATATTGCGGCGCAGGCTTTCGCGTATCGTGACAAGGCCTCGATTGTGCTGGAATGAAGGGGTACTAACCGCGATTTCTTGAACTTGGTCTCGCGTACCGTGAGGGTTGACTGTTTCAAGTTAACATCGGCTTGCTCCAGGTGGAGCACCTCCGAGAGGCGCATCCCTGTCGCCGCCAACGTACCGAACAACGTCACATATGTCAGTGGGCGCATTCCATCGGGCTTGAGTTCGCGAGCAGCAACAAGCAGTTCAATAATTTCCGCTTCTGTGTAGATGTGTGGTGAGATCCGCCGATGAGCGGGACCGCAAAGCCCCAATGGAAGCACCGGGCAAGCAGGGTCGAACTGCCGGCAGTATTTGAGAAATGGACGTAGCACTTCGACACGGCGGCTTGCTGTGACAGGCCCCGGCTTTTTTGCAGCCTGCACCCAGCGGAGCAATAACTCCGTCGTTAGGGGACCGGCGTGGCCGGTCTCCTCTACAAAGCGCGCGAAGGCATGAAGTTGGTATCCCTCACCTAGCAAATCGAAACCCATGGCACGCCGCAATGTCAGATACTCTTCGACCTGCTTTGTCATTGTGGGCCGTCTCATGCAGCACCTCCGGGCCAAGGTTGCGCGATTGCAGCCAGCCGCGGTACATCGACCTTGGCATAGATTGCAGTCGTATCCAGGCTTCTGTGCCGCAGTATGTCGGCGATCTGCTTCAAGGTCGCGCCCTGGTGCAGCATCCGTGTGGCTGCGCTATGACGCAATCGGTGCGGACCATGTAGCCGGTCCATGAGGCCACTGCGCGCAGCCGCCCGCCGAACGACAGAACGGATAACGCTGGGGCTCACCGGCAAGTGGAATGGGGCTCGATGACGAACAAAAACCGCACGGCTTTCGTTGGCGGGACGGGCTGTGCGCAGATACTCAGCGATCGCCCGTCCGGTAGTAGAAGGCAGCGGCAACACATCACATCGTTGAGACTTTTCCGTGCAAACGGTCAGTGTGCCGTTCTTCCAGTCGATGTCGTCCAGACGTAAGGCCGCGACTTCGCAAGAACGGAGCCCCAGATCAACCAAGCAGCGAACAATCGCGTGATCTCGCTGCTGTTGAGGCAGCCTTCGGTCAAAGCCGGCCATGAGCGAGGCAAGTTCGTCGGCCTCCAAGTACTGGGGCAAAGCCGCCAGACGCCAGCATGCGGCCGACGGAACCGCTGCCAGCAGAGAGTCCACTTGATCCGCATGTCGCAAACTGCGGAACCGTAGATAACTGCGCACGGCGGAAGCAACCACTTGAGCTGTGCCCGGTCGGTAGTCTTGGCACCGTGAAGTGAAGAAATCCCGGATTCGTTTCGGCGATAGTCGCAAAACGTTGACTCTTCCCTTGGGAAACTGCTGAACCAGGAAACGTCCAATCCACTGCCGCCGCGAGATGAGCGTTGCAGGCGCGAGTCCACAAACATCGCTCGCATACTCGCAGTACGCTCGCAGTTCCGTGTCGACATGCGCGGGAAACGTTACCTCCGATGCCAGTCTCGTTTCGCCAAGAATCGTCAATAGATGGTTCAGAGCCGAACGGATCGTCACTATTCCACGCTGGACGCGGCCACGGCACTCGCAGTCCGCCAGGTGCTCGTTAAGGAAACGCCAGATTACGGCTTTGCTCACTTCCAGGCGATCACCAACGGGTTCAGCCCAAGAAAGAAAGTGTTTCAGGGCACCTCGGTAACCCCAGATAGCGGATGGACGGTAGCCGCGTGCTTCCAGTGTCGTCACATAAAGACGAATCAAGCTTCGGACATCCACTGCATTCGGTGTAGCCATTGATCTAGAACTGCGCATGATCTCTCCTAAGGACAGTAGTCCTTCGGGGAGATTGTCCGATTATGTGCAGCTCTCTGGAAACTAGGATGGGAACGAAACCGCCCCTCAACGCTTCAGGGCATCGTCACGTGAATCAACTGCACATAATCGCGGACTGCGCATAATTTCGATTATGTACACGTGTACATAACCGGAAGAACTGGATACACATTGGCAGCCCACCGGCGGGACCTAAGGTTGCGGCGATTCTCTCGGTCGTGGAAAGCTGCCGCAGGTTGAAACTCCCGGTGCGCGACTATTTGGCGGCGGCCCTCCCTGGGCTCGCGGATCTCTCCATCCAGCGCCTCCCGGAACTCACTCCCGCTGCCTGGGCAACGCTTCATTGAGGGACCTTTGCCGCCAACGGTGTTTTTGTAGCTCAGCGATGCACCCGCGATGGTGGTCCTCCAGGCAATCGACGAACATCTTGTCAGTGACCGGGTGTTCCGCATTGCGCGCCATGAGCCATTTTCCCTGCTCCGCCCTAGTATGAGGCAGTTTTGAATTTGTCAAGAGGGCCCGGCGGAAATTCCTGAATTTAGAAACAGGGCGTTATTAATACAGTCCCGAATGGCCTGGTGGCCTGGCCGCGCACGGACACTAGATACTGGCCTCAGCGATGCGAGTGCACGTAGAGAAGATTTAGTGATCATTCTCAATGTGACACGAAGCCGGAGTGACTGAAAAACTAGGGTTCAAGCCCTTCTGATGTAGTCTCGACTTAACGAAGTCATTTCTCTTGTTTTCGGTTACCGTACTTGCGTGGCGACGCGGTCGGTTGGTGGTTCGATCCTCCCACGATGTGACAGCTGGAAATCATGTCGTGAATCTTCATGTTTTGCGACCCCGATTCGTTGGCTCAAATCCAATACCAGACGGGACCAAGGACCGCGCCTCAACAAGGTAATGGACTGCCCTCTACTGCTGTCCCGAGGTGAATCCCATGCGCTCCAACAAGCCCTGAAAGCGGGAATCCGTGCGGAAGCTGTCCCACTTGGGGTCGACCTTGAGAAATATCATATGCACGTCTCGAGTCTCGTACCCTTTTTCGAGCCAGTCCAGAGCATGGTCCTTTTCGCCCAGGGCGGCATAGATCATGGCGATGTTGTATGGCGGGATATAGCTCGTCCGCGATTGCCGCTGTAATTCTTCAAGCACATTTCGCGCCGCATCTTGCCTGCCGGACAGTGCGTACGCGTGTCCCAGCGAAGCAATCGTCTCCGAGTTTCCCTCGGAAAGATCGCGGGCTTTTGTAAACTCTTCAATTGCTGCCTGATACATCCCCTTCTGTTCGTAAACCTTTCCGAGGTGGAGATGTCCTACCCAAAAATGCGGGTTCATTCTTATCGTCTTCTGCAACTGTTCGACAGCAGCGTCGTACTGGCGCGCTTGGAAGAGGAACATTCCAAACAGCGCATTAGTGATCAACGAAAGAGGGTCGAGTTCCCTCGCCCGTTCCGCTTCGGCAAGCGCTTCCTTGTGCCGCCCGACATTTGACAAAAGGTGGGCATAGCGAACATGCGCACCCGCCAGGTTCCGGTTCAGCGCAATCGCGCGCACGGACTGTCGCTCCGATTCAGCCCAGTTCCACTCGTAAAACAACTTGATTCGCGCATCGGAGTCGTGGGCTTGGGCAAGTGCATCATCCAATTCCAAAGCTCTTGCCGCAGCTGCCCGGGCACCCGGGAACGACTCCCTGGGCGGCGAATCGCTGATCATGGGAAGCACGGCATAGCAATCTGCCAGCCCGGCATAAGCCAGCGCATACTTCGGATCCCTTTTCGCTGCCTCCTGAAAGTAGTTGATTGCCTGTCTGAAGCCGGTCGGCGTGAGCATGTTCCAGTGATACAACCCCTTCAAGTAGAGGTCGTACGCCTCGGGATCGAGCTTACGCGTCGTCTCCAGTTCGCTCTTCTGTCCCGGCGTAAGTCGTAGACCGACCTGTTGCGAGATCACTTGTGCCAATTCGTTCTGCACGCCGAGAAAGTCTGGGAGCTCGCGATCATAGCTCTGCGCCCAGAGATGAGTTTGGTCTTGCACGCGGATCAACTGGGCAGCGATGCGGACCCTTTCACCGTCTCGTCGGACGCTACCTTCCAGGATGAAATCGACACCTAGTTCACGCCCGATCTGGCTGATCGTCTTATTTGTGTGCTTGTACGCCATCGCGGAGGTGCGAGCGATGACGCCCAACTGTTCAGGGGTCAGTTGGCCCAAGTCTGTAATGGTCTCTTCGGTCAGACCATCGCTGAAGTACTCCTGCTCCGGGTCATTGCTCAGATTTTGGAAAGGCAGGATCGCCAGCATCACTCGCTTTTGGGCGGCTGGGTTCGCGGACGAATGCCAGCGCGTCAGGTATGCGATGCCTGCCAGAATGACGAGCAGAGCAGCCGCCGAAAGCACCAAAGCTGGCCGCTGGATATGCCAAGGTCGGCCATGCTGCACTTCGGCGGCAGCGTCTGGAGCAGCGACACTCTCCAAAGGTTGAGGAGTCACTGCGACGGCTTCACGAATCGGCGCGACGAAGCGATACCCTCGACGGGAAACTGTCTCGATAAATCGGGGGTTCTCCGCGGAGTCACCGAAGGCAACCCGCAGTTTCCGGATGGCCGTGTTCAGGCCTTCATCGAATCCCACATACGTGTCGGCCGGCCACAACCGCGCCTGCAACTGCTCGCGGGTGACCACTTCTCCAGGACGCTCCAGCAGGATCGCCAAAACCCGAAAAGGCTGCTCTTGCATAGGCACTTTTCGCCCTTCTTTGTGGACTTCGCCAGAGCCGAAGTCAATTTCGAAGAGTCCGGTGTAAACACGGCGGCTGGAACTGGCGGGCGTTTCCATGAACCTCCACCCAAGGAACCTGATTCTACGCCCAGGACTTCAGATCAGGGAACTCGATAACTCCTTCGGCAGCTTTCTCTTAGCAAGTCAGGGAGGAGTTAGGGCGGGTCAATTGACCGGATTCGGGCCCCGCGCTAAGAGTACACACACTTCGGCAGTTGCTCCGCAATGAAGTGGGGGCGTGCTGAGGAAAATAGAAAATCAATGAATGAGGAGAGTTTTATGAACAAGAAGCTGGTCGTAAACGTGGCCGCGTTGGTTCTGCTAACGCTCGCGGCTTTGGGGTCAGGATACGCGCAGAGTGAGTCTCCCGCTTGCAATAACAAACTCATCGCTGGCAACTACGGATTCACCATCCAAGGCAACAAATTGGGAGGCCAAGGACCCACGGGCCCGCAGGTGGGCGTGGCGATGACTGAGTTCAATGGCAAGGTTGGGCTCACCCAGATCGATACGGTCACGGTGAGTGGCGAGGTCGTCGCCGATTTCACCCACACCCCGGCCACTGGTACTTACACGGTGAATTCCGATTGCACCGGCACCTTCACCATCAACTTCACCGACGGCCGGCCGCCGGTGGTCGCGAACTTCGTCGTAGTGGACAGTGGTTCCGAAATCGACACCGTGGTGATCAGTGCGGGTGGAAACCAGGGAATCATCGCCAGCGGCAGCATCGGAAAAAGACGGTTTGCCAAACACTGAACGTCGGCTCGCTGACGGCGGCGCTTGTGCACTTCCCCGGGTTCTTGATGAATGCGCGGTAAGAGCACACGCCACGTCGCCTCGACTAGGTTACACGGAGCATCAACGTGATAGGGCGAGCTAGAGTTCTTGCCAGGTCAAGGCCAAGGCCTGACCTGGTTGTCCCCGGAGATTATTGACTAAAAAAGGAGTCACCATGCTCAGCCACCGTCTAAATTTGCGCTGGTCGCAAATCCTGGTTGCCTTGCTCGCTTTGTCCAGTCTAGCTGCGGCGCAGAGCAACCCGTTGTTCAGCACGCTCTCCCTGAACCCAGTGGGTTCTCAGCCGGTAGCGATTGCAAGCGGCGATTTCAATGGCGACGGGTTCCCGGACCGAGCCGTAGTCAACAGCGGCAACAACTCGGTTTCTATTCTTCTTGGAACCGGGGACGGCAACTTCCAGCCGGCGGTGAATTATACGGTGGGAGGATTTCCGACCGCGATCGTGGCGGGTGATTTCAATCACGACGGCCATCTTGATCTGGCCGTTGCCAACTACGGCGCCGTCGTCGGTGCTGGCAGCGTCTCGATTTTGCTCGGTCGGGGCGATGGAACTTTTGTAGGCGGCGCCACTTACCCGATTACCTATGATCCGGTGGCGATTGTGGCTGGCGATCTCGACGGGGATGGCAACCTCGATCTCGCGGTCTTGATCAGTTATCCTCCTTCTTCCGGGCTTTACCTCAATATTCTGCGTGGTGGTGGCGATGGCAGCTTTAAAACTGGGACCAATTTCTTGGCAGGCGTTAGTACTGGCACAGGATACCTGGCAGTTGGCGATTTTACCGGGAATGGGAGACTCGATTTGGTCGTCTTCCCGGCCTCGGTAAGTAACACTGACACCTACATCTTATACAATGATGGCTCGGGGAACTTCCCCTCGGAGAACGTTTGTTGCACGACGGGGGCGCTATCCGTAGTCGTGGCGGATTTTAATAACGATGGCAAGCTCGATATAGCTGAAGCCAATACGAATGGTCTCACGATCTGGCTGGGTAAGGGCGATGGCACTTTCTCGTTGGCTAGTTCTCCTTCTGTAGGAAACAATCCAATTGGCCTGGCGGCGGGTGATCTTAACGAGGATGGCAATGTGGATTTGATCACGGCCAACTCCACGGATGGTACGGTCTCGGTTCTGCTGGGCAAAGGCGATGGGACGTTTGCGAGCAGCGCTACCTACACGGTTGGGAACCAACCGGTCGATCTGGCGCTAGCGGATTTGAACGGTGACGGCAAACTTGATGTCACGGTGGCTAATAGCGCCGACAACACGCTACAAGTGTTGTTAGGTCAAGGCGACGGAAGGTTCCGGATAGGCTCCTATTCGGTGGGTAGAAATTCATTGGGACTTGTTAGCGGAGACTTTAACGGAGACGGCATACCGGACTTAGCAGTGCTGAAGACGGATGCCTCAGTGGCAATTCTGCTGTCCGATGGACGAGGAGCGTTCACAAGACTCACACCGTTTTTGGGGTGTCCACAGGTTGATGGAGCTACTTCATCGGCGATTACGGCTGGTGATTTCGACGGTGACAAAAAGGTCGACTTAGCGGTCGAATGTTTCGCGTCGGGCACGTCCTTTCTCAATGTTTTCACTGGTAAGGGGGATGGAAGCTTTGGGCTCTTTGGGATAGCAAGTAACGACGATGTGCTTTACCTGACAACAGCCGACATAAACGGCGACGGAATTTTCGAGTACCTTTATGTCGGGGATTCGGGCATCGTATTTGGCGACCTTGCCGGATTCAATGGCTCGATCCCGGGAAACCTCATTGTCGGAGCTCAGCGGGTTGCGACAGGCGACTTCAATGGTGATGGCAAGTTGGATCTGCTGGAAGCTACGGAAGACCCGACAAGCGGGAATATTCCTTTAATAGGAGATGGCCATGGCAACTTCCACCCATTTTCAGCGGCGTCAGTTGCAAAAAGCGTAACGGTAGCGGATTTCAACGGCGACGGCCTTTCGGACTACGCGTTATCCGAATCCCCTTTCGTGTCTTCCCAGCCTATTCTTCAGGTCGAACTCAGCAACGGGGATGGTTCGTTTCGCCCAGGGGCAACCATCGGATGCTGCGGTCAAGCGTCCAATGCCGCTGACTTCAATGGCGACGGAATACCGGACTTAGTAAGTCTTGGCGTCTCCGGCTTTCCCGGAACCGATGTATATCTCGGCCAAGTCGACGGAGCCTTGATCAGTTCCGGCACTCCCCTCCCGTACGACCCCTCGAGCTTAACAGTCGTCGGGGACTTTGATAACAACGGCTCTCCGGATCTCGCTGTGCTCGACCCCACAACCGGATTGCTCTCGATTTTGTTCAACACCCGAAGTTTTCAGCTCACCAGCACGCTGCTCTCGCAGGCGGCCTCCGGCGTAGCTGTCGGGCAGCCTTTCACCCTTCAGGCTGCGGTGAGCAGCAAGCAGGGCGTGCCGACTGGCACCGTTACATTCAAACAAGCCGGCGTGCCGCAAACCACGGCAACTCTCACATCAGGGCAGACCCAAGCTACCCTGAATGCACCATCCACCGCCGGACAATACGGCTTCACCGCGCTCTACACCGGCGATGGAACTTTCGGCGGAAGCCTGTCGCAGCGGCTTCTCGTTACTGTGAGCGCCGCATCGACGACGACCACGCTAACCTCCAGTGGCTCTCCGTCCAAACTCGGCCAGCCTGTCACCTTCACGGCCACAATTCACCCACAATACTCCGGTCAGCCTACGGGAACGGTGGAGTTCTATGCGGATGGCAATCCGATAGGATCAGCAAGCGTCAGCGGCGGGCAGGCGGCGCTTAGCACGTCATCGCTTACGATGGGAGCGCACACGATCCAAGCCGACTACTCCGGCGATTCATCGTTCACCACCAGCCTCGGCAGCACGAAGCAGAAAGTTGGCGACGCCGCTAGTTCGATTCAACTCACTTCGTCACTCAACCCGGCGGGCTATGGCCAAGCCGTGATGCTAACCGCAACAGTCACCGATTCTGCCGGCTCTACTCCCGCTGGCGTTGTGGTGTTTTCGGAGCGTGGCGACTACTACGGAACGGTGACTCTCAGTGGAGGGGTAGCGCAGATTGCTTTGCCCACTACACTCGCCGCCGGCAAGCACACCATTACCGCGCAATACAGTGGAGACTCATCCGACGGTCCAGCGAAGGCTTCGTTAACGCAGGTGATCACCGGCGCGTCGAGCACAACGACCATCGCTACCGACACAGAGCCTTCGACTTACGGACAGACGGTCACGTTCACTGCCGTGGTCAGTTCGACGGTCGGGACTCCTGACGGCACCGTTACCTTCAAAAACGGGTCGGCGACTCTAGGCACGGTTGCTCTAAGCGGCGGTCAGGCAACCTATGCCATCAGTACTCTGAACGGCGGCACGCACACGATAAAAGCGCTGTACAACGGGAGCAGTGGATACGGGCCAAGCAGCGCAAGCGTATTTCAAATCGTGGAACCCGCGGCCACTACGACTACGCTCACGTCCTCATTGAATCCGGCGCCATTCGGTCAAACGGTTACTTTCACCGCAGTCGTAACGTCGGCTGCGTCTGCCACATTTTCCGGCACCGTCACCATCAAGGACGGTAAGAAGGTCTTGGGCTCGGCATCCCTGGTGAATGGCCAGATGCAAATCAGCGCCTCGCTGCTGGCCGAGGGAGGCCATACACTGACGGCAACTTATGCCGGCTCAGCAAACTTCTCAGGGAGCAGCGGCACGTTATCGCAGACCATTCAATAGAACTATGTCGGAGTGAACTCCGGAACCCGGACAAATCGACGGACGTGAGAGTCATGAGCACGAGGCGCCGATGGAATGTTGCGAAATTCAAAGCTCCTTCCAAGGTGCGGCTACAGGTTACAAGAAAGTTTTCAGAAGAGGAAACCAATGACGTGCCAGACCAAACGGGATCTGGTTCGAGAGTTCGCACCTACTACGTCGCCGCCGACGAGTTCGAGTGGGACTACGCTCCCGGCGGCTTCAACAAAATGATGGGCATGAAGTTCGAGGGAAATTCCAAAGTCTTCACCGAGCGAGGGCCGCATCGCATCGGCACCGTCTATCGCAAAGCTCTCTACCGCGAATACACGGACGCGACCTTCACCAGGCTCAAGGCGCGCGCTCCCGAATGGGAACACGCCGGCATTCTCGGTCCCATTTTGCGACGCCGAAGTCGGCGACACGATCCGTGTCGTCTTCAAGAACAACGCCACGCATCCCTACAGCATGCACCCCCATGGAGTCTTCTATGACAAGAGCTCCGAGGGCGCTTTGTATGAAGACGGCACGACCTCCCATATTGAAGGCAAAGCCGGCGAAAGCGGAACAACTGGCGTCGCAATGCTGCTCCTGTCTTCGAGCAACAGAAGAAGGCCGGGGACGCAAGTGTGTGTGCGGCCGTGCTCGCGAGGACCCTGACCGCCAAGTGCCCAACAGGTCGGGCACAATGGCAACGAAGCATCTGTCAACCTGTCAACCGGGCGGTTGGTCTGACGCTTACGCACAATATGACGAGAAATCTGTTCAATTGTGAACATGACGGGGGAGAAGGCGCTTTGTTTCGGGGCTTCTGATGGGCGAGTAAGCTTCTTGGGATTTAACGTCCTTCAGGTCTTCAGGTCAACACTTCTTGGAGTCGTTTTGCGGACACGAGCGGAGCATGCATCGTTGCAATTGATGTCGTCGCTACGTGGTCGAACGGCTCAAGACGTGAGCCATACTGCGCGGCATTTGCTGAGAGACGTAAGCGAATCTGTAGGAGCACCTCAGCGTGCTTTTGGCGGAGACAGCATAAGGTGGCGATTGCAGAGTCTCGATCAAGACTGCCCAGCATGCCCCGACTTTCTTTCGACGCTTTCGCGATTACACACCCATAAACTCCGGGCGGTAATTCTTCCAGATCCCTGTCGCTGGCGAGATTATTCGGACAGGGGCATCTTCAGCGTGTTTCGCAGTCCTCGCCCATTGCCACGCGTGTTGAATTTCGGAGGATTCGAAGTAATGCGTCTCGGACTGCAGAACGGCGGCTCCCGCGGTCAGAATGTCCACAATCTCTTCCCATCGATGTGCCCCGACAACCGCCATCCGAGCAATATGGCTTGTGTGCTTTTGGAGAAATCGAAGGTCCTCCCAGCGTGCCTTCCATTCGGCTCCGTGCATTGCTGTGAGGTCCGCGAGGATGCCAATCGGGTGCTTCTTATGTTGTGCGATGAAGAATTCAAGCTGCGGCTCGAATGCTTTGAGGTCTTCCTCCGACAGCGCTCCGGCCACCTTAAAACCGAATGCGGCTCCTCCAGTTTCCTTAAGTCGTTCAATCACAGTCACACCTCTTAATTTTGACTAGAAGCCGCAGCATAAAACCAAATTCTGAACCATCATCGGTCGGAGTCTCTTCACAGGGAGTCCTACCGGTACTAAGCGTCTCTGTCGGTTCTTAGCTGCGTGTTCTCGAGAGCTTGCCTTTCAATCGATCCAACCTATCCAGCGTGCCATCAACAACCAAAGACAGAAAAGTAGAGCAAGAACAGGGCTCAGGCATTTATAAGTCGGCTCGTAGCGTTCTCGGCAGCGTGGAGCGAAAACGCCACGCGGGCCGGTTGCATGCGATTAGCGCAAGATCGTAGGAAGGTCCGCATATAAGACTGTGCTACCTGGTCCCACACCATGTGGCGTGCATAGAGGTAAGCTCGTTTACGCATCGTCTGGCGGGCTGCATCGTTGTCCAAGAGTTCAATCGCCGTATCCGCGATGGCGGCTGGGTCCTCGAAGGGAACCAGCGCCCCGCGCCCATTGTCCAACAGTTCGGCGGCGTGCCAGTACGGAGTCGAGATGATCGCCTTGCCGGCGCCCAAGGCGTATGCCAGGGTCCCGGATACGGCCTGTGCCTCGTAGCGATACGGAGTCACGTAAATGTCCGCCGAACCAACCAGCGAAGCCATTTCTTGAGGGCTGACGAACCGGTTGTGGAAGACCACGTTTTCCTTAACTCCCAGCTCTTTGGCTAGGGCCTGCAACTGGAGCCGATATCGATCACCCTCGCGATGTCTGACGTGCGGATGAGTAGCCCCTGCGATTATGTACACTACGTTGCTGTGCCGAGACAAAATGCGCGGCAGGGCCTGAATCACGTTTTCGAATCCCTTGTTTGGAGACAAGAGGCCGAACGTGAGTAAAACGGTCTTTCCTGCTGAAAGCGACTCTTTGTAAGAGGCCGGTTCCGCAAAGGGCAAATCGGGGATGCCGTGAGGAATCAGATCAATCTTCTCGCCTGGAACCCTAAATACATCTTGCAGAAACTGAGAAGAGTGTTCGCTCATAACAATAAGACGATCGGAGCGCGCGGCGATTTCTTGCATGACGACTAGTTGGTCGAGGTCTGGCTCACGAAGAACCGTATGCAGAGTTGTCACGACGGGCATTTTGAGGCGCTGCAGCAGCCGCAATACATGGCTGCCGGCCTTCCCTCCAAAAATTCCATACTCGTGCTGCAAACACACAAGATCGACATTGTTGGAATTAAGAAAGTCGGCGGCTGATTTATAGGATGAGAGGTCGCCCTCGCTTAACTCGAATCGCACGCGCGCAGGGTAGCTGTAGCGCGATTGCGGATCATTGACTGCGACTACGAATACTCCAGCGGCTCCGTACTCAACAGAAATCGCATCACACAAATCTGTGGTGAAGGTCGCAATTCCACACTGCCGAGGAAGGTGGTTCCCGATAACCGCAACCCGCACTGGAATCGAGTAGCGGGGGATTTCCTGCACGGATGATGCAGACTTCTTTTCGAACGCGAAAGGACGCGCTTCGCACCGCATCCGGGTGTTCTGTTTCAAACTCACGGTGCAATCAGGCTCGGACATTGCAGACTCCTTAACGGATATGGTCCGGTTGGAAGGGAACTGAACACAATGTGAAGGCGTGAAGAGACTACGCCTGCACCTCATGGTGCCGGGATTCGTACTGCTTTTCTTCAAACCGTACTTCGCCCTCGGCTCAGTAGGTCAATGGCCATAACCACCAGCACCACAACCAGGAATAAGTGGATCAGAACTCCGCCGAGGTCAAAGCCTAATCCCAAGCCACAAAATAAAAACAACAACCCACATGATCCGAAGCATGTCAACCTCCCATTCGCACACGCGAACGTGAATCTGATCACGTCGGCGTGGGAGCTGTTTTCGCGCGAACGGATTAAGAGAACAATCATGGACTCTGCTCGCGCTCTCGGCGCGACAGTCTAAGGCATGCTGTCCAAGTGGATCCGCGGCTGCTGAAGCGCCAGCGCAGCGAATCGATCAAACCTTAGCAAATCAAAATTAAACGGTCTGAGCAATAATGCTCACACTAGCCGCACGGAACTACCGACCAGGTGTCGCGAAGAAATCTATCCCATCCCGTTCCGCGTGAATCGAGTGCGAACTTGCGTGGGTCTTATATTTCAGCTGCTCCCGCAGCCACAGTATGCGAACCGCGCTAGGGTGGAGCAGGGTGGTGGTTCAGTTTTCGACCAACTCCACGCTTAGCACAGCAGTGATATCGACTTTATCCGACCGTTCAAGGCCAATTTTGTCAGGAGCGCTGTAGGAAACGAGCCTGGACTTGACACGGCCTGCGCAAAGTTTATCTTTGACAATCCAGCGAACGTTGTCTCCGGTGATGGGGATCGGGGTCGCCTGATCCGTTCCACCAATCGTAAGTTCACTAATCACCAGCTCATCGCTTGACGACCGAAACACTTGTGTAATCTTCATCGAAACCTCTCTGGCAGTCTTGGTCGTCTTCGACGGCAGTGGCTCTTGAAGTCGCCTTCCGCGAAGTCTTCCTTGCTCTGCCCTCAACTCGTCTTATGCTGGGACGGCTCTGTTCCAAGAGGGGAGTTCAGGCCGTCTGGTTGGCGGGAAAGACTGTTCTCTCGGAGCATTCATAGGTTCGCTCATTCCCGTGAGGCGTGCGGGCGAGCATCGTCTAGAGGCAGCACATGGCTTCTACTAGGGGCTGCTAAGAAACGCCCGTCGCATCCGTTTGCGAATTTAGCCCGGGAGGTGGTACGAGATGCCGTGCCAACGCCTCCTGAGCCTGCGATGGAGTGATCAGTAGGAGCCGGTCCCCTGGTTGCAAGATGGTTTCGGGCCGCGCCAGCAGGACCGACTTGCCCCGCAATACGGCTACAATCTTCGCATCGACGATTGGCCCACTGAGAGTGCGGGATTGAATCGCCTTTCCCACCCAAGGACTTTCGGGCCGAAGCGCGCCAACCGTTAACTGCGAGCCATCCGGAAGATCCAATGCGAGCCCCGACTGCAAAAGAGCTGCGAGATGAAGATGGGTAACTTGCGGGGGTAACAAGATCTTGCCCTGGTCCAACAGTCGTAGTGCAAGCCGGACGTTGTCAGCACGATGCGCCGGTGAATCTGCCCGCGCGGCCACCTGGGCTTCGTACAGGCTGCCGTACTTGAAAAACGACGAGAGTTTGATTTGAATCAGGAAACTCAGCATCACAGCGAGTCCAGCGGGAACGAGAAGCTGGTAGCCACCCGTCATCTCCGCAACCATCAGCAACGTCGCGATCGGGACGCGTGCTGCACCACCGAAAACCGCTGCCATCCCAACAATTACCAAGTCCGCTGGAGGATGATGGAAGATTCCGGCAAAGACTCCTCCCAGCATCGAACCGACGAACAGGCTTGGGGCAAACACGCCGCCGGAGCCACCGGAAGAAACGGTAAGGGACAATGCCAGCATCTTGGCGACAAGAAGAACGAGAAGTAGACGCAGTGCCAACCGACCGTCGATCGCTTCCTGAATCCAGCCGTAGCCGCCACCCAGCACCTGAGGCAATCGCAAAGCCAGCAAGCCGACTCCCAGCCCACCAATAGCCGGCTTGATCCATGCGGGAACGCGTAAGGCGGCAAACGCATCTCTTAGACGATAAAATATCTCAGGCAGAATTGCTGCGACGATGCCGCTTGCTACCCCTAACGCAACGTACCAACCATAATCTGCAAGTCCCGCGGCGTACGGGTGGGACGGAACCCGGAACAATGACTGCCAACCGACGAACCACCCGTTCACGGCATATGCCACAATAGCGGCAAGCATGCAGTAAATGAGAGCCTCGGACTCAAAGTCCATGCCGCCATAGAGCACTTCGACGGCGAATATGGCCGTCCCGATCGGTGAACGGAAGATAGCAGAAAGCCCAGCCGCCATCCCATTAAGACCAGCAATCGTCTCTCTCGCTCGGGCCGATGGAGTACCTTTGCGTATACCGAACCGAAACCCGCCGCGATCAGAGCTGTGGGACCCTCGCGGCCAGCTGATCCTCCTGAACCAATGGTAATCGCCGAGGCGAGCATCTTCACTGGGGCCACTCGCGCCCGAATGATCCCACCAGTCCAGTGAAGCGCTTTTACGACGGTATCCGTACCATGGCCCTCTGTTTCGGGTGCCAGGCCATAAACGAGGGCGCCGGATATCAGTCCCCCTAAAGTTGTGGCGACCGGCACAAGCCATAATCCATGGGGACCGATGACTTCTCGAAGGACTCCGCCTTCTTCCGGGAGTCCTGGGGGGCGGTAACCGGCGAGCCAAACCAGGAAAATCTTCTGAGACAGCCGCAACATCGAGGTGAATAGTTGCGCGCTCAGGCCGCCGATAATACCAAGGACAACCGAATCGAGAAGGAGTCGCGGCTTGTCTCCGTTCTGCACGATACGTTTGTACCATCATTCTGACGGATTGACCGACCGACACCGCCGACGAGCATATTACTCAGAAAGCTGTCGCAGTCCGAGATTTTCGCCCGTTACGGTGTCGAGTAAGGATCGCCCACATCGCGGACCGCCATCGGCGAAGCTGCCTTCCTCAGTTCTTCGAGTTCGGCCTGCACTTTCGCCCACTCTTTGGGCGTGCGCTTGGTCGCGTAAGGCGCATCCGGATGTCCGAAGAATTCCAGGAGTTCGGTCCGAAGCTCCTGCGAAGCACTATTAAAGTTCTGCTTTGCGAGCGCGTCGAGCAGTTCTGCTTGCGTCTCATCGTTGAGCCGATATTTGCCGGGACCCGTCACTCCGCCAGTGTCAAAATTGTCGTTGGGCAGGTCCAGATGGCCGGTGGCTTCCTGGTCAAGCAGGTTCCGGTAGCGTTGCAGGCTCGCGTCGAAGCTGGCTTCGAACATTCGTTCCGCCTGGGGCGTCGGCGTCCGGAGTTGCAGCACTCTAAGCGGACCTATCTTGGGCAGAATCCTGACCAAAAAGGCGAGAAATCTCTCGCCAAAAGTGGGCGGCTGATATGCCTTTCCCCAGTTCTTTTGGTAACTCGCGCGTGACAGATTATAAAGAAACTTCCTTTTGGTGATCCCAGGCTGGTCCTTCATGATCTGGTCTTTCTTCAAGCTCCAGGCAATGCGGGTCGCTTTGGGGAGAAGCTGGCTGATGTCATAACGGTAAGAACCGAGCACCTTGTCTTCATCCGAGAGAACGCTCTTCAGATCCAAGCCGTAGGTTTCCTGAAACGCTTGTTCCAGCAGAGGAACTGAAACCCCAAAGCCGATGAAGTCATGGTAACTAGTGGGAGCATAACGTCCCTGCGCAACTTCCAGCACGTCGAATCCAAATTCGGTCTTTACGTGCGCCAGGGGGTTTTCTTCATATGTGACCATGTCGCCGTATTTCCTTTTCAGCTTCGGATACAGGAGCGGGACCGAAAGATTCACGGCCATGAGGTGGCCTTCGTTGTCCGCGGCGTAGTGAGAGAGGGCCCCGAGCGCAAAAGCGTAGCCGTCGAGGTCCTTGGAATCGCGCAGCAGAGCGAGGATAAAGTCTCCGCTCCGCACATAGTGCGTCAAGTCGCTGAAGAAATGACTTCCGTGCGGGTAATAGCCCATGTCCTGGATAATGGCACCGCCATAGGCATACCCGTGTGCTTCTTTGAGTTCGTCCGCCGTAGCGTTGGGAAAACGCTTCACCAGTAACGGGCGTATGTTGGTGTTCCATGCGCTGTCGATTATGGCTTCATGCGCGAGGACGGCGTAGGCTGCGCTCTGAGCCGGCCAGCCAAACGACAAGAAAAGTGCCAGCACTAGGGCGCAAACTTTCGCGAAACACGTTCCGCCTCCGCCGCGTCGCATTCCACCCATCGCTGCCGCCTCTTTGCGTCCTGAGGAATCTCCGCTTTCAACTGTACAGCACACCACCGGCCATGGTCATCCCACCAGGCTCGCCCGGACTCTTACGGCAGCCACTCAGTGACCCGAATGGAATGTGTTCGTTATTGAACAGAATGCCTTTCCTCAGTGTCTTAGGATGCCGTTGTGGATGACCCGCCATTGATCCGAAGCTAGAAGAAAAGAAATGGCGGGTGCGAAAGCCGAGAAGATTGTGACACCCCGCTTGTTCCTGCGCGCAGCGTCGAGCAACACGGCGGAACTTGGTGCGAGGGTGGGAAAAAGACCTCGAACATCACTCTCTTCGTTCGGACACACTGGCTACAAGCTGCGAAACATCCTAGAAATTCGCTCAGCAGTTGATGAACGACCATAGGTTAAGACGCAGGTCATCTACGCCTGTCGCATCGATCTGCGCTGAAGAGTTGCACCTTGGCGAACTGAGCCGAGGTCTGGAATCGACGAATTGTCAGAGCGTTTGCCGTTAGTGAGTTCAAAGCTGGAGGAGGATAAGGAAATGTTGAAACGTATTCTGATCGTCACAACGCTAGTTCTGCTTGTGACTCTAACTGCTGTCGCCTCAGACCGCGACGATGATGTGAATCGCACCAACAAAGCCACCCAGGTCTTCAAGGAGATCATGAACACCCCGGATCAGGGCATTCCTCAGGAACTACTGGAATCGGCGAAATGTATCGCCATCGTTCCAGGAGACGTGAAGTTCGCTTTTATATTCGGCGGCAACTACGGCAGGGGACTGGCAACCTGTCGCACCGGCCATGGCTGGAGCGCCCCCATGTTTCTGGCTCTTGAGGGTGGCAGCGTGGGTTATCAGATCGGGGGCTCTTCCACCGACATCGTGATGCTCTTTATGAATGATCACGCCTTGAAAAGCCTGCTCAGCGATAAATTCAAGCTCGGAGCC
>Ga0224558_1002111_pt1 | contig 18962 bp, 12 predicted proteins | sample 714S32024metaG_FD_180682 | JGI IMG/M metagenome (GOLD analysis project Ga0224558, IMG submission 180682) | Peat soil microbial communities from Stordalen Mire, Sweden - 717 S3 20-24 | ecosystem: Environmental > Terrestrial > Soil > Wetlands > Peat | place: Sweden: Norrbotten County, Stordalen...
TCCGGAATGCCTAATGAACCGCGGAGAGCTCCACCTTCCTAGGAAGGGTTCACCAGCGCATCAACCACGGCCCAGTGGGTCGGATTCTACCTTCCTCGCGGCCTGAGGCGCTATTCTGACTCAGGTGCATCCGGTTCTCTTCCATATCGGCTCTTTTGTTATTCCGGCGTATGGCGCCTCGGCGGCCACGGGCGTGCTGCTGGCGTTGTTCCTGGCCGAGCGCACGGCGCGCTTGGTGGGGCTTGATGCGCAGCGGGTGTGGAAGCTGTGCGTGGTGATGCTCTTTGCAGCGCTTGTGACTTCGCGATTGCTGCTGGTGGCGCTCAACTGGAGCTCGCTGCGTCTTCACCCGGCGTGGATGCTTACGCTGGCCATGGTGCATCATCCGCTGCTGGCCTGTTTTGGCGCGCTTGTCGCGGTGGTGGTTGGAGCTTTCTATGGACGGCGGCAGCGGCTGCCATTGTGGGCCACGGCTGATGCGCTGGCCGCGCCCGTGGCTTTGGGACTGGCCTTCGAGCAGTTGGGCGCGCTGCTGGCCGGGTCGGGCTATGGGACTGAGACCGCGGTGCGCTGGGCCGTCACTTACACGGATCCGCTGACGGGACAGTGGAGCGGCGCTCCGATGGGCGTTGCACTGCATCCGGTGCAGGGTTATGCGGCGCTGGGATTTCTCACGCTCGCGATTTTTTTGCTTGTTTGGCTGCCGTATCGGCGTCAGGCGGGCGATGTGGCCGGGTTGTTGCTGCTGGGCGCGGGCGTGGTTATCTTTGTCACTGAGTTCTGGCGGGATTCCGAGGGGCGTGGCGCGATGTTGGGCGGCGCGTTGGATGGGCCCCAGTTGGCGGCGGCGGCGCTGGTGGTGGTTGGAGGGTTGGTGTTGTTGGAACGTCGAAGAGTGGTTGAGGGTTGAGGTTTCCCACCCTTTCGCAAAGAGCGCGAAAGGATGGGGCACCCGGCGAAAACGGCTAATTGAGGGTTGAGATTTCCCAGGTCCCAAAATCGGGACCTGGGGCACCCGCACGAAGTTGAATGTTTGAGGTTTCCCAGGTCTCAAAATCGAGACCTGGGGCACCCAGAGTGCGAAATCTGTAAAGAGCTATAAAAGTCTATAGATAGGCGAATCTATCCCACCTTAGGCGCGATGAGACTGCGCCGAAGGTGGGGCACCCGGAGTTTGTGGGTTGGGGACGAAAGACGAGGCTGCAAATGGCTGAACTGCGCACCATCGAAGTGACGGCGGAGGCAAAGGGGCAGCGGCTTGATCAGTTTCTTGCCCAGACTCTAACGGCGCAAGGCGAGAGCGTGAGCCGCTCGCGTGTGCAATTGCTGATCGACCAAGGCGATGTGCTGGTGAACGGGCTACGCGAAAAGGCCGCGCTGAAGCTGCGCGGAAGCGAGCGAATCGACATTACCGGCGAGCCGCATCCGGCTCCGCTGAAGGCCACGGCGGAAGAGATTCCGCTGGACGTGATTTATGAGGACGCGGACCTTGCGGTGGTGAACAAGCCTGCGGGGATGATGGTTCATGCAGGGTCGGGGCAGAATGAGGACGCGCGCAGCCGCGGCACGCTGGTGAATGCGCTGCTCTTCCGTTTCAAAAAGCTGTCGGCGACCGGCGGCGACCTGCGGCCAGGCATCGTGCACAGGCTCGACAAGGATACGAGCGGCCTGATTGTGGTGGCGAAGAACGACCGCACACATGCCGCGCTGGCGGAGCTGTTCGCCAGCCGCAAGATCAAGAAAAGCTATATTGCGCTGGTGCAGGGAACAGTGGAACGGGCCAAGGGCACCATCAACGCCAGCGTGGGGCGCGACCCGATGCGGCGCACGCGCATGACCGCGAAACCTCTGGGCGACGCGCGCACGGCCGTTTCGCACTACGAGGTGGTCAAGCGGTTTGCGAATCGCTTTGGCAAGTTCACGCTGGTGAAGGTGCGCATCGAGACGGGCAGGACGCATCAGATTCGGGTGCACATGGCGTCGATTGGGCATCCCGTGGTGGGCGACACGCTCTATGGCGGATCAGGGCAGTTGACCGACCAGGTGGTTTCGCAGGCCGCGACCTCGAAAGCCGCGCGGCGCAAGGCGGAGCCGGAGAGGCTCAGGCTGGGACGAAATTTTCTGCACTCGGCGCAGTTGGAGTTTGCACATCCGAAGACGGGAAAGCTTTTGGAGCTTGAAGCGCCGCTGCCTGCCGAGCTGGAGGAGTTTTTGGCCAGGTTGGAAGGGAAGTAGGCCAAGCCCGCGCAATAAGAAATGCAGGTCCTTCGACTCCCTACCCCTTCGACAAGCTCAGGGTCCGGTCGCTCAGGATGACAGCGCATTTATGTAATGTTCTTATGACGCAGGACACTAGAACAGATAGCGGGCAGTGAAGACCAGGTTGTGGTTGGTGGCGTGGAAGGTGCTGGTGGCCATCTGGAAACCAGCGCCAAAGGCCAGACCGATGCGGCTGGTCTTGTCCTCAGGGCGCAACTTCAGCTTGCCAAACATCAAGCCTGGCGTGGCGAAGGTCTGGACCTTGCCATCGTTTTTGCCGCCGCGATAATAGGTGGAGTTCTCTTCGATCTCCGGCCACCAAATTTTTCCAAAGTGATACTGCAAGACCGCGTTCCACGCAACCGGGCGACCGAGTTTGGATGTATCGCCGGTGGGCAGCGTAACGCTGGCGCAGCTCTGCACATCGAAGCGGCCATAACCTTTACCCAGGCCGATGGTGGGCGCGATGGTGGCGTCGGTGCTGCCGTTGGAGTAGCTGCCGGTAGGGATGGTGGCAAGGACCGCGGCGCTAGCCACGTAATTGCCATGCTTGTCGTTTCCTGCGAAGGGCCGGAACTTGAGCGTGAAGGAGGCGTCGCCGGCCCCGTCTTTGGTGGCGGGCACATTGTGCTGGATGTAGGGCGGAAGGTTGACGTCTATCTCTGTATTGGCGAACGGGATGACGTTAACACCTTTGCTGTTGTCGTAGATCCAGGTAGTGGTGCGGGCGGCGGTGATTTGGCGAACAAAGTCGGTGCGCGCAACCTGGATCAAGGCGGGGTATGGCGTGATGACGGGAACGCTCCATCCGGGCTGCCTGGATTGGGTCCGAGATGTGCGAGCTTCCCACTGGCTGAAGAACGAGCCTTGCGCGCAAGCGACCGCAGAGGCGAAGAAGAGGGTGATAAGAAGCAGTGTTTGTTTTTTCATTTGACTGAGATTAGATATTGAGGGTCAGGTAAGAGACGCGCAACCACCCATGGGGGGATATCCGTCTCCACCTTGCGATGCAGAGCAAAGCGCGAAAATCAATCTTGTGCGAGGAGGATGACGCGCTGTTCGCCGGGTAGCGGCGTGGGTTGTTTGATGAGCAAACCGTCGAGCGGGACGGTGGTGAGCACATTGGCAATGGTGGCAGCCGCAGTGCCGTCGCCATAGGGGTTCGTCATGCCGCGCAGGGTTTCGCGGAACTCTGACCGGAGTGCGCGCTGGATGGCGGCGAGGATTGCGGAGGTTTCGGCGGGTGAGTCGATGATGTTGCGGGCGCGCTCGCGGCCCTGCTGGCGTATGCCGACATTGACCGTGGGCAGGGCAAATGATGCGGCTTCCATGATGCCGGAGGATGAGTTGCCGACCAGGGCGGCTGCGTTGCCGAGCAGGCTCCAATAAGTCACGGCGTCGAGATTGACGAAGATGTGTGTGTGTGGGCGTGTGGCTGCGAGGGCACGGGTGCGTTCGATGAGCGCGTAGCCGCCGGCGTCGGAGTTGGGATAGACGAAGATGAGCTGGCCGGGCGTATCAGCGAGCGCCGAGAAAAAGGCATCGGCTTCGGCGTTGGTGTCTTTGAGGATGGTGACGGGATGCCAGGCGGCAAGAAGCGTGGGCTGCGTAAGGGTGAGCGCGAGGCGAGCTTCAAGAGCGGCGCGGTCGAGCAGCGTGGAGCGGCGCAGATGGTCCAGCGAGGGCGCGCCGGCATGATGCACGCGCCACGGCTCCTCACCCATGGCGATTACGCGTTGGCGCGCGGTTTCAGTCGAGGTGAAATGGATGTGGGCCAGCTTGGTGAGAGCGTTGCGAACGTGGTCGTCGATGGCGCCCTGGCTGATTTCACCACCCTCGATATGAGCGACGGGAATGCGCAGGGCGAGAGCGACGGATGCCGGCGCCAGCATCTCATAGCGGTCTGCGATCAGCAGCAACAGATCGGGACGCCAGGCGGTGAAGGCGTCGGCCAGGCCGAGGATGGCGATGCCGATGGTCTTGGCCATGCCGGTGTCGGTGTCAGAGCTGAGCAGGCACTCGATGCGCGCGCGAATGGGGAAGCCATCGCGCTCGATTTCGTCAATGGTCGAGCCAAACTCCGGCGAGAGATGCGCGCCGAGCGCGAAGACGCCCAAATCGATTGCGGGATTCGCGGCCAGTTCGCGCAGCGACCAGTAGAGGTGACTGTAGTCGGCGCGCGAGGAGGTGACCACGCCGATGCGCCGCTTGTTGACGGTCTCGTTCATACGCAGACCTGGGGTCCGCGCTGGCTTTCGAGAGGCGGCGGCGGCAAGGGTGGACGCGCCAGAAAGTGGCGCCAGTCGAGGCTGTGGAGGGGTGGAATCACAGGACAAGTATAATCGGCCTGGGTTTCGGCCAGACCCGAGTCAAGACGCGAATCCATGTGGCGTGACAGCCCTCTCGATTATGCTGTGGATTCAGCGGCTTTTCAGTTGGAGTCTTCCGGCCGCTTGGGGAAAGGGATCTATGAAGGTGGTTGGGCCGTTGGCTCTTGTTCTTTTTGCTGTGGCCGCGTCGGGGGCGCAGGCGCGCTTCGACGCCGAGGCAGTGCGGCTCAACAATCGCGGCGTGGCGCAGATGGGCCAGCAGTTTACCGAGCGCGCCGCGGAAAGTTTTGCCGCGGCGCTCAAGCAGGACCCGAAGCTGGCGCAGGCGGAGGTGAATGAGGGCATTGCGCTGCTCACTTTGCAGAGGCTTGATGAGGCCAAGAAGGCGCTGGAGCAGGGGATTGCGCTCAACCCGGATAGCGCGCAGGCCTGGTATAACCTGGGCCTGGCCGAGCACGCAGGCAATGAAGTGGAGCCGGCGCTGGCCAGCTTTCAAAATGCGGTGAAGCTCGATCCGAGGGACGCGGACTCCATTTATTTTGAGGGCGTTTGCTACCAGGAGATGAAGCAGTTCGATAAGGCCATCGCGATTTTGGAGCAGGCACTGCAAGTGAATCCGCTGCATGCGTCGGCGGAGTTTGCCCTGGCGCGAGCGTTGCAGCGTTCAGGCCACACGCCGGAAGCGAAGGTGCATTTCCAGCGATTCCAGCACTTGGCCAACACCAAGATTTCGTCGCCCATCGGCTTGTCCTACGGCGAACAAGGTCACTATTCGACCGTTACACCGATTGTCGAGCCGGAAGCAGGCAGGAGGGAGATGATTCCGGTGAAGCTGGTGGCGCGGCCGATGATTTCTGCTCTCCCACCCTTGCCGCAAAAACAAGAACGCGGCAAGGATGGGGCACCCGGCATTGTGGTACCTCCGGCTTCCCAGGTCCGAAAATCCGGACCTGGGGCACCCAGCTTTTCGACTACCGGCGGCGCGTGCATGATGGACGTGGCCGGAGATGGCCGGATGGATCTAGTGCTGATGCAGTCGGGCGCGCAGGCCATTCGAGTGCTGCACAACAAGGGTGACGGCGGCTTTGAAGAGTGGAACGCAGAGGCTGCGGGGCTGAAAGCCAAGGGCCGCGCGGTGGCCTGCGCGGTGGGCGATTTCGACGGCGATGGGTTGAATGATCTGGCGGTTGCTCTGGACGATGCGGTTCTGCTGTTTCGCAATTTGGGGCATGGGCAGTTCAAGGATGTAACAGTAGAGTCGGGGCTTGCGGCGCGCAACCGGCCTTCGGGAATTACTGTTGTGGACTACGACCACGACGGCAATCTGGATTTGCTGCTGACCGGCTCGCCCATCAAACCAGGCGATGAATCAAACGTCTTGTGGCGCAACAACGGCAACGGAACATTTAGCGAGAAGACAGAGCCGACGGGGTTGGGCGGAAGCGGACGGACGGCTGCCGCGATTCTTACCGACTTCAACAACGACCGCGCCGTGGACCTGGCAGTAACCGGCGATGGAGCAGCGCCGCTGATTTATGTGAATCCGAGAGAAGGGAAATATCCGACACAAGCTCTTTATGAAAATGAGAAGTTGCCGGCGACCGAGGGTATTGCCGTGCTGGACTACATCAAAGACGGCTGGATGGATATTGCCGTGACCCATGCGGGTGCGCCGGGACTGACGCTGTGGCGCAATGTTGCCGGACCGGAAAACATTGGCCGGCGGTTTGAGCGCGTGGAATTGCCGCTGCACGGCGCACTGCGCGGATGGGGAGTTACGCCCATCGACATCGACAACGACGGCTGGATCGACCTGGCGGCGATTGTGGAAACGAAAGCGGGGCCGCGGGTACGCGTCTTTCGCAATCGCGGGGACGGCAGCTTTGAGGATGTGAGCCATGCGCTGGGGCTGGACAGCGTGGTGCTGCATGCGCCGCGCGGGCTGATTGCCGCCGATGTGGCGGGCGACGGCGCGGCAGATTTGATTGTGACGCAGTTGAATGCGCCGCCGGTGCTGCTGCGCAATGTGGGCGCGAACAAGAATCATTTTGTGCGTCTCGATCTGACCGGATTTGCCGACAACAAAACGGCGATTGGCGCGAAGGTGGAAGTCTTTGCCAACGGGCTCTGGCAGAAGTGGGAGCTGGCCGGCGCAGTGGGCTACCAGACGCAGGCTCCGCCGCAGATTCTTGTGGGGCTGGGCGATGCGGACGGCATCGACCTGCTGCGCATTCTGTGGCCGACAGGCGTGCTGCAAGACGAGATTGATTTGCCGCATACGCCCGTGATCGCGATGAAGGAGGCTGACCGGCGAGGCAGTTCTTGCCCGGTGCTGTTTGCATGGGATGGGCATAAATACAAGCTGGTGACGGATGTGATTGGCGCGGCGGTGGTGGGCCACTGGTTTACGCCCACGCGACGCAATACGCCCAACCCCGGCGAGTGGATCAAGGTTGACGGAGGCGCGCTGGCGCCGGTGAACGGCAAGCTGAGCATGCGCTTCATGGAGCCGATGGAAGAGGTCAACTATATCGACCAGTTGCGGCTGGTCGCGGTCGATCATCCGGAAAATGTCGAGGTGAATCCCGACGAGCGATTCCTGGACGATCCGCCGTTTGCCTCGGGCCGCGTGGTGGCTTCGGCAGGCGCGCGGCTACCGGTGGGCGCGTGGGATGGCGAGGGCCGCGATGTGCTCGATCAGGTGAGCAAGCGCGATCACAAATTTGCCAGTGGATTTACCGCGCTGCCTTACGACGGATTTGCCAATCTGCATGCACTGACACTTGATCTGGGCCCCGTGGACGCGCAGTCGCCGCTGCGGCTGCTGATGACCGGCTATGTGAATTACTTCAGCGCGACCTCGCTCTATGCAGCGTGGCAGGCGGGCGTGAAGCCCATCTCGCCTTACGTTGAAGCAGAGTTGCCCAATGGCGAATGGAAGCGAATTGCGAACGATGTGGGTTTCCCGGCGGGGCTGGAGCGCACAATCGTGGTGGATTTGACCGGCAAGCTGCCCGCAGGCACGCGGCGCATTCGGCTGATGACGAATCTGGAGATTTATTGGGACCAGGTGCTCATTGACAATCATGCCGAGGCGGAGGCGCGCACGGCGGAGGTTCCGCTGGCTGTGGCCACGCTGCATTTCCGCGGATACCCGAAACAGATGGAGGGCGCAAGCCCCGGCGATCTTGACTACGACTATGACCGCGTGAGTTTGACCGGGCCGTTCCAGCGGCAACGGGGAAGTTATACGCGCATGGGTGACGTGACCGCGCTGGTCAGCGGCATTGACGATCGCTATGCCATCTTCGGCAGCGGCGAAGAGATTGCCGCGGAGTTCGACGCGACCAAGCTGCCCGCGCTGCCTGCACACTGGACGCGCGATTACTTTTTCTATGCCAACGGATTTGTGAAGGATATGGATTGGTGGGATGCGTCGCCTTTCACTGTGGCGCAACTGCCGTTCCATGAGATGAGCAAGTATCCGTATCCGGCGAGCGAAAAGTTTCCCGACGATGCGAATGCGATTGACTACCAGTTGAACTGGAACGATCGGTGGGATTCGGGCGAGCCGGTGAGATCGTATCGGTTTGATTATCGGGTGATGCCGTCAACTCCGGCGGACGATGGGGCGCATACAACGACCACGGCGGCGCGGCCATGAACGATTTGGTGCTTGAGCCGGCGGTGCGGCAACTGGAGCTGCTGCGCGCAGGCGAGGTTTCTGTCGTGGAACTGGCCGAGGCGCACATCGGGCAGATTGAGCGGCTGAATCCGCAGTTGAATGCGTTTGCCGACTTCGATGCGGAGCGGGTTCGCGAGCGGGCGCGGAAGCACGATGAGTGGCGTGGAACGCGGTCCCGCAGGCCGTTGTTCGGATTGCCGGTGACCGTGAAGTCATCGATCGCGACGCGAGGATTCAAGTGCGAAATTGGGAGCCGGCTGCACGAGGGAGAAATTCCCGGCGAAGATGCTGTGGTGGTGGCGCGGTTGCGCGCGGCGGGAGCATTGATTCTGGGCACCACCAACTGCCCGGAGTTTCTGATGGCTTACGAAACGGCGAACCTGTTGCATGGGCGCACGCTTAATCCGTGGGACCTGGAGCGCACGCCGGGCGGGTCGAGCGGAGGCGAGTCGGCGGCCATTGCGGCAGGGCTTTCGGCGGCGGGGCTGGGCAGCGATAGCGGCGGCTCGGTGCGCGTGCCCGCGCACTTCACCGGCATCTGCTCGCTCAAGCCCACGCCGGGACGCATTCCTGGCCGCGGCCATTTGCCGCCGTGCGTGGGACCGTTCCAGATTCTGGGGGCGATTGGGCCGCTGGCGCGCACAATGGCCGACGTGACGCTGATGTTTCGCACGCTGAGTGGGCAAGATCCTTTCGATCCGGCCAGCCCGCCGATTGCGCTGCGCTCACCGAGCCTCGACGAACTGCGGACGAATACCATTGGAGTTTTTGAGGACGATGGCCTCGTTCCGGTGACGCCGGAGACGCGTGCCGCTGTGAACGCCGCCGCGACAGCGCTGCGCGAGGCGGGCTTTCGCGTGGAGCCGTTCCGGCCGAGCATGCTGGAGCAACTGCGCAAGCTGTGGTGGAAGTTTTTTGTGCAGTGCGGAGCCATGTTTTATGCGCCCGAGATTCGTGGGCGGCGCGACCAGTTGAGCCCTATCTTCAGTGAGTTTCTCTCGATTGCCGGGTCGGCGCGCCCACTGACGGCTACAGAGCTTCTGGATGCGTGGGCCGAGCTGGATGTGTTGCGGGCGAAGACGCTCGAGGAGATGAGCGGGCATCCGGTGCTGCTGTGCCCGGTGGTGAGCATTCCTGCATTTCGCCACGGCGAGAGGAAGTGGACCATCGAGGGGCGGGCCGTGGAGTATCTTGACGCGGTGCGGCCCACGCAGTGGTTCAACGCACTGGCCGCGCCGGCGGCGGTGGTTCCGGTGGGCAGCTCGCCGGAGGGGTTGCCGATTGGCGTGCAGATTGTTGCGCGGCCATTTGAGGATGAGACGGCGCTGGGCGTTGCGGCGGTTGTGGATGCGGCATTTGGGTATAAGCCGCCGCCGATGGCGCGTATAGATTGTAAAGAGCTATAGATAGGAATATCCCACCTTAACCAATTCGAAAAAAGCTCGAATTGGCGAAGGTGGGGCACTCGCTATAGATATTTTGTATCCCACCTTAGGCACAAGAACAAAAACGTGCCGAAGGTGGGGCACCCGCAGGGTTGATTCATCCCCGACCCCCTGATCCCTGACTTCTGATCCCCAACCCCTAACTCTGACCTCTAACTCCTGATCCCAGGCCTCTGGCGGCATCTCCACCTTTAGGTTGAGGCGTGGCACGCATAATCGCGGTAGCCTTAGGCTTCCCCGGATAGGAGCGCGAAAGGTGCGCGAAAGCTGGCACGAACGGTTTGCCGAAACGCCTGATGTCCTGAAGAGTACGCAGCGACAGCACACCACTGTGCCGGTGCTGGACTTGAGGATAGGCGGCGGCGAGTTCATCGTCATGGCGGGACCATGCGCGGTGGAGACCGAGGCCCAACTGATGGCCACCGCCAACCACGTTCGCCGCGGCGGCGCGCACATTCTGCGCGGAGGCGCCTTCAAGCCGCGCAGTTCCCCTTATGCATTTCAAGGACTTGGCCTGGAAGGGCTGAAACTGCTTGCGCGCGCGCGGCAGGAGACTGGTCTGGCTATCGTCACCGAGGTCATGTCGGAAGACGACGTTCCCATGGTGGCCGAGTACGCTGATATTTTGCAGATCGGCTCGCGCAACATGGAGAACTACTCGCTGCTGGAGACGGCGGCGCGCTCCGGCCGTCCGGTGCTGCTGAAGCGCGGGATGATGGCCACAGTGGCCGATATGCTGCGTTCGGCGCAGATAGTGCTGGACAACGGCAATCCGAATGTCATCCTCTGCGAGCGCGGCATCCGCACCTTTGAGACAGCAACGCGCAATACCTTCGACGTGGCGGCCATCGCGCTGCTCAAACAGATTTCGCATCTTCCGGTGATAGCCGATCCCAGCCACGCGGCCGGGCATCGCGAACTGGTGCCAGCACTGGCGCGCATTGCCGTAGCCGCTGGGGCCGATGGCCTGATCGTTGAAGTGCATCCGGACCCGGACAAGGCGTGGAGCGACGGCGAGCAGTCGCTGGATTTCGACGGTTTCGACGAGATGATGGCTTCGCTCGATCCGTATCTGGCGTTGCGCCGGCAGGAGATTGCGGCGCGTGACCGGGCGGTTCGGTTGCGCGAGGCGGCGGGCGCGCGGGTCATGGAGGCCGTTGGATGAGAATCCGGGCCAGAGTCCCTGCAATCCTGGGCTCGATTGCATTGCTGATTTTGATTTGCGGGTTTGCGCTTGGTCCGGCGCAGATTCCGGCCGTCCCTGCCATTGTGACCGCCGCGCCGGTTTATGAACCGCTGGCGGAGTTGCGCGGGCGAGAGCGGTTTCCTCAGGGCGCGCAACTTCTGGTTGTGCGTGACGGCAAGGCAGTGCCTCTGGTTGAGGGTTTCGCAGCAACGGCCGACGCAGATGTTTCCTTCGATGGCAAAAGCGTGCTGTTTGCGGGCAAGCAAGCCTCCGGCGATCTGTGGCAGATTTGGGAATTAACGCTTGAGAATCGCGCGGTGCGCAAGGTGATTGCAACCGCGACCGATGCGGAGCGCCCGCTCTATCTGCCGGGCGGACGGATGGTCTGGGCGCAGCGCGCGCCGTGGGGATTTCAACTGGAGTCCGCGGAAGACGGCCATGCGCCTGCACGTGCGCCATTGAATCCGACGGCAGGCCCCGGAGTGCTTCCGCTCACTTACACGCAAGCCAGCGCGTTTCCCGCGGATGTGCTGGCGGACGGGCGCATTCTATTTGAAGCCGGCTTCCCCCTCGGCTCGGGATCGACCCCGGAGCTGTATCTGGTTTACGCCGATGGCTCGGGCGTTGAGTCATACCGCTGCGATCACGGGCGGGCGCGCTGGGGCGGAACGCAATTGGCCTCGGGCGACGTGGTGTTCACGCACGGAGATTCGCTGGCGCGGTTCACTTCGCCGCTGGCCCACGAAGTAAAAATTGATGCGCCGCGCGCGGAGTACGCAGGCGCGATGGCCGAGACGGCTTCGGGCAATTTGCTGGTAAGTGCGCGGGCCGGCGCCGGCGCGCGGTTTGCGCTCAAGTTGTGGAAGCCTGGCGCGGCGGCGCTCGAAACAGTGCTTGCCGTGAGCGGGAAGGATATTGTCGAGCCGGTTCTCCTGGCGCCGCGCACACCGCCCAGGCGCCACCCCTCGGGTCTGCATCCCTGGGACTACGCCAATATGCTCGCGCTCGATGCTCGCCTCTCGCGCGAAGGGGATTTGAAGAAAGTTCCCGCATCGGTGCGGCTGGAGACGATGACCGCAGGCGGCCAAACAATCGTTACTGGCACGGCGCCGGTGGAGGCGGATGGATCCTTCTTCGTCAAGGTTCCGGCAGACCAGCCGATTCGCTTTGCGTTGCTGGATGAAAAGGGCGCGGTACTGCGCCGGGAACACGGATGGTTCTGGATAAGACAGGGCGAGCAGCGCATCTGCGTGGGTTGCCACACGGGGCCTGAGCGTTCATCGGAGAATCGCGTGCCTGACGTATTGTTGCGCACGACGACGCCGGTTGATCTGACAGGTACGGCGCAGACAGAAGCATCGCCGCAGAAAACGCCAGGGGGCAATTGAAATGAGTCTTCGTTCTCTTTTTTTATTCGGCGCGGTTACCATGGCGGCGGCACAGAGTGCACCTACGGCCCCCGTTGCTTCCGCGACTCAGTCCGCGCCTGCCGCACACGCGCCATCTGCCTTGCCTGCGCCGGTGATTCGCTTTGAAGACGCCAGCGATAAGGCGGGCATCAACTTTGTCCACAGCTTTGGATCGCGGCAACTGGGATCGCTGTTGGAGGGTACGGGCGCGGGCTGCATCTGGTTCGACTACAACAACTCCGGGCGCGAGTCTCTTTACGTGGTGAACGGACGGCCGCTGGACGACTCGATGCATCCCTATCCGCTGAAAGAGAAGCCGGCAACGCCGCCGCACAATCACCTCTATCGCAACGACGGCAACGGTCACTTTACTGATGTAACGGAGCAATCCGGACTCGATCCGGATATGTACGGAATGGCAGTGACGGCGGCGGACTATGACAACGACGGCTTTATCGATCTGCTGGTGACCGGCTACGGAAAGACGATTCTCTATCGCAACGACGGCAACGGCCACTTTACCGATGTGACCGAGAAGGCCGGCATCAAGGTGGACGGCTGGGCGATCAGCTCCACCTGGCTGGACTACAACAAGGATGGATGTGTCGATCTGTTTGTGGGCCGCTATGTAAAGTTTGACCCCAAGTATCGCGCCTTCTACGCGCCGACCAACTATCCGGGACCGCTGGATTACGAGGGCGAAACCAATCAGCTCTATCACAATAACTGCGATGGAACCTTTACGGATGTGACCGACAAGTCCGGCATCGGCGCTTATGTGGGCCGCACCATGGGCGTGACGGCGGCGGATTTCGACAACGACGGATGGGATGACATTTACGTCGCCAACGACCGCACGGAGAACTTCCTCTTCCACAACAAGCACGACGGAACCTTTGAGGAAATCGGGAACGATACGGGTACTGCCTTCGGGCAGAATGGCGAATCGACTTCGTCGATGGGGCCGGTATTCGCCGATCTGGAAGGTCGCGGCGTGCTGGATCTGTGGGTGACCGACGGACACTACAACCGGCTACTGCATAACACGGGGAAGATGAGCTTTGAAGACATCGGCGCGTCCAATGGGGTTTCGCAGGCTAACGCGCAATACGTCAGTTGGGGCACGGGCGTTTACGATTTCGACAACGCCGGGCAGCTCGACATTCTCATCTTTCACGGCGGACTGATTCATCTGATTCCGCAGGAGCACACGCTATTTCGAGGGCTGGGCGAGGGAAAATTCGCGGATGTCTCGCGCGATGCCGGACCTGTGCTGAGCGAGCGCACGACGGCGCGCGGCGCATGTTTTGCAGACTACGAAAACAACGGCAAAGTGGATGCGTTCGTCGTGAACCTGGGCGCGAAGGGAACGCTGCTGCGCAATGTATCAACGAATACTGGCCACTGGATCGAGATCAAGCTGGTGGGCACAAAGAGCAATCGCGACGGCATCGGCGCGCGCGTTGAAGTTTTTGCAGCGGGCAAACGGCAGACGGCGGAACGCGTAGCCGGTTCAGGCTATCTCTCGCAGAACGATGAACGTCTGCACTTCGGACTGGGCGCAGCCACTATCGACAAGCTGATTGTTCACTGGCCGAGCGGGACTGAGCAGACGCTGGAGAATCTCAGCGTGGATAAAGTGCTCACGGTGCAAGAGCCGGGCGAAAGGAAGCTGAAATGAGCCAACGCCTTCAGACCGCAGTGGGCACTGGGCTCGCGGCCCTGGCTGTGGCGTTGCTGACGCTTTTATTCTGGCCCGCTATCAATCATCCAGTGCGCGCGGACGAGAGCGGGATGCAGGATTATGCTTCGCCGCTCGAGGTTTTGCTGTCGCCCGATGGATCGCGTCTCTACATACTTTGTCAGGATAGCGAACAGGTGCGCGTGCTGGATGCGGCGAGTTTTGCGGTCGTCAAGAACATCGCTGTGGGCCGCGTGCCACGCGGGCTTTCGCTATCGCATGACGGAGCGCGGCTGTTTGTGACTAACTCGTGGGATGACACGTTGTCGGTGATCGACGCGCGGACACTTGCCGTGACCGCAACTTGGCCGGTGGGCGCAGAGCCGTCCGGCGCAGTCGAGGACCGCGCGGGCAAGCATTTGTTTGTGGCCAATCGAATCTCGAACGATGTGGCCGTTTTGGATGCGCAGACGGGCGTGGAAGAAAAGCGGCTGCTTGCCGGGCGCGGCGCGAGCTATTTGACGCTCTCTCCAGATGGAAGCCGAATCTATGCGACGCATGTCTATCCGAATCCTTCGCGGGTGCGGACAGAGCGGGACAATCGCACGGCTCCGGAGTCGGAGATTACCGTGATCGATGCGGCGCGTGCGGTAGTGGTCGATCGTATGCCGTTGCACGGGATTGCCGGCGTCTTTCACCTGGCGCTGTCTGCTGATGGCCGCTTGGGTGTGGTGGCCGAGTATCACCCCAAGAATCTCGTGACGCTGGCTCATCTGGAACACGGCGGCGCCTTCACTTATTCGCTCGAGTTGTTTGGCGCGGATGTGGGCAAGCCGGTCGAGGCGCCTCTGGACGAATTGGAGCGCTATGCCTCTCGACCGTTTGGCGTGGCCATTGCGCCGGATAAGTCGCGCATCTACGTGACCAGCGGCGGCTCGGAGATGGTGACGGTGATTGACGTGGCGCGCCTGCTGCGCTTTATTCACGCGCGGCCTCATGCGGAGCCAACGTCATTCGCGCAGGATCTTTCTGCCAGCGCGAACTATGTTGTGGCGCACATACCTGTAGGTCATGATCCGCGCGGGCTGACGCTGAGCCGCGACGGACGCAAGCTATTCATCGCCAACCGGCTGGAAGATACGATCAGCGTGATTGACACGCGCTCGAATCGCGTGGCTGCAACTATCAAGCTGAACGGGCCGAAAGAAATTTCGACATTGCGCCACGGCGAGCAGACTTTCTATACATCGCGTTATTCGTTCCAGGGGCAGATTGGCTGCGCCAGTTGCCACATTGATTCCACCTTCGACGGACTCACGTGGAACCTGGAACCTGACGGCTTTGGCCGCAACACTGTGGACAACAAGTTGCTTGAGGATATCAAGGATACCGAGCCTTATAAGTGGACCGGAACGAATCCGAATATACCGACTGAGTGCGGCCCGCGCACGGAAAAATACTTTTGGCGCGCGGAGAATTATGACGACCAGACGCTTACGGACCTCGCAGTCTACATTCGCAGCCTGCCTCCGCGCCCCAACCGCTGGCGGCTGGCAGACGGTGAGCTGTCGCCGGCGCAGGAGCGCGGCAAAGCGATTTTCGAGCGCGCGGTGGACAAGTTCAAGAAGCCTATTGCCGAATACAACCGCTGCTCCTATTGCCACAGCGGCCCGAAGGGCACCAGCAAGAAAATCTTCGATGTGGGGACGCGCAAGCCCAACGACAACACAGGTCTGCTGAAGGCACCGATGTTGACCAACATAGCGCTCACCGCGCCTTATCTGCATGATGGGTCGGCGCGCTCGCTTGAGGAGATATGGACAGTCTATAACCCCGACGACAAACACGGGCGAACCAATGATTTGACCAAGGATGAGCTTAACGACCTGGTCGAATATCTCAGGTCTCGATAGGAGAAGACGCGATGAACAGGCTCAATAAGCTCGCAATGCTACTGGCCGCCGGAACAATGGCTATTATCGCGCCAATGGCATTTGCCGCACCGCTGGCGCCAGCAGCGCCGAGAATGCCGCTTTTTCGCTTTGAAAACTTCACGACAGCCAACGGCCTGCCCAACGATCACGTGTATGCGGTGTTGGTGGATGGAAACCGCATCTGGGCGGGCACGGACAACGGCCTCGCGGTTTACGAGAATCATTCATGGAAGACCTATAACACCACGGATGGTCTTGCGCATCGCGCGGTAATCTCGCTGGCTCTGGATAAGCGCACTGGCGACGTGTGGGCTGGGACGATGGGCGGATTGAGCCGCATCTCCGGTGGCCACATCGACAGTTTCACGCAGTTGAATTCGGGGCTGAGCAACAATGTTGTCTATGGCGTTTCAGTCGAAGGCGAGAACGTGTGGATCGCCACAGCCGCCGGCGCCTGCCGCCTGAACCTGCACACCAACCAATGGTCGCTCTATAACGAGCGCAACACGCCGATGTTCGAGATATGGTCCTATTCGGTCTCTGCCACACCGACAAAGGTCTACTACGGCATTTGGGGCAGCGGAGTTCTTGAGTACGATCAGAAGACCGGAAAGTGGGACAAGTACGACGATCCAGACGGAGAGACGGAGATGGTGCTCTTCAAGGATCAGGGATTGATCCACGAGATCGTCACCTCGGTCAGCTATATGGAAAAGGACAAAGTGTTGTGGGCGGCCACATATTTTGGCGATAGCCACTACGACGGGCGCTACTGGCATAACTTCCTCACAAAAGACAGCGGGCTTCCTTCTAACTTCACCAATGTTGTAAAGGGCGTGGACGGCAAGCGAGCTTGGTTTGGCACCGACAAGGGGTTGGCATACTATGACGGCGTGAATTGGGCCGTCTATCGCCCCTCGATGAAAGACGGCAAGCCGGAGATGACGGTGCGGGACGCAGCGGGGAATGTAACTCCGGTGACGGTTACCACAGCGCCGGCGCATAACTACATTCTCTACATCGATTTTCAAGGCGACGATATCTGGGTTGCGACCGCCAAGGGTTTAAGTCACGGAATTCGACAACAATGATCAGAGAACATCAGGAGACATCATCATGAATGCATTTTCAGACATTCTGGAAGCCATCGCACACGCGCCTATCGAAAAGCGCGCCATAACCAATCACGGTGTGCTCAACGAGGCTTACGCCTATGCCAAGCCGAGCTCGTTTTCGCGCGGCATGAGAATCGATATCGGAGGCGTGGCCATTCTGTTGATCTCGGGCACTGCCTCCATCGACGAGCACGGCGTCAGCGTACACATCGGCGACTTTCCCGCACAATTGCGGCGCACCTTCGACAACATCACCGGCCTTCTTGAGGCGGAAGGATGCACCTGGCACGACATTGTGCGCACCAGTTGCTACCTGCGGGACATCGATCGCGACTACGACGTTTTCAATGCCGGACGCACTGCGTTCTTCAAAGAGCAGGGACTCGATCCGCTGCCAGCGTCCACCGGCATCCAGGCGCATCTTTGCCGTCCCGAACTGCTGGTCGAGATCGAAGCTATAGCCATGTTCCGTACGGACAAGGCTTGCTGCAACAAGGAGTAGTTGTCATGCGCAAGGGATCGTTGTTGGTTGCGGTGGGCATATTGGCCGCGTTCGCCGCCCCGAATCTCACGGGACAGAACATGGGCAAGGATACGGTCAGCGGCGCGAAGGTGTGCGAGTGCGGAGCTCATCCGCCGGGACCGCCGCGTGATCGCGAAGTGACGCCCTATGCGGGCGAGCCGGCCGACATGAAACCCTATGCCAAGTTTGCGGCGCCCTATGACCTCAACTACACACGCCCGAATATTTATGTCGGCGCGGCGCGGGATATTCCCGAGCCGAAGGACTTGAACGAGGTGCGCATCGGCTTCTTTGGGCCGATCGAGCACAATTCGGAATCGGTTCTTGGACTGCGCATGTTGCACGGTGCGCAGTTGGCTGTGGAAGAGGCGAATGCGAGCGGCGGTTACGGCGGCAGGCCTTTCAAACTGATGCTGCACAACGATTACAACAACTGGCAGGCGAAGGCGGTCTATGGCGAAGTTCGGCCGACCGAACCGGCGATCTGGGGTTCGGCCTCAGATGAAGCAGTGAAGATGGCCTACGACGAACAGGTGTGGGCGATCTTCGGCTCGATCAGCTCGGAGTCGACGCACATTGCTTTGCGCGTGGCTCTGCGCGCGGAACTCCCGGTGGTAAGTTCGGCGAATACCGATCCCACCGTTCCGGAGACGACCATTCCGTGGTATTTCGGCACGATGCAGGATGACCGGCAACAGTATCTGACGCTGGCTCGCCGCATCTATACCGAGCTTGGATTGAAGCGCGTGGCGGTTCTCAGGTCGAGCAGCCGATACGGTCGTTTTGGCCTTGGCAAATTCCTGGATGCCTCGCGGCGTCTGGGCCATCCGGTTGTGATGGAGCAGGTCTTTCAGCCTGGAGATACGGATTATGCCAAGCAGCTCAGAGTGATCCGAAGCTCGCGTCCAGACGCTGTCCTTGTGGTGGGAGACGAACCGGAGGCGGCGGCGATTCTGAAGCAGATGCGAGCCGAGGGAATGAAGCAGCGCGTCTTTGGCGAGTTTCGCACGCTGGGCGACACACTGGTGGCCCAGGCTGGCGATGCCGCTGAGGGATTTGAGGCCGTGTATCCTTACGACCCCACGCGCACTGATCCGCGCTGGATCGACTTTAACAAGCGCTTTGAGGCGCGTTTCAAGGAGAAGCCGGAGCAGTTCGCCTCAATGGCCTATGACACGATGAGTCTGCTGCTCGACTCAATCTGCAAGGCGGGGTTGAATCGCGCGCGGATTCACGATGCGCTGGCCGGCATCGAAGAATACGACGGTGTTACCGGGCACATGGTCTTCGATCCCAATCAGAAGAATACGGCTCCCTTGTATCTGGGCACAGTGCATGACGGCGCTATTACTTATCGCGTGGCCAGGATGGACAAGGCGGTGAAAGTGGAGGCCC